>Ga0315268_10005321_pt1 | contig 13853 bp, 13 predicted proteins | sample C1_top_MG_FD_204535 | JGI IMG/M metagenome (GOLD analysis project Ga0315268, IMG submission 204535) | Sediment microbial communities from Yellowstone Lake, YNP, Wyoming, USA - C1_top | ecosystem: Environmental > Aquatic > Freshwater > Lake > Sediment | place: USA: Wyoming | collected 2017-08-01 | reverse complement strand
CGGAGGCGAAAACCCAGACGGTGGTCATCGGCTTCACCGCGTCCCAGACCGGCAAGCTCAACGTGGAGGCGATCCGGCAGATTAACGGCCTGACCCTGTGGATGGAGCAGGTAAATGCGGCCGGGGGCGTCAAGTTGCCCGACGGCACCGCGGTCAAGTTCGCGGCCAAGTTCTATGATGACGAAAGCAAGAAGGAACGGGTGCAGGAACTCTACACCAAGTTAATCAGCACGGATAAGGCGGATTTCCTCATCAGCCCCTACAGCAGCGGCTTGACGGACGCGGCCGCGGTCATCGCCCAGCAGTACAACAAGATCATGATCACCGCCGGGGCGGCCTCGGATTCCACCTATAAGAAAGGCTACACCCTGGTCTACCAGGCCTATACGCCGGCCTCCCGCTATCTGACCGGCGCCGTCGATCTCCTGGCCAAGATGGAGCCCAAGGCCAAGAAAATCGCCATCGTCAATGAAAAAGACAAATTCTCCACCGATGTAGTCAATGAGCTTAAGTCCTATGCGGAAAAGAAGGGTTACCAGGTGGTCCTGTTCGAAGGCTATGACACCGGCACCACGGACTTCGCCCCCTTTATCAACAAAATCCCGGCGGATGTAGCTGCGGTGATGGGCGGGGGGCATTTTGCCGACACCAGCACCTTCGCCAAACAGCTCTTCGAGAAGGGCGTCAAGGCCAAGATGGTAGCTTTATTGGTGGCGCCGCCGGAACCCAAGTTCGCCGAACTGGGCGATGCCGCCTATGGGGTGATCGGCGCCTCCCAGTGGCAGCCGGAGGCCAAGTACAGCCCGGAAGCCGCCAAAAAGGCGGGGATCGAGTGGTTCGGCATTACCGTGGAGGGCTTCGACAAGACCTACAAGACCAAGTTCAAAGAAGAGCCCTCTTACCACAGCGCCGGGGGATACGTAGCCGGCTTGCTCCTGGAGAACGCCGTCCGGAAAGCCGGTTCCACCGAAACCGCCAAGGTTAAACAGGTCCTGGACGAAATGAACCTCATGACCTTCTACGGCCACATCAAGTTCGACACCACCCCCAAGGCCCACGGGCTCCAGGCGAGCCACGAGATGGTCTACACGCAATGGCAGAAGGACAAGCAAGGCAAATTAGACAACGTGATAGTATGGCCGGAAGCCGCCCAAACCGCCAAGGCCATTTTGTACTTCCCGCGTTAAGACTCCCGTTATCGCCTGGCATTTCCCGGACCGGGGAGATGCCAGGCAGTAAAGGAGCGCCTGTAAGTGCTTAACCAACTGATCTCCTCCTTGACCGACGGCCTGCTGCTGGGGTTCGTCTACGGCGTGGCCGCCATGGGCCTGACCCTGATTTGGGGGGTGATGACGGTCATCAACCTGGCCCACGGCCCGGTCATCGCCCTGGGGATGTTCGGCACCTACCTGTTGTTCACCCACCTGGGGGTCAATCCCTACCTGGGCCTAGTGGTGGTGGCGGTTTTTGGCCTGTTGCTGGGGTTTGTGATTTACGGGGCCGCGGTGCACCGGGTGATCAATGCCCCCCACCTGTCGTCCCTGCTGGCCACCTTCGCGGTCAACATGATCATCATCGGGTTGGGCACCGCCATTTTCAGCACCTCTCCCCAGAACATCGATTTTCCCCTGGGGTCGTGGGAGGCGGGCTTTCTCACCCTGCCGGTCAGCAGGCTGCTGGCCACCGTGGGCGCCATCCTGGTGACCGCGGCGCTGTATCTGTTTCTGTACTTTACCCGGATGGGCAAGGCCATCCGGGCCGTGGCCAACAATCGTCGCGCCGCGGAGCTGATGGGCATCCCCTCTTCCCTGGTGCTGGCCTTGAGTTTCGGCCTGGGCACCATGTTGGCGGCGGTGGCCGGGGGCCTGATCGCCACTTTCTTCCCTTTCACCATCTTGAGTGGCGGCCCTTATGAATTGAAGTCCTTCGTGATCTGTGTCCTGGGGGGGCTGGGCCACCCCTTGGGGGCCTTGTTGGGCGGCCTGATGTTGGGAGGCCTGGAAGGCCTGATTCCCACCTTCATGCCGGTGAGCTGGGTGCCCGTAGTGGAATTCGGCCTGTTCGTGCTGGTGCTGCTCTTCCGCCCCCGCGGCCTGCTGGGGGCCAAGTAGATGAAATTCTGGCGGCAACCGGGCTTCTGGCTGCCCCTGGCCATCGTGCTGGGGTGGGGGGCGGCGGTTCTGGTGCTGCGCCAGGACACCACCCGGGAGACGGCCTCCATTCTCATGATGTCCGTGGCCCTGGCCTCCAGCCTGAATATCCTGCTGGGCTACACCGGCTACGTCAGCTTTGGGCATATCGTGTTTTTCGGCCTGGGAGGCTACACCGGGTTTTACCTCCTCAGCGAACATGGCTGGCCGCTGTACGGCGCGGCCGTGGCCGGGGGTCTGCTCTCCTCCCTCATCGCCCTGCTGGTGGGGCTGGCGGTCCTGCGCCTGCGGGGGGCCTATTTTGCCCTGGCCACCATCGGGATCAACGAAGCGGCCCGGGCCTTTGTCAGCAATTTCGCGCCCTTCGGCGGCGCCACCGGCCTGTTTGTCAACTTTTCGGCCTACGAGAAGTACGGCGGCGCCGGCCAGGCCCTGTGGACCACCTTTATTTATCTCTGGGTCACCACCATGGTGGTGCTGGTGGTGAGCTTCCTGGTGAAGCACTCCCGCTTCGGCCTGGGGCTGCTGGCCATCCGGGAAGACGAAGACGCGGCCATGGTCATGGGGGTCAGGGCGCCCCGGGCCAAGACCATCACTTACGTAATTTCCGCCTTCTTCCCGGGGATCGTCGGCACCCTGTACTTCTTCAAGAACGGCAACGTGGAGCCGGGGGACGCCTTTCAGCTGCACATGTCCATCGAGATGCTGGTGATGGTGATGCTGGGCGGCATGGGCACCGTCTTGGGGCCCATGGCGGGGGCGGTGGCCTACCAGGGCCTGCGCGGCTACCTGCTCACCAGCCCCATCTTCAAGGAACTGCACCTGGCGGTGGCGGGCCTGCTCCTGCTGTTGATCATCCTCTTTGTGCCTGCAGGGGCGGTGGGTTGGGTGCGCAGCCGCTTTCGCAGCTTGCGGGTGGTGCTGGAATGATCCTGCAAGTCAGTGACGTCACCAAGCGCTTCGGCGGCCTCCAGGCCCTGTCCGAGGTCTCCTTCGATCTGCCCCAGGGGCAGATCCTGGGGCTCATCGGCCCCAACGGGGCGGGCAAGACCACGCTCTTCAACGTCATCAACGGGGTCTACGCCCCCGAGCGCGGCCGGGTCATCTTCCGGGGGGAAGATGTCACCGGCCTGCCGTCGTACGAAGTGGCCCGGCGGGGCCTGGCCCGGGCCCATCAGGTGGTGCGGCCCCTGCACGACCTCACCGTCCGGGAGAACGTCATGGTGGGGGCCTGCTTCGGCCGGGAGGGCCATTCCCTGGCCGCCGCGGCGCGTCTGGCCGACGGCGCCCTGGCCCGGGTGGGCCTGCTGGAACGTGCCTCCCAATCGGCCAGCAGCCTCAATGTGGCCCAAAAGAAGCGGCTGGAGCTGGCCCGGGCCCTGGCGGCCCGCCCTCACCTGCTATTGCTGGATGAGGTGCTGGCCGGCCTCAACCCCTCGGAAATCGCCCCCATGCTGGAGACCATCCGCACCATCCGGGAGGACGGCATCACCATTCTGATGATCGAGCACGTCATGCAGGCGGTGATGAACATCTCGGACCGCATCCTGGTGCTGGACTACGGCGTCCTGATTGCCGCGGGCTCCCCCGAGGAAGTGGCCAACAACCCCCAGGTCATCGAGGCCTACCTGGGCGATCCCGAAATGACGGCGCGACTGCTGGCGGAGTGAGACCCGCATGACCTTATTGGAAATCAACTCCCTGACTTCGGGCTACGGGGAAGTCCAGATTCTCTGGGGAGTGGACCTCAAACTGGAACAGGGGAAGCTCACCACCCTGGTGGGCTCCAACGGCGTGGGCAAGACCACCCTGCTGAGCACCGTCATGGGGCTGTTGCGTCCCTGGCAGGGCACCGTGACCTTTGCGGGCCGGGACGTCACCCATCTTCCGGCCCACGGCCGGGCCAACGCCGGCATGGTCCTGGTACCCGAAGGGCGCCAGCTGTTCACCGACATGACGGTCTACGAGAACCTGGAGATGGGCGCCTTTTCCCGGCGGGCCCGGGCCACCTTTAAGCAAAACCTGGACAAGGTCTTCGAGCTCTTCCCCCGCCTTGAGGAGCGGGCCCACCAGAAGGCCGGCACCCTGAGCGGCGGCGAGCAGCAGATGGTGGCGGTGGGCCGGGGCTTGATGGCCGAACCCGAGGTGCTGATGCTGGACGAGCTCTCCCTGGGACTGTCCCCCCTCCTGGCCCTCACCCTCTTCGAAGCCCTCACCCGCCTCAAGCAAACGGGCCTCACCATGCTCCTGGTGGAGCAAAACGTGGCCATGGCCCTGGCGGTGAGCGACTACGCCTACGTGCTGAGCCAGGGCAAGGTCTGGCTGGAGGGTGAGGCCCGCCAGCTGCTGAAAAACGACGAGATCCGCCGCACCTACCTGGGTATCTGATTCCCGGCCGGAGATGTCCCTCCCGGCGCCCTGCCCTCTCTTTCCCTGGTCTGAAGCTGTTGATCCCTCCCTCGCACTCCCATAACTAAGCGATTTCACCAGTTGCAGAAAAGCGCCGGCAGGTTCGGAAAATTTCTTAGGTAAACGGCGCAACCAGCCGATGAATAAGTTGGGTTGCCACCTGAGGCGGAGTAGCCTTACCGTCTGCGGTAGCCGCCCGCGGCAGGTCGCGGGAGTGGGGAAGATTGTGCTCAGTGTTCCTGAACCCTTCCTTTCTCTGTTATGCCGGGCCGGGGCAACCAGGAAGGGACCGTAACCCCGCAACCAGCGGCACTCCAGGGGAGCCGGAGAAACGGCACCGCACCAGGAGACCAGGGCTCATGACAGCCGCCCCCCGGCAGACGGACAGGGCCAACCGGGTTTTTGCCAGGAGGTTATTGTATATCCCCATCGTGCATACCCAGGCCGATATGGGGGCCTTGCGCCTTCCCATCGCCCGGGCTGCCCGGATGAAGTTGGGCCAGCGCGGCTGGCAGCGGAAAGTGAGGGCCGTGGAGCAGATCTGGATGGAAATCGAACGGGTCCTCCGGAACCTGAAACTCCCTTACGGGCAGGTGCGCCTCTATCAGGACGGCCTACCCGTGTGCGGCCGGGAGGAGGCCATCGTGGCGGAGCTGGCCCGGGCCGGCAGCCGCAACCATCGAATTCTGCTGGACTTGATGGCCAGAGGCGCCACCCTCATGGGGACGGAGGCCTGGGAGCTCCTGAAGGAAGAATACCGGCTGGCCCAGGAGTCCCTGGCCTCCCAGGGCGGCGCCGCAACCCCGGCCCCGTCCGCGGTCCGCTCCCCGGCGGCAGGCGAGTCCATCCTGGAAAAACGGGACCGGTTCATCGCCCGTCGCATCAACGAAACTCTGAAGGAAGGTGAAACCGGAATCCTGTTTCTGGGGATGCTCCATGCGGTGGAAAGGCACCTCAGCCAGGACATCCAGGTGATCTATCCCTGCCACCGGCGTTGACCTTAGAGGGAAAATATGGCACTGCACCGCCGCCGCATTCTCATCGTCGATGACGACCGGGACATCTGTTTGCTGCTCTCCAGACTCATGCAAGGAGAAGGGCTCCTGAGCCAGATCGCCCACGACGGCGAGACCGCCCTGGAGATGATTGGGAGCGCCAGGCCCGACGCCCTCCTGCTGGACCTCAAGATGCCCGGCATGGACGGCATGGAGGTGTTGCGCCGGGTCAAAGAAATGGACACCGGGCTGCCGGTGGTGATGATCACCGCCCATGCCGACATCTCCGGCTCGGTGGCGGCCATCAAGGCCGGCGCCTACGATTACCTGCCCAAACCCTTCGAGCACCCCCAGGTGGCCCGGGTGGTGCGCCGGGCCCTGGCCCAGCGGCAGGGTTTCACCAGCCGCCCCCGGAAGCAGCCGGACGCCGACCTCCGGGAAATGATGGGTCCCAGCGATGCGGTGAGCCGCATCATCTTCGAAGTCAACCGGGTGGCCGGGTCCAATTTCAGCGTGGTGGTCCAGGGGGAGACCGGCGCCGGCAAGGAGCTGGTGGCCCGGGCCATACATCGGCTGGGCCGCCGGGGCCCAAAGGTCTTTGTCCCGGTGGATTGCGGCGCCATTCCCGAGACCTTGCTGGAGAGCGAACTCTTCGGCTACCAGAAGGGGGCCTTCACCGGCGCGGTGCTGCCCAAGCCCGGCAAGTTCGCCGCGGCCCAGGGCGGGACCCTGTTCCTGGACGAGATCGCCAATCTGTCCCTGGCCTCCCAGGCCAAGTTGCTGCGGGCCCTGCAAGACCGGGTGGTCTATCAGCTGGGGACCACCAGACCCACCGCCATCGACGTCCGGGTCCTGGTGGCCACCAACCAGGATCTGCAAACCCTGGTGGAATCGGGCCTGATGCGCCGGGACCTCTATTTCCGCTTAAACGAGTTCACCATCCAGGTGCCGCCCCTGAGGGAGCGCAAAGAGGACATCCCCTATCTGGCCAAGCGGTTCCTGGACATCACCAACCAGGAGTTGCACAAGAACGTGACGAAGTTCTCCGAGTCCTGCCTGGAGGCCATGTTCGCTTACGCCTGGCCGGGAAACGTGCGCCAGCTCAGATCCGTCATCCGCCGGGCGGTCCTGATGGCCGACGACGTCATTACCGAGAAACACCTGGACATCAAGCGGGCCTCGGTGCCTGGCCTGGCCTTCACCCCCAAGGTCCAGGGCACCCCCTGGCGAGAGTTGCCCCTCAGGGAGATCGTGCGCCAGAGCGTCTTTACGGTGGAGAAGGAAGTCCTGGCCCAGGTCCTCAAGTTTACCGGGGGCAACAAGGCCAAGGCGGCCCGGCTGTTACAGATAGATTACAAGACCATGCACACCAAGGTGAAACTTTTCGGCATCATTTAGCCTGGAGGAACTCATGACCAACAGAAAAGTAAAGGGCGGGGAGTCAGGATACAGCTTCGGTGGAATCTTCAAGGGGCTGGCGGACCTGGTGGAGAAACTGGGGGAGCTGGCCGACAAGGGGGAGACCCTCTCCAAAAGCGGGGAGATCCGGGGCGAGACCAAGGACCTCAAGGGCGTTTACGGCTTCACCGTGAAGGTGGGCTTGGGGGAGAAGGGCGACAAGGAGTTCAAGGTGGAGCCCTTCGGCAACGTGCGCCAGGAGGCCGGCTCGGGAGAGACCACGGTCCAGGAGATCCGGGAGCCCGTAGTGGATGTCTTCGAAGAAAAGGGCTACACCCTGGTGGTGGCGGAAATCCCGGGCGTCAGCCTCAAGGAGGTGCGCCTGGAGGTCAAAGACGACCTGCTGACCATCCACGCCGCCCGGGGCGACAAGAAATACCGCAAGGAGATCCTCCTGCCCCGGGCCTACCCCCGGGACCGGATGAAGGTCTCCTGCAACAACGGCATCCTGGAGATCAAGTGCGTGGGGTGAGGCGAGGCGGAGAGGGCAAAAAGACCGCAGGAATTTCCTTTTTTTAGACCCTTGCTGGTTTCTCCCATGGCGTTGACCGGCAGGCCGTTATTAATCAGCGCCCCCAAGAAGGACCGGGAGCTCTGAACAAGGCTTAGTCGAAAGAGGAAGGCGTTAATCATCCCCCTAAATCCCCCTTTAGAAAATGGGGGCTTAAGATTGGTTTCCATGGTTTATCAGGGACTTATCTTTAATTACCCCCCCTTTCTTTAAAAGGGGGGCTTACAAGACCTTCCACCCGGGGGAATATTGATCTTGATACTTTTGCAGAGGTCTCGGACCTTCCTTTACTCCCCCTTGAGGGGGAGGGTGGGGGTGGGGGTGAATGAATATTTGAGGGGGAGCAGGTGAAGAAACCGGAGGCAACGCGCAAGCTGAAGGTGACGGAGGCCCTGAGCAAGGACGTAGGCCGGGCCTTTGCCCGCATGGGGCCCGAAGACCTGGAAAAATTGGGGGTGGCCATCGGCGACCTGGTGGAGGTGGCGGGGAAGCGCCGGGCGGTGTGCAAGGCCATGCCGGCCTATAAGGAGCTCCGGGGCCAGTCCCGGGTGCAGCTGGACGGCCTCAGCCGGGAGAACGCCGGCGCCGGCCTGGACGAATACGTCCAGGTCCACAAAATCGCCTGCCGGGGGGCGGAGCGGGTGGTGCTGACGCCGCTGACCATCACCCCCCAGGACCGGGATCTGAAGTATATCGGCAGCCTCCTGGACGGGCTGCCGGTGCTGGAGGGGGACCGTATCCGGGCCACCCTGTTCGGCAGCCGCTGGGCCGACTTCAAGGTGGAGCGGCTGACCCCCAAGGGGCCGGTGCTGATCAACCCCACCACCACCCTGGTCATCGGCAAGGCCCAGCCCCCGGAAGGCGTGCGGGCGGCCTCGGCGGTGGCCTACGAAGATATCGGCGGCCTCAAGCCCCAACTCCAGCGCATCCGGGAGATGATCGAGCTGCCCCTGCGTTACCCGGAGGTCTTCCAGCGGCTGGGCATCGACGCCCCCAAAGGCGTTCTGCTGCACGGCCCCCCGGGGTGCGGCAAGACCCTCATCGCCCGGGCCATCGCCCAGGAGACGGAAGCCAACTTCTTCTCGGTGAGCGGCCCCGAGGTGGTGCACAAGTTTTACGGCGAGTCCGAGGCCCACCTGCGCAAGATTTTCGAGGAGGCGTCCCGAAAAGGCCCCAGCATCATCTTCATGGACGAACTGGACGCCATCGCCCCCCGGCGGGAGAACGTGTTGGGGGACGTGGAAAAACGGGTGGTGGCTCAACTCCTGGCCCTGATGGACGGCCTCACCAAGCGCCAGAACGTCATCGTCATCGCCGCCACCAATCTGCCCAACATCCTGGACCCGGCCCTGCGCCGTCCCGGGCGCTTTGACCGGGAGATCGCCATCCCCATTCCCGACCGCCACGGCCGCCTGGAGATCCTGGAGATCCACAGCCGGGGCATGCCCCTGTCCGAGGACGTGAACATGAGCCACCTGGCGGAAATCACCCACGGTTTCGTGGGAGCCGACCTGGAGGCCCTGTGCCGGGAAGCCGCGATGATTTGCCTGCGCCGCCTGATGCCGGACATCGATTTCTCCCTGACCACCATCCCTTACGAGCAGCTGGCCAAGCTGGAGGTGCACATGGATGACTTCCTGGGGGCCCTGCGGGAGGTGGAGCCCTCGGCCATCCGGGAGGTCTTCGTGGAGGTGCCCGATGTCTACTGGGGGGACGTGGGCGGCCTCAACTGGGTGAAGGACCGTCTGAAAGAGGCGGTGGAGTGGCCCTTGCAGTATGCCCATCTCTTCAAGGAGGCGGGGATCAAACCCCCCAAGGGGATCCTCCTGTCCGGGCCGCCGGGGTGCGGCAAGACGCTGTTGGCCAAGGCCATCGCCAACGAGTCCCGGGTGAATTTCATCTCGGTGAAGGGGCCGGCCCTCCTCTCCAAATACGTGGGGGAGTCCGAGCGGGGGGTGCGGGAAATCTTCCGCAAGGCCCGGCAGGCGGCCCCGTGCATCATTTTTCTGGACGAGATCGACGCCCTCCTGCCCATGCGGGGCGTGGGCTCCGGCGACTCCCACGTCAGCGAGCGGGTCCTGAGCCAGTTCCTGGCGGAGCTGGACGGCATCGAGGAACTGAAGGGGGTGCTGGTGCTGGGGGCCACCAACCGCCTGGACATCCTGGACCCCGCGGTGCTCCGGCCGGGGCGCTTCGATGAGATCGTGGAGATCCCCCCGGCCCAGGAAGAAGACCGCCGGGAAATCTTCAAGGTGCACCTCCGGGGCAAACCCCTGGCCCCGGGGATCGACGCCGCGGCCCTGGCCGCCAGGACCGAGGGGTTCAGCGGCGCGGAAATCGCCTCGGTCTGCAACCAGGCGGCCCTGAGCGCGGTGCGCCGGGCCCTGAGCAAAGGCCCGGGCAAAAAACCGGGCCAGGTGCTCATCACCCCCCCGGACCTGGAAAAGGCCCTGGAGGCGTTGCGCCAGGAGTGAGCACCGCCCTGGATAAGGGACTATCTTTGGATAAACAAATCTCTTTTCCGCCAAGTGCCTCGGGGCAAAAGGCGAAAAGGCGAAAAGGCGAAAAAAATATCCCGGAAACCCCTGGGGTGCCTTCCGGCCTTTACCTCTTTTGCCTGGCCCGTTTGAGCCTCCTGCCCCCCCTGCCGGGAGCCGGCCTGGACGGGCGCCCTTTGTGTCTGGCGAGTTTGGGGGATCTCGCGGCCATCTATTGCGAGGTTCCTCTGGAGGAGTTCTGCGGGCCGAAGGCCGCCCACCACTTGCAAGACCTCTCCTGGGTGGGCCCCCGGGCCTGCCGCCACCAGGAAGTGGTGGAGGCGGTGATGCGTAACTCTCCGGTGTTGCCGGCCCGGTTCGGCACCCTGTTCACCTGCCGGGAAAGGCTGGAGCAGCTCTTACGGGTCCACCACGATACGGTGGCCCGGTTCCTGGACCGGGTGGCGGATCAGGAGGAATGGGCGGTCAAGGGGTTGCTGACCAGGGCCCTGGCCCTGGAAGCGCACCTGGCCCAGCGGCTGGCCCAGGAAGGGGACCGCCTGGATGGTCTGCCGGCCGGCCGGAGATACCTGGAGGAACAGCGTCTGCGGCAGGGGGCCGAGCGGGAGCTTCCCCGCTGGCTCCGGGAAGTCTGCCAGGAGTTGGGCGCGGCGCTTCAGGAATGCGCCCTCTATTGGGCCCAGGGGCGGCTCTCGGACCGGGGCGGCAACGGCAGCGGCCAGGAAATGATTCTGAATTGGGCTTTTCTGGTTCCCAAGGCAGCCGCGGCCGGATTCAAGGCCAGGGTCGAGGCGGCCACCCGCCTTCAGAGCCCTTACGGCCTGGTCTTTGAATGCACCGGCCCCTGGCCGCCGTATAGCTTCTCTCCTTCCCTGACCATGGAGACCGACTCTTGAGTTACCACCTCTATTGCGCCCTGCGCCGGCCGGAGTCGGCGAACCCCGCCATGCCCCCGGGGGTGGGGGGGCAGACCGTGCACCTGGTCTGCCACCAACACCTGGGCCTGGCCGTCTCCCGGGTGGAGGAGGGAGACCTGTCCTTCGACCTCGCCGGGGTCCGGGCCCACGAACAGGTGGTGGCGTCTCTGAACCGGTGCCGCACCGTGATTCCCCTGCGCTATGGCTGCCGTCTGGCCGACGAATCCCAGGTGGCCCGCCTGCTCTTAGAGCACGGCCCCCGCTATGCCGCCCTCTTGCAGGAACTGGACGGCTGCGTGGAGATGGGAATTCGCCTCCTGGTGCCGGCGCCGGCCACCCCGCCGGCGGCCCCGGTGCCGGTGGGCCTAAAGGACGGCGCCGGGCCGGGTTCCCCCGGCTTGGCCTACCTAAAGGCCCGGGAGGTCCATTACCGCCGCCTGGAGGGGTGGAGCCGGGAACACGGCCGGCTGGTTCGGGAACTGCAGGGCACTTTTGCCGGACTGTTTACCAAGGTCAAAGCAGAAGGTTCGCCGCCCCGGCTGCCCTTGCTGTCGTTATATTTTCTGGTGCCCCGGCCACGGGTGGCGTCTTTCCGCCAGAGGTTTCGCCGCTTCAGCCGCACCGCCGCGGCCAAGCTGCTGTTGAGCGGCCCCTGGCCTCCCTATAATTTTGTCACCGACGATGGCGAGCCCCGATTGCCGCCGGATTAGTCAGACAGGTGGCCAGATGCCGCTGATACTGAGAGTGCCTTGCAAGGCGGGCCCCAGGAGGCTTCATGGAACAGCCGCCGGCGATGGCAGCCGAGTCTGCCTCCCCCAAATCGCCGCAACGTTATCAGAAACTCTACGAGATGCTCCTGGAGGCCATTCCCTCCTCGGTGCTGCTCATTAACCGGGACCTGCGCATCGCCTCGGTTAACCGGAATTTCCTGAAGAAGATGCGGCGCTCCCCGGCGGACACCATCGGCCGCCGCCTGGATGAGGTGTTCCCGGCCATCATTCTGGACCACGTCAACATCGACGGCCGCCTGCGCCAGGCCCTGGAGCAGAACCAGCCCACCCGGGGGGAGCGCATGACTTACCGGGCCCCGGGGATTCCCCTGCGCATCTATTACTACAGCGTTCTCCCCTTCTCCTGGAACGGCAAAGTGGAGCAGGCCATGCTCCTGATGGAAGACGTGACCGAGCAGGTGCGCCTGAGCGAAGAGGTGCGGCGGGTGGAGCGCCACCTGGCCTCCGTAGTGGAAAGCGCCCGGGACATGGTGCTTTCCACCGACAACGACGGCAAGATCCTGACCTGGAACACCGCGGCGGAACAGCTGTCGGGATTTGGCTTCCCCGCAGTCAGGGGCCGGGCCTTCAGCGATTTCTGCGCCCCGGAGCAGCAGGCGGAAATGAACCGGGTCTTCGCCAGCCTGAAGACCGGCCAGGACTCGCAAATGGCGGAGTGGGACCTGGTGACCCGGGACGGCGGGCAGGTCCAGGTCTCCTGGGTGTGCTCCCCCTTGATCGACGACCGGTCCAAGACCGTGGGGGTGGTGGCGGTGGGCCGGGACCTCACCGAGCGCCGCAAATTCGAAGCCCAGCTGCTCCAGTCCCAGAAGCTGGCGGCCCTGGGGGTGATGGCCGGAGGCATCGCCCACGAGGTGCGCAACCCCCTGGCCGTCTGCTCCTCCGCGGCCCAGTTCCTCATGGCCGACCAGGATGACCCGGAGCTACGGCAGGAGTGCGCCCACAAGATCCACGCCGGCATCAGGCGGGCCTGCATGATCATCGAGAACCTGCTGCGGTTCGCCCGGCCGTCGGTGGAAATGGCCCGGCAGCAGACCGACCTGACCGCGGTGCTGAAGGAGACCCTGTCCCTGGTCACCACCCAGGCCAGGGTGCAAAAGATCGAGCTGGTGAGCCAATTGACGGCCGGGCCCGTGTGGATCAGCGGCATCGAGGCCCTGTTGCAACAGGCGTTTCTGAACCTGTTCCTGAATGCCATCAAGGCCATGCCCGACGGGGGGGTGTTAACCACCACCCTGGGTTCGGATGCAGACGAAGTGTGGGTCCGCATCTCCGACACCGGCCACGGCATCTCCCCCCAGGACCTGGACAAGATCTTCGACCCCTTTTACACCACCGCCCCGGTGGGCCAGGGCTCGGGCCTGGGGCTCTCCATCTCCTATTCCATCATCAAACAGCACCTGGGGACCATTGAGGTGGACAGCAGCGTGGGCGCCGGGGCCACCTTCACCGTCCGGCTGCCCATCCTGTGAGAACCCGGGGCAAGGCTGTGGCTGCCGCCAGACTACTGCTCATTGTGGATGACGAACCGGACATGTGCTGGGTCCTGGAACACATTTTAAATAAAAATGGATTTACTACTAAGAAAGCTTTAAGTGGCCTTAAGGCTCTTGACTTGATGAAACAACATCGGTTCTTTCTGGCTTTCGTGGACGTCAAGTTACCGGACGTGGACGGCCTGGACCTGGCCAGGCAAATGCGGAAATTAGAGCCGTCCATGGCCGTGGTCCTGGTCTCCGGTTACTTTTACCGGGACGATGTTGCCATTCAACAGGCGTTGTCCCAGGGGCTGATCAATAGTTTCATCAGCAAGCCTTTTCAGCAGGAGGAAATTTTAAAGGCCGTGGCAATGTAAGGCGTGACTTCTATACTATGGAATTCATTCCATAGATTGCTTTCATCAATGGCGCCTAAGCAGGTTCGGCGACAATCTGAAATCGTAATCATTATTGTTACTTAGACATAAGATTTATTATTTTTAGTTGTGGCATGGTTCTTGGATCACAATTAGTCAGGCATGCCTGATTCTTCTAAAACTAACGGGTAACGAAGGAGGTTCAACATGGCAAAGATTCAAAAATCCACCGATTCCTCCAGCCTGGCGGAAGTGGTTGACCGCATCCT
>Ga0315268_10005320_pt1 | contig 13853 bp, 10 predicted proteins | sample C1_top_MG_FD_204535 | JGI IMG/M metagenome (GOLD analysis project Ga0315268, IMG submission 204535) | Sediment microbial communities from Yellowstone Lake, YNP, Wyoming, USA - C1_top | ecosystem: Environmental > Aquatic > Freshwater > Lake > Sediment | place: USA: Wyoming | collected 2017-08-01 | reverse complement strand
GAAGCTGAGCGCCACTATTCTTTGTGAGGTGTCGGCTCTCCAGTAAACGTCTCCGAAAAGCTGTGCCTCAGGGCTGACATATCCGTATGTAACCAACGTGACGATGCAGACCAGGATAGTAGCCAAGAAAAAGCGGAAGGTATCGCGTCCCTGTGCTATGAGGTCTAACGGCGTTTTGAGTAACCTTTTCATAGGTCTATTTTAATTGCAAGCTATTATATGCGTCGGATGACTTCTCGACAAGACTGTTAGCCAGAAGCTTTATGCTCACGTCTGTGCTCACTGAAGCCGACTGATGAACCAAAATCCCAGAAAGCTATCCCTGATGGCTTTACCCCTCTAATGCAGTATTATGCCTGTTCAGTGCTTTACTAATGTTGTTGACAATTTTTCTCAGCTATGATAGTATTTACTTTGCTTTGTCGTGCACCTTAACAACTGGATAGCGGAAGGAAGAACTTAAAACTAAGAGCAAGAATTAAACGCTCTAAGCGTTTTAATTGGCTTAGAGAGTTTGATCCTGGCTCAGGATAAACGCTGGCGGCGTGCATTATGCATGCAAGTCGAACGGTGCCGCAAGGCACAGTGGCAAACGGGTGAGTAACACGTAAGTAACCTGCCTCTGAGTGGGGAATAACTTCGGGAAACTGAGGCTAATACCGCATACGGCGCGCCCTCGATGGAGGGTTCACCAAAGCCGCAAGGCGCTCGGAGAGGGGCTTGCGTCCGATTAGCTAGTTGGTGGGGTAACGGCCTACCAAGGCTGTGATCGGTAGCTGGTCTGAGAGGATGGTCAGCCACACTGGGACTGAGACACGGCCCAGACTCCTACGGGAGGCAGCAGCAAGGAATTTTGCGCAATGGGCGAAAGCCTGACGCAGCAACGCCGCGTGAGGGATGAAGGCCTTCGGGTTGTAAACCTCTTTTGTCAGGGACGAATAATGACGGTACCTGGCGAATAAGCTTCGGCTAACTACGTGCCAGCAGCCGCGGTAATACGTAGGAAGCAAGCGTTATCCGGATTTACTGGGCGTAAAGTGAGCGTAGGTGGCCTTTCAAGTCGGATGTGAAATCTCCTGGCTTAACTGGGAGGGGTCATTCGATACTGTTGGGCTAGAGGACATCAAGGGAAGGTGGAATTCCGGGTGTAGTGGTGAAATGCGTAGATATCCGGAGGAACACCAGTGGCGAAGGCGGCCTTCTGGGATGTTTCTGACACTGAGGCTCGAAAGTGTGGGGAGCGAACAGGATTAGATACCCTGGTAGTCCACACCGTAAACTATGGACACTAGGTATAGGGAGTTTCGACCCTCTCTGTGCCGAAGCCAACGCTTTAAGTGTCCCGCCTGGGGACTACGGCCGCAAGGTTAAAACTCAAAGGAATTGACGGGGGCCCGCACAAGCAGCGGAGCGTGTGGTTTAATTCGATGCAACACGAAAAACCTCACCAGGGTTTGACATGTCGGAAGTAGCGAATCGAAAGATGAACAAACTGTTAAGTCAGTAGCCGTCACAGGTGCTGCATGGCTGTCGTCAGCTCGTGCCGTGAGGTGTATGGTTAAGTCCTGCAACGAGCGCAACCCTCGTGGTTAGTTGTTTTCTCTAACTAGACCGCCCCGCAAAACGGGGAGGAAGGTGGGGATGACGTCAAGTCAGCATGGCCTTTATACCCTGGGCTACACACACGCTACAATGGGTGGTACAATGGGTAGCAACAACGCAAGTTGAAGCCAATCCCTTAAAGCCATCCTCAGTACAGATTGCAGGCTGAAACCCGCCTGCATGAAGTCGGAGTTGCTAGTAACCGCAAATCAGCATGTTGCGGTGAATACGTTCTCGGGCCTTGTACACACCGCCCGTCACGTCATGAAAGCCGGTAACACCTGAAGTCGATGGGCTAACCCGCAAGGGGGGCAGTCGCCGAGGGTGGGACTGGTGATTGGGACGAAGTCGTAACAAGGTAGCCGTAGCGGAAGCTGCGGCTGGATCACCTCCTTTCTAGGGAGACAGGGGCTTCGGCCTCAACATCCCAGGTCGAATCCGCTTAGGCGGAACGAACTGAAAATATCTTCCTTCCGCTATCCAGGGGTTAAGGTGAACTTTTATAGTAGAGGCTGATATGAAGCATCAGACACTGCGCCTGGCCGCCTCATTCATGGGTATCATAGCCTGGCTGATGGCCGTAATAGGGGTAGTGGTGTCGGTGGTAGTAGGTATAGGAGCCGCTACGGTCGTTGCCAGAATTGGTTTCGTACTGGGCGGCTTTATTGTTACCGCTTTTTTTGTTATCATGTTGCTGGCAGCCTCCCGGCTTATCAATCTCTTTATCGAAATCGAGGAGGACTTGAGCCAGCTCGTTAAGGCCACCAGAGACAAAGCGGGCGATTAGCTCAGCTGGTTAGAGCACAGTCCTGATAAGACTGGGGTCTGAAGTTCGAATCTTCAATCGCCCACCACTGTATACAATAGACAGAACTGATTCTCTTCTGTGTCTGTGCTTTTTATCCAGTATTGGCATATTGTAGATTACTATTACCTTATTACCGGTTACGGTAATCTCTTTAACAAAGCTTCTGATGAATGCCTTTCTCTTAGCCAGTTCGCTTGCTTCAAGTAAGCCCTGCATATTGGCTATGTACTCTTCGACCTAAATGATTTTTGAGTCAATTTCTCCATCCATAATTGGGTAATGGTATGCACCCCCTCACGCTGGAGGATTGCTCAATGCTTCTCGTACCTTATCGGCCAGTTCCTGAACAGAAAACGGCTTACGCAGAAAACGGACACCCTCGTCCAGCACTCCTCGATGGGCGATGATATTGGACGTATAGCCAGACATGTACAGTGACCTCAGTCCGGGTCGCGTCCTTCTTAGCTCCTGTGCCAGGTCCTTGCCGTTCATTTCCGGCATGACCACATCCGTGATCAGGAGGTGAATTTCTTTGTCATACGCCTGGGCCAAACTAATAGCTTGCTTCGGAGTGTTGGCCGCAAGAACGGTGTACCCCAGGCTCTCAAGGGCCTTCTGGCTGAGCGTCAGGATTGCCTGTTCATCTTCAGCAATGAGAACAGTCTCTGTCCCTTTCTCGAGCTTCTTGTCTGGCGTCTGTTCTGGCATTACTTCAGCTTCGCCCCGGAATCGTGGCAGGTAGACCTTAAAGGTTGTGCCTTTTTGTGGTTCGCTGTACACACCAATATTGCCGCCGTTCTGCTTGACTATGCCATAAACGGTGGCCAGGCCTAAACCGGTTCCCTGCCCGAGTTCTTTCGTGGTGAAGAACGGCTCGAAAATATGGCTGAGGATCTCCTTGCTCATCCCGATGCCGGTATCGCTTATCCCAAGAAGTACGTAATCCCCACTAATACAATCGGCATGGACGGCACAATAGGCATCTTCAAGTACCACGTTCTGGGTTTCCAGAATTATGGACCCTGTACCGTGAATAGCATCGCGAGCGTTGATCACAAGGTTGGCCAGAATCTGATTGAGTTGCGTAGGGTCGATTTTAACCTTCCAGAGTTCCTTTCCTGGCTTCCATATCAGGTTAATGTCCTCGCCGATGAGACGCTGGAGCATCTGTGACATGCCAGGTATGGTATCGTTCAGGTCGATGACCTGGGGATAGACAGTCTGCTTGCGGGCGAAGGCCAGCAGTTGTCGCGTGAGGTCGGCCGAGCGCTGGCCGGCCTTCAGGATTTCCTGAAGGTCTGCATACAACGGGCTGGCGGAATCGATTTTCTGCAGGGATAGTTGTGCATATCCGATAATGACGGCCAGCATATTGTTGAAATCGTGTGCCACACCCCCGGCCAGTCGCCCTACCGATTCCATCTTCTGGGCTTGCGCCAGCTGTGCCTGTAGTTTCTCTTTTTCCTCTTCTGCACGCTTACGCTCGGTGATGTCACGGGCAATAGACAATACTAAGGGTTTACCTGCGATTTCTATAGGGAAGGTGCTGATTTCTACTGTTACCTGGCTTCCATCATTTCGAATCAGGGAAAATTCATCGGGCCCGGTAGGATGCCCGAGTGTATTCTTAACTAAAGCCTCCGCGGCTCTTGGTATATCCTGTGGAGCCAGCATATTTAGTTTCAAAAGGCTCTTCCCGATTAACTCGCTTCGCTGATAGCCACTAATTCTCTCAGCAGCCCTGTTACCATCTATAAAATTTCCTTCTAGGTCATTCAGATAATATGCATCCGGAGCATATTCAAATATCATCCTGAAACGTTCTTCTGAACTCTTCAACCTATCCTCCGCCTGCTTCTGCTCAGTGATATCTTGAACCATTGAAAGAACACCAAGCACATCGCCGTCGGCCTCCCTCAGCGGAGTGTTTGTCCAGGCGCAGAGGATAGTGTGCCCATCTTTTGTCGTGTTTTCATTGGTGCTGTGCGCCGTTTCATCTCCCTTGAGCAAACGACCCCAAATACTGTCCACCTGAGGCTGAGCCTCTTTTGGTACGATGATGTCATAAGGATGTTTCCCTAGAGCTTCTTCAGCGGTGAAGCCAAACATCTTCTCAGCTGAAGGGTTCCAGGATTGCACACGGAAATCTTTATCCCAAACAACCAATCCAATAGGCATTCGGTCAACCTGCAGTTGGAGATATTCTTCAAGCTCTCTAGTTTGTTCCTCGGCGCGCTCGCGTTCTTCCTCCCTCTCAATGTTAGCGAGGGCAAAAGCAATGTCACTGCACAATTCGTGGAACAAATTTTGCTCCTCGTTATCAGCTATCGCTGTTACGGAGACGGTTACCCCCAATACCCCGTAAAGCTTACCTTCATGTTCCAGCTTGCATCTGAAGACACCACCACTACTGTGAGCGGCGGCCTGTATACACTCCCCGTGTCGCTTTCCTGGCTGGTCCAAAACAAGGAGGGGTTCCTTTTGAGCTAGCAGTTCCTTTACGCAGTGCGGATAATTGCCTGATTTTATCTCTTCCAAAAAGCCGGCGGTATCTTCACCCAATCCGGCATGGGCAACTGATACAGGGTTTTCCTTTTCATCTAGCAACAGTATCCATGACTTTTCGTAGCTGCGTCTTTCAACCAGCAGGCTACAGGTTTTCTGGATCAGGCTCTCTCTATCTTTCTCGTGAGTAATCAGTTGATTAACATTCCGCAGAGCTCTAAGGACATTGCCCAGATGTACGATTCGCTTTTCTGCCTGCCTGCGTATAGTTATTTCTCTGTTGGCCCCATCTCTTTTCTTTTTGAGATTTGACTCGAGAAGGCTGATTATTATGCCCACCAAAAGGAATATAATCAGGATTGGCGCCTCGGACACACTCCATGTTAATTGATTGGTCTGTGAGATAAAAAAGAAATCGAAGGCTACGGCGCTCAAAATACTGGTAAATATAGCCGGACCAAGCCCGAAGAAAATGGCCACTGGAACTATAGCAATTATGTACAGGATGGGAACGTCGGCAGGGATTATATTAGGTTGTGCCAGTTCTTTAAGCCATGTAGCCAGGGCAACGGCGCCGACGGCTACGATATATCCAATCCAGTTGTCTTGGAGTGCCTTTCTTGGTTTTGCACTGGTCTTCATAGTGCTATTGCTATGAACAAGATTTTCATATATATGGCCTCATTTTATGGCATAAAGCTTTAATTTCGTAGCAATTCTTTTAGGTCATGGAGATTTTATTAATCGACTAAATAATTCGGAGCAAGAAAATATCGTAGATAGGGCTGGCTCCTGATTTCGCAATGTAGTAGAAATCCTTTTGTGTTTTATGCAGCGTATCCTCCTTTTCTAATCGAAGACAAGAATCAAGAAAGGTTTCAAATATAATTATTGCACTCACCTCTTACCAAACTCTTACCAAGCCAATTAGTTGTATTGAGTAGATACTGGCAGCTATAAACCACCATACGGTATCAAGCTGGCTGGAATGCGTGATTGCGGAGAGGTAGGAAAAGCGGGGACACAAGGATGTCAACGATACAAAGGTATACAGAAAAATAAAAGGAAGAGAGCCCCCAAAAAGGAGACAGGATGTTCGTAAAACATCTGGAGAAAAACATTAGGGCTCCCGGCTAAGGCAATTTTTTAACAAATCATAGGGCAACCAACCGCCGGGGGAGTTTGTGGGAATGTTTGTAGGTGAAAAATTGACATCCGCACAAAGAGGGTTTAAATTAGGATTCCAATATGTGAAAGACGTCTAGCTATTGTTGCTGGGAGGTGGGGATGAAACAAGGGCACTGAAAGCGCTATTCAAGGCGACTTAAGGTGTCCTTATCATTTTATTTAAAAGATTTATAAACACTGGTGAGCACGATAGACCTTCGAGGAATGGGATTTATTACTAGATTTCAATGGATGATGAATATTCAGCCCTGTTTGTACAGGAGGTAGATGTACTTTCTTGAAACCTATCTTTTCATCATAGTTTTCATGCGTTTGTGCGCCGTGAAATTCGAGGTGAGTTGTGTCAAGAACAAATGAGCTCGTTGATATTGTCGGTTGCAAAAAGGCAGAAGTGGAATGGACAGTTGCTGAAAAATCCCTGGAGACATTGGAATCATCCACACGACAGGGGATATATAACCTTATTAATGCCTTCGTTTCAACTGTCCCTGAGAATCGCAAGTGGGCTAAAGAGGCTTTGAAGAAGCTACCTCACGAAGCACGTAGGGTTATCGAACGGCTGGTAAAGCTCCGCGAAAGCGTAGACATTGAACGAGAACGGCGAGTTAAAGCCATAGATGAACTGGGGGAAATAGCCCGGAGTGGGCAGAATCTGGATACGATTGTGCCGCTGCTGGTGCGGAGCCTGACTGAAGAAGAATTCCCTGTGTGTACCACTTGTAGAGAAACACTGGCCAAAATCGGCTCTTCGGCGGTGCCAGTACTCATCGCAACTCTATCCAATGAATCCAGCCTGCGTGGGCGCGGTTTAGCCGCCTGGACTCTAGAGGGTATTGGCCACCAGGCGGAATCAGCATTGCCTGCCCTAATCAAAGCTCTCAGTGACCCGGAATCAAACGTCAGGAACAGTGCCTCTAAAGCCATCGAGAAAATCGGGCCTAGGGAGGAAGACGTACCCTTTCTTGTTGCTGCTCTGTCAGATGAGAAGTCGTCTGTAGATGCTGCTCACTTTCTTGTTAAGATGGTCGATGGCACATTCAAAGTAAATATCGATAACGTATTAGCTATGCTCAATCAGTTAGCTCAGCAGGTTGTTCCTGTTTTGCTAGGGATGTGCGCTAAGAAGTTGGACAGGAAAGACTTTGTGCAGCTTCTTGTCAAAATCGGGCCAGCAGACATCTCCACATTGACTCTAGCATTGAGCGGTGGGGATGCATGCATACGCCGGCTAATTGTCGAAATACTGGGCGGTATTGGCCCTAGGGCAAGGCCAGCAATGACTGAGTTGGTTAAGTGTCTCAGCGACTCGGATAGCGGGGTAAGATGGGAAGTTGCCAGAGCCATCACCGCGGTAGGGGCTCGGCCGGAGGACATACCTCGCCTCGTCAATGCACTCGTAGATACGAGCGGACCAATCCGAACATCGGTAGCCTGTGCTCTTGGGGAGATTGGTGTCGTTGCTGTTCCAACACTGATTGAACGCATGGCTGACGCGAACAGCTGTATCAGGGAAGGCATTGCCGTAGCTCTTGGGAAAATAGGAGCCCGGGGGAAAGAAGCCATCCCCTATCTACTGAAGGCTTTTGACGATGAGTGCATTGATGTTCAGAAGGCAGCTGTTGCCGCCATAGGCGGATTCGGATTTGAAGCCAAAGACACAGTGCCCCGGTTGGTCGAGTTATTGAAGTCGGACAAACTCAGAGAGGCTGCCGCACTTAGCCTGGGTGAAATCGGTGACCCCCGTGCTGTGGGGCCATTATTTGGCCTCCTCTTTGCTAGCCATGGCGAGTACGCTGCAAAAGCTCTGCGTCAATTAGCACCCGACTCAACGGTTAGCAAGGAAGTCATGGAGGATGCTATAAGTGCATCAGGATATGAGCATCTATATAGCGGACGTCAACATGATGCTGGGTACATCTCCCTTGGAAAATCCAACGCTGCAATTGGGAGACTATGCAGCATCAAGTCTGCTGTGACGAGCAATATACTTCATTTCGTAAGTCAGAAGAGGAATATATCAGTGACCATGGACGCCGGTTGTTTCGAACCCTGGGAAGAAGTTGTAGACTTCAGCCACCACAGGCAGATGGCCCTGGAAGAGCTCGCCTGTAGGGGGTCTCCTTCCTATGATCCATTAGCGTTTGTGAGCAGCCAGAGATTAGAGAGTTGAATAACTTTCACTTGAAACATGAAAACCAGGCCTGATGACTGGGTGACAGATGAAGAACCATTAAATGTAATCATGGCAATGTGAGGATATGTGTGAGGGTGCGATGGTGATGAGGACTCTCCAGCAACCAGACTCTATGAAATCTAAGACTGTCTATCTCCATTTAACGAAGAAATGCAACCTGAACTGCACTTACTGCTATTTTAATGCTGGCGAGGCCATGGAGTCAGAGTTATCTCTTGACGTCTTAGAGAGTTTATTCAGAGATGTAGTGCTGCTTAGACCGCAAAAGCTTACATTCACAGGAGGTGAACCCCTGCTGCGCAGTGATCTCTTTGACATAGCGCAGCTCTTTCGCAGCATAGATGTGGATAAACAAACTAACCTATGCTTGATATCAAATGGGACTCTCGTAACCCGGGAAAACGCAATACGGATTGCCCGGGCTTTCGATGAGATCCGCATCAGTATAGATGGTCCGGAGGACATTAATGATAGACTTCGCGGCAAGGGCAGTTATCATAAAGCAATGACGGCGATTCAACAGCTACTTGAGGCTGGAATACACCCTTCTGTCTCGATTACTGTAACGGTTGATAATTCCTCTTGCCTGCCGTCTTTTTTATCATTCCTGCTTGAGGAGATATTCATAACCGATTTTCATCTAACGCCTTTCAGACCTGTAGGTAGAGGTGCACAACATCCCGAACTGGCATACCCCTGGAATGAAGCCCGATCGCTAATTCTGCAGTTCTGGCAAAAACATTTCGGCACGCCATCGCTTCTGAAAAAAGCTGATGACTATACGCTCAGGAATTGTGGTACCTGTGGCGTCGGGACTTACCTAAATATACATCCTAATGGAGATGTCTATCCCTGCCACGTACTCTCGGTGACGGAGTTCCTTTTAGGCAATGTGAAACGGTCATCCTTGCTCGACATCTACCAAAACTCACCTTTATTTAAGCGGCTCCGCAACCTCGATTTCACTACACTATTTCAAACGAGTGAGCACCTGAGGCTACTACTTGCCAATGCCGTTTGTTTGGGTGAAGTGTATCGTGATAACCGTCAGGAGATTGATGACCTGATTAAGCGTGATATAGGGAGGACAACACCTGCCTGCACGCATGAAACAAAATGACGCTAAGGGGATAGTCAGTATCGTTGCACACCCTGCCCGATAGAGCCAGCTTGAGAAGACGCCTTATCGGCATTTCGTCGTCCGCCAGCAGTATTTTCTCTTGTTGAGACATATCTCCATTCCTCCTCTCCTAATTGCCCTCTGGAATCAGCGTTGGCAGCGCTTCAGGGGGACTGCTGAGCGGCAGCTCGATGATGAATCGGGTTCCTTTGCCCACTTGGCTTTGTGCTGTAATAGTGCCTCCGTGGGACGTAACGATGCCGTGGCAGATGCTCAATCCCAGGCCGGTTCCCTTGCCAATATCCTTGGTCGTAAAGAAAGGGTTAAATATTCTGGGTATGTTCTCGGGTGGAATCCCGGGACCGTCGTCTGAGAATGTTATCTTGATAGACTCCCCTACCTTTTCCACTGTGATAGTCAGAACACCATGCTTGTGCGCCTCCAGCATGGCCTGTTCTGCGTTCACGATCAGGTTGAGAAATACTTGCTGCATTTGAAAATAGTCGACCATCACAGGTGGCAGGTCATCTGAGTAATGCTTGACAATTTCTATGTTATTGACCTTGTGCTCGTAAGCGCGTATCTGAAGGACTTCGTCGATATTTTTGGTGATTGAGCTGACCTGTTTGGTCGGAGCGTGCTTTCTAGCGAAGGTAAGCAGATTCTTGACAATGTTTGACGTGCGCTTGGCTTCCCTGTTGATTATGCCTAATTCCTCCTTGATTACTTTTATATCATCTTCCTTAAGCAGCAACTCGGAGAAGCCTATGACGCTTGTTAAAGGATTATTGAGTTCATGGGCCACACCGGCCACCAACTCTCCGATAGAGGCAAGACGATCGGCGACTATGAGCCTATCTTCCATTTTCTTACGCTCGCTGATATCCCGGGCTACGCGTACTACAGCGGTGACATTACCGTTCTCGTCCAGAATCGGGTAGGTGCTCTCTTCCAGGTGAATATTCTGATGGACGTCATTAATTTCCAGCATCGATGGCTTACCGGAGCGGAGAGTTTGCATGAGAGGGCAGTTCGGCAGGGGCTCCGCCAGGCCATGCATTATCTTACAGCATTTTCCCCCGATGAGCTCCTCGGGCGTTTTACCAAAGGCATCGGCAAAGGCTTTATTTATTCTTAATATCTTGAAGTCTGTATCCATTATCGATACCATTTCTTTTATGGAGTCGAAGGTGGTTCTCCATTCCCTAGACGAGCGCGCTAGTTTCTCACGGGATGCCTCAAGTTCGTCCAAGGTATTGTTTATCGATCTTCCCAGCATGGCAATTTCGTCTTTGCCACTAACTGCCACGCGATTATTATAGTGATGGCCCTTGCCGATGTCCTGAACTGAAGAGCTTAGATGTCCTAACGGAGTTATAGTTGTTTTACTTAATGTAAAATAGACCAGGAGACCCATCACCAGGCCGGCAATAGCCAACACTATGCCATATGAATTCACAGTAGCCAAACCCTGCTGATAAAAATCTCGCGGCGTCTCTACCTGCACCATAACAGCTGGTTGGCCGTAAATGTCATTGAGAAGACTGTAGATATCCAGATTTTGTGGGTTGATAATGCTGATGGCTGGCTGGCCGTTCTGTTCAAGTTCCGATAAAACAGAGTTTAGGTCAGTAGATAGGCTACCCTGCACTGGCCGCAAAACCACGGGGACCGTAGTTTCCTGTTGCAGCAGAGTAGCCATCTGGTTGTCCATAGGTCTTCCCCAGATGAGTAACCCCCTTGGAGGTCCGTTGCCGTCGCTCGTCAATATGGGGTTTGCGACAACCATATTTGGCTTGCCAGACAGATAGACTATACCCTTTAAGGTTTGCCCGGAGTTTATCGGATTCATAAGAGGTGAACCCGGTTGGTGCAATGCCTCATCTAGGTCGGCAGGAAGAGACGCTATTGAATTTTGAATTAAATCATAGCCCTGCCCCCAGATGATATCGCCATTGGGATTGGCGTACACCATCAAGTCAAGCTGATAATTTTGAAAGACCGACTCTTTCAAATTGGAAAGGATGTAGGGTTCATTCTGGTCGGACATAAACTGATAGGTATCATCCCAGACTGCCCAGTCTTGATTGCCCGTGCTCATTGCGGTCAGTTCTCCATCGAACGAAATAAGCACCCGGTTCAAATGGTCTCGGGCATAAGTCTCATCGATATGGTTATAGTTACTGAGAAAAACGGTATATGACAGTAAATAGAGAGCGACAATAAATGCCGCTGTCAGACTGAACACAGTAAGTAATGCTTTATTCCGGATGGACATTTTACCTGCTCATCTGGGTTAGACGCCGCGAATTGGAAGAGCCAGGATACTGTGTAATGTACTCAACATCGATTTTTTCAGACGCGGCCTGTATCTTACTCAAGTCCTCTTCGGTAAACAGCCTCCATCCTCTTCTGTCCCGGTATATCTTATCCAGTATTCCTCGCTTAAGCCAGCGAAACAGAGTCGGCCGGCTGATACCAACCCTAACGCAAACTTCTGAAGTTTCATAATAGGTCATCCCGTCAATTTCTCTTGGCATATTAAATACCTCTTTTCACTCGGATGATATTGATCGCTCTTGTTTATTCTGCAACGAGCCATTGCGATTTTCTATCCCCCATTTTGGGCATAGCACGCAAACTTTAGTAATATGGCGACGAGCAGGTCATTATCGGGTAGATAGAGAGGCTTCCTGGTACGAAGGATGAGTCATGTTCCACGAGGATGGTCTGCTTCTCGAAAACTGTACTATCTAGCATGGATATGATGGAAGCGCCTAGGGGCTTAGAACCGTAGTCTGGGAAACATTGGGGCAGATAAAGCGATAAGTTAAAATGAAAATCTATTCGCATTTTCTTCCTGTTATTGACAAATGTCTGTTTATATGAATATAATATCGATATTTATATTGAATTTATCCTTTCCCTAAAATACGATTTATTTATATTTGCGTACATGTGCATTGATGCAGCAGTTGAGGCAGATGGGTAAGTGTCATGTAAAACGGTCAGGCTCGGGAGTAATTTACCGAGCTTTCTTAATTAATAACCTCCTCTTTCCCTTGTATGGAGCTTTGGGGTAGTGGGGTTTTGCGGCAGAACCTGCAGGTGAAATCTGATGGAATGCATGGCTGATTGAAAAGCATTATTGCTGAGAAGAAAGGAGGTCGTTCAGCGCAAAAGGAATTCATTGAGCAAGCAGGTATGCATCTCTATTGAATAGGAGGGAAAAACTGCAAATGGCAGAAGAAAAAAGAGAAACAAAAGGAATCAGCCGTAGAGAATTCCTCAAGGACGCCGGCCTTGTAGTCGGCGGCGCCACCATCGGTTCCATGGCCTTCGTAAGCGCCTGCGGTGGTGGCAGTTCAACCGTCACTAAGACAGTGACAGGTGGCACAACAACTGTTACTGCACCTCCCACCACAGTCACCGTCAACAAGTTCGTTGACCCCTACGACGGCCAAACGTTCGCTACCCAGGACGCCCTCAAAGCCCACATGGACACCGCTCAGCCACAGGATACCCGCACCACCTTTAATGTCAACGGCGTAAACTACAAGGTGGATATCCAGCCATGGTGGTCTCTAGGGTTCGTACTGCGTGAGAAACTGGGCCTGACCGCCCTCAAGTTCGGCTGTGACCGCGGCGAGTGCGGCCACTGCACTGTCATCGTGGATGGCAAGACAGTCTATTCCTGCCTCATGCTGGCCCTAGAAGCCGTCGGCAGCAAAGTTGTGACCGCTGAATCGCTGTCCACCGACCTGATGAACCTGGACCCCGTCGCCAAAGCCTTCCGCGACAATAACGCCTTCCAGTGCGGCTTCTGCACCTCCGGTGTATTGTTGTCCACCAAGGCGCTACTGGCCAGTACTCCCAAACCCACGCTGCAGCAGGCTAAAGAAGGACTATCCGGACATCTGTGCGTCTGCAGCGGGTGGAAAAAGATGCTCAACACTGTCGTGGGGTTAGGAGGATAATATGGCTATATCACCATTAAATGTAGTAGGGCAAGCCGGCGTAATAGACAAGCAGGCTCAGCAAATCATCACCGGTACCTGGGAGTATGGGCAGGATGTTTTGCCCGGGCGGAAATTGTTTACCGGCATCAAGCAGTGCCCTTATGCCCATGCCAACATCAAGAGCGTGGATACCAGCGCCGCCGAGAAGATGCCCGGCGTCAAGGCGGTGGCCATATATAAAGAGGTACCGCCTCCGGCTATGGAGGCCGAGGTCAAGTTCTTCGGTATGCCGGTAGCCGCTGTGGCCGCCACCGACCCCTGGCTGGCCGAAGCCGCCGCCGAGGCTATCGTGGTGACCTACGAGCAACTGCCCTGGGTGGTTGACCCGGACGCCGCCATGAAGACAGGTGCCCCGTCGGTAGTGGCTGGCAAGAGCCCCAACTTCACCGCCGTTACCGTAGGCACTGCCGGCGATGT
>Ga0315268_10005319_pt1 | contig 13856 bp, 6 predicted proteins | sample C1_top_MG_FD_204535 | JGI IMG/M metagenome (GOLD analysis project Ga0315268, IMG submission 204535) | Sediment microbial communities from Yellowstone Lake, YNP, Wyoming, USA - C1_top | ecosystem: Environmental > Aquatic > Freshwater > Lake > Sediment | place: USA: Wyoming | collected 2017-08-01 | reverse complement strand
AGCCCAGGCGTTCCACTAGACTTCGGATCGCCTCGGGCAACAGGCCATGAGGGATGTAGGGCTCGTCGTGTTTTGCTCCCGCGCGCTCCTCTTGCGCCTTGAGCAGCATGGCGTGCTGGCGCACGGCCCGCGCCTTGTAGTTCTCTGCCTCCTCGACTCGTCCTTTGCGGAGGAGGAAGGAGTAGATGAGCTCACACGCGGGGATGACGCTCTCCGGGTCCGTCTCGATGAGCTTTTGCAGCAGGTCGATCCCTTCTTCGTTTTCCTGATCGAGGAGGATTTGCCCCAGCATGAAATTCGCGGAGGCATGTTGTGGGTTCAGGCGCAGGACCTCGCGGTAGAGCAGCTCCGCCGCCGGCGGGCCCTGGAGTTCCGCCGTCCACGCCGCCCGGCACCAGGATTCCTCTTCGTTGAGCGCTTCAGTCTTGGCCTTCGTCTCGACCTTTTCCAGCTCTGCCTTAACCTCAAGAAAATGCCGGTGGCCGTCCCGCCATTTGGGTCCAACCTGTTTCTGCCAGTCACTGCCCAGGCGGGCAGCCAGAGAACCGGCGGCGGTTCCGAGGAGCACCTCCGCCGCCGAGCGTTCGAAGGGGGCCAGCCCAAGAACTTTGAATCCCTCGGCCGTCGCGGCCGACCCATCGAGGAAGCCGAGCGCCCCCAAGCGGTCGCCGAGGGCGGGATGCGTGTCGGCATAGCCCGTCTGTCCGCGCATGGCTTGCTCCACCCGCTTGACCGCATCGGGCCGATTCAGCGAGGTGCGCAGCGACTCCCCCATCGAAGTCAACACGCCTGCAGGCGGGTTGGGCTCCGCGACCATGCGTCGCCCCGTCTCCGGCCAGAATGAGTAATCGAGGAATCGCTCCTGGACTGCGGTGCTCAGCAGCGCCTCGGCGGCCGTCTTGGTCCCGGCGACTTCCGCTGCGCAACGGTCGGCCTCGTACTCGTGAGCGCGCGCCATCACGAAGGAATAAGCATTGAAGAGGGGGCCGTACCAGCGAGCGAAGGCGGCGAAAAGGCTAGCTCCGAACTTGTTCTGCCCCTGGAGTTGCACGAGCAGGCGAAACCACGTCTTACGCACCCGGTAGATCCAGCTCGCGAATCGCCCATGATTCCCGGACACGTGGCCAAACTCGTGCGCCAGGACCGCGCGGAACTGGTCGGCGGGGAGCGCCAGCATCAGGGGCATCCCCAGTAGGAGATACCGGCGCGGCCATCCGAACACACCGAGGCGTGGATGGTCCACGACCCCGGCGTTAAAGTCCGCCGTCAGCAGGACGGTGTGGATCTTGGGTGCCCGCAACGCCCGCCGCGTCTCCTCCACCGTCCGGAAAAGCTGCGGGACTTGCGCCGCCGTCAAGGCCAGCCCTTCCGGCGCAGGCAGGCGCACCCAAAGGGCACGCAGGATCGTACCGGTAAGGACCAGAATCGCGATTCCGATCTTGATGACGGCGAATCCGCCCGAACGCACCGCGAGCGCCAGCAGGGTCAGCATTGCCAGGAGCACGGTGAGGATCAGGAAGATGTACGCATAGCCGGCCCCTGCCAGCAGCGCGAGCTTCAGCCGGTAGCGGGCCGGATGCTGCGCGGCATAAGCTTCAAGCCGTTTCACCCAGGCTGCGAATTGTTCGGGGGTTTTCGCCACGCGGGGCTAACCACCTTTCATGCACTCGCAGTCGGGCTTCCCGCACGTCGCGGCAGACAGCGTTGGCATCCCTCTGGCCGAACTCCGCGCTGCGATGGTGCATGCATGAATCTTAAGGGCTGAGGGCAATTCCTGCAAATGCAGAAACAGGAAACTAGCGCGACTGATAGGACTTCATCGCGCTGCCAAGGTAGTCGAGGGATTTGGGGTCGATGAGACGATAGTGGACGAGGCGCGGGTGTTTGACGCGACGCAGCGCCACCGTATCGCAAAACAACAGGTCCACGCCGCTGAACGATTGATTTCGAGCACGCGGAGAGCGAAACTCGCAGAGAGTGTGGCGGCGCCCCAAGGCTGGAGCGAGAAGACTTCGCGCCGTCTTCAGAAAGGCCTCGCTGACCGAGAAGACTCCCACGACCGAAGGCTTGTCCAGCCGCCGAATCTGCTCCAGATGCTCGTCCGCCGCGCTAAACGCCAGCGTCACGGCAGGGCGATCCTTGGAGGCGAGAGGGTCCACGTCCGGAATTGCATACTGGCCGGCGACAGGCAGCGCTCCCACGCCAAGGCCCGGAGCCGCCGCGAACTCTTCCCGGGAGCATCCCGCCACCGGCCAGGGCAAGGCCTGGCGGATTTCCTCCGCGAGTAATTCCCTCAGCCCTGGTTCCTCTTCGACCACCAAGATGTGGTCGGGCGGTTCGGCGAGCAGCCGCGCGCGGACACGCTCCCGCAAGGCCTGGAGCGAATACCCCTGCTCTCGCGCCACCCGAATTGTGGTGTTGATAAGATCATCAAGGTCGGGCGCCCGCCGCGAAGCTGCCGCGGGTCCGTAAGCGCGCACGATCACCCTTGTGCCTCGTCGCCGCACCAGCCAGGTTCGGCGCACCAGGTCCTGGTACGCCTCGCTCACCGTGTTGTGGTGGATTTTCAGCCGCCGCGCCAGCCCGCGCACGCTGGGCAAGGCCTCGCCGGGCCGCAGCTTCTCCGTGGCGATCAGGAACACAATCTGTTCCGCCAATTGCTGGCGAAGAGAGACTTCGCTCTCTTTGCTGATGCGGATGTTCACAGCGAGGGATTCTACCCTACCCCCCGCCTGTGACACTTCGGAAACTGTCACTCCGCCCGTGGCCGATGCCGGCCTCTTCCGTTATGCTCACGCGCGATGAGAACAGAAAAGCAGTTTTGCGGAAGGAGCGCCTGCCGTACAATACGCGCAGGCCTTGCCCCTTCTTCACAAGCTTTGAACGCTTCCGGGGCTTCGACGCATTCAAGGATGGTCCGGCGTCATCGGGGAGCGGATGGAATCCCGCGAGCCGGAGACAGCCTGGAGGGGGAGGGATGCCATGGGTGGGTCATCGCGCGGCTACAACGACGTTTTGAAGAACCGGGGCTTCACCTACCTGCTGGGCGCGCAGGCACTGGCGGTGTTCGACGACAACACCTTCAAGCAGCTCCTGGCGCTCTTCATCACCGCGCACATCGTCTCCCGGGAGAGCCGCAATCTCCTGATTTCGCTCGCCACCGCGTTCTTTGTGCTGCCCTACATCGTTTTCTCTTCTTACGCCGGCCAGGTGGCCGACCGGTTCTCGAAGCGCCACGTCATCATCTCGATGAAGATCGTCGAGGCCTCGCTCCTCTCGCTGGCCACGCTGGCGATGCTCTACGGGCACATTCCGATCATGCTGGCGATGCTCTTCCTTTTGGGAATTCACAGCGCCTTCCTCGACCCCGCCAAGGAAGGCATCCTGCCGCAACTCTTCCCCGAGGAAGACCTTTCGCGCGCCAACGGGCTGATGCAGCTCACCATCTACAGCATGATCGTGCTCGGACCCGTGGCGGGCGGCTTTCTCCTTCACGCCTTTTCGATCCGGCCTTACGTCCCCGTGGCCCTGCTGGTCGGCATGGCCCTCGCCGGATTGCTGCTGGCGATGAGAATCACGCGCGTCCCCCCGATCAGCGCCGACGAAAAGTTTCGCTGGAATGGGCCGGCAGAGTTCTGGCGCGACTTCGGTGAAATCCGCGCTTCGCGCGCGCTGCTCCAGACGGTGCTGGCCATCGCGTATTTCTGGCTGCTGGGGGCGGTCTATCTTCAGAACGTCGTGAGTTACGGCCACGATCTGCTGCATCTTGACGAAATCGGCATCAGCCTGCTCACCGCCGCGGTCTCCGTGGGCATCGGGCTCGGCGCGTTCCTGGCCGGCAAGCTTTCCGGCGACCAGGTGGAACTGGGCCTGGTTCCCATCGGCTCCATCGGTCTGGGAGTTTTTGGCATCGACCTCTATTTCGCTCACCACTCCTTCGCGCACGCGCTGGCGGGACACTTCCTGTTGGGAATCTCCGGGGGGATTTTCATCGTGCCGTTGCAGTCCTATCTCCAGGCGCACGCGGGAGAGCATTCCAAGGGCCGCGTCATTGCGGCCTCGAACGTCCTCACGTTCACGGGCGTTTTCCTCGGGGCAGGCATCTTCGAAGCGCTCTCCGGACCCTTGCATCTGCAGCCGCACCAGGTGTTGCTGGTCATGGCGGCGATCTCCTTCCTCGCCACGGCCTACATCCTGACGGTCCTCCCCGACTTCATGGTCCGGTTGGTCCTCTGGCTGCTGACCCACACGTTTTATCGCATCGAGGTGCGCGGCGGCGAGAACTTGCCGCGGCGCGGCCCGGCCCTGCTGGTGTGCAACCACATCTCCTTCGCTGACCCCTTCCTGATCAGCGCGTGTACGCAGCGCTTCATTCGCTTCCTGATGTACCGGACGTTCTACGAAACGTTCGGCATTCACGGTCTGGCCCGGCTGATGGGCGCGATTCCAATTTCCGAGAATGACAAGCCCCGGCAACTGGTGGAATCGTTGCGCGAGGCACAGCAACGCCTCCTCGAGGGCGACCTCGTCTGCATCTTCGCGGAGGGCGCCATCACCCGCACGGGGAACTTGCTGCGTTTCCGCCGCGGCTTCGAGCGGATCACCCGTGGAATTTCCGTGCCGATCGTCCCCGTGCACCTCGACCGGGTCTGGGGAAGCATTTTCAGCTTCGAGCGCGGGCGCTTCTTCTTCAAGTGGCCGCGCCGGATTCCGTATCAGGTGACGGTGAGCTTCGGCTCGCCGCTGCCGCCGGACTCCGACGCCTTCGCGGTCCGCCAGGCGGTCACGACGCTGAGCGCCGAAGCGTTCGGCCGGCGCGACGCGACGCAGCGGCCGCTGCCGGAACTCTTTCTCGAGGCGGCACGTCGCAACGGGCGCCGGTTCGCCATGGCGGACTCCTTCGGACGCGAGGTGAGTTTCGGCCGCGCGCTGGTGGGAAGCCTCCTCTTCCGCCGGTACATCCTGGAGCATTGCTCCGGCCAGCCCATGATCGGAGTCCTTCTGCCCCCCACGGTTCCCACCGCCCTGCTCAATATTGGCATCAGCCTGGCCGGACGCGTGCCCGTGAACCTCAACTACACCAGCTCCGCCGACAGCCTGGACTTTGCCCTGCAACGCTGCGAGATCAAAACTATCTTCACCACCGAAAAGCTGCTGGAGCGGTTTTCCATCGCCCCGCGGCCGGGCATGGTGATGATCGAGGACGTCGGGAAGACTTTCTCGAGGAAAGAGAAGGTTCTTTACGCTCTGGCCGCTCGCGTGCTTCCGGGATTCGTGCTGCGCCGGTGGCTTCTTCCCCGCGAGACGAAACTCGATTCGCTGGCGACGGTGATTTTTTCGAGCGGCAGCACCGGGACGCCCAAGGGCGTGATGCTCAGCCATCGTAATATTGTTTCGAATATTGAAGGTATTCAGCAGGCCATCAACGTGGACCGGCACGATTGCCTGCTCGGTGTCCTGCCCTTCTTCCATTCCTTCGGGTACACCGTGGGGCTCTGGCTGCCGGCGGTCTCGGGATTCGGCGTCGCGTTTCACACGAATCCCCTCGAGGCACGCAAGATCGGCGAGCTTTGCCGCGCGTATCGCGTCACGATGATTATCAGCACTCCCACCTTCGTCGGGGAGTACGTGCGGAAATGCACTCCGGAGGACTTTGTCACGCTGCGACTCGCCATCGTCGGAGCAGAAAAGATGAAGCCGGAACTCGCGGAGGCCTTCAAGGAGAAATTCCACCTCGACCTCTTCCAGGGTTATGGCTGCACGGAACTCTCCCCGGTCGTCTCGGTGGAGACCTCCGGTTACACCGGGCGCGATCAGCAACAGTCCGGCGCGAGACGCGGCACGGTGGGGCATCCCATCCCCGGCGTGGCCGTGGCCGTGGCGAGCTACGAGACCTTTGAGCCACGCGGCCCGGACCAGGACGGGATGCTCCTCGTGAAGGGCCCGACCGTCATGATGGGCTACCTCGGCGAGCCGGAGAAAACTCGCCAGGCCCTCTGGCGCGACGGCTGGTATATCACCGGCGACGTCGGGCATCTGGATGAAGACGGATTTATCTCTATTACCGATCGGCTCGCCCGCTTCTCCAAGATCGGCGGCGAGATGGTCTCGCACGTTCAGGTGGAGGACGCGCTGCACAAGGCGCTTGACAGCGTGGAAACGAAGCTCGTGGTGACGTCGGTCCCGGATGAGCAGAAGGGCGAAATGCTGGTGGTGCTTCATACGCCCCTCGAACTCAGCGTGGACGATCTGCTCAGCCGCGTGCGCGAATCGGGAATGCCCCGGCTGTGGGTCCCGCGCAAGGAGAACTTCTTCTCCATCGAAACCCTGCCCCTGCTCGGCACCGGAAAGCTGGACATGCGCGGGATGAAGGAAACCGCGAAACGGCTGGCCGCAACGGTGCCGGCATCACCCGGCGGGCCGATGCTGTAGAATCGAGCTGGAACTTCTCGGCGAGCTGGCGCCGGGAACCGCGGTCCCAACCGTTCTTGAGCACCACGCCGCCGACGTCAGAAAAGAGGGCGGTGATTCTTGCCAACGGCAGCCTCCCGGCAATTGTCGAGCAGGAGCGCGGAGGAAGTGATTCCGCGAGTCACGGAGTCAGTGACTCCTTGAAAAGACTCTGCGCCTCAGGGGTGGACGGGTTTCCAGAACCCACGGCGTCAGCCCAGCCATTTGGGGTTGAAATAAGTCCCATCGAAATCATTCGAGGTCTTGAAGCGCTCGAACTTGCCCTCGGCGCCGGCGGTGGCGGTCTTGTCGAGCAGGGCCGTGACTTCCTTTTCGCTCAAGGGACGGAACGTGCGCGCCGCTTCCAGGCCCTGGTTCAGCCGCTCCAGGCTGTCGCAGCCGTTGATCACCACGGAGGTGGGCAGGCTCATCGCGTAGTGCAGGCACTCGAGGGGCGTCGCCGTCCCGCTCTTCAAAATGTACCCGCCCCCGAACGGCTTCATGCCGAGGACGCCGATACCGTGCTCGACCAGCACCGGCACCACTTTCTTCGCGAAGCTCTTGAAGTGCGCGTCCATGACGTTCAAGGGCATCTGCACCGCGTCGAAGGTGAATCCGTGCTTGAACCCGGCATTCAGCATCTTCAGATGAATGTCGGGATCTTTGTGGCCGGTGAAGCCGATGTAGCGGATCTTGCCGGCCTTTTTCGCGGCGAGGGCAGCTTCGATGGCGCCGTTGGAGCCAAAGATACGGTCGGGGTCACCCGGCCGGATGACTTCGTGAAATTGCACCAGGTCAATCACGTCGGTCTGAAAGCGCCGCAGCGAGTCTTCAAGCTGCTTCGTCCAGACGTCTTTCACCTGCCCGTCGGTCTTGGTCATGAGGAAGACTTTCTTCCGGTAACCGTCCTGGAGCGCCTTGCCCATGCGGACTTCGCTCGCGCCGTCGTTATAGTCCCAGCAGTTGTCCAGGAAGTTGACACCGTGATCGATGGCCGTGCGGATGATGCGAATGCTTTCCGGCTCGTCAGGCTGAACGCCGACGTGATAGCCGCCGAGGCCGAGGAGAGAAACCTTCTCGCCGCTTCTTCCCAAAGTTCGATACGGCATCTCTCCTGAGGCCGCGGGTTTGGCCTGGAGAGGCGGGGAAAGCCAGGGCACGCCGACGCTCGCGCCGGCGATGCCGAGCGAAATGTTCTCCAGGAATTCTCGACGGGTCTGCTTTGGGAAGCCCATGGTCTTACCTCCGGGATGAATCCATCCACGCTTGAAGGGTTCTGCCCTGCCGAAGAGGAGGATGATAGCACGAACCCGGCGCGGGTTCAGGAGTCAGCGGCCCGCGAACCCGTTATAATCACCACCACGCATGTGGGACCTTCTCGAAGGCGTCCGCATTCTCGACCTCTCGCGCCTCTTGCCGGGACCCTACGCGACGTTGCTGCTGGCGGACCTCGGCGCCGAGGTCATCAAGATCGAAGAGCCCGGCCGGGGCGACCCGCTGCGCGGGACGCCGCCTATGGCCGGAACCTGGAGCTATCGCTTCGCGATGCTCAACCGGAACAAGAAGAGCGTGGCGTTGAATCTCAAGTCGGAGCCAGGCCGCGCGCTCTTTCTGGAAATGGCTCGCCACGCGGATGCGATTCTAGAGGCTTTTCGTCCCGGCGTCGCCGAGCGTCTGGGGATTGACGCTGCCCGCCTGCGCGCGGCGAACCCGCGGCTGGTTTACTGCTCGCTCTCCGGCTTCGGCCAAACGGGTCCCTATCGCGACCGGGTGGGCCACGATTTGAACTACGTCGGTGTCGCCGGCCTTCTTGGCGTCTCGGGCAGGGAGAAACCGGCGCTGCCGCCGGTGCCCGTGGCGGACCTCGCCGGCGGCATGGCGGCCGCGCTCCTGATTCTGGCTGGACTCCAGTCGTGCACTCGAAGCGGTGAGGGCGCCGTCATCGATCTCGCGATGACCGACGTCGTGTTTTCCTGGATGAGCCTCCACCTGGCCGAACTTCTGGGGTCCGGAATTTCTCCGGGCCCGAGCACCACCGTGCTCCTGGGCGCCTATCCCTGCTACGCCATTTACGCGGCCGCGGATGGCAAGTACCTGACCCTCGGCGCGCTCGAACCCAAGTTCTGGCAGAACTTCTGCACGGCCTTGCGCAAACATGAATTCATTCCCCACCAGTTCAATGCGGAGAAGCGCGAGGTCCTCTTCGCGGAACTGGGGCAGCTCTTCAAGGCCAAAACCCAGGAGGCCTGGGTGGATTTCCTTGTGGCCCACGAAGTCCCTGTGGCGCCCGTCCATGATCTGACCGAGGTGCTTGCGGACTCGCAGATTCAGCACCGGCGGCTGGTCCGAACCTTGACCGTGGCGGGTCAGGAATTCCAGCAAGTCAGCTTTCCGGCCCGCCTCGAAGGTCCCGAGGAGGGACCGGACCAGGCTCCGCCACGCCTGGGGCAGCACACGCGCGAAATCCTCTTGCGCCTCGGCTTTACGTCCGGGCAGATCGAGGCCTGGAAAGCACAGGGTGTTATCGCCGAGTGAGGGACGCGCGGGCCGCACCAGGGCCGCTAGGGATTCGAATTGCGGATGAGCAGGACGTAGAACTTCACCGCGCCGGCCAGGTTTTCCTCGCTGATTCGTTCGTTGGTGCCGTGAACTCTGGCGAGATCGGGCGGAGTAATCGTCACGGGACCAAAGCGGTAGGTATTTTCCGTGAGCTTGGCATAGTTCCGCGAGTCGGTCCCCCCGATCACCAGCGTCGGCGCAACCACCGTCCCGGGGAACACCTGTCGAATGGTTTGTTCCAGGAGGCGAAAGCTCGGCGAGTCCGTGTTCGACACCGCCGAAGGCTCGGACGAGAAGCTCCCGAATTTCGCCACTTTCACGCGCGGATCGTCCACCGTGCGGCGCACGTGGTCGAGCACACCTTCCACCGTATCCCCCGGCAGAATGCGGAAGTTGACGACGGCGCGAGCCGTGATGGGCAGCACGTTATCCTTGACGCTCCCCTCGAGCATCGTGGGAGCTGTCGTGGTGCGGATCAAGGCGTTGGTGGCCGGGGCGGCGGCCAAGCGGCGCTTGGCGAGCGGCGCCAGCAAATCCAGGTTGGCACAAAACATCTTCGGCAAGAAAGGCATCTCGGGTCCGAGATAGTCGAACATCTCTCGTACCGGCCCCCCGATCCGCGCCGGCATGGGATGCTGTTCGAGGCGAACGAGGGCGGCACTCAGAATTCCCACTGCCGTCTCTGGCGGCGGCATGGAGGAGTGTCCGCCGGGACTCTCCACGGTCAGCCCGACGCTGACGTACCCTTTCTCGGCAATGCCCACCATGGCGACGGGTTCCGCAATGTTCTCGACCATCCCGCGGATACTCGCGCCGCCTTCGTCCAGCACGTATTCGAGCTTCACGCCGCGCGACTCGAGCAGCGCGGCGACCGCGGCGGCGCCCGCCTGCCCTCCTGCTTCCTCGTCGTGGCCGAAGGCAAGGTAGATCGTACGCCGGGGCTGGAAACCTTCCTGCAGCAGCTTCTCGACCGCTTCGAAGATCGTCACCAGGCTGTACTTGTCATCCATGGCGCCGCGGCCCCACACGTAGCCCTCGGCGACCCGGCCGCTAAACGGCGGATAAGTCCAGCGCGACTCCGTCCCGGGCTCGACCGGGACCACGTCCTCATGCGCCATGAGCAGGAGGGGCTTTTGCGCAGGCTCGCGGCCCTTCCATGTGTAGAGAAGGCTGTAGTCCGCCACGGCCTCGCGAGTGAGCGTGGAATGCACCTTTGGGTAGGTTGCCTCGAGGTGACGGGCGAGACCCAGGAACGCCTCGCGATCGCGTTTTGCCGGGTCGTCGTAGGAAACGGTCTGGAACTGCAAAGCGGCGGAGAGGTGATCCGCGACTTTCGCCGAATCCACCGCAATATTTCCCGCGGGGCTCACCGGAACCTGCCGCGAGGCGAAGCGCGCCGTCCGCACCACCAGGACAGAAGCGAAAATCGCCACCACCACTACAAGCGCGAGAAGGGCTTTGCGCATCCGGCACCTCGAGGGGAAGTCTGAAAGAAAAAGTGAAATCGCGTCGCACCACACAAAGCGATGCCGCCCGGGCGCGGCGCTTTCCTGCCTTCACGCTGTCCCGCGGGAGCGGCGCGGCCAGGAGCGCGGCGATCGCTCATTTCGCCCCGGGCTCGAAGGAGGCTTCCACCGCCGCGAAGAGGCGCTTGAACTTATCGTATTTCTCTTCCACCGACCAGCCACTGAGGATGTAGGCGATGTCGCCGCGCTGGAAGAGGGCAACGCGAGTCAAGATCGGGCCAAGATCATCGGCCGTGGTGCTCATCAAAGCCTCTTCCATCTTCCGGCCCTTCACCTCAACGCTCTGCCGCGTCACGACCTTTCCGTTATTCTGCTGCACGAACGTATCGAGAATCTTCGCGAGCGGTCGATCGCCCTTCACACGCAGATAGAGCACTTGCACGCCGACGTCATCCGCGCCGCTGGGAGCGAACTCCGCCATGGGGACGGGGCCTTCCGTGTCGTGAGCGAGCTGGTCGGGATCGACTTCGCTCAAGTGCGACTCCCAGCCGTTGGGACTGAAAATCTCGAAATAGAACTTGCTGTCGCCGAAAGGCGTGAATTGACGACGGCCGTAGTTCTTACGGAGTTCGTCCGCACTCACCGCGTCAGCGGAAGGAAGTGAGTCCTGGGCCTTCGCCAACTCCTGCGCGTCGGCGGGAACAGCCATCGTCCGGCCGGGGCAGGCCAGCAACCCGACTGCGAAGACGACCGCCAGGGCCCGACAAGAAAGTGAGTCCATAAGCAACCTCCACGGGCGGGATGAGATTGTAGCTCAAAAAGGACGGAAAGGGGCTCTACCCCTGAGGGTCAAGCGAGAATGCAGCCTATGCGAAGCCTTCGCAGGGTTCCTCGACAGCCCTCACTTCAAGTCGGCCAATTGGGTCCTCGCGCCAAGGTGGTTGACGTTCACCACCAGGACTTTTTCGAATTCACCCTTCGCCTCGGCGGACTGACCCTTGCCGAGATATCCCAGGCCGGCAAGATAGTGGGCCCGCGTCAGGCGCTCCGTGTCGGATTGCTTCTCGCCGAACTTCGCAAAGTAATCGAAAGCCGACCCGGCCTCGAGTTCCTTTCCCGCTTTGACCAGCCCCTCGAAGATTTCCCCGGCTTCCCCGGCGCGGTCCAGTTTCTTGAGGGCCAGGGCCTGATAGTAGCGATTCTCCGACCAGCCGCTTTCCGCGCGCGCGGCTTTTTCGAAGGACTGGCGTGCGGACGGCGCATCGCCCAGGGCCTCCTGCGCCAGACCGATATCGTAGGCAACCCGCGCGAACTGCACGTCGTGGTACGGCTTCCCCACCTCCAGATCCGCGGGATAATCGAGCGCGGCCTGGAAATCCCGGACCGATTCGCGGTATTTCTTCAGCCGGAAGAAATCTTCGCCGCGCAAAATGCAGGCGTCCACATACACCTCATGAATGTCGCCGCCGCCTTCCCAGGTGTGGAAGTGGCGACGCGTGAGCATGTCGAGCGCCTTGTCGTACTGGCCCAACTGGACGTAGAGCTTGATCTCCTGGGACACAGCGTCGTCGCGTTTGAGCACCGTCTCCTGGTTGCTTTCGAGCACCTTCAGGCGTTGTTCCGGGGGCGCGCCCGCGGCCTCGTAAAGCACGTCGAGCTCGTAATACAGCCGGGGGTTGTTCCCGTCGCGTGCCAGAGCCTTTTCCATGCTGGCGACCGACTCGGGGAGATTGCTCTCGACACGCCAGTAGGCCAAGCCCAGATTGCGATGAACCATGGCGAAGGACGGGTCGAGGTCGCGGGCCTGTTCCCACGCGCGAATGGCTTCCTCAGGCTGCAGGTCGTAAAGGAGATTCCCCAGGTAATAGGGCGCCCGGGCATCGTGAGGATTCTTCTCCATCGCGCGCCGCAGGACCGCCAAGGACTCCAGGCGGAACGGGAAACAGTAGTCCGAGGGTGCCTGGCTCGCGAGCCGGTAATCTCCAGAAGCCTCCTCCGGCTTCCCATCCTGCTCCGAGTAATACCCGAGATAGTAATAGACCATCGGAGAGACGCGAGACTTGTCCGGAGCACTGTTGACGAATCGGGTGAGGACGCTGATGGCCTCGTTCCATAACCCACAGTCGCCATAATCGACGGCAGTCTCAAGGTACGACTGCGCATCGTCTCGCATCTTGAGGGTGAGATCGCGCAGAGCCGCATCCGCCTCAGCCTTCGCGCCCGCCTTCTGTTTCGCCAGGTAAAGCTCGTTGCGCGCGAGGAAATCGAGAGGGTCCGCGGCGAGAATGCTTGAAGCGGTCTGAACGGCTTCCTGGTTTCGCCCCAAATGCCTCAGGACCGCGGCCTTCAGATTCAGCGCTTTCGTGTTGAGTGTGTTGGCCGAAATGGAGGCATCCACCAGCTCGAGGGATTTAGGAAAGTCGCCCTTCCGGCAGGCGAGTCGCGCGAGCGCACAATAAGCCGGCGCGCGCCAGGCGGCGCTCCAGGTGGCCCTGTAAAAAGCATCGTAGGCCTCGTCGTATTTCTGCTGCCCCTCGAGCGCCACGCCGAGATAGTAGAGCGGTTCGCCATGGCGCGCGCTGGTGTAATCGTGGGTGAGCCGGCGGAGCGCCGTGCGCAATCTTTCCTCGGCCTGAGCAAACTTTCCGCGCTGGCAATACAAAATGCCCAGCTCCGTATTCACGCGGACGTCGCCGGGGTCGCGCCGCAGCGCCTCCTCGTAATACGGATAGGGTTCCAGGATGGGGTTATAGAACTGCTCCAGGCGCAAACCCGTGAGGTAAAGCTCTTCGTTCGTCTTGATGTCCTTCGGCGGCGGCGGGGGCTTGACCAGATCGGGCATCGGCGCTTCTTCGAGCTTTACCGGGCTGTAGCTGACCAACTCCTTTCCGGCGGAGGTCATCAGCACGGCCTGGACACTCTGCGGGTCCGTCCCAGCCGGCAGCGAGAGTTTCTTCCAGTAGGGTTTCTCCGGCCCGATGTTGACAGTTTCGTCAAGCAGAACGCGGCCGCCGGCCTTCAAGATCGCCTTCGCGTCGCGATACTCGGCCGTCGTATTGAACCCGAACTTCGCGGCGCGGTTTGAATCCACCACAAGGTTGACGGCGGCATCGAGGTTGGCGTTCTTGATGCCCTCAATTTGGCGGAGGGGATACCAGTACTGCTTCCAGGTCTTGACCTCGTAAGGCTGAATCCAACTGTAGTCCGGCTGGTTGTCGGAGTACGCACCGGCCATCAGCTCGAGGTAAGGGCCATCGGTTTCGGTCAGAATCTTGTCCCACAGGGCGCCTTCCGAACCGGTCCCCCATTCGAAGAACTTCTTCCCGGGGACCTCGTGATGGTCGGCGACGTGGACAATGCCCGCGTGCTTGCCGTGGTCGT
>Ga0315268_10005318_pt1 | contig 13858 bp, 16 predicted proteins | sample C1_top_MG_FD_204535 | JGI IMG/M metagenome (GOLD analysis project Ga0315268, IMG submission 204535) | Sediment microbial communities from Yellowstone Lake, YNP, Wyoming, USA - C1_top | ecosystem: Environmental > Aquatic > Freshwater > Lake > Sediment | place: USA: Wyoming | collected 2017-08-01 | reverse complement strand
CTGGCCGATATCAAGGGTCTCAAGATGCGCATCGGCGGCTTCGGCGGGGTCATCCTGGCGGGCATCGGCGGCGTGCCGCAGAACATCCCCGGCGGCGAAATCTACCAGGCGCTGGAAAAAGGCACCATCGACGCGGTCGAATGGGTCGGGCCTTACGACGACCAGAAGCTGGGCTTCCAAAAGGTGGTCAAGCACTATGCCTACCCGGCCTGGTGGGAAGGCGGCCCGCAGCTCACTCTCTACGTGAACAGCAAGGCATACCAGGCCTTGTCGCCCGAGTACAAGGCGATCCTGGACGCGGCGTCGACCTATGCCCACGTCGATATGCAGGCCAAGTACGACGCCAAGAATCCGACGGCGCTGAAGGAACTGGTCGCCGGCGGCGTCCAGTTGTTCCGCCTGCCCAAGGACGTGATGGACGGGGCCTTCAAGTATGCCGAGTCGTATTACGCCGACCTGTCCGCCAAGAACCCGGCCTGGAAGAAAATCTATGCCGACTATGCGGCCTTCCGCAAGGAACAGAACCTGTGGTTCCGTTTCGCCGAGATGGGTTTCGACAGCTACATGCAGTCCCAGAAACTCTAAGCAGGGCGTGCTCCAACAAAAAACCCGCGGACAAGTCCGCGGGTATTTTGTTGCCTGCAACCGGCTCCGGCGCAAGATACCGAGTCCGGCCCGGGAGTCTTATTTCGGCTTGCCCTTCTTGTCTTTGGCGATGTCCTCCAGCAGGGCGGCGGCGGGATCCACGTCGGCGGCGGGCGGGGCAGACGCGTCAAGGCCCGCCGGCTGGTCGGCGGGCTTCGCATCGGCCCCTGCCGGAACCTTGTCCTTCCCCGCAGCAGTCCCGTCGGCGGGATTTCTCGGCGCACCGTAGCCGCTGTCGTAGCCGCTCGGCTGGAATTCGAGCTGGATATCGTCGGTGTTGATCTTCTTGGCTTTGTCCAGACCGCCGGTCACCAGGGCCGGGAAGGCGATGATCAATCCCACCATGAGGACCTGAATCAGCACGAAAGGCACGGCACCCCAGTATATCTGGCCGGTGGTGATCTTGGCGATCTTCTTCTTGGTGATCCGGTCGTTGTAGTCCTCGTGCGGCGCCACGCTGCGCAGGTAGAACAGGGCGAAGCCGAAGGGCGGGTGCATGAAGGAAGTCTGCATGTTCACCGCCAGCAGCACACCGAACCACACCAGGTCGATACCCATCTTGTCCGCCACCGGGCCGATCAAGGGCACCACGATGAAAGCCAGCTCGAAGAAGTCGAGGAAGAAGGCCAGGAAGAACACCAGGATGTTCACCACGATCAGGAAGCCGAGCTGGCCGCCGGGCAGGCTGGTCAGCAGGTGTTCGACCCACAGCGGCCCGTCTACCGCCTGGAAAGTCAGGCTGAAGACGGTCGAACCGAGCAGGATGAAAACCACGAAGGAAGACAGCTTCATGGTCGCTTCCAGCGCCTGTTTCATCAGGTGCAGGCTGAGCCGGCGGCGCGAAACAGCCATCGCCAGCGCCCCCACCGAGCCCATCGCGCCGCCCTCGGTGGGCGTGGCGATGCCGAGGAAGATGGTTCCCAGCACCAGGAAGATCAGCGCCAGCGGCGGGATCAGCACGAAAGTGACGCGTTCCGCCATGCGCGACAGCAGGCCGAGCTTGGTGATGCGGTTGGCGACCGACAGGACGAAGGCGAGGCCGATGCCGACGCACATCGAGACGACGATGGTTTCGTCGAGCGGCGTTTCCGCCGGACGGGTCTTGGCGAAGACCACGGCGCTGCCCACGGACAGGATGGTCAGCGCCAGCAGGGAGCGCAAACCGCTGCTGCCGTCATCCTCGCGGATGGTGCGCGCTTCGGCCGGCAGAGCCGGCACGGTAGCCGGCTTGACCAGGCTCAGGATCAGCACGTAGCCGATGTACAGCCCGGTCAGGGTAAAGCCGGGAATGAAGGCGCCCTTGTAGAGATCGCCGACGCTCTTGCCGAGCTGGTCGGCCAGCACGATCAATACCAGCGAGGGGGGAATGATCTGCGCCAGGGTGCCGGAGGCGGCGATCACGCCGGTGGCGATGCGCCGGTCGTAACCGTAGCGCAACATGATCGGCAGCGAGATCAGGCCCATCGAAATCACCGAGGCGGCCACCACCCCGGTGGTGGCGGCGAGCATCGCGCCCACCAGAATCACCGCGTAGGCCAGGCCGCCGCGGATCGGGCCGAACAACTGGCCGATGGTATCGAGCAGGTCCTCGGCCATGCCGGAACGTTCGAGGATCAGCCCCATGAAGGTGAAGAAGGGGATCGCCAGCAGGGTGTCGTTCTGCATGATGCCGAAGATGCGCAGCGGCAGGGCCTGCATCAGGGCCGGGTGAAGCAGGCCCAGTTCGATGCCGATGAAGCTGAAGAACAGGCCGGCGGCGGCCAGCGAGAAGGCCACCGAATAACCCAGCAGCAGGAAGACGATCAGCCCGGCGAACATCACCGGGGCAATATTGGCTTGGAGGAATGCGATCACTTGCGCTCTCCTTGCTTGCCCCGGGGCGGCACCATGTCAACGGCGTCCTCGACGCGATCGATGACCTCGGGGGCAACCTGGTGCTTGAGGATTTCCTCGGCAAGCTCCTCCTCGGCTGTTTTGGTTTGCGGCGGACGGGTCGGATCGGCGCACAGGCCCATCAGGAAGCCGACGCGCTTGATCAGTTCGGAAATGCCCTGCAAGCCCAGCAGCGCAAAGCCGGCAGGCACCAGGGCATACACCGGCCAGCGGATCAGTCCACCGGCGTTCTGTGACATCTCGCCGTGGATGTACGCCTTGGTCACCAGCGGCCAGACCAGGTCGATGACGACATAAACAAACGGCAACAGAAAAAACAGGATGCCGAAAATATCCACCATGACCTGGGTGCGCTTGGAGAAGCGCCCAAGAATCACGTCGATCTTGACATGCCCCTGGCGCAGCAGGGTATACCCCGAGGCCAGCAGGAAGGCCCCGGCGAACAGGTACCACTGAATCTCCAGCAGGGAGTTGGAACTGGTATCGAAGATCTTGCGCACAGTGGCGTTGCCGGCCGAGATCAGCACGGCGGCGAGAACCAGCCAGATGACGGCGCGGCCGACGCGTTCGGTGAGGCCGTCGATGAAACCGGAAATCCGCAGCAGGGCTTGCATATTGAGTTTCTCTCCTTCCAGGGTGGCTTATGGCTACAAACGGGGAGCTTATTGCTTGCTCTCTGGCGCGTGGCAGCAGTTAAATTCGTGGGTTCCTCGTGGGTTCCGGCCGCGCGCTGGGCTGGTAGCTTAAAGGGGTTCGGGGTTTTTAGCCAGCGCATTATAATTCACAAATGACTGCCGACCTGACGATCCCGCCCCCCACGGACGATTCCGTGAGCACCCGAATTTGCATCGTTCGTCACGGCGAGACCGACTGGAACGCCGAACGGCGCGTCCAGGGTCAGATCGACATCCCGCTCAACCCGGTGGGTCTGAACCAGGCCAAGGCCGCGGCGCGGGGACTGGCTGGGGAGTCCTTTAGCGCCCTCTACAGCAGCGACCTGTTGCGCGCACGGCAGACGGCGCAACAGTTGGCGTCTCGCCATGGCCTGCCGCTACGGGTTGACGCTGCGCTGCGCGAGCGGCATTACGGCATCCTCCAGGCGCTGACCGCCGAGGAAGCCCGGATATGCCACCCCCAGGCCAGCCTGCGCCATGCCGAGCGCGACCCGGATTATGCTTTCGAAGGCGGCGAAAGCCTGGTCGCGTTTGCGCGGCGGGTTCTGGACGGCTTCGAGGCCCTGGGGCGCCGCCATGCCGGCGAAACCCTGCTGGTGGTGACGCATGGCGGGGTGCTGGACATTCTCTATCGCCACGCCACCGGGCGCACATTGCAGGGCAAGCGCGACTTCGCCGTGCCCAATGCCGCCTTCAACTGGCTGGAGCGCGCTGCCGAAGGCTGGCGGGTGCTGGCGTGGGCAGACCGGCGTCATCTGGAGGCGGCGTTGGACGAACTGCCGGGCTAGGGTAAAATCGACCCTTCCCCATCTCCCTCCCCCGCCGCCATGTTTTCCAAACAGAACACGATATCCAAGGTCGATGCCGAACTGTGGCAGGCGATCCAGTCCGAAAACCGCCGCCAGGAAGATCACATCGAGTTGATCGCTTCCGAGAACTATGTCTCCTACGCCGTGCTGGAGGCGCAGGGCTCGCAACTCACCAACAAGTATGCCGAAGGCTATCCTGGCAAACGTTATTACGGCGGCTGCGAATACGTCGACCTGGCCGAGCAGATGGCCATCGAGCGCGCCAAAAAACTGTTCGGCGCCGAGGCGGCCAACGTGCAGCCGCACTCCGGCTCGCAGGCGAATCAGGCGGTGTTCATGGCATTTCTGCAGCCGGGCGACACCATCCTGGGTATGAACTTGGCGATGGGCGGACACCTGACGCACGGTTCGCCGGTGAACATTTCCGGCAAATGGTTCAAGGTGGTGCCTTACGGCCTGAACCAGCAGGAAGAGATCGACTACGACGCGATGGAGCGACTGGCGCTCGAGCACAAGCCCAAGCTGATCATCGCCGGAGCCTCGGCTTACTCCCTGCGCATCGATTTCGAGCGTTTTGCCAAGGTGGCGAAGAAGGTCGGCGCGAAATTCATGGTGGACATGGCGCACTACGCCGGCCTGGTGGCCGCCGGTTTCTACCCCAACCCGGTCCCCCATGCCGATGTCGTCACCTCGACCACCCACAAGACCCTGCGCGGCCCGCGCGGCGGCCTGATCCTGATGAAGGCGGAACACGAGAAAGCCATCAATTCCGCCATCTTCCCCGGCTTGCAGGGCGGCCCGCTGATGCACGTGATCGCCGCCAAGGCCGTGGCCTTCAAGGAGGCAATGACGCACGAATTCAAGAATTACCAGGAGCAGGTCATCGAGAACGCCCAGGTGATGGCCAAGGTGCTGAGCTCGCGGGGGCTGCGCATCGTCTCCGGGCGCACCGAGTCGCATGTGTTCCTGCTTGACCTGTGCGCCAAGAACATCACCGGCAAGGACGCCGAAGCCGCCCTCGGCAAGGCGCACATCACGGTCAACAAGAACGCCATTCCCAATGACCCGCAGAAACCTTTCGTGACATCGGGAATTCGCCTCGGCACCCCGGCCATGACCACCCGCGGTTTCACCGAGATCGAAGCCGAGCAGGTCGCCAATTTGATTGCCGACGTGCTCGACGCGCCCACCGACGAGGCCGCGATAGCCGGCGTCCGGGACAAGGTCGGTGAATTGTGCAAGCGTTTTCCTGTGTATGGCTGATAGGGTATGAAATGAAGTGTCCTTACTGCGCCGACCCCAACACCCAGGTCGTGGACACGCGCGAGAATGAGGAAGGCGACACGGTGCGCCGACGCCGCCGTTGCCTGAGCTGCGACAAGCGCTTCACCACCTACGAGCGGGTCGAGCTGCAGTTGCCGCATCTGGTCAAGAAGAACGGCAGCCGGACCGAATACGACCGCGACAAAGTGCTCGCCAGCATGATGCTGGCATTACGCAAGCGGCCGGTGGCGACCGAAAGCGTCGATGCCGCCATCGACCGCATCGAGGAAAAGCTGGTCACGCTCGGCGAACGCGAAGTGCCGAGCGACAGGATCGGCGAACTGGTGATGCGCGAACTGAAGAAACTCGACAAGATCGCCTACATCCGCTTCGCCTCGGTGTATCGCAATTTCGCCGATGTAGATGAATTTTCCGACGCGATCCGCGAGGTCAAGAGACCGCGCCTGCCTCGGGCGAAGGCCTGACATCCAGCGAGACTCTCTGGTGGATAAGCATCCGCTCTGGCGCGTAGTGCCGGCCCATTGACCTTGAGAGCCATCGATCCCGGAGGGATGCCCATGTTTTCCGCCGCCGATCACCAATTCATGGCGCGCGCCCTGCAACTGGCGCGGCGCGGCCTGTTCGACACCACCCCGAATCCCCGCGTCGGCTGCGTGCTGGTGCGCGGCGGCCACATTCTCGGGGAAGGCTACACGCAGCCGGCCGGCCGGAATCACGCCGAAATCCAGGCGCTCGCGGATGCCCGCGCGAGCCATGCCGACTTGCGCGGCGCCACCGCTTATGTCTCGCTGGAACCGTGCAACCATCATGGCCGCACGCCGCCCTGCACCGCTGCCCTGATCGAGGCCGGCGTGGCGCGCGTGGTGGCCGCCGTTGAAGATCCGAATCCGCAAGTGTCCGGCCAAGGGCTTGCCAGGCTGCGCGCGGCGGGCATAACAACGGCCTGCGGCCTGATGCAAAGCGAGGCACTCGAACTGAATATCGGCTTCGTTGCGCGCATGACCCGCGGGACACCCTGGCTGCGCTTGAAAGTCGCCGCCAGCCTGGATGGCAAGACCGCCCTCACCAACGGCAAAAGCCAGTGGATCACCGGGCCGGAGGCGCGCCGCGACGCCCATGCCTGGCGTGCGCGCAGCTGCGCGATCCTCACCGGGGTCGGCACCGTCAAGGACGACAATCCCAGCCTGACCGTGCGCGAGGTCGCCACCACCCGGCAACCGTTGCGGGTGGTGGTCGACAGCCGGCTGGAGACGCCGCTCGATGCCAGGGTTCTTGAGGGAGGCAATGCCTTGCTGTGCGCGGCGGTCGCCGACGCGGAGAAAATCGCCGCCCTGCGCGACCGGGGCGTGGACGTCGTGGTGCTGCCCAATCCTCAAGGGAAGGTCGATCTCCCAGGAATGCTGGCGGAACTGGCGCGGCGCGGCATCAACGATGTGCTGGCCGAAGCCGGCTTCCGGCTCAACGGCTCGCTGCTGCGCGAAGGCTGCGTGGACGAACTGTTGATCTACCAGGCGCCGATCCTGCTCGGCGAAGCCGCGCGCGGCATGTTCGATCTGGCGGAACTGACCGATCTCGCCGGACGCCGCCAACTGGATATCTTCGACATGCGCCGGGTCGGCGGGGATTTGCGGCTGCGGGCGCGCCTGAAGTGAGCGAGGTAGCGTGCCAGGAGCGCACCGCGCGGCGCGATTTTCCCGGACGCGGCATGCTCATCAACCTGCTGCGCGCCGCCCATCTGGTCGGCGTGGTCGGCATCGGCCACGTTCTCCTGTCGGGCCGGCAACTGGCGGGGGCGCAGGGCTACGCATACCTGCTGGTCGGCGCGGGACTCGGCATCATGGCGCTCGATCGCTGGTCGAACCCGGATTATTTCCGACAGGTGAATGGCCTGGCGGTGCTCGCCAAACTGCTCTTGGTGTTGGCGCTCGCTTACATGACCTTTGGTATCGAAGCGTTCTGGGGGCTGTTGGTGGTTTCCGTGTTGCTCACGCATGCGCCTGGGCGGCTGCGGCATCGCAAGTTGTTCTGAGCTTCGGTCACCAATGCCGGGACTCGCCCCGGCTGGATCATCACACCCCGCAAACGGCACATGCGGGATCGCGCGGAATGACGATCGAGCGCCATTCCATCGCCAACCCGTCGAGCAGCAACAGCCGCCCGGCCAGGGACTCTCCGCAGCCGATCAGCAGCTTCAGGGCTTCCGCCGCCTGCACGCTGCCGATGATGCCGGTGAGCGGCGCGAATACGCCCATCGTGGCGCAGCGCACTTCCTCGACATCCTGATTTTCCGGGAACAGGCAGTGATAACAGGGCGAACTGCGCTCTCGCCCGCCGCGCGCATCGAACACCGACACCTGCCCATCGAAGCGGATCGCCGCCCCGGAGACCAGCGGCTTGCCGAGTTTCACGCAGGCGCGGTTGATGGCATGGCGCGTGGCGAAATTATCCGAGCAGTCCAGCACCACGTCGGCGGCGGCGATTTCCTCTTCCAGGTGTTGCCCCGCCAGCCTCTCCGGAAGCGGCAGTACACGGCATTCAGGATTGATTTCGGCCAGGGTGTCGCGCCCCGAATCCACCTTGGGCCGGCCCACCGCAGCCGTGCGGTGGAGAATTTGTCTTTGCAAATTCGTCAGATCGACCGTATCGCCATCGGCCAGGACCAGCGTGCCGACACCCGCGGAAGCCAGGTACAGCGCAGCCGGCGAGCCCAGCCCGCCGGCGCCGACGATCAATGCCCGGGCCGACAGCAAGCGCTCCTGGCCATCGACGCCGATTTGCGGCAGCAGGATGTGGCGGCTGTAGCGCAGCAACTGCTGGTCATTCACTTGTATTCGCGCAGTTCCGGCGGCGTGTCGTCGTGGTCGCCGTGGGGGTGGTGCTCCCAGGCCTTGACATAGACTTCGTTGGATTTTTTGATGAGCCGTTCCGGCATGCGCATGTTGCGCAACTGGGTTTCTTCGCAGAAGTAAATCAGTGCGCGCAGCAGCTTGCAATAGAGCGTGTTTTCGAGATGGAAACCTTGGCCGGCGAGGGCCGTCTCCAGCCCTTCCAGCGTGTAGTCGGTGATGCAGTAGCTGACCGACAAGGCGTTGGAATGGACGCCGCTGCCGATTTCCAGCCCTTCCAGCCCGGTGAGCAACTGGCGCGCCCGCTCGACCTGCCCGGGCGGAGACTTGTCGAGCCGCAGTTCGCGTTGCTTGCGCGAGCCGGGCTGTGGCGCCAGTCCCGGGGGGTGGGGCGCCCGGTGACGGAGTGCGTCGCGCAGTTCGCGTGCCCGTTCCGGGTTCATGGCGGATCAGCGTTGCTTGATGATCTGCCAGGCCTTGAGCAGGCCGAGCGCCTGATTCAACTGATAATCGCTCTTCGAGGCGATCTCGAAGACCGGTGGTTTCGGCTCTTCTTCGGCCTCATCCTTGCCCTTGCTCTTGCCATTTTTCGCCTGCGGCTTGGGCGCGGGCTCCTTGAGCTTGTCCTTGTCGTTGATCAAATGACGTTCAAGGTCGGATTCGCGCAGGAATTCGTGCGACCCGCCGTTGGACGACTCCTCCACGATGATGTCGGGCGTGATGCCTTTGGCCTGGATCGAGTTGCCGCTCGGCGTGTAGTAACGGGCCGTGGTCAACTTGATGGCGGTGTTGTTGGAGAGCGGCAGGATGGTCTGCACCGACCCCTTGCCGAAGGTTTGCGTTCCCAGCACCACGGCACGCTTGTTATCCTGCAGCGCGCCGGCGACGATCTCCGAAGCCGAGGCCGAACCGCCGTTGACCAGCACCACCAGTGGCATCGTCTTGACCGCGGCAGGAAGGTTTTTCAGAATATCACTCTGGCCGCCGCGCATGTAATCCTCCGGGCTGGCGAAGAATTTGTGCTTGGCATCCTCGGTGCGTCCATCGGTGGAAACCACCAGGGTCTTGGCCGGCAGGAAAGCGGCGGCAACGCCGACCGCGCCGTGCAGCAAGCCGCCCGGGTCGTTGCGCAAATCGAGTACCAGTCCGCGCAGCGGGCCGCCGGCTTCCTTGGCGTCTTTTTCCTGCTTGTTGAGCTTTTCGAGATGCTTGGCGACGTCGGCGACGGTCTCTTCCTGGAACTGGGTGACGCGCAGATAGCCGAAACCCGACTCGAGCATTTTCGATTTGACGCTTTGCACCTTGATCTTCTCGCGCATCACGGTCAGAACCAGCGGCTTGTTCTCGCCCTTGCGCGCGATGGTCAGGACGATCGAAGTTTTCGGTTTGCCGCGCATGTGCTTGACGGCGTCATTCAGCGTCATCCCCTTGACCGGGGTGTCGTCGAGCTTGATGATCAGGTCGCCGGGCTTGATGCCGGCCTTGAAGGCTGGGGTGTCCTCGATCGGCGAGATGACCTTGACGAAGCCGTCTTCCATGCCGACTTCGATGCCGAGGCCGCCGAATTCGCCCTGGGTGCTGACCTGCAAGTCCTTGAAGGAATCCGAATCGAGATAGGCCGAGTGCGGGTCAAGGTTGGAGAGCATGCCGCTGATGGCGTAGGTAATCAGCTTCTTGTCGTCGATCGGTTCCACGTAGCCCTGCTTGATGGCGTTGAAGACATCGGCGAAGCTGCGTAACTCCTCCACCGGCAGCGCCGTGGGAGTTTCCTTCTGGGCGCTGGCGGAAAAATTCAGGCTGATGAGGATACCGGCGATCAGTCCGAGGAAAATCAATCCGGTCTGTTGAAATTTGATGCGCATGGATGCGTGACTCCGCTGGGTAAATGCGTTACAGGCCGGTCGCTTATTTCAAATCGACCCATTTGAGCGGGTCGACAGCCAGCCCCTGTTGCCTAAGTTCAAAGTATAAACCGGATTCCGGGTTGCCGCCGCTGTTGCCGACCGTGGCGATGACATCGCCGGGTTTTACCGACTCGCCAAGCTGACGGAGTAGCGACTGGTTATTGCCATAGATGCTCATAAAAGCGTCGCCATGGTCGATGATCAGCAGGTTGCCGAAACCCCGCAGCCAATCGGCGAAGACCACCCGCCCGGCGGCCACCGCCTTGACCTCGCTGCCCTCGGCGGCGCGGATGAACACGCCCTTCCAGCGGCTGCCGCTTTCCGCGCGCGTGTCGCCGTATTTATTGGCGAGTTCGCCGCGCGTCGGCAGGCGCAGGCGGCCCTTGAGGCGGGCGAAGTTGCCTGCAAAGCTCGTCGCCTGCGGCGTAAGTTCATTCCGCAGCGGCGCCCGCGGCGCCGCGGAATCCGGTCGGGACTTGGCCGGACGAGACTTGCGGGCCGACTGGGCGGCGCGGCGGGCAAGGTTCTCGATGAGTTTGCCGAGGCGTTTCTCGTCGCGCTGGAGCGTGCCGATTTCCCGCCGCTGCGCCTTGATTTTGCCGGCCAGCTTGACCAGCAAGACCTGGCGTTGCTGCTGCTTGGCCAGCAAGGCGGCGCGCTGCCCCTGCTGTTGCTGTTCGACGGCAAGCAGTGCGTCGCGCTGGACGCGCGCGGCGCCGGACAGGCGCTGCTTCTCGGCCAGGACGCCGCGCAGGTCGCCCAGCAAACCGGCCTTGGCGCGCGACAGCAAGGTCAGATAGTGGAGATCGCGGGCCGCCTGGTTAGGATCGTCGCCGGACAGCAGCAGTTGCAGCGCATCGGCGTCGCCGCGCAGATACTGGCGGTACAGCAGCCGGCCGAGTTGCCCCTGTTGCGCGAGAATTTGCCCCTCAATGCCCTGCGATTGCTGCCGCAGCTCGCCCAGCGCCGCCTGAATGGCATCGCGCTGCTGGCCAAGTTCGCGCAGGCCGCGGTTGGCGGAAGATATTTCCGACTCGATTTCCTGCAACTGGTCGGCGGCGTAAGCCTTGGTTTGCTCGCTTTTCGCCAAATCGCGATGCAGGTTTTCGATACGGCCGTGCAACTCCTTGAGTTGGCCGCGCTTGGCCTCGACCGGGGCAGACTGGGCCGCCGCCGCGCTCACCGCCGGCAACGTCAGTGCCAGCAGCAGCATCCAAGCGCAACCGCGCAAGCTAGGCTTTGGCCTTGCCCTGATTGGCAACAGCCTGCATGGCGGCACGGATGGTTTCCTCATCGCCGAGATAATAATGCCTGAGCGGCTTGAGGTCATGGTCGAGTTCATACACCAGCGGCTGACCGGTGGGGATGTTGAGGCCGACGATGTCGGCGTCGGAAACTTCGTCGAGGTACTTGATGAGGGCGCGCAAACTGTTGCCGTGGGCGGCAATGATGACTTTCTTGCCGGATTTCACGGTGGGTGCGATGGTCTGGTGCCAATAGGGCAAGAAGCGCGCAACCGTGTCTTTCAGGCATTCGGTGCGGGGAAACTCGTCCGGCGCGAGTCCCGCATAACGCGGGTTGTCGCGCTCCAGGCGCGGGTCGTTGCCTTCCAGCGACGGCGGCGGGGTATCGTAGGCGCGGCGCCAGATCAAAACCTGCTGCTCGCCGAACTTGGCGGCGGTCTCGGCCTTGTTAAGGCCCTGCAACGCGCCATAGTGCCGCTCGTTGAGACGCCAGTTGTGGTGAATGGGTATCCACATCTGGTCCATTTCCTCCAAGGCAATCCACAGCGTCTTGATGGCGCGCTTCAACACCGAAGTGTAGGCAAGATCGAAGCTATAACCCTCGCTTTTCAGCAACCGGCCGGCCGCGACAGCTTCGGACTGGCCTTTTTCGGTAAGGCCGACATCGGTCCAGCCGGTGAACCGGTTTTCCCGGTTCCAGGTCGACTCGCCGTGACGCAACAGAACGATTTTGTGCATGGTGGTTTGCGATTGGCTACGCTTAGGCGCTTAAAATGAAGTATTCTATAATATTAGCAATTCCAATTTGACGCATCCTTTCCGTGACCGACAGCACCATCCTCGACCTGATCGACCAGCAAGAACAAATTGAGACCGCTGCCCGCGCCCTCAAAGCGATCTCTCATCCCTTGCGCCTGAAGATACTCTGCGTCGTTGGCGAACATGAGGTTTGCGTCCAGGATATCGTGATTGCGGTGGGTACTACGCAAAGCAATATCTCCCAGCATCTCGCCATTTTGCGCGACAAGGGCGTGCTGCAAACGCGCAAGGACGCCAACCGCGTGTATTACCGCGTCGCCGATGCCCGCACACTGCAGTTGATCGTACTGATGCGCGAAGTCTTCTGCGGCGTTCCCGGTTTCAAACATTGATGGAGTAAATCTTGGAATTTGTGCAAAACAACCTGATGTACGTCATGCTCGCCCTGGTCAGCGGCGGCATGCTGTTGTGGCAAACCGTGACCAGCAGCGGCGGCAATCGCGTTTCGCCCTTGCAGGCCACGCTGATGCTGAATCGCGACGATGCGCTGGTGATCGACGTGCGCGAGACCGCCGAGTGGTCGTCCGGACATATTCCGAATTCCCGCCACATCGCCCTGGGACAATTGGAAAAGCGCCTGAGTGAACTTGAGAAATTCAAGCAGCGGCCGCTGATCGTCAATTGCCAGTCGGGTAACCGCTCTTCTTCGGCCTGCGGCACCCTGAAGAAGCACGGCTTCGAGAAAGTATTCAATCTTAGTGGCGGAATCGGCGCTTGGCGCGACGCCGGCCTGCCGGTGACGTCCAAGTAATATTCAAGCGAGCCGCACATGACCGCCAAAGTCCTGATGTACAGCACCGCCGTCTGCCCCTATTGCATCCGCGCCGAGCAGTTGCTCAAGCGCAAGGGGGTCGAAACGATCGAAAAAGTCCGCGTCGACCTCGAACCGGCGCGGCGCGAGGAAATGATGGCCCGCACCGGTCGCCGCAGCGTACCGCAGATTTACATCGGAACCACGCATGTCGGCGGCTTCGACGATCTCGCCGCCCTGGACCAGGCCGGCGGACTCGATCCACTGCTGGCAGGCGTTTAGCAACAGCCGTCATTCCGAGCGTAGCGGAGAATGGCGACTATTTTACCTACTTTCCACCACAGGCGATTCCCATGAGCGAAGAGCAAGCCCCGGCAGCCCCGGTATTCAGCATCGAAAAAGTCTATGCCAAGGATCTGTCCCTGGAAATCCCGCACGCACCGCAGGTTTTCCTCGAGCGCGAAGCGCCAGAGATCGAGGTGCAACTGCACAGCGAAGGCAGCGGCATCGACGAAGGACTGTATCAGGTAGTGCTGACGGTCACCGTGACCGCCAAGATCGGCGAAAAAACCATGTTCCTGGTCGAAGCCGGCCAGGCCGGGATATTCCAGATACGCAATCTGCCCCAGGGCGACATCGAGCCGATACTGTCGGTGGCCTGCCCCAACATCCTGTTTCCCTATGCCCGCGAAACCGTCTCCGACCTCGTCACGCGCGCCGGCTTCCCGCCGGTGCTGCTGTCGCCGGTGAATTTCGACGCGCTTTACCAGCAGCGCCTGATGGCACAACAGACCCAAGCGGCCCAGCAAGCACAGACCCACCCGTCCGACGCCATCCCGATCCAGTGACCGCCATACGCAGACTGGTCGCCGTCATCCTGACGCTGGCTTCCCTGCCGGCGGCGGCGCTCGATTTTCTATCGCTCGCCGAACCGGCGGTGATGTATGACGCGCCTTCTGTCAAAGCCGTGCCGCTGTTCGTGATTGCCC
>Ga0315268_10005317_pt1 | contig 13858 bp, 2 predicted proteins | sample C1_top_MG_FD_204535 | JGI IMG/M metagenome (GOLD analysis project Ga0315268, IMG submission 204535) | Sediment microbial communities from Yellowstone Lake, YNP, Wyoming, USA - C1_top | ecosystem: Environmental > Aquatic > Freshwater > Lake > Sediment | place: USA: Wyoming | collected 2017-08-01 | reverse complement strand
TGCGGCTGATTTCGTTGCGGGTTGCATTCAGCTCATCCAGCGCCGCCTGTCTGCGCGCATCTGCCGCCATGTTGCGGCCGTGGCTGGCGAAACCCAGTCCGTCCAGCGCCGCTTCCAGTGTAACGCCAACACGGAAATCGCCACCATAGGGGGCCTGATTCAAGTACCGGTCCGCTTCCAGATACAGTGTCGGCATGCTCGACGACAGCTCGCGCCGGACTTCGGCCTGGGCCAGCGCGGCCTGCCGGGTCTTCAGCACTACATCGGCGCTCTGCTGCTGCGCCAGCTCTTCCAGCTCGGCATCGCCGGGCAAGTGGGTCATGCTGTCCGGCACGTCATGGTCGACATGCACCGGTATCTGCGTCAGCGACAGCAGATCGTTTTCGGCGATCACCACTTCGCTGCGGTAGCGATCCTGTTGCGCGCGTGCCTGCAACAGCCGCGCCAGTGCCAGCCGGACGTCGGCCATCGAGGCCATCTGCCCCTGCTCGCGGCGCTGTATCTGCTGGTACAGCTTGTCCAGGCTGGCAACATAATCCTCGGCGATGCGCTGGCGCTTCTGCGCGCCCTGCACCTGCACGTAGGCCGTCACGGTCTGGTCCATGAGCTGGCGCTGCACGCGCAACAGATCGGCTTTTTCGGCGGTCACATCGGCATCGGCGTAGGCGATGTTGCTGTCGATGCGCCCGAACGCCCACACCGGCTGGCGCGCACGGAACGTCATCGGCCGGTTGCCGTTGTAGGAGGCGTTGTTGTAGTAGGCGTTAACTTTCGGGTCGGTGCTGCCCTGGGTGGCAACCTGGCCGCTCAGCGAGGGGTAGCGCTGCGCACGCGTGCTGTCGCCGGTAAAGACCTTGGCCGCGACGTTGGCCTGCTTGCCGCTCAGTGCGGGATGGCGGGTTACGGTGGCGCGCAACGCGGCTGCCAGACCATTTTCACTTTCGGCACAGGCGGCGTTCACAAGCATCATTCCTGACACCAGCAGCAACAATAAATGGTGTTTCTTCAACCTGGAATTCCTTCAACATCGATCGGCGCATTTTTAAATTCCGCCGGCCATTCTTCGTCTGTGTCGCCGAGGATAACAGCACGGTCCGCGCCGGGCCGCAATTTCTGTTTAAGCGCCTCGGCCTTGTCCGTGTCGCCGGCCATTTCGTAGGCCTGCATCATATCCTTGCGCCAGTTCGGATTCCACGGGCATTTCTGAAAACCCTTCTCCATCAGCCCCACGCCCTCATTCAGGTGGCCTTTGCGCATATAGATCAGCCCCACCATGAAATTGGCCGCCGCATGATCGGGCAGATGGTGCAGCAGCTTCTTGAAACAGTATTCGGCCTCATCCAGATGGTTCTGCTCGTATAACGCAACACCTTCGTTGAGCAGTCCCGGCTCGGGCAGCACGGTCATTTCAATCGGCTCTGATTCGATTTTGGCATTCGTGCCCTTGATCAGCGGCGCGAGGTGGTTCTGGTAGCGCATCCACTTGGCCCTGGACGTCTTGTACACCGGCTGGCGCACCTGCCACACGCTGGCGGTTTTCACCGGGCGGTCGAGTTCGTTGAACGCCAGCACCTGCGGCTCCCACTCCACGCCGATGTAGTCCAGCATGCGGCGTGCGCTGCCTTCCAGATCTTCCACCACATCCTCGTAATTGACCTCCAGAATTTCTCCGGGGAAAAGCTGGCGCCAGTGGTGCATCATCAGATTGTGGTCGGCCAGCTGTTCCCCGATCCAGGTCAGGTCGTAGGCGAAACCCATGCCGCCGTGCTTGGCCTGATAATCGGTAAAGTAATTGGATAGCGCGATGTCGCGCGGATCGCGCCGCACCGAGATGATCCTCGCCTTGGGGAACAGAAATTTGATCAGGCCGATGTTCTCGAAATTGTGCGGCAGCTTGTCCACCACGTGCTTCGCCTCGGGGTCATACTCCTGCAATTCCTTCAGCACGTTGTTGGCTATCCCTGCGGTAACGTAAGGAGAAAGATCGTCTACGCAATCGGGATAGTTCCGGCCGGAGCCCGTGTGGCGCTCCCAGCGTTCCAGCCCCGCAATCACCCCGGGAATCACACCCAGCTCACCCGCGCCGAATACCTGACTGTGTCCGGCGAGAATCTGCTCCACCAGCGTCGTGCCCGAACGCGGCATGCCCAGCACATACACCGGCAGTGTGGAATCCACGCCGCAGCCTTTTCGATGTTCGAACAATGCACGTGAAAAGACATGGCGGATGCGCGCGCAACGCTGACGATGCGCCTTGGGATCGTAGCCCAGCAATTTCTTGCTGGACTCATTGGCCTCCGTCGCCAGCGCGAATGCCTTGTCGTAGTCGCGGCGCTTCTCCCAGGCGGCCGCCAGTTGCAGCAGCAGGCCGGAACGCACCTGACCTTCCAGGCTCGGCTGGCGTGCGGCCTTTTCCATGCGCTCCAGGGTTTCCACATCTTCCGGAAACTGGCGCGCACTGATCAGCGACGAGTAGCCCTTGGCAGGATCGATGTCGCGGATGCGTTCGAACAGCGCAATCGCCTCATCTATCCTGCCGCGCTGCATTTCCTGCTGCCCCAAACCTTGCAGCGCCGGCAGAAAATACGGGTTCTCCTGCAGCACCTCGCGGAACAGTTTATCCGCCGCGTCGAAATGCTGTTCCTGACTCTCCACCTGCGCCAGCGCATTCTTCGCCTGCAGACGCAACTGGTGAATCATTCCCTGCGGTGTCGTCGCGCTTTCAACCATCGCCTCGGCCAACTCCACCGCCTTCTCGGCCGCCTTGCGCGCCTGTGCATCCATGTGATGCAAACAGGCGGCGGACAGCCGCACCCAGTACGCGATCTCAGGTTTGTCGTTTGACTCGGCTAATCGAATAGCGCGGCGCAGCAAGTGGATGGCCTGCATCGAGCGCCCCTGCAACTGCGCCAGCTCCGCCAGATGCGAGATCAACGCAAGATTGTCGGGGTAGTGTTTGAGCGCCTCGTGCAGCGTCTCCTCGGCTACGCTGTGGTGATCGCGGCCAGCGAGCAGATTGGCGTAACCGGTCACCAGCGCCACCCAGTCGTCCTCGCCCAGCGTCGCGCGGCGATCCGTCAGCCACTGTTCTGCGCGCGCCAGCTCACCGGCCGCGAGCCAGATTTCAAGTTGCAAGCCGCGGAACTGGGCGGTGAATTGCTGCACCGCCGTTTCCGGCAGATCAGGATGCACGGCCTCCAGCTGCGCGATGGCAGTTTCCAGTGTCTGTTGCGCAGCCGGAATGTCCGCCGCCTCCAGACACAAGCGCACCAGCGCGCTCCACACCGGCAAGCGATGCGGCGCAAGGTCTGCAGAGCGTTGATAAAGTTTGCGTGCCGCCGTCAAATCACCCTGCTGCATGCGGCACCAGGCCAGACGCGCCAAGGCCAGCGAGTGGTCGGGCTGTGTGTCCAATGCGGCTTCGAGCAGGGCGACCGCGGCCTCGATGCGCAGCATCAGGCAATACACCGCCGCCAAATCCACGCGTGCGTCGACGTCGAGTTGCGGCAGCAAATCTTCGGCTCGTGTTGCGGCTTCCATCGCTGCCTGCCGTTCGCCCAGATGCGCATGCGCCAGCGCCAGCAACGGCAATGCCTGAACGTCATTGCTCTCGTCGAGGCAGGATCGCGCAGTGGATTTCAATACGGCAAACTGTTGCTGATCGACCAGCTGCCGCAATATTTTCAGATAAGGCAATTCAACCCATCCTAGAAAAAGCAGTTGTCCGCAGATTACACAGATTACTCAAGATTAAACCGATGGTTATCAATATGACTTGCAAACTATTTGGGTGAGGATTGAACTGAGGTTTTTAGTCACTTACCAGTCAAAGGATGTCAAAACATGACACGATTTTCTCACGCGGAGGCGTGGAGGGCGCGGAGAATATAGGCTTCCGCCCGCTTTGTTTTTCTCCGTGTCTCCGCGCCTCCGCGTGTAACCCTTTTTGGTTCCGGCTCGTCCGGTTTAGGTTCATCCAATGGGGCATCAGATCAGCCCCTGCGAGTGGAGGATGCCGGTCGGCAGGGTGATTTTGTGTATCTGGGTAACAGACCTGCCGCTGTCGGGGTTGGCCTGCCATGCGCCGGTCCACAGCGCTGCTGTCGCATGCCCGCCGGGCGCGGTGCGGGCGAATACGCCTCCGGCGGCTATCGATGCCGCCAGTGCTGCGCTCGAATTCCAGATTACACCGGCGGACGCGCTCACCAGCGTCACCGCGTGCCCTGCGGGGCCTTGTACGGCGGAGCCGCTGCCCACCAATGTGATGCGGTCGTCCGCTCCCAGGTTTGCGCCGCCCAGCCACTGATTCCAGCTCGCCCCGGTGGCCGCGCCATTCTGCGGAGAGGTATGCAGGGTTGCCGAAGTCGAATCCACCAGTATGTAAATATCGTAGGTGACGTTGGCATCGAATGTATGGCCCGAGTGCGACGAACTGACGCCGTGCACCAGATCAAACACCACATTCGTGGTGTCCTGCCCGGTGTTGACGATATAGCCGGCGTTGTCTGCTACCGCCGCGTGGGTCAGCACGGCGGCATTGCCGGCAGGATCCGCTATCGAAGCGCCGTTGAGCGCAAGGCTGCTGGCGTCTATGCCGATGCCGTTGGTGTCGGTCTGACCTTGCAGGATGGTGTAGTCAAACACCAGTGTGTCGGTACCCGAAAGGGTAGCGTTGTAACTGGCCTGCACCGTCGCACCGCCGATGTTCAACGCCAGCTGCGGTGTGCCACCATTCAAATCGACCAGCACAGGCTCGCTCATGCTGACGGTGACATGCACCACATCGCCAGCATTGAGGATGGTGTTGTGATTGTTGTCGGCCGAGGTGATGGCGATGCTGCTGACGGTCGGCGCGATGGTGTCCTGCGCGACGGTATAGCCGGGATTGTCGGCCACAGAGGCATGATTCGTTAGCGCGGCATTGCCGGCAATATCGGTCAGTGTGCTGCCGTTCAGCCGAATGCTGTTAGCGTCTATGCCGATGCCGTTGGCATCGACCTGGCCGCTCAGGATGGTGTAGTCAAACACCAGCTGGTTCAGATTGCTGGTGCCGCGCGAATTGTAATCGGCGTACACCGTGGCACCGCCGATGTTCAGCGCCAGCTGCGGCCCGCTGACGCCGTAGACCAATTGGATGGACTCGTCCATGGTGACCGTGACCTCAACCACATCGCCGGTGTTCAGAATGCTGCTGCCGTTGTTCAGAATGTCCGTGGCCGACGTGATCGCAACGCTGCTGACGGTCGGTGCGGTGTTGTCGACGACAAAGTCGGCATTGTCCGCGACTGCGGGGTGGGTCAGTACGGCGGTATTGCCGGCAATGTCGGTCAGCGTTGCGCCGTTGAGTGCGAGACTGTTGGCGACGATGCTGATGCCGTCGGTGTCGGTCTGGCCGGCCAGGATGGTGTAGTCGAACACCAGCGTGGTCGGGCCGGAAAGGGTCGCATCGTAATGGGCCTGCACGAGTGTTCCGCCGATGTTCAGCGTCACCTGCGGCGTGCCATGGGTCGTGTCGAGGATGCTGGCCTCGCTCAGGGTGGCGGTGACGTGAACCACTTCACCGGCATTGACCGGCGTACCCTGCAGGAGCTGGTAGCCCTGTGTATCGTCGGCGGAGCTGAGAACAATGCCGCTGACCGTCGGCGGGGTGGTGTCCGGCACGATGTAGCCGGCGTTGTCGGCGACGCTGGCATGGGTCAGCGTCGCATCGTTGCCGGCGGCGTCCCGCAGCGTGCCGCCGTTGAGCGAGAGGCTGTTCCCATCAATGCTGATACCGTCGGTGTCCGTGTCGCCCTGCAGGATGGTGTAGTCAAACACCAGTGCGGTGCTGCCGGAGCCGGAGACATAATTGGCCTGCACCGTCGCGCCGCCGATGTTCAGCGCCAGTTGCGGCGTGCCGGTGACGATGGCGGCCTCGGACAGGGTGACGGTGACGTGAACCACATCGCCCGTGTTGAGTGTGTTTCCCTGAATGCCCGTGGCCGAGGTGATGCCGACGCTTTCGACTGCGGGAGACAGCATGTCGCGCAGCAGCGTGGGGTTGCCCACGCTGCTGACCGAAGTGTTGCCCGCCGCGTCGGTCAGCTCCACCGTGACCACGCCGCCCGCGGCAATCGCCGCCTGCAGCTCGGCGTTGATGGGCGTGCCATCGCTGGTGGTGAAATCGACCGTGGTGTCGGTTGCCTGAATGCTGTTGTCGGCAGCCACCGTTGTGCCGTCGATCTTGAGCAGCGCGCTGCCGCCGGTGGCTTCTCCTGCAACGATGGTGGCCTGCGCCGTCAAATAAGCGTTGCTGTTGTTGATCGTGTCGGCCACGACGGTGCCGCCGACCGCCGTGAGCGTGACCGAAGTCGGCGCGGTCGGCGCGGTGGTGTCGAGTACATACGCGGTGCTGCCGGTCGCGGCGCTGTCGTTGCCTGCGGCATCGGTGATCTTGAACAGGATCGCGCTGCTGCCGGATAACGTCGCACCGTTCCAGCTGATCGCAGTGTAGCCGTTCAGCTTGTAGGTGATGTCGGTCCAGGTCGCGCCGTTGTCCACCGAGCCGTACAGGATGTCGCCCGCCGCCAGCGCAGCGGACAGTGTGCCGCTGATCGTCTGGCTGGCGGTATTTGTGATGAAATCGGATGCACTGCTTCCGGTGTCCGCGCTGATGTGCACGCTGGCTATCGTCAAAGTCGGCACGGCGGTGTCGAGCACATACGCGGTGCTGCCGGTCGTGGCGCTGTCGTTGCCCGCGGCATCGGTGATCTTGAACAGGATCGCGCTGCTGCCCGCGAGCGTCGCGCCGTCCCATGAGATCGCGCTGCCGCTGGCCTTGGCGGTGATGTTCGTCCAGCTTGCGCCGTTGTCCACCGAACCGTACAGGATGTCTCCGCTCGACAATGCAGCGGACAGCGTGCCGGTGATCGTCTGGCTGGCGGTATTGGTCAGGAAGTCGGTCGGCGAAGTGCCGCTGTCCGCGCTGATGTGCACATTGCCGACAGTCAATGTCGGCGCAGTGGTGTCGAGCACATAGGCGGTGCTGCCGGTGGTGGCGCTGTCGTTGCCTGCGGCATCGGTGACCTTGAACAGGATCGCGCTGCTGCCCGCGAGCGTCGCGCCGTTCCATGAGATCGCGCTGCCGCTGACCTTGCTGGTGATGTTCGTCCAGGTCGAGCCGTTGTCCACCGAGCCATACAGGATGTCGCCTGCGGCCAGCGCACCGGACAGCGTGCCGGTGATGGTCTGCGTAGCGGTTCTGGTGATGAAGTCGGATGCACTGGTGCCGGTGTCCGCGCTGATCCCCACGCTGCTCACGGTCAATGCCGGCGCGGTGGTGTCGAGCACATAAGCGGTGCTGCCGGTGGCCGCGCTGTCGTTGCCTGCGGCATCGGTGACCTTGAACAGGATGGCGCTACTGCCCGCGAGCGTCGCTCCGTTCCAGCTGATCGCGGTGCCGCTGAGCTTGCCGGTGATATTGGTCCAGGTGCTGCCGTTGTCCACCGAGCCATAGAGAATATCGCCGCTGGCCAAGGCACCGGAGAGCGTGCCGGTGATCGTCTGGCTGGCGGTTCGGGTGATGAAGTCGGACGAACTGGTTCCGGTGTCCGCGCTGATGTGCACGCTGCCCACGGTTTGCGTCGGTGCGGTGGTGTCGAGCGCATACGCGGTGCTGCCGGTGGCCGCGCTGTCGTTGCCTGCGGCATCGGTGATTTTGAACAGGATGGCGCTGCTGCCCGCGAGCGTCGCGCCGTCCCATGAGATCGCGGTGCCGCTGACCTTGGCGGTGATGTTGCTCCAGCTTGCGCCGTTGTCCACCGAGCCGTAGAGAATTTCTCCGGCAACCAAGGCGCCTGACAGCGAGCCGCTGATCGTCTGGCTGGCGGTATTGGTCAGGAAGTCGGTGGAGCTGGTGCCGTTGTCCGCGCTGATGTGCACGCCGGCTACGGTCTGCGTCGGCGCGGTGGCGTCGAGCACATACGCGGTGCTGCCGGTGGCCGCGCTGTCGTTGCCTGCGGCATCGGTGACCTTGAACAGAATGTTGCTGCTGCCCGCGAGCGTCGCGCCATCCCATGAGATCGCGCTGCCGCTGACCTTGGCGGTGATGTTGCTCCAGGTCGTGCCGTTGTCCACCGAGCCATAGAGAATATCGCCGGTCGCCAAGCTGGAGGACAGCGTGCCGCTGATGGTCTGCGCGGCGGTTCGGGTGATGAAGTCGGACGCGCTTGCGCCTGTGTCCGCGCTGATATGCACGCTGCCCACGGTCAATGTCGGCGCGGTGGTGTCGAGCACATAGGCGGTACTGCCGGTCGTGGCGCTGTCGTTGCCCGCGGCATCGGTGATCTTGAACAGGATCGCGCTGCTGCCCGCGAGCGTCGTACCGTTCCAGCTGATCGCGGTGCCGGTCACCTTGCCGGTGATGTCGGTCCAGGTGCCGCCGTTGTCCACCGAGCCGTAGAGAATATCGCCGCCGGCCAAAGTGCCGGACAGCGTGCCGGTGATGGTCTGCGCGGCGGTTCGGGTCAGGAAGTCGGTGGAGTTGGCGCCGGAGTCCGCGCTGATATGCACGCCGCCGACTGTCAGTGTCGGTGCGGTGGTATCCACCAGAAAGCCGGCGTTGTCGCTGACGCCATTGTAGGGAAGCGTAGAAGCGCTATTGTTGGCAGCGTCTTTAAAAGTGGCGCCATTGAAGGTGATGCTGCCGGCGGCGATGCCGATGCCGTTGGCGTCGTTCTGGCCCGCCTGTATCGTGTAGTCAAACACCAGTGCGGTGCTGCCGGAACCGGAAACGTAGTCGGCAAACACCGTCGCGGCACCGATATTCAGCGCCAGTTGCGGCGTGCCGGTGACGGTTGTGGGCTCGCTCATGTTCACGGTGACATGCACCACATCGCCGGCATTGAGGATGGTGTTCTGGATGCCTGTGGCCGAGGTGAGGATGATGCTGGTGACGGCCGGGGGGAAAGTGTCGGGGGTGCTGGCGCTGACCAGATAGTTGCCGTTGTCGCTGACCGGCGCATGGCTCAGCGCAGCCGCATTGCCGGCGGCGTCCGCCAGCGTGCCGCTGTTGAGCGCGAGGCTGTTGGCAGCGATGCTGATGCCGTTGCCGTCGTTCAGCCCTTGCTGTACGGAGTAGCCGAAGACCAGTGCGGTGCTGCCGGAACCGGAAACGTAATGGGCCTGCACCGTCGTGCCGCCGATGTCGAGCGCCAGTTGCGGCGTGCCGGTGACGAGGGTGGCCTGCGTCATGGTGACGGTGACGTAAACCACATTGCCGGTATCGAGCGTGTTGCCGGTGATGGGGGTGCCGGTGCTGTCGGTGGCCGAGGTGATGGCGACGCTGCTCACGGCGGGCGCGCTGCTGTCGAGCGTGAAGGTGTAGGCGCTGCTGGCCGCCGAGACATTGCCCGCGACATCGGTCTGGCGCACGTACACGGTATTGCTGCCTTCCTGCGCAGTAAAGCTGCCGCTCCAGGCCGTGCCGTCGGTGCTGTACTCGACCGTTGCACCGGGTTCCGTGCCGGACACGGTCAGGTCGCCGATGTTAGTGATGCGGTCGCTGCCGTTCGCGCCGCTGTCGGTGGTCAGCGTGATGTTCGGGGCGTAAGCGCCTGTGTCGAGCGTGAAGGTGTACGCGCTGCTGGGGCTGCTGACATTGCCCGCGACATCGGTCTGGCGCACATACACGGTGTTGCTGCCCTCGGCTGGATTAAAACTGTTGCTCCATCCGGATGTGCCGTCGGTGCTGTACTGGACCAACGCGCCGGCTTCCACACCCGACACGCTCAGGTTGGAAATGTGGGTGATTCCGTCGCTGCTGTTCGAACCCGTGTCCGTGGTCAGCGCGACGCCCGGCGTGGCGACGCTGGTGTCGAGCGTGAACGTGTACGCGCTGCTGGCGCTGCTGACGTTGCCCGCGACATCGGTCTGGCGCACGTACACGGTGTTGTTTCCCTCAACCGGATTAAAGCTGCTGCTCCATGTGGTGTTGTCGGTGCTGTACTCGACCGTTGCGTTGAGCTCGGTGCCGGACACGGTCAGGCTGGCGTTGTTGGTGATCTTGTCGTAGCTGTAGCTTCCGCTGTCCGTGGTCAGCGCGACGCTGGGCGCGGCGGCGAGGGTGTCGAGCGTGAAGGTGTAGACATTGCTGGCGCTGCTGACGTTGCCCGCGACATCGGTCTGGCGCACATACACGGTGTTGCCGCCCTCGACTGGATTGAAGCTGCCGCTCCATGTCGTGCCGTCGATGCTGTACTGGATCGTTGCGTTGAGCTCCGTGCCGGACACGCTCAGGCTGCCGCTGTTGGTGATGCGGTCGCTGCCGCTGGCCCCGCTGTCCGTGGTCAGCGCGGCGACCGGCGTGGCCACGCCGGTGTCTAGCGTGAAGGTGTACGCGCTGCTGGCTGCCGAGACGTTGCCCGCGATATCGGTCTGGCGCACGTAGACGGTGTTGCTGCCTTCCTGTGGCGAAAAGCTGCCGCTCCATCCGGACGTGCCATTGACGTTGTACTCGATCGTTGAGCCGGGCTCGGTGCCGGATACGGTCAGGCTGCCGGTGTGGGTGATGCGGTCGCTGTTGCTCGCCCCGCTGTCCGTGGTCAGCGCGACGCTGGGCGCGGCGGCGATGGTGTCGACCGGATAAGCGCTGTTATCCGTGACGCCGCCATGCGCCAGAATGACGGCGTTGCCGGCGGCGTCCGTCAGCGTGCCGTTGTTCGGCGCCAGGCTGTTGGCGATGATGCTGATGCCGTTGCTATCGGCCAGGCCGGCCTGGATGATGCAATCAAACAGCAGCGTGTTGCTGCCGGAGCCGGAAACATAATTGGCCAGCACCGTGGTGCCGCCGATGTTCAGCGCCAATTGCGGCGTGCCGGTGACGAGAATGGCTTCGGACAGGACGACCGTGACATGCACCACATCGCCGGTATTGAGCCAGCCGTTCTGCATGCCGCTGGCCGAAGTGATCGCGACGCTGCTGACGGTCGGCGCGGTGTTGTCCACCATAAAGCCGGCATTGTCGGCGACGCTGCCATGCGTCAGCGTGGCGGGATTACCGGCGATGTCGGTCAGTATGCCGCCGTGCAACGTGAGGCTGTTCGCGGCAATGCCGATGCCGTTGGCGTCGGTCTGGCTGCCCAGTATGGTGTAGTCAAAGACCAGCGTATCGGTGCCGGAACCGGAAACGTAATCGGCGCGCACCGTGGCGCCGCCGATGTTCAGCGCCAGCTGCGGCGTGCCGCCGGTGGTGTCGACGTTAACCGCCTCGCTCATGGTGACGCTGACGTGCACCACATCGCCGGCGTTGAGCATGTTGTTCTGCATGCCGCTGGCAGAGGTGATGGCGACGCTGGCAACTGTGGGAGGCTGCATGTCGCGCACCAGCGTGGGGTTGCCCACGCTGCTGACCGAGGTGTTGCCCGCCGCGTCGGTCAGTTCCACCGTGACCACGCCGCCCGCCGCGATCGCCGCCTGCAGCTCGGCGCTGGTCGGTGTGCCATCGCTGGTGGTGAACGTGACCGTGGTGTCGCTTGCCCGTATGCTGCTGTCGATGGCCACTGTCGTGCCGTTGATCTTGAGCCGCGCGCTGCCGCCGGCGGCCTCTGCTGCAACGATGCTGGCCTGCGCCGTCAAATGGGTGTTGCTGCTGTTGATCGTGTCGGCCACCAAGGTGCCGCCCACCGGTGTGAGCGTGACGGCGGTCGGCGCGGCCGGTGCAACCGTGTCCACCACGATGCTGCGCGTGACACTGTCTCCGCCGCTGGTCGCGGTGATGGTAGTGCCGCCCTGACCCATGTGCGTGATATCGCCAGCCGTCAGCGTGTAACTCCAGCCCGTCCCGCTGACAAGCGCGGAACGCACAGTGCCGCCGATATCCAGGCTGACCGCCCCGCCATTGGTGATCGTGCCGGTGAGCGTCGCGGTCTGCTCGCTGCCGTTGATAATGTTGTCGGTGGCGATCGGAGCGATGCTGATCGCGGCGCTGTATGGCGCGGTCAGATTCGAGACGATGCTGGTCAGGCTGTTTGTTGTGCCCGAGCCGCTGGTGGAAACGGAAACCATATTCGCGCCGCCGATGATTTTGCTCAGCGCGGCGGCGCTGAGCGTGCCGCTGACGCTCAGTCCGCCGAGCAGATCGTCGATGGTGGTCTGCATGTGGCCGCCATTGGCCGCATCCACGCCGGACAGCGCGGCCAGGATGGCGCCGTAATTCGCGCCGGCGCCCAGCCTGTCGGGGTCATAGGCGGAATTGGCGCTGCCATCGGCATTGATCGTGGTGACGACGGAGGTGCCGGTCAGGTCGGTCAGGCCAAACGCGCTGGCAACCGCAGCATTGTTCTGGGCGGCCATGTCGGTGGTGATATATACGCTGCTGGGGCCGTTAAATATCGCCCCCGCGTTGAGCGCGGCGACCGTGGTCAGCGCGTTGATGTTGAGCATCACCGTGCCGCTTCTGGCTTCGCCAACCGCCATCAAATTGGCGGACAGATCGCGCAGCTGTCCGCTCGCCTCGTCCCGGTAATCGTTGCCGGCGCTGGCATCCACCAGCTTGGCCACGACCGCGCCGCTGTAACTGCCGACGTCGATGCTGAACGTGCCCGTGCCGCTGAGCTTCCCGCTTCCCAGTAAAGTATTGCCATCCCCCTGGTAGAGATTCACGGTCAGGCCGTTGCCGGCGGTGACCGGCCCGGCAACGACTGTTCCGGACACGGCATTGTGCACCGCAACGACCACAGGCGCGCCGGGTCCGGCGCCGCCCGCGAGCGCGGCAACGCCGAGCCCCCCGCCCAGGATGCTCAGCAGCGTGAAGTTGCCTTTGTCCCCAAAGAAACTGCCGGACAGGCCCTGCGAGGAAGATGGAATGAAGGTGATATCGGCACCCTTGATGCCGGCCAGTGCCTTGTGCAGCGCATCATCGCCCTTCGTCATGTCCAGCAGCACGTCGTGGTTGCCATGCACGTAGACCGTGACCGGCACGTCGGCGTCGGCGCCTATCGTCGCGGCTGCATTGATTTTGTATCCGGCGGCATCCTTGCCCGGCAGCGTGACTTCGCAGGCGGATGCGGTTTTGCATTCGACGTAATAGTTTTTCAGCGTGACCTGCGTGTTGTCGGCGTACTGGAGCACCAGATTGTCGCCCGACCTTTTCGCAATCACATCGTCCAGCAGCTGTTCCTTGCCGTCTTCGATTTTGACGATGCGGTAGTGCTCAGTTGCGTGCGCCTTGAACGTGTTCGGCTTGCCCGCACGGATCGTACGCGCGGACTTGCCGTTGCTCAGCGCGATGGTTTTTGTGGCGGGCGTGGTCATTGACTGTTATTTGGGGCGGCGGCTGTCGTTGGCAGAGTTGTCGTTTGGACTGCCAGTCTCAGATTGCCTGCCATGCCGAAAATTCCGCTCGCTTTATAAATTGACACGCCGCTGACGTCCCTTATGCAGCGAGACGCAGCGAGTGGTGGTGGAGTGCGTGGGGGCCGGGCAGACGTGATCAGACCAATCCCTGCGACGTAAGGATGCCGGCCGGCATGGCCGTCCTGTAAACATGTGCCAGCGCCAGTCCAATATCGGGGTGCACGTTTGTGCCCCAGCCGCTGATCCACAAAAACGCAGTCCCGTGGGCGCTATTTGCCGCCCGGGTGAATCGCCCTGCAGCAGTAATCTTTGCCGCTAATCCGGAATTCGAATGCCAGGCAACGGGCGTATGGGAATACGCCACCGCCATCCTCGACACAGCCGATCCATGAAGGCCCTGTATGTTGGCGCCGCTGCCCACCAGAATAATACGGTCATCCGCGTTCAGATTGTCTCCGCCAGTCCACAGATTCCAGGTCGCCCCGCCTACTACACCCGTAGGAGTTGTGATCAGGGTTGCCGAGCT
>Ga0315268_10005315_pt1 | contig 13865 bp, 13 predicted proteins | sample C1_top_MG_FD_204535 | JGI IMG/M metagenome (GOLD analysis project Ga0315268, IMG submission 204535) | Sediment microbial communities from Yellowstone Lake, YNP, Wyoming, USA - C1_top | ecosystem: Environmental > Aquatic > Freshwater > Lake > Sediment | place: USA: Wyoming | collected 2017-08-01 | reverse complement strand
GGGTCGGCCAAGAGCGGGGTGATGTCTTTGAAAATGACGCCCTTCTTCGGGAAATCGGGCACGTCCCTGATGAAGGACCTGATGTCGCAGACCGGTGTCTTCAATGCGGACACCTAGCGCCTCTTGGCGCGAGCCGGGTTCCTGCGCCCGAGCGGAGACAGCGCCGGCGCGGTCTGACGGCCCTCCGGGATCACTTGGCCCAGGATGTCGGTCCTTAGCTTGGGGGCGTTCCAGCCCGGCTGGAGGTTCGGGGAGCCGAGGCTGCGCCCCTCGCTGATCTCGATCAAGCCCATCCGGTTGGCGACGCGGCGCAGCCTGAGGAGGGCGCGCTCCTCGATTTGCCGGATGCGTTCTCGGGAGAGCCTTAAGCGGCGGCCCACTTCCTCAAGAGTCATCGGGGTTTGTCCGGTCAGGCCGTGGCGAAATTCCAGGATCATCCGCTCGCGCTCGCCGATCTCCCGCATGGCCTGATTGAGCTCGTCGTGAAGCTTAAGCACCGAGATGAGGCTCTCGGGGGATTGGTGATGCGACTCGGAAATCATGTCCTCGACCGTGATGTTCTCGTCCTCGCTGTCGATCGGGGCCTCCAGAGACCCCATGCCCCGCGCGGCCTCGGCGGCGTCGAGCACCCCTCGGACTTGGCGCGCGGTCCAGCGCATCTTGCGCGCCATCTCTCCCAGGGTCGGGTCTCGGCCGAGCATGGCGTGCATGCGCTCCCACTGCTTGAGCCATTTGCGCAGGGCCTCCCATGCGTGCGGCGGGATGCGGATGGTCTTGGACTGCTCCTCGACGGCGCGCCGGATCGACTGTTCGATCCAGTAGGAGGCGTAGGTCGAGAACCGGTAGCCCTTCTTCGGCTCGAACTTGTCGATCGAGTGCATCAGGCCCAGGTTGCCCTCCTCGACCAAGTCCATGAAGTCGATTCCTTGGCGGTGGTACTTCTTCGCGATGGGGACGACGAGCCGAAGATTGGCTTCCATGATCCGCTGCTTGGAGGCCCGGTCTCCCCTCTTGGCCTTCTTCCAAAGGCTGTGGAGCTCTTCCCGGTCGACGTGGGCGAGCCTTTGGATGCCCTTGAAGTACTGGCTGATCGTGTCCGTGCTCGGTTCCATTATTCTTATGATCTCTGCGCCCGGTGATTAAATGATAGTAAACCCCTTTTCTCCCTTCGGCACGGCGGAGCCTGTCTCGATGCTCTCGACCCGGGCGGGGTTGCCGGGGCCGGACATCAGCAGTTCCTCAAAACGCGCCAGATCCTCCTTCGCGCCCTCCGCTTCGATTTCGACCGTGCCGTTCCAACGGTTGCGCACCCAGCCGGAAAGGCCGAGATTCTCCGCCGCGTCGCGCACGTACCACCGAAAGCCGACCCCCTGAACGCCTCCGTGCACGACGACGCGGATTCGCGTCAAGGGGCTGACCATCGCATTCTACTATATTGTCAATGGGGCGGGCGGCATCGGGGTACTGAGATTTGAACTCAGAACCTCTCGGTCCCGAACCGAGCGCTCTGCCAATTGAGCTATACCCCGATTGGACGGCCGCACGCCGACCGAGGGCAGTATAGCAAATATGAGGCGAAGGGAACGACGCCCTTTTCTTCAGGAGGACGGGGCCTGGATGCGCAGGATCGGGGACCCGGGAATCGAACCCGGAGCCTCTCCCACCCCAAGGGAGCGCTCTACCATTGAGCCAGTCCCCGGCCGTAGGCGCGGAACGTCGGCTCAACGGCCGAACTCGTCCACCAGCATTTTAATTTCTTTTTTGACGTCGCGCAAGAGCTTGAGCGCCGGACCGCCGTCGGCGGAGGCCTTCTCCGTCGGGCCGCCCTCGGCGCCGCCGCGCCGTTTTTCGATCAGCGCCCGGCGCGCGCCGGCCACCGTCATCTTGCGGCGGTGCACCAGGTCCCGGATTTCCAGGATCAGCTCCAGGTCCGCGCGCGTGTAGCGCCGGTGCCCCCCCGCCAGCCGCGTGGGCCGCAAGTCGCCGAAGCGCGACTCCCAGTAGCGCAGGGTGTGCGGCGGCACCTGCGCCAGCCGCGCGGCCTCGCGCATCGTGAAGTAGTCGCGGTCGGGGAGAAAGGGGAGTTCCATGTTTTAAATTTGAATTCGGCTCCGTCGGGGATTATCCGAGTGCCCGGAAGAGATTATGCTCCATTTATACGGATTCGGAGGCTGTTTTCGGGATGACAGCAACGCTCGCGCCAGACGAACTGCGGCTCGACTCTTAGATCGTTGGCTTTCCCGCCGACGACGGGATCGACATCTTTGCTGACATCGAGAACGAGTAGTCCACCACATCGTCTATTTTGCATTTCAATTTTACTCATGCAGGATTCAGCAACTCGACCATCTCCCTTTCAGGCAATCGTACGAGCGAACCTTTGCACGTCTTGAAGCGGTACCCTCCACTCAGAGATTTTCTCGCCGTCCGCCGTTTTAATCTTCCGCGTTGGAATATTGACGTATGGATTTCGTGGATCAAACGGATGCTCTAGACTGTCCATGAACAGAATCTGGTTCTGGACATAGACCACCTGCCCCGAGACCCACATGATCCACCAGAAAATAAAGTTTGATGTTGCTGGATTCTCAATCGAAGTGATCAGGCAGGATTCTTTTCCCCCCTTCGCAATTCGATTTGCAGCTTCTCGCCACTGTTCTTCATAGTCTGAAATCGCCCAGTATGAGAGCGGACACTCCAACTGTTCCTGATAGCCCCCCACCTTGATCAAGCCGGAAGCAACGGCCCGCCCAGCGTTAGTCTGAGCACGGGACTTCGACGGAAAATATATTGAGAACAACCTAATCTCCTATCCGATTCAAGTTCGCATCGAAAGTCCCCAGGCGAACGCCAGATCGGTCGAACATCTTCCAGACGCCACCACTGTGGCTATCTAAATCCGGAGTAATGTACTTATTCCCGGATCTGAAAACGGATTGACCATGGGAGTTAAACGGTGCTTTCTGCGGGGGTATCCTCTCTTCATAACCGAGCTTTGCCGCTGCCGCCGAGGCTTCATTCCCAGATATCCTTTGATCGCGCTTCGCCGCGCCCGAACTCTCGCCGTTCTCTTGGTCATTCTTTTTGCGATCAAACGAATCTTGAGAAGAACCCCCACCCCCATTTTTGCCGTTCCGCGCGAGCCAACCGCGCTCTCCTCCGCCATCGGAGTAAGCCTTGCCGTAATCCGGAACATCTTTCTTAGGCACGCACTTCACATACTGGAACGGCCGCATGCGTCCAGGCACCGCGGACTGCCCTGATTTCGAGCCGGACGCCGACGGGTGGACGCGCTTGGGGCAGTAGTTGAAATCGTAGTCCAGCTCCCGAAGTTTCTTGCCCCGGCAAGCGGTGCCGCGCTCGTCGCAAGCCGCCCGAACCTCCGCTTCCTGCTTGTCGCAGCGCGTGTACCGCGTCATGTCTTGCAGGGAATCTTGAGCGACATGCTGTCCCGGGCCGGCATTGAGTCCTTGGCCGTACGCGTTCGCCGCGACCGTGTCCGACGGACAAAGCGTCAGCATGACGCGCAGTTCGCGATTCTCGGACGAGCCCGCGTTCGGCACGGTCGCCGACATTCCGATGACCTGCACGGCCGCGCGGAGACCGGAGATCGCCTCGGCCTGCAAAGCCGCCGGCGGAAGGCCGCGTGCGGATTCGACGGGCTGGTCGGCCGGCGGCGTCCGCGTCTCCTCGGGCTCCGGATCCTCCTCGTCGCGGACCTCGGCGCTCTCCTTGTCCAAAGCGGAAAAAGAGGAGTCGACCCGGGACTGGAGCTTGGCCTCCTCATCCTCGTTGCGGCCGATGACCGTCGCTCGAAGGACGGAGATGCCGGCCGCGTTCGTCGGTTTCGAGCACGCCCCCCCGCACGACAGACGGTCGGCCGGAACAAGAAAGTTCACCGGCACATTCGCCTTAGTGCCTTCCTCGCCCGTGAACGTCACGACCGCCGTCAAGGTTACGGTATCGCCGACGACCGCCTCCGCCAAGTCCACGCTCAACGAGACCGACGACGGCTTGAGAGGCTCCTTCGGCGGCGGCGGGGGCGGCGGTCGCGGCGCCTCGGCCTTCGCGCTCGCGACCGGCGACGAACCCCGGGAAAAGCTCGGCCCCGATTTCGGAAGACTGTTCAACCCCTTCGCGATCAGGTCGAACGGCCCTCCCGTGATGATCCAATGCACGAGCCGCACGACCAGCCCCACCGGCGAATCGGCGGCGATCGTGCCGTCGTAAGCATGGCGGGTTTCCAGATTCGAATAGAACGGCGACGACGGCGGCAGCGAACCGCCCCCCGTCGCCGACGGCTTGAACGCCGGCCCCGAGGACGGGCTGAACGTCGGCCGCGACGGCGTGGTCGGCCGGAAGTTCCCCAACCCACCGCCGCCTTCCCAATTGACCCCGCCAAGGTTCGTCGGCAGTCCCGACTCGATCGCGGCACCGCCGGGAGCGGCCAGCGCGCCGAAGTCGAGAGGCCGCGCCGACGTCAGCAGCGCGGCGCTCCCCGCGTTGCTCGGCGCCCGCCACTCCGCGACCTCCACCGCGCCGCCGTCCAGGAACTCGCGAAGCTTCGCGGGCTGAAGCACCGCCGCTTGATCGCCTCGGCCCAGCACCAGCCCGACCACCTCGCCGCGCTCGTTGAGCATCGGACTGCCCGTCATCTCGGGGCTGATCAATGCGTCGGTCTGATACGTTCCGTCGCCCGCCGCCGTGACCAGGCCCTGCGTGACCGTCCAAGGACCCGCCGACCTCAGGTGCGTCAGGCCCCGCATCATGTCGCCCAGCGCGGCTGGCGACGCCGACAGCTTGAGCGCGGGCGCGCCCGGGTCCTTGTCCAGACGGCCGACAGCCGGGCCCGAGCCGGGCGAGGAGCGCTCGATGGTCAGCGCGTAAGGCTCGCCCAGCCCGCCGCCCGCCGCCGGGCGACGGAACACGACCAGGCCTTTGGGATCGGCGAACAGCGACGAGTCGGTCACGACCTTTTGACCCTGCGCGGTCTCGATCAGGAAGGCCGCGCCGAGGGCCCGGTAGCCCTTTCCCTCGGGGGCGGCCAGCAGGAGGACCGATGCGGACTCGTTCTTCGAATCATTGTTCGAGCGCGAAGCCAGAACGGTCCCGCCCCCCATGGAGCGATGCGCCCCGGCCAGGCGCTCCTCGACGTCCGCGCGCTCGCAGTATAGCTTGGAGCGCGTCGCGCCCGCGGCGCGATCCGACTTGAGCGCCTTGGTGATCTTGGCCCAGCGCGCGCGCAGGCGCTCGTAATCGCCCGCGGATACGGGCGCCGCCGCGGACGCCCGATCAAGAGCGTCCTCGGCCGTGCGGCCGTAGGACGCCGGGCCCAGGAGGCGCTCAAGCCACGGCGACGGCGCGCCGGTGCCGGGATCGGCGAACAGGCCATCACGGCTTTTCAACAAGGTCAGGCGCCGTTCGCGCGGCGCGCAGGGCGGCTCGGGGAAGCGCAGCGCCCAGGTGTAGTCGACGACGGCCAAGGTCCGGTAGGCCGTGTCGAGCGTCGCGTCGCGGTCCTTGAAGAACGGCCGCAATTCCGGAGAAATGGCGTCGGCCGCGAGCCTGCGGGCGCGTTCGGTCTGCTCAGGGGAACGCAGCGCCTCGAAGCCCACGACGACGACCGCCAGGTTGGACTGAACCTTCGCCAGGCGCGCGCCGTTCTCCTCGGGAGCGGACGGCGGGGCGCCGGCGGCGGCCTGATCGACCGGGGCGGCGTACTGGGTCAGAAGGACGATCAGCGGGTCGGCGGAAGGTTCCTCGGCGCGGACGAACGGCGTCCACGCCAGCAGTATGGCGAAGAGGGCGAGTCTCATGGAACCTCTCGATTTACTCGAGGAGGTTCTTCGAGGCCTTGAAGCGCACGCCGCGGCGCGCGGGCACGCTGACCTGCTCTCCGGTCTTCGGGTTGCGGCCGGTCCGCGGCTGGCGCGACTTCACGCGGAACGTGCCGAAGTTCGAGACCACGACCTTCTCGCCGCGGCTCAGCGCGGCGCGCACGGTTTCGAACGTGGTCTCGACCGCGAGCGCGGCCTCGCCCTTCGTCGTCAGGACCTTCGAGACGGCTTTGATGATGTCGAGGCGGTTCATTTCTCGCTCTCCCCCTTCGGCTTCGGCGGCGGTTCCTCGCCGGGCTTGCCTTTGAGATCCTTGAAGATGTCCTCGGGCTTGAGGCTCTTCAGCTCTTCCTTGAACTTGGAGACCTCGTCCTCGCTGATCGGCTTGTGCAAAGTCTGGCAGCGGTCGAAGACCGACTCGTCGACCATGATCGGGCAGCCGGCGCGCACCGCCATCGCGATGGCGTCGGACGGGCGGCTGTCCAGGGTCTCGACTTTCTTGCCGTCGGTCACGACGACGCGGGCGTAGAAGGTGTTTTCCTTGATGTCGGAGACCACCACCTTCTGGACCTCCCAGCCCAGCTGCTTGATCGCCGCCAGCAGCAGGTCGTGGGTCAGCGGGCGCGGCAGGACGATGCCGGAGAAGCGGATCGCGATGGCCTGCCCCTCCGCGATGCCGATCCAGATCGGCAGCAGCCGGCTGCCCTCCAGCTCCTCGAGGAAAATGATGCACTCGTTGACCGTGGTCGCCAGCGAGTAGATGCGCACTTCCTTCTCGCCGCGGGCGCGCGGCTTGTCGTTCTTGGCCTTCTCGTCCTTGTCGCCCTTGGGCTTCTCTTCGCCGCCCTCGCCCTTGCCTTTCTCGCTCTTGGCCATGATCGTTTCTCCCTGCGTCAGCGAAATCCCAGCGCGGTCAGCACGCGGCCCGCGGGCGCCCCGCGCGTCGCGGCGTAGATCGCCGAAATCAGCGGCGCCTTCACTTTGTGGCGGCGGCACAGCGCCCGCGCGCTGACGGCCGCCTCCACGCCCTCGACGATCGTCGGAATCTCGGCCAGCGCGCGCTTCGGCGGGATTCCCTTGCCGAGCTTCTCGCCGAACGCGCGGTTGCGCGACTCGCTCGAGGTTCCGGTGGCGATCAGATCGCCCAGGCCCGACAGCCCGTACACCGTGTCGGCCCGTCCGCCGCTGGCCCTAATCAGCCGCGACATCTCCTCCAGGCCGCGCACCAGCAGCGCCGCCTTCGTGTTCGCGCCCGAGCCCAGCCCGTCGAGGATGCCCGCGCCGACGGCGATCACGTTCTTCAGCGAGCCGCCCAGCTCCGCGCCCACGCGGTCCGGCCACGGGGTCACCGACAGCGCCCCGCCGCCGAACAGCCCGGCCAGCTCGCGCGCCTTCGCGCCGGAGGGGCCGCCGAGCACCAGGCCCGTCTTCACCCCGCGCGCGACCTCGCGCGCGAAGCTGGGGCCCGTCAAGGTCCAGACCTTCCCGCGCAGGGACGGCAGCTCGCGCGCGACGATGTCCCCCATCGTGGCGAAGGTTCCCGGCTCGATACCCTTCGACGCGTTCACCGCGACGGCGCGCCGCGACAGCCTGCCGGAGAGCCGGATCGCGCGCGCGGTGGCGCGCATGACGCGCGAGGGCAGGACGAAGACGAGGAGCTCGGCGCCCTCGACGCCGGCCGCGAGGTCGGAGCCGACTTGGATGGAGGCGTCCAGGTGGAAGCCGGGGATGTGCGCGTGGCTGCGCGTCGACTGCAGCGCGTCGGCGAGGTGCGGCACGAACTCCCACAGCCGCACGCGCGCGCCCCTCTGCGCGAGGTGCTGGGCGAGCACGACGCCCCACATGCCGCCGCCCAGGACGCAGACGTCGGGCTTACGCGCTCGTGCCATGGATGCCGTGCTCCCGGTTGTCGAGCAACCTCTTGATGTTGGAAACGTGCTTGAGCAGGATCAGCGCGCCCGCGCCCGCGGCCGCGGCCGTGAACGGGAGCGGCGAGCCGAGCCCGGCGGCGGCGACCGGCAGGGCGATCGCCCCGGTCATCGAGCCGACCGAGATGTGCCCGGAGAGCTTCACGGCGAGAAGGAAGGCGCCCACGGTGACGAGCATCGGCAGCGGCAGGAGCGCGGCGAAGACGCCGGCGCTCGTCGCCACGCCCTTGCCCCCCTTGAATCCCAGGAACGGCGTCCAGTTGTGGCCGAAGATCGCGGCCACGCCCAGGCCGACGGCGAGCAGGGGGCGGCCCGGATACAGGAGGAGTCCGAGGTGCACGGGCGCGAAGCCCTTCAGCGCGTCCACGAACAAGGTGACCGCGCCCGGGAGCGCGCCGGCGTTGCGGTACACGTTCGCCGTGCCCGGGTTGCCCGAGCCGCGCGTGCGGATGTCGTAGCCGTAGAAGCGCTTGACGACCAGGTAGCCCGTCGGTATGCCGCCGGCGAGATAGCTGAAAACGAACAGGGCGGCGAGGCGGAAATCGGTCATGAATTCCAGCAAAAGCCTAGCATTCGGCGAGCAAACTCTGCAATCGCTTCCAATTCTCGCGCGTGACGCGCAGGCGGTAGCGGACCTTGTGGCCGCGGGTCTCGCGGTCCAAGACCTGAGCGCTCTCGTAAAAACGCGCGGCGAGCGCGGATTTGTCCAGCGGCACGTCGATCTCGCGCTTCATCCAGCGCTCGGAGAGCGCCGCCTCGGCGCGGCGCAGGACCTCGTCCACGCCCTCGCCGGTGGCGGCCGACAGCAGCGCCGCGCCGGGATGCTTGCGCTCCAGGTCCGCGCGCGCCTCCGGCGACAGCAGGTCGGCCTTGTTGAAGGCCTCGACGCGCGGGATGCCGGCCGTGTCCAGGTCGGCGAGCGTCCGCGCGACCGAGGCGCGCTGGGCGTCGAACTCCGGCGACGACGCGTCGCAGACCACGATCAGGACGTCCGCGGCCTCCACTTCCTCCAGCGTCGCCCGGAAGGCGGCGATCAAGGTCGTCGGCAGGCGCTGGATGAAGCCGACGGTGTCGGTCGCGACCGCCCAGCCCCCCTCGGGCAGGCGCACGCGCCGCGCGGTCGGGTCCAAGGTGGCGAACAGCTTGTCGTCGGCGTACACCGAGGCCTCTCCGGTGAGCTTGTTCAGGAGCGTGGATTTCCCGGCGTTCGTGTAGCCGACCAGCGCGATCTGCGGGACCGGCACGCCCGCGCGGCGCTCGCGGCGCAGGCGGCGCGCGTCGCGCACGCGCTCCAGGTCGCGCTTCAGGTGCGAGATGCGCAGTTGGATGTGGCGCCGCTCGTACTCGAGCTTGCGCTCGCCGGGGCCGCGCGTGCCGATGCCGCCGGCCTGCTGGGAGAACTCGCGCCACGCGCCGGTCAGGCGCGGCAGCATGTACGACAGCTGGGCCAGCTCGACCTGCAGGCGGCCCTCGCTGGTGCGCGCGCGCCGCGCGAAGATGTCCAGGATCAGGCGCGTGCGGTCCACGATCTTGCGCTTGGGCAGGGCCTTCTCCAGATTTTTCTGCTGGCCGGGCGACAGCTCCAGGTCGAAGATGATCGTGCCCGCGCGCAGGCCCGCGCACATCCCGGCGATCTCGGAGACCTTGCCCGAGCCGATCAAGGTCCCGGGGTTGAAGCGGGCCAGGGCCTGCGTGGCCTCGCCGACGACGACGGCGCCGGCCGTGTCGGTCAGGCGCTTGAGCTCCTCCAGGCTCGAGCGGATCAGCTCGGTCTGCGACTTCGGGCCGACGCCGACGAGCAGCGCGCGTTCGAGGGGCGCGCGCGTGTCCAGGGGCTTCAGCGGAGCAGGACCTCCCGCATCCCCGACTGCAGGAGGGAGCGCCAGCGCACGGCCGTCGCGGCCAGCAGGGAGTCGAGAGGCGCGTGGTCGTCGGTCATCTCCGGGACCTCCTCGAGCTCCGTCTCGGAGGGATGCAGCTCGCGCGCCAGCATCGCCGCCGCCTCGGCGCGCGCGTGCTCGGGCGCGGCGGACGCCGGCGCGTCCAGCGGGCCGGCCGAGGCGAAGAGCAGGACGTTGGCCAGGCCGTCGGTCGGCGGCGCGGCGACGAACGCGCGCACGTTGGGAAAGACGCGCTCCAAGGTCTTGTACGCCGCGCGCCAGCCGTCGCCGTCGGGGCCGTCCACCGCCGTGACGAGGTTCACCGCGAGCACGCCGCCGGGGACCAGCGCCTCGCGCATCTTCTCGAAGGCTTCCCTCGTGAACAGGTGCGCGGGCGGCGACTCGGCGCCGAACGCGTCCAGCACCATCAGGTCCCACGGCCCGCCGCCGTTCTCGAGCGTCACGCGCGCGTCGCCGATCGTCACGCGCCCCTTCGGCGCGTAGCCGAACCACTTTTTCGCGGCGGCGACCATCTCCGGGTCGATCTCGACGACGTCCACGGTCAGGCCGTCGCGCTCGAGAGCCGTCGGCAGCAGGCCCGCGCCCAGCCCGAGGCCGAGAACGCGCGAGGCGGACGGGCGCAGGGCCAGCAGCCATTCGAGCGAACGGTCGTACTCGGAGTCGCTGAGGCCCGTCTTCGGGTCCATCGCCGACTGCGCGGTGCCGTTGACCAGCAGGTAGCGCTTGGGTCCGGCGTCGAGCACCTCGATGCGCCCGTACGCGGACTCGACGCGCTCGCGCACGAGAGGGTGAGGGCGGCTCTCGGCGCGGATCGCGAAGACGGCGCACGCCGCGCAGGCCGCGAGCTGGCCCAGCGGGAGCTTGCGCGTGGACAGCCACGCGCCCCACGCGCCCAGCGCGATCAGCAGCGCGGCCGCGCCCAGCAGGATGCGCGACGCCGGCCACAGCGGGACCAGCACGAAGCCGGTGAGCGCCGCGCCGAGCACGCTGCCCGCGGTGGACACCGCCCACGCGTCGCCCGCGCGGCGGCCGGCGTCGGCGGCGCCGGTCGCGGTCAGGCGCGTGGCGACCGGCCCCAGCGCGCCCAGCAGCGCGAGCGCCGGCCCGACCAGGATCGCCGCCGCCGCGATCGCGCCGAGCTTGACGCCCAGCGGCGCGGTGGCGGACAGGACCGGCTGCCGCAGGGCCGGAATCGCGGCCACGGTCAGGCCCGAGGCGAGCAGGAGCTTCGAGAACAAGATCAGGTACGGGGACCGGTCGGCCAGGCGCCCGCCCCAGGCGTAGCCGAAGGCGAGCGCCACCAAGGTGGTGGTGATCAGCGCCGACCAGGTGTAGATGGACGAGCCGTAGAAGGGCGAGACGAGGCGCGTGCCGACCACCTCCAGCGCGAGCGAGCACGCTCCGGACAGGAAGAGGCTCGTCAGCAGGTAGTAGGCGGGGGCCGCGTACGGGTTGGGCGCCTTAAGCGGCGGCTTTTTCACGGGTCACCTCCAGCGCGGCGAGCGCGCGGGCCAAGGTTTCCCCGGCGTCCGCGCCCGGCGCGATCGCGGCGGCGTCGAGCTGATGGCGGAACCAGGTGCGCTGGCGCTTGGCGTACGCGCGCGTGGCGCGGATCATCTCCGCGAGTCCGGCCTCCGGCGCGAGCTCGCCGCGCAGGACCGCGACGGCCTCGCGGTAGCCCAGGCTGGTGAAGCCCGGTTCGCCGCCGCGAAAGCGCGACGGAACCAGGGACCGGACTTCGGCCAGAAGGGCGGGCCACATCGCGCGGGCGCGCGTTTCGATTCTCGCGCTTAATATTTCGTTGGGGACTTCCAGGCGCAGCACGGCGGACGGGAGTTCCCCTCCCGCGCGGCCTTCGGCCCAGTGCGCCGACAACGGCTTGCCGGTCAGCTCGAAGACTTCGAGCGCCCGGACCACGCGGGCCATGTTCGCGGCGGGAATGCCCGCCGCGGCGATCGGATCGACTCCCTGGAGCACGGCATGCAGGGCGTGCGGGCCGTCCCGTTTTGCGCGCGCGGTCAGCCGCGCGCGCAGCGATTCGTCACGGGGAGGAAGAGGGGACAATCCTTCGATCAAGGCGCGCAGGTACAGTCCGGTGCCGCCGCAGACGATGGGGACTTTCCCCCGCGCGCGAATGCCGGCGATCGCGGCGGCGGCGTCCCGCGCGAAGCGGCCCGCGTCGTAGGCTTCGGACGGATCGGCGGCGTCGAGCAGATGGTGAGGGACTTGGGCGCGCTGGGCGGCGCTGGGCTTGGCGGTGGCGGCGTCGAGAAAGCGGTAGACCTGGCGCGAGTCGGCGGAGACGATCTCTCCGCCGATCCGGAGCGCGAGCCCGACGGCGAGCTCGGTCTTGCCCGAAGCCGTCGGACCGGCGAGGACGATCACGGGGCCGCTACTTCTTCCAGTGGGGCGCTTTGACCGGCTTGGCGCACAGCGAGTGGAAGCGGCAGTCCGGGACGCAGGCCTCGGGCAGGCGCAGGGCCACGCGCGTCTCGCAGTCGGCGTTGTCGTCGGCCATCGCGGCGATGCGCTCCTGGAACTTCTTGGCGATCTTCGTGAACGAAAGGCCGATGCTGTAGGTCTCGCCTTTCTGGTGGACGCGGACGATGGAGGCGCCGATCGTGATGCGCTCGAGCCCGGGGATGGCCAGGACCATGTCGAAGTTCTTCGAGTGCGGCGGCTCGCAGAACATCAGCAGCGACAGTCCGCCGGCGGAGAGGTCCGTCATGATCACGGGCTGGGCCTTGCCGTCGCCGCCGAGCTGGAGGGTGATCGGCTCGATCATTCCCTCCACCACGCTGAAGCGGCGGTGCTGACGGCGCTCGGCCCCTTTCTTTTCGCTCATTGGCATTCCCCCAGCAAAGTGCGCTTCATGGTCCCCGTGATGCGGACCGTCCGCAGACGCCCCGGCTCCGCCGGGGTCCCCCACTTCACGCGGAAGCCGTCCCGCGCGCGGCCGTAGCCGCCGTTCTCGTCCAAAACCTCGACGTCTCGTCCGACCCGCGCCCGCATCGCGGCCTCGGTCAGGCCGTCGCACAGCGCGTTGAGCCGGGACAGGCGCTCTTCCGTCCCGGCCTCGGGCACGTCGTCCGGCAGCCCCGCCGACTCGGTCCCCGCGCGGGGCGAGTACTTGAACGTGTACGCCGAGGCCGGCCGGAGGCGTTCGACGAGCTCGAGAGTCCGTCGGAAGTCGTCGTCGGTCTCCGACGGGAATCCTACGATAATGTCGGTGGTGACTTCAATCCGCGGAGCGGCGGTTTGGAGCCGCTTTATTTTGCCCAAAAAAGAGTCCGCCGTGTAGTTGCGGCGCATCAGCGCCAGCACGCGGTCGGAGCCGGACTGGACCGGCATGTGCACGACGTCGCCGGTCCGCGGCTCCTCGGCCAGCGCGGCGATCAGAGCGTCGTCCACGAAGAACGGGTGCGGGCTTTCGAAGCGCACGCGGGCCACGCCGTCGACCGCCGCGGCGGCGCGCAGCAGTTCGGGAAAGCGACGCTCGCGGCCGTCCGTGCCGCGGGCGTGCCAGCTGTTGACGGTCTGCCCGAGAAGAAGGATCTCCCGCGCGCCGAGCGCGGCCTTGGCGCGGATTTCGGACATCACGGTTTCGTAGGGCCGGTACGTCTCGCGCCCGCGCACGGCGGGCACGATGCAGTACGAGCACGAGTAGTTGCAGCCGCGCATGATCGTCACCGGCGCCACGACCGACGAGGTCCAGCCGATCGGGGACTCGGGCGCGGCCTCGGCGCCGAAGGCCGCGCGCGTCTCGCTCAGCGCGTCGAAGCGCGCCGCGAGCGCTTCCTCGACGACGCGCGGATAGTCCTCGATGGACTTCGCCCCGACGACCAGGTCCACGTGCGGAAAGCGCGTCCGGATCCAGCCGCCCAGGCGCTCGGCCGCGCAGCCGGCCACGATCAGCACGCGGTCCGGGTCCGCGTCCTTCCACGGCCGCAGGCGGCCGATCAAGGACAGCGCCTTGTCCTCGGCGTGCTGGCGCACGGTGCAGGTGTTCAGGACGATCGCGTCGGCGTCCTCGGGGCGGGCGACGGCGCGGAAGCCCCGCGCGAGCAGCGGCGCGGCCATCTCGCCGCCGTCGGCGACGGACATCTGGCAGCCGAAGGAGACGACGTGCAGCCTCATCGCGGCGGCCCGGAGGCGGCGCGGGCCAGCTGGAAATGCACGACGCGCATCTCCTCCTCGTC
>Ga0315268_10005314_pt1 | contig 13868 bp, 13 predicted proteins | sample C1_top_MG_FD_204535 | JGI IMG/M metagenome (GOLD analysis project Ga0315268, IMG submission 204535) | Sediment microbial communities from Yellowstone Lake, YNP, Wyoming, USA - C1_top | ecosystem: Environmental > Aquatic > Freshwater > Lake > Sediment | place: USA: Wyoming | collected 2017-08-01 | reverse complement strand
TACTCCCGTATCGGCCGCGCGATTACACCCTTACGCTGCAGCCGGTCAAAGATGCCGAGAGCATCCTGCCCAAAATCCACCAGAACGAAATTCGCATAGCTCGAGACGTAGTTGAGCCCCAGCCTCGCCAGAGCGTCGTAGAGGTACTGCTTGCCTGCATCATTCACGCGGATGCTTCTTTGGACATGGACCGTGTCGTCAATCGCGGCCAGCGCCGCGACCTGACCGATCCGACTGACATTGAACGGCAGGCGCATCTTGGCGATGTCGGCCAGCAGTTCGGCCCGGGCGAAGCCGTAGCCGATGCGCAGTCCGGCCAGGCCGTAAATCTTGGAAAACGTGCGGAGAATCATGATATTGCGCCCGGCCCTCAAGTAGTCGAACGAATCCGGGTAGTCCGGGTCGGTTATGTACTCTCGATAGGCCTCATCCACTACGACGAGAACATGGTCGGGTACCCGGGCCATGAATCGGGCGAATTCCTGCTTGCGCACGATGGTGCCGGTCGGGTTGTTGGGGTTGGCGATATAGACCAGGCGCGTGACCGGCGTTATGGCCTGGGCCATGGCGTCCAGGTCATGAGTATAGTTCTTCATTGGCGTTGAGACTATCTGGCCGCCGACAACCTGGGTGGCAATCCGGTACATGATGAACGCGCCGTCGGACATTACCGCGGCCTCGGCAGGGCTCAGGTAGGCCAGCGCCGCGAACAGGATGATTTCGACCGAGCCGTTGCCCATAATGATTTCGTCGCCGGTAACGCCAAACCGTGCCGCCAGCTTCTGCTTGAGATAGTAGCAGTTGTCATCCGGATAGAGCTGCATCTCGCGCAGCACCCGGCGCATCGCAGCCACGGCTTTCGGCGATGGGCCGAGCGGGTTCTCATTGGACGCGAGCTTGATTACTTCGCCGCGCAACCTCAGTTCGCGCACGACTTCCTCAATCGGTTTACCCGGCTTATAGGGCCGGATGCCGGCCAGGTTCGGCCGGGCGGTGGGCAGCATCTAGTTCTCCTTTCGTTCGACAGGGACTACGCGTTCGGGCGCCGGGCGGTCGGACAGACCGGCGGATGCGGTCACCGGCACCGGCGCGGCCGCAGCACGGGCCGAACGCTTCAGAAACATCAAGACGATTGCACCAATCAGGGCGAAGACCAGGGTTACCAGAAGGTAGAGCAGCGCGGTGGCAATCGCCTGCTCGGGTGACAGGTGGTTGGCCATGCGTCCTGCAGTAAAGAACTCCTTGAAGCTGTTCTCACGGACGCCGAGGCCACCGATTGAGACCGGAATCATGGTGATGATGCCGATGATTGGTATGAGCAGGCAGTAATAGAGCAACGCTACGTGCCCGTGCACGGATTGGGCGGTGAAGAACCAGGTCAGCGCGAGCGTCAACTGCAAGGCGAGCGACGAGAGAAAACTCCAGAACAGCGCCCCCGGAACACCCCGGAATTCCTTGACCGCCCGGTAGAGCTCGTCAATCCGCGCGCCCAGTTTCAGGAACTTGATGCCCCCGAAGATGCGCACGACGATACGGTGCATTGTGTCGGAAAAGAGGGTCAGGGTGACGAGCACCAGGCCGACGAACCCGGCCAGGTTCAGGGGCAGATACCAGACGGTCTTCGTCCTGAAGTAGAGAATGACCGAGATTACGAACGCGAAGAAGAACAGTCCGATGAACCCGACAATCCGGTCCACCAGGGTAGCCGCAAACGCCACGGCCTTCTTGTCGTCCCGGGCGGTGTAGGCGATGCGCATCACGTCACCACCGATTGCCGTCGGTAGAACATTGTTGAACATCCACGAGACGAAATATACCTTCAGCAGGTAGCCGAAGGTGTAGTGCAGCTCCCGCGCTTCGAGTAAGATTCGCCAGCGCCAGTTGGAGATGACCAGGAAGGCCAGGAAACAGAGCGCCGCGAGCACCAGCCACCACGGCTCGGCCGACCTCACGGTCTTCAGAAAGCTCCCGGTCGTGACGCTGAGCTCGAAGGGAAGCCGGTCTCTGGGCGAGAAGGAACTGTCGGCCCGGATGGTGAACCCGGTTCGGCCCCACTGAATGCTGTCATGGACCACAGCGCCGAATGCGACGACCGAATCGAGCACCTGCCCGCGAGAATCGCGGGGGCGGAGTACGGCCGCGACGTCGTAAACGTCTCTCGGCCCGGCGTTGCGAAGCGCTACGAAGACTCGGACCGTCTCATCCGGGTCGAGCCGTCCGTCGCCGTTGCCGCCTGGAGCCGGGTCGGCGATTCGGACGTCAGCAAGCTGAATCGGACTGCTTGTTCTGGACAAACTCCGGATTTCCGCGGTCGGGGCGCCCGAATCCTCGGGAATCGAAATCAGGATGTGAGCGGGTGGAGCGCCTCGGAAGTCAATCCTGCTTAGCAGGTAGTAAAGCAGACCGACGGCAACAGCGATTCTCAGGACGTTGAACAGGACTTTCTTCATCTAGTTGGGAATGCGGTTCGCGGTTGGCGGTCGGCGGCAGGTCATCGGCGGCGTTCGAGACGCCCAATCCGGTCGGAAAGCCCGGCAATCATCTCGGCCAGGAAACCGAGGGCAAAGAGCATGACGCCGCTTATCACGAGCAGCATGACCAGGTAGAGGAGAGGCCGGAAACCGTGACCAAGAATCCGCAGGATGATGGCCACGATGCCAGCGACGACGCCCAGGGCGACGGAAATCGTGCCCATGATGCCGAAATAGAGCATCGGCTTGCGCATGAAGGTGAGCTGGAACCAGACCGCGACAAGGTCGAAGAAACCGATGAAGATGCGCAGCGGACTCTGGTACTTGGCGGCGCCGAACCGGCGCGGGTACAGCGTCACCGGAATCTCGGTGACGCGGAACCCGGCGGCCGCAGCCAAGGGCACGAGATAGCGGTGCCAGTCCTTGCGCAACGCCATGGCCTCCAGGACTTCGCGGCGCATGGCCTTGACCGCATTGATGTCACGCACGCCGAGCCCGAATATCGTCCGGGCCAGGGCGTTGTAGATGCCGGAGACAAAACGCTTCTCGTAGCGGCCCTGTTTGTAACCGATGCACATGTCGGCGCCCTGGCGAATCTCGGCGACCAGGCGCGCGATGTCGTCCACTCCGAACTGCAGGTCGGCATCGAACACCACGAGGATGTCACCCTGGGCCTGCCGGGCGCCCGTGAGCAGGGCCTCGGTCTTGCCCAGGTTCCGACCATAACCGCAGACCCGGAACCAGGAATTCTCGCGGGCAGCGGCTTCAGCCTTTGCCCGGGTCTGGTCAGTGCTGCCATCGTCAACGAGAATGACCTCCAACTCCGGCGTAACCACCCGCGCCAGTTCCTGAACCAGCGGAGCGATGTTCTCTTCCTCGTTGTACGCCGGTATGATGACTGAGACTTCTGGCTTCATTCCGCTACTTGAGCACGCCGGCAATCCGTTCCAGCGCCCAGTCAATCTCAGTTTTGCTGATTACCAGGGGTGGGGCGAAACGGATGACCTGACCGTGCGTCTCCTTGGCCAGAATGCCCAGCTTAGCAAGACGCTCGCAGAAGGGCCGGGCCGGACCGGACGAGTTCTTCAAGTGGACGCCAATGAACAGTCCCTTGCCGCGGATTTCCTGAACCCGGGGCGAATTGAGACTCAGCAGTTCCTGTTTGAAATAGGCGCCAAGCTCAAATGACCGGCCGGGCAGGTCTTCTTCAACAATCACCTCGAGCGCCTTCTTCCCCACGGCACAGGCCAGAGGATTGCCGCCGAAGGTGGAGCCGTGAATGCCGGGCGTGAAGACCTTCATGACGTCACGAGCCGCCAGGATGCCGGACACCGGAAAGCACCCGCCGCCCAGGGCTTTGCCCACAACCAGGATGTCGGGTTTGATTGCGTCGTACTCGTAGCAGAAGAGCTTGCCGGTCCGGCCGAGCCCGGTCTGGATTTCGTCGGTGACGAGCAGGACGTTGTGTTTCTGGCAGAGTTCTTTGGCTTGGCGCAGGTATCCTTCGTGCGGCACTATTATCCCGGCCTCGCCCTGAATCGGCTCGACCAGAAAAGCGACCGTGTTGGCCGTGATGGCCCGGGACAGAGCATCAAGGTCATCAAAGGGGATGATTCTGAACCCGGGCGCGAACGGGCCGAACCCGGTGCGGTAGGCCGGCTCGGACGAGAAACCGACAATCGTGCTGGTCCGGCCATGAAAGTTGTTCTCACAGACGATGATTTCGGCTTGGTCGGCAGGCACGCCTTTGACTTCGTAGCCCCATTTCCGGCTGCACTTGACCGCGGTTTCCACGCCCTCGGCCCCGGTGTTCATCAGCAGCACCTGGTCCTGGCCGGTAAGCCGGCAGATGTACTCGCAGAACGGCCCGAACTGGTCATGGTGGAAGGCTCGTGATGTCAGGGCCAGCCGGTCGAGCTGTTCCTTCAGGGTCGCGACAATCGCGGGATGCCGGTGGCCCTGGTTGAGCGCCGAGTAGGAGCTCAACATATCAAGGTACTTCCGTCCGTCGCTGTCCCACACCCATACGCCCTCACCTCGGGCCAGAACGACCGGCAATGGCAGGTAGTTACGTGCGCTATACCTATCAACGAGCGCTAGATGTTCTTCAGAGCTCAGCAACTGATTACTCCTTCGGTATCCATTGACATATCTTTGACGTTGCTCTATGTAGCTGCAATTGCCTGAGAAGTCTCAGGATAGGCCATTGTAGCAGCTTGGCCCCGGATTGTCAATCAGCCGGACATGCGCAGTGCGGAATACGGATTGCGGAGTCTAGCCACAGATTTCGCAGATTACACCGATTGTCAGTCTGACCAGTCTGCGGAAATCTGCGCAATCTGCGGCTAAGCCCCTGTGTAATCTGCGGCTGAACCCCGTGCGGAATGCGGAGTGAGGAGTGTTGCGGAGGGACTACCAGCGCTCGCGGTGAACCCGGGTTTCGTCGTATTGGGTTCGGGCCGGTTTCCTTTCGGCCGGGTGGCCGACTGAGATGAGGCTCAGGACCTCAATGTTGTCCGGTATCTCCAGAATCTTGCGGACCGCGGATTTCCGCTCCTTCCTGGGATGACAGCCGAGCCACACTGCGCCCAACCCAAGAGCCGAGGCGGCAACCAGGATGTTTTCGGTGGCCGCAGCGCCGTCCTGGTCCCAGTAGCGCTCCGAGATCTTGGGGTCGCCGCACACGGCGATTGCGATGCCGGCCTGGGTCAGCATCTTGCCGTAGGGATGGGCGTCGGCCAGTTCCTCAAGCAGGCCGCGGCTGGTGACAACCACGAAGTGCCAGGGTTTCAGGTTCGATGCCGATGGCGCAGCCATGGCGGCCTCGAGGATGGCCTTTATGTCGTCCGGGCTGACCGGCTGGTCATTGTACTGCCGGACACTCCGGCGCTTGAACATGAAATCGAGCCGTTTGTCCATGCTACCATTCTTCTTCGTGAACGCGGCCCTCATGGAACTCGGCGCGCGCCGGTTTGCCGCTCGAAGGATAGCCGATGGCCACCAGGCCGAGGACGTCCACAGAATCAGGAATCGCCAGGACCTTGCGAATCGCCGCCTTGCGTTCCTCGCTGGGGTGCGAGCCGATCCAAATCGTGCCCAGTCCGAGTGAGACCGCAGCGAGCAGGATATTCTGAGTCACGCCGGAAACTTCGTGGCTCCAGTTTCCGCCGGTGATTTCAGGGTCAGCACAGACCGCGATGGCGAGCGCGGATTCAGCGAGCATCGCCCCGTGAGTATGCGCCGCGCCGAGCGCCTGAAGCCGAAACCGGTTGGCAATCGTGACAAAGTGCCAGGGCTTGACCGGGGCCGCGGACGGCGCCGCCATCCCGGCCTCAAGCAGGGCCCGGATATCCTCGGGCGCGATTGTCCTCGGCTCAGGGGGCTGGTTGCCCCGTTTGAGCAGAAACTCGAAAGGCTTGGTCAGATGCTCCTCACAGTTCAATCCGGTTAGTCCGACTTGCACAGCAACATCCCGAACTCGCCGGGCTGTCGCTCATCACAATTCTACAGAATTTCTGCGGGCTGTAAAGAGGCAGAGTCAATCCACCCACGTAATACCTTTCCTATGGCGTCTTCTCGCAAAGCACGGTGACGTTGCCGCTGATGCGATTCGCGACGTACACCCGGCTCCGCGTAGTGTTGCGGCACAATGCCCAGGGACGGGTCCCGGTCGGGAATCGGCCGATGAGGGTATTCGCCGCACCGTCAATCACCGCGACGTTGTCGCTGCCGGCATTCGCGGCGTAAACGAGGTTGCCGGCCGGACTCCAGAGCACAGCGCTCGGATTCGGTCCCACCTCAATCGTGTCCAGCAGCCGGAGACCGGTCAACGAAATCGCGGCGACGGTAGTCCGGCCCTGGTTGGCGCTGTAAGCGGTTCGATTTGCGTAGTTGACCGCCAGCCCGACCGGCTGCAGACCGACGTGAATCGTATCGAGCAGGGCTTCGGTCGCAGCATCGAAGATTGCCACCTGTCCGCTGGCAGCGCCGGCCGCCAGCAGGTAGTTGTCCGCCGTGTCACAGGCCAGAGCCCAGGGCCGACCGATGAAGTCCTTGGTCCCGACTACCTGGTCGGTTACACCGTCAATCACGCTGATGTTGTCGCTGTTGGCGTTCGCGCAATACACGCGGTTGGTGTTCGGGTTCCAGACCAGGGCCTGGGGGGCTGAGCCCACGGTCACGGTCGCCACAATGTGGTTGTCACTACCGTCAATGATGGTGACGGTGCTGTCGCCGGTGTTCGCACAATAGACCTTGTTGCTGGAGCGGTTCCAGGCCAGCGCGCTCGGGTTCAGGCCCACCGGGATTTCAGCCCGGACCTCGTCGTCCGGGCCGGAGATTACCATGACTTCGCGCGCTCCGGCCAGGGCGCAATAGACCAGGTCGCTTGTCTGATTCCAGGTCAGGGCATAGGGGTTACCCGGGGCCGGGATTGAGGCAATGACCGAGTCGGACGAGCCGATGACGCTGATTGTGCCGCCCGCGTTGGCGCAATAGACCTTGTCGTCAGTCGCGTTATAGAGCAAGGCCTGAGGATAGCTGCCGACCAGGAGTTGCGAGCCGAGCTCCGGGCCGGAGTCAATCTCGATTAGAAGCGAATCCGACCAGTCGGACAGGTTCTGGTTCTTGTCCCGAAGCTGGGCCTTGACCTGATAGGCGCCGATGCTGGACCAGGCGTGGGTGTCTGAGAGCGCCGACTCCTCTGCAGCGAAGTCGCGCCACGCACCGATGCCATCGCCCCATCCAAAGCGTCCCGAGGTCCATTCGTGGCTGCGGCTGCTGACCGCCTCGACCCTGAACGTTGCATTCGAGCCGAGAATCCAATGACCCGGGCCGCTGAGATTCGTGGGGCCGGCGGTCGGCGGCTGACAGGACAGGCCGAAGAGCACAGGCGCAAGCAGCAAGCACAGGCTTGTGCTGGAGACTCTGAGCTTGGGCTGCACGGACTAGCCTTCCAGACGGAATGCACGGATGCGCGCCCGGACAACCTCAGTCATGGCGTCGCGGGCAGGCCCGAGAATCCGGCGCTGGTCGAACTCGCCGGGCTTTTCGGCCAGAGTCTCACGGACATGCGCCAGCCAGGCCAGGCGCAGGTCGGTATCCACGTTTACCTTGTTGATGCCCAGCTTTATGGCCTGCTGAATCATCGGCAGGGGGACGCCCTGCGCCGACTTGAGCTTGGCGCCGTAGCGCGTGGCCAGGGTTATGAGTTCATCCGGCACCGATGACGCACCGTGCAGCACCAATGGTATTCCAGTCAGCGCCTTGACCTGCTTCAAGCGTTCGAAGTCGAGCCTGGGCTCTCCCTGGAACTTGAATGCGCCATGAGACGTACCGATGGCCGGGGCCAAAGAGTCAATCCCGGTCTCGGCCTTGAACTGCTGCGCCTGGCCGGGATTCACCAGCACTGCATCGCGTTCGGCCACCGACACGTTGTCCTCGATGCCTTTCAGGGTTCCCAGCTCGGCTTCCACTGAGACGTCGCGGGCATACGCCAGTTCCACGACCTGGCGCGTGATACGAAGGTTCTCCTCAAAGGGCAAATGCGAGGCGTCAATCATGACCGACGTGAATCCGGCAGCGATGCTCTTCCGAATCAACGCCAGGTCGCGGCCGTGGTCCAGATGAAGGACCAGCGCGGGTGAGGTCCGGGCTGCGGCAGTGCGGGCCAGGCCGACTATGTAATCCAATCCGGCGTAGCTAATCGCAGCCTCACTGACCGCCAGGAAGACCGAAGCCTTCTCGGCTTCGGCAGCCGCAACAATCGCCTGAAGGGTTTCGAGGTTCGTGAAATTGAACGCGCCGACCGCCCGCCCCTGACGCTGGGCTTCGAGGAGTATTTCGCGGCCGCTCACTAGTGCCATCGTTCTCCTCGCTCTGCTACAGCGGTTTCGTCTCGACCCGGGTCACAAGCTCAGCCGCGTCATTCCAGCGACACACGCCGTTGCCCAGACACAGCGTTGCCGCGCTGCCTGCAGCAACCGCCCATTTCAGGCATTCGGCGTGTTCGAGGTTCCGGGTCAGGCCATAGACGAAACCGGCGACCGCCGAATCGCCGGCGCCGACCGTGCTCACGACCTTGACTTCCGGAGGCCGGGCGTGCAGCTTCACTCGGTCGGTAATCATGATGATGCCGTTCGCGCCCATCGAGACCAGGACGATTTCCGCTCCGGCGTCGCGCAGCTTCACGCCCCAGGCTACAATCTCCTCGGTCGTCGTCAATTCCCGGCCGGCAAACCTGCCGAGTTCATAGACATTGGGTTTGAGCAGCGTCGGTTTCGCCCGAAGCCCGACGTTCAGCGCCGGCACCTCAGTGTCCAGCACCGTGCGCGCGCCCTTTGTGCGGGCAAGGGTCAGTATCTTGCGGTAGATTTCCGGGTTGACGCCGACCGGCAGACTGCCGCTGACAATCACGAACTCGGGCTTGTCCAGGCTCTCGATTTTCTGAACCAGCTTGATAATCTCAAAGGGCTGAACCTCTGGTCCCTGAGCCAGCAGCGAGGTCTCACGCGCGCTGGTCGAGTCGTGGATGATGACGTTGACCCGGGTCTCACCTTGAATCGGGGTGAACTCGCTGGCGATGCCGTCGTTGAGCAATCGGCCCTCAAGCTCACTGCCGGCAAAGCCGCCGATGAAACCCAGGGCGATACTCTCGGTGTCGAGCTCCTTCAAGGCCCGGGAGACATCTATTCCCTTGCCGCCGGCATAGCGCTCCTCGCGCAGAATCCGGTTAGCGTCAAACGGCTTCAGACCGTCAACGTAGATTGTCCGGTCGAGCGCCGGGTTCAAGGTCACGGTATAAATCACTACCCTAATGTAGCCGGATTTGCAGGGAAGTAAATAAACGGCTGAGGGGCAGAAGCGGTTCATGGCGCAGTCCGGGCAGCGCGGCTTGCGTGCTGCGCAGACGCTGCGGCCATGCTGTATCAGGGCATTGGAGAAGAACGTCCAACTCGCTCTCGGCAGCAGTTTCTGAAGGTCAGACTCAACCTTGACCGGGTCATGCTGCCGGGTCAGCCCCAGGCGGCAGGACAGGCGCAGGACATGAGTGTCAACCGTAATGCCGGGCACATTGAAGCAGGCGCCCAGAATCACGTTGGCGGTCTTGCGCCCGACGCCAGGGAGTTGAGTCAGTTCCTCCATCGTGCCCGGGACTTGGCCGTGAAAACGCTCAACCAGCATTCGGCAACAACCTTGTATGTTTCTTGCCTTGTTGCGGAAGAAGCCGGCAGGGCGGATGTCCTGTTCAAGAGTCGCCGGGTCCGCTTCTGCATAGTCCTTGGCGGTCCTGTACTTGCGAAAGAGCGAACCGGTCAGTTCGTTCACGCGCTTGTCGGTGCATTGGGCCGACAGAATCGTGGCGACAAGCAACTCAAGGGGAGATGAGTACGTGAGCGCAACGCGGGCGTCCGGGTATTCGCGCCTGAGCGTTTTGAGAGTCTTCGCGGCAAGAGCCTGGCGAGCGCCGGACTGCATACCGGTAATGTAGCACGCAGCCATCGGAAATGCAAGACCCGGCTCGGACGCTGAATCACACCTTGACAACCGCCGGCGTTTGCCCTAGAATCGCTGCGCTTTGACCGGAGCGCGACGCTCTCAGGATTTGCGGCATCAGGCCGAGACGCGGGTGCTTCGGAAGCAGAACTGTTGTTGAACCAGGAGGAGGTCGTAGATGTACTGTCCGAAGTGTCGTGCGCCTAACGACATCAACAATCAGGTGTGCGCGAATTGCGGTACGCCGCTGCCCCAGCCGTTCGGGCAGCGACCGACGCCAGCGCCGATGCAGAACGTGTATTGCACGAATTGCGGTGCGGTCAATGACCCGCGCAGCTCAGCGTGCGTGAACTGCGGCACGCCGTTGCACCGCGTTGCCCAGCCGGCAGGTTACCTGCCGCCGGTCGAGCGTATCTCCAAAGGGAAATACCTGGGTTCAATCATCGCCGGGATAGTCGTTGGCATGATCTTCATTGCCGGCGGAATCGTCGTGATCGTGGTTGGGTCGCGGAGCAGTTACGGCGGAGAGCCCGAATCCGGTACAATAGTCGGCGGCGTTCTGCTGCTGCTCGTTGGCATCGCCGCTTCCATCTATGCCAGCATCATGGAGTTCGTGTTCTGGTACAAGTGCTGGAAGGCGATACAGGATGGTTATGCCCGGGCGACGCCGGCCAAGGCCATCGGCTTCCTGTTTATCCCGTTCTACAATTTCTACTGGATATTTGAGTGCTACTGGGGATTCTCAAAAGATTTCAACATGCTCGTTGACCGGCACAATCTGGGGACCAGGAAACTGCCGGAAGGCTTGTTCCTGACTGCCTGCATCCTCACTCTGGTCGGAGTAATCCCGTATGCCGGCTATGTGGCCTCTCTGGCCAGCGGTATCATCCACCTGGTGATGATCAGCCAGGCTTGTGACGCAGTAAACAGCCTGGCTCCGGCCTAGGAACCGGCCGGAATCCCTCATTCCTGACCGCTCAGGCTGAATCCGCTTGACAGCGGGCGTTTTCACAGTATCATTAAACTGATGTTTACCAAGCGTGGAATCCAGACCCGGAATCGGGTATTTGAGTTCATCAGAACCTGGGTCGAGAAGAACGGGTATTCGCCAAGCATCCGGGAAATCGGCAAGGGCGCAGGGATTTCCTCAACCAAGGCGGTGAAGTATCACGTAGATGCCCTGGTTAATTCCGGTGTGCTCCGACGCCGGGGACGACAGGCCCGGTCACTCGAAACCTCTGTCCAGCCGTTCAGCCTGCCCCTGATTGGCAGGATTGCCGCCGGCCAGCCGCTACTGGCTATCGAGAATGTCGAGGAGACCGTCACGCTGAACCGGTTCAAGGGTTGCTTCATGCTTCGGGTGAGAGGCGACAGCATGACCGGGGCCGGCATCCTGGACTCGGACATGGTAATCGTCCAGCCGCAGGAATCGGCCCAGTCCGGCGAGATTGTCGTGGCGCTGCTGGACACCGAGGCGACCGTCAAGCGCCTGGCACGCCAGGGTGAAAAGGTCGTGCTCCAGCCGGAGAACGCCAGGCACGAGGCCATTGTCGTTTCTCCCGGCGAACGCGATTTCCGCATCATCGGCCGGGTAGTTGGCGTCCTGCGGAACTACTAGCGACCTGATAGCAGTCTGCGTACTCCCGAATTCCGCGATAGAACCACAGAGAAGAGTACAAGCCTGCAAGAGCACAAGCGCACAAGTCTGAGTTGTCTTGCTTGTGCTCTTGTGTTCCTTGTGCGCTTCTTTGTGGCCTTTGTGGTTGCAACTCGGAATCGGGATGGGATTGAAATCCTTGACTTCGGCGTTCCGGCTGGTATGCTAAGGGCCGAAAAGGAGAATTGATAATGTACACACCCGTACTGCTATTGCATATTCTGGTTTCGATAGTGTTGATATTGGTTGTCTTGTTCCAGCAGCCGCAGAAGGGCGGTATGGGAACGGTATTCGGCGGCGGCGAGTCCATTTTCGGGGGCGGCGGCGCGGCGCCGTTCATGACCAAGCTGACTACCGCAGTCGCGGTCATCTTCGTAGTTACTTCGCTGTCCCTGGTCCTGCTTTCCGCGCACCGTGCGCCGCCGCAGCAGCGCACGCGCACTACCGAACCGGGCGCGCCGGGGCCAGGGCCTGAGGGGCCCGGGCCGACCGAAGCACCGGCGCCGGAAGAAGGTGGAGGAGGGAACTGATGTACGCAGTAGTCCGAACCGGAGGCTTCCAGTACATTGTCAAGCCGGGTGACCGCCTGATAGTGCCCCTGCTCAGTGCCGAGCCGGGAAAAGATATTGAACTCAACGACGTGCTGGTCATGAAGGGTGAAGGCGACGTCCAGATTGGCACACCCACAGTCGAGAATGCGCGCGTGACCGCCAAAGTCATCGCCCATACTCATACGTCCAAGGTCATGGTGTTCAAGTTCATCAAGCGTGAGAACTACCGGCGCAAGAAGGGCCACAAACAGCAAGTCACGGAAATCGAGATTACCAAAGTCGGCGCGGCCTAACGCCGACCGTCACGAGCTTACACCAGCGCCGGAACTCCGGCGCTGGTTTCGTTACACCTAAATCCTGTTGCTCAGAGTGCGCCCAAGACGGCGGGAATCAGGCGCTGTCCCGCTTTTCCATGGGACTCTCGCTCCTTCGCACTTGACGCGCCAAAACGTGACGCTATACTCTCAACATGAGCAAGAGTGCGCCGCTGGGCAGGGGAAGTCAGCCCGCTGCCTGGCCAAGGAGACATTCATGGGTTTGTTCTCGGTAAGGGTCGGCGTCAAGGCGCCCGGCAAGAAGCAGGAGACTCTGGTCACGACGCTCGTTGACACTGGGGCGGCAATCAGTATTGTTCCGGCGACGGTTCTCAAGCGACTGGGCATCAAGGCATACTGGCGGCGGCAGTTTGTACTTGCCAATGGTGAAAGGATTGAGCGCGACATCGGAATCGTCGCCTTCCGCTGGAATGGCAGCGAAGGCGCGTCCGAGGTCGTCTTCGGAGAGAAGGGCGACAAGCCGTTACTGGGCGCGCTCACCCTTGAGTCGCTCGCGTTGAAGGTCAACCCGAGGAAGGGACGACTCGAACCGACCGAACTGATGCTGTTGCGGGTTGTCTGATGACCGGCGCGGCTGCTGCGATGCCGAAAGCAGGCGGCATCTTTCCATGCCCGAAATGCGAACATCGTTCCCTTGTCTCGACCAGTGAGAAACTCGGTTTCAGCACCCTTGGTCTTTCCTCCCGAAGTCCGGCATCAGCCGGTGTATTCGCTTTGATTACTGGCACTTAGCCTGAAATGACGGCTGGAGTGCAGACCCCTGGGGGAGTAGCTCCCGGGTTAGCCCCCTTGGCCGTACAACAGAGAGTCTATCCACCGATTTAACCGATTACACCGAGTACAGGAACCGGGCTACTTCCCGGGAGGGATAGTGGAAGGGAATGTATCCACCGATTCCACCGATTACACCGAGTGCGGGAACTGGGCTACCTACAGGACGGTCATGTCGCGGTCGGAGATGCTACCACGACCCTACCCAAGACGATAGCGTCCCCATCTTACCCCTATCTGGCGTTCAATGGCGGTCTTGTCGAGTGCGGTGCGGACCGGGAATACGGGAAACATCCCCGATCTGCCCTTCAACTTGGACGAAATGCGAACCGTTAGATGAGGCCCTTGGCCCTGAGGATTTGCTCGTAGTCAGCTCGCCAGTACGTGCAGTCCACAAGCTTCCGGAACGACTCCTCATCAACCTTCAGTTGCTGACGTATGTAGTGCGGGACTTTGCCCAGGACCTCGCCTCGACCGTGCGAAACCCGCGACCAGGTTACGACGCGCCCGTGATGCCGGAACTTCGCAACCGTGTCCCGCCCCTCATGAACTTCCATCTCAAGCTTCGAAAAGACCTTCAGGACTTCCG
>Ga0315268_10005312_pt1 | contig 13869 bp, 13 predicted proteins | sample C1_top_MG_FD_204535 | JGI IMG/M metagenome (GOLD analysis project Ga0315268, IMG submission 204535) | Sediment microbial communities from Yellowstone Lake, YNP, Wyoming, USA - C1_top | ecosystem: Environmental > Aquatic > Freshwater > Lake > Sediment | place: USA: Wyoming | collected 2017-08-01 | reverse complement strand
GGCAACTCATCCTAATTTTCACGATCGGATACGTTCTTATCGTCTATCCTGTCTATTTCCTGTTCACCGTCAATTATCCGGTCCAGAAACAGGTCTCCGATACGCAATTTATTTTAGGATCTTTTGCTGACGGCCCCGCTCCGGCCGGACAGTTCTGCCATGGTTTGCGTTGCCTTGCAGATCTTGATATCCGGATGGCGGCAAATCCCATACTGCGGCCGCTCGCGGAATATATGCTCGGCGTCCTCATGGTCATACAGCGTTCCACCGGCGGTAATACAGTCTATTTCATGGGCCAGGTGGTCGGCACGGGCGGCTGGACCTACTTCCCGATCCTGTTCCTTCTTAAAGAACCTATCCCAACGCTCGCCGTCGTTCTTGTCGCGCTCTCGCTTTCGGCGTGGTGGATGGTGCGGCGCGACAGGCGCCAGGGCCGCGGGCGGATGCAGCGCATCCTTGATTATCTCGGAGTGAATTTCTCCGAGTTCTCCATGGTATCGTTCATCGCGCTCTATTGGGGTTACAGCATGCGAAGTCCGCTGAACATCGGACTCCGTCACCTTATTCCGACCTTGCCTTTCATTTACATCCTCGCCGCCGGCGTCTGGAAAAAATGGGTTACGAACATTAACATGCCGGTCGGCACGCTCACGTTCGCCACGATCGCAACGACGATGAAGTCGTTCTTTGGCGGAGCGATTAAATACGTCATCCTTATTATTCTTATTTTTTGGCTTTTCCTTGAAACATTATTCGCCGCGCCGCACTTTCTTTCATATTTCAACGAGTTCGGCGGCGGCACGTCGCAAGGCTATCACTACGTGGCCGACTCCAACTACGATTGGGGGCAGGACCTCCTGCGATTGCGAAACTGGGTTGATGCGCACCCCGAAGTGGACAAGATCGGAGTGGATTATTTCGGCGGCGGAAGTCCGTCGTACGCGCTTGGCAAAAAAGAAGTTGACTGGTGGTCGTCAAAAGGGAACCCTGCCGACAATGGCGTCCATTGGCTCGCTGTTTCCGTGAATACTTTGGAGGGTGCCATCCAGCCGCTCGCGCCGGGACAGAACCGCAACCCGGAAGATTCATACTCCTGGCTTACAGCACTACGTCCTCCCGCAGTTGGCATGGGCAACGTTCCCGAGCCGGATTTCCGCGCCGGAACCTCAATATTTATTTATCACTTATAGTACGCGCGGTTTTCAACCCTGAAGTCCACGTATTGTAACTTGCCGAAGCCGGGCTTTGCCATCAGGCCCTGGAGCACCGGCACGTCGTTATCCGCCGGAAAACGCAAACTGAAGTATAGTGCCGGACCGTCGTACGTTGTTACGACGATCTCCTGAAGCGCGAGATCGTTGAGCGCGATCTCTTTCACGCCAACGCCGCTTCCAACCACTGCGCGCACGATGGACACGAGATTTTCCATGAACGGATCCGGCAAGACCTTCTTTCCTAACCCCAGACCGCTCTGTGAGTAATCGTGAATGGCGACCATCAAACTGCCTTGCGTATCAAATGTTTTTTGAAAAATGGTCCCTTGATCGTCAAAAAAATAACATTGGCCATCCCCTTTTGACGTCAGACACCATATTGCAAACGGCTTTCGTTCAATGACGGTTGCCGTGATCGTATGAGAAAAATACTGTTTTGAAACTATGACTGAAAGGATCTTTGGGTTGAAAATCAGGTCGCCCTGGGTTAGCTCTGACGGCCAGATAAGCATGTTACGAAAACCCAAAAGCGCTTTCCAAAAATTATGATCACGGAGCGCGGCGGATTGGAGGATCGCCAGAACGTCACCATCGGAAACGCCATCGTTCCCCTGAACGATCACTTGGTCAACCCGAAATATCGGTGAACGCAACACTATCCACCCTGCTCCGAGAAGAAAAATATAGATGGCGACGAACGCCGCAACGGAAAGAAAATACATCCTCCGCCTTTTTCTATTTTTCTGTTTATTAGAAAGATAATCTTCTATCATTTTTTTCTGTTCGTTTTTTTGCGTGGTTGCGCACCAGTTACCACCCGCTCCATGAGCGGATTGAGCCGAGTTACGAATTCATAATGGCTCGTGCCGGCTCTCCGTGCCTGTTCTCTCGCCGAGATCGTTTCCGCTCCGTCGCTCCCGATAATTGTCGCTATATCGCCCGGTCTTGCGCCTCCAGTGTCGCCCGTGAGGCCGACCGCCAAAAGGTCCATGGAAACGCGTCCGAGCACACGCGCGCGCTTGCCGCGCACGAGCACCTCCCCACGCCCGGAAAGCGCGCGCGAGAACCCGTGCCAATAGCCGACCGGGAGTACGGCCATCGTCATGTCGCGCGGCACCCGTTCAGTCATATCATAACCCACATAGTCGCCTTTTTTGAGGCGCTTCACCTCGCTCACCACAGTTCGCCATGAAAGCACTGGGGTTAGTTTTATTCTACGACTAAGTTGCTTCTCAAGCTCCTCCGATGGCCACAGGCCATAGAGGCCGATCCCAACGCGAACAGCATCAAGATGATATTTCGGGCCCAAGAGCGTTCCGCCGGTGGCAGAAACATGTTTGATCAAATTCTTGAATCCTCCTTTTTCAAAAAACTCCGCAGCTTTCTTGAATTTCCCGAATTGCCGCTCCGTGTACGCGGTATCCGCCACATCCTTCGCCGCCGCGAAATGTGTGTAAATGCCTTTTAACGAATTTTTAACGCTCGGCGTGCTACGTTTTAGAAGCGCTATGACACGCGGGAGATCCTCCGGATAAAACCCCTGCCGGTGCATGCCTGTATCAATCTTTATATGGAACTCCGGAGGCCGATGCTCGCGCGTGAGCGCACGCAATGCGTCAAAACTGGATATGGTAACGGCTATTTTGTGTTTCACTGCTTCTGCGTAGCGCGAAGGCAACGTTGGTCCCAAAACGAGGATCTGCTTTTTGATGCCGCGTCGCCGCAGAGCTACGCCTTCCACCAAGCTATCCACGCAAAAACCGTCTATGCCGAAATCATCCACCAATTTAGAAAACGTAAAAAGTCCGTGCCCGTATGCATTGGATTTTACGACCGACCACAATTTCACTTTTTTACCGACCAACCCCCTGAACGCGTCGTAATTCTTCCGCGCCGCGCCGGCGTCTATCTCTACCCATGTGCGCAGGCTATCCGATGATGGCCTTGCCGACATATTTCTGTAGCACTTTCGGTATTTCAATTTTTCCTTCTTTCGTCTGTCCGTTCTCCATGATGGCGAGGATCGTGCGGCCGATTGCGATCGCGGTCGCGTCGTTCATGTGCGCGAATTCCACTTTGCCGTCATTGCGCTTCACGCGGATGCCCAGGCGGCGAGCCTGGTAATCACCTATATAATCCGCGGAGTGCGTCTCGCGGTATTTTTTCTCCGACGGGATCCATGTTTCTATGTCAAAATGCCGCGTGTCCGGGTCACCCTGATCTCCCGTGCAACAGATGACCACTTGGTACGGCAATTGAAGCGACCACATGAGATATTCCTGAATGGCCACGAGGAATTCCTGCTCGGTCGGGCCGTCTTCCGGTAGGGTGAAGCTTTCCATCTCCAACTTATCAAACTGATGCATGCGCAAAATACCGCGCACATCTTTTCCGTACGAACCCGCCTCACGCCTGAACGCAGTGGAAAATCCTATGTAGCGAATCGGCAACTTGTTTTCCGAAATCGTTTCGTCCATATGGAGCGGCCCCAACGTATGTTCCGCCGAACCGATCAAATAAAGATCGTCCGATGGGATATAATAACGGTCCTCTTTCGGTTCCAGCCGCGCCATTCTGGCGAAAACCTCCGGCCGGATCATGACCGGCGGCACGACCGGCACGAATGTGTTCGCGTGGTAGCCCGGCTTCACGCCCCTTGCAATGGATTCCATTACTTTCACGTTCGTTAAAATCTCTATTGTGTACTGTATGAGCGCGAATTCAAGCATCGCAGCATCCCCCTTCAGATACGCAAAGCGGCTTCCCGCGACCTTCCCCGCGGATTCAATATCTATTATCCCAAGCGCCTCGCCGAGCGCGAGATGGTCTTTCGGTTCAAAATCGAACTTTTTTGGCTCGCCGTTCTTCCGCAAAACTTTGTTGGCCGAGTCGTCCTTCCCGACCGGCGTGTCGTCGGACGGCAAATTCGGCATAGTGAGCCAGATGGCCTCACGTTTCTTCTCAACCTCCGCAAGCTTCACCTCAACCGCCTTAATATCTTCTTTATTCTTTTTCCCGCCGAGAACATCGCGCTTTTCGCTCAGCTTCTTCTGCTCAGCGCGCTTTTCGCCGACATCCTTCGTTAGTTTCCGCCATTCTTCGTCCAGCTTCAAAAACTCATCCACCGCCTTCGGGTCGTGGTTTTTTGACGCGATGCCTTTCTTTACCCTTTCCGGCTCCTTCCGTAGAAGTTCAATATCTATCATTAAAAGTATAATAACGCATACTGGCGCGAGGTGACAAATCGCAGTTTTTCCAATAAACTACAACATATGGATAAAAATAGTCCCGAATCCCTCGACCGCATCCGCCATTCACTGGCTCACTTGCTCGCGGCGGCGGTTTTGAAAGAATTCCCGGATGCCAAGCTCGCCATCGGCCCCACGATTGAGAACGGCTTCTATTACGATTTTGAGCTACCCCGCTCGCTTACGCCGGAGGACTTGAAGGGGTTTGAAAAGACGATGCGCAAGCTGGCCGCGCAGAACCTGCCATTTACGGGCGAGGAGGTAACGGCTGCGGAGGCGAAAAAATTGTTTGCGAAGCAACCGTTCAAACTGGACTTGATCAAGGAGTTCTCGGCTGGTGGCCAAAAGCTCACCGTCTACCGTACGGGAAACATCTTTATGGACCTCTGCCGTGGCGGGCACGTGGAAAATACAAAAGAGATCCCGGCCGATGCCTTCGCGCTTGATAAGATCGCGGGCGCCTACTGGCGCGGCGACGAGAAGAACCCGATGTTACAGCGAATCTACGGCATCGCGTTCGGAAGCAAAAAAGAGCTTGATGAATATTTGCACATGCGCGAGGAGGCCAAGAAACGCGACCATAAAGTGCTAGGCCCAGCATTGGATCTATTTACATTCTCCGACCTCGTAGGCCCTGGACTCCCGCTCTGGACGCCGAAGGGCACCACCCTCCGCAATCTGCTTGATGACTTTGTATGGGAGCTCCGCGCGAAGCGCGGCTACGAACGCGTGGACATCCCACACGTCACCAAAAAAGAACTGTACGAAAAAAGCGGCCATTGGGAAAAATTTAAGGATGATCTTTTCAAGATCACGACCCGCGACGGCAAAATGCTCGCGATGAAGCCGATGAACTGTCCACATCACGTGCAGCTCTATGAACGCAAGCCGTGGAGCTACCGCGACCTGCCACAGCGCTACGCGTCAACCACGAAGGTCTACCGAGACGAGCAGTCGGGAGAGCTCGCCGGGCTCGCGCGCGTGCTCGCGATTACGCAGGACGATGCTCACGTCTTTTGCCGCGAATCGCAGATCAAAGAAGAGTTCGGGAGCATTTGGGACATCGTGGAGGAATTCTACGGCCCGTTCGGGCTTGCGCTGCGAGTGCGGCTCTCGCTCCACGATCCTGCGCATCCCGAAAAATATCTCGGTGACCCGAAGCGCTGGAAAAAAGCCGAGGATACACTGCGCGAGATCGCAAAATCAAAAAAGACGGAAACGTTTGACGGCCCGGGTGAGGCGAATTTTTACGGACCGAAATTGGATTTCATGGCGAAAGATTCTCTCGGCCGCGAATGGCAGGTTGCCACGATCCAGCTTGATATGAACCAGCCGGACCGATTTGACCTTGTCTGCACGAACGAAAAAGGCGAGCGCGAGCGGATCGTGATGATCCACGCGGCGATCATGGGTTCCATTGAGCGGTTCCTCGCGGTAGCGATAGAGCACTTCGCGGGCGCGTTCCCCGTGTGGCTCGCGCCGGTGCAGGCGACGGTGCTTCCGGTGAGCGACAAATTTTCCGGCTACGGCAAAAAGATCCACGAGGCACTTCTCGCTGAGGGTATCCGCGCGGAGTGGAATGATCCGAACGAATCGCTCGGCAAGCGCATCCGCGCGGCGGAGATGATGAAGATACCGTATATTCTCGTCGTTGGTGAAAAAGAGGAAAAGGATGGCTCAGTCGCTGTGCGAAGCCGTAAGGGTGATGAGGGCGCGATAAAACTGGAAATGTTTTTGAAGAATATCGCGCGTGCGATAAAAGAAAAGGCATTATAAAAAAAGAGGGGTTCGCATCATGCTGATGCGAACCCCTTAAGAACTACCGATGGCGGAATTCCGCCGCCGTCATCCTTCGCGGACACTTCGAAAGCGGCGGGAAATGCCACTTCGCCCTGCCCTTCTCCCCGGCGGACAACGGGCGGCTGACCTCATATCCAAACGGCCTCATGTTGAAATCAACCGGCTGGAGAATGATATCCTTTCCGTCGCGACGAACGATTCTTGCCAGCTTCCACTCCTTGGTGGAGTGTTGGTAAGCGATGAACCGATCTTCCTGAAAGTTCTTGAGCCAGAGTTCCCGCCCTTCTTCCGACTGCGCTACCGGTTCCGGAGCATACGCAACGACAGGCGGGTCGCAAGCGAATGAACTCTCCTTGGTATACCACTCAATTTGGTCGAATGTAACATCACCCTCCAGAAAATGGCCGGCGACGGAAAATGGAAATCTACTGACCGGAGATGAAAATCTGTTGTCGGCTGTGCTCATGGCACGCTCCTTTCCAGTGTCTATACCCAATACTAAGAAATATGGTAGCATATAATAAAAATAATGTCAATCATCGCCATAGTGGGCCCCACGGCAAGCGGAAAAACGGCGCTTTCTATCAAAATCGCCAAGCGTTTTAACGGCGAGATCGTCTCGGCAGATTCGCGCCAAATATACCGCGGAATGGACATCGGGACGGCAAAGCCGTCCGCGGAGGAACTGCGCGCCATCCCCCATCACCTTATTAACATCAAGAATCCAGACGAGGAATACACGGTTGCCGAATACAAAAAAGATGCGATCGCGGCCATAGAAGAAATTCTCAAAAAAGGAAAACTTCCCGTGCTCGCGGGCGGCACCGGACTATACGTGCGCGCCGTTTTGGAAAATCTTGATATCCCAAGCGTGAAAGCGAACCCGGCGCTGCGCAAAAAACTGGAGACGGAAATCGAAAAAGAAGGACTGGACGCCGTCTTCAAAAAACTTGTCGCGCTTGACCCGGAAGCGGCGTACGTAGTGGACCCAAAGAATCCGCGGCGCGTCGTGCGCGCGCTTGAGGTCGCCATCATAACCGGAAAGCCGTTCACCGCCCAGCGCAAAAAAAACGAACCGCTATTTGACGCACTCACGATCGGAATTGACGTACCATCGGAAACCATCCGCGAACGCATTGACCGGCGCGTTGACCGTATGATGAAAGATGGGCTCCTCAGAGAAGTACGCGGACTCGTCCAAACCTATGGCCAGGATTGCCAGGCATTTGACGCCATCGGCTACCGTGAGCTGATCAATCATCTAAAAGGAGCACTGTCTCTTGATGAAGCAGTCGCGCTTATGAAAACAAACACGTGGCAGTATGCCAGACGCCAGATGACGTGGTTCCGAAAGGACAAAAATATCAATTGGATTAAAAGCGAAGAAGAAGCGATGAAGCTTTCCGAAAAATATTTAGGGGAATAAAAAAGGGGGCGCTTTTTAAAGCGCCCCGGAACGGATTGGTACTTGTCAGCAACAGCCGATACGCGGCGTGCTGAGGCGGATGAGATGGCCTTTTTCGCACTTCAGTGTTGTTGCAGAGTGGTATATCAAACTGGAACTACCACACCCCGGTTCCAGGCAGCGCACGTTGGTGCCCGACACGAGGGTCTCGCGACACTTCGCCTCCGGACAATGAGGGTTTTTGCCGTCCTGCGTAGCGACGATTTCTGCCCCGCATTTACAACGCGGCGTACTGCCGGTTTGCGACCTCCAATTACCCATCGGAGAAACCAATGATCCCATAAACACCCCTTCCATTTGTTTAATTTGGAATGAACTAAAAAGGCCTTTCCCGGTGGAGAAGGCCTTTTAGGAAACGATCGTTTGATCCCGCCCTAAGAGCCCTTCTCCACTTGCGGAGAGGTCTTAATGGTAATCATATTGACGATATTACTGCGGAAAGTCATTAGGGTTGAGTATAAGGCTGCGGTACTCATGTGTCAATTATCGCAAATTCCGTTCAAAGAGATCCTTGAGCATCTCGGGATGGGCGCGGCCTTTCAGCCGGCTCATCGCCTTTCCGATAAGGAACTGCATGCTCGCCGTTTTACCGTTTTTGTAGTCGGCGGTGGCCGTATGATTTTCAGCAATGACGGCAAGCACCACTGCTTCAATTTCATCTGCGTCTGAAGACACTCCGATTCCCTCGTTCTTCGCTATCTCCTCCGGATCCAGGCCCGTTTCAAACATCTTTGCGAGCATGTCCTTCGCTTGGCGGCTCGTGATCTTCTTTTCTTCAAGAAGTCCGGCGAGATGCGCAAGATGCTCGGGATTGATCTTCAGCCCGGAGAAACCAGCGCCGGTCTCATTCATGAGTCCGCGGAGGTCGCTCGTAAGATAGTTATAAAGACCAAGGATGCCGGCCCTGGGGAGACGCTCCCTGAGTTCCGAAGCCGCTTCCTCAAAATAGTTTGCTGTCTCCGGTTCTCCAATCAATATCTCCGCCTGCTTGGCGTCCAGGCCGTATTCCTCCACGAACCGCGCGCGTTTTTGTGCCGGAAGCTCGGGGATGGAAGCGAGCAATTTCTCCGGTTCAAAGACCTTCGTTTCAAACGGCGGGATGTCCGGCTCCGGAAAATATCTGTAATCGTGCGCCTCTTCTTTTGAACGCTGTACGACTGTGCGCTGTTTCGCTTCGTCCCAGCCACGTGTTTCCTGCGTAAGTTTTTCACCGTTTGTAAGCGCTTCTTCCTGACGCTTCAATTCATATTCCACCGCATCGTGAACAGCCTTGAACGAATTGATATTTTTGAGCTCCACTTTTGTGCCCATATTCAAGCTCACGTTCGCCTCAATACGCATCTCCCCTTTTTCCATGTTCGCATTGGAGACGCCGAGATAGCGCAGGATGAGCTGCAGCTCGCGGGCGAAGGCGGTCGTGTCCTCCGCGCTCTTGAGGTCCGGCTCGGTCACCAGTTCCATAAGCGGCACGCCGGAACGGTTGTAATCAACGAGCGACGCGCCGTCGCCGTGCACGAGCGTTCCCGTGTCCTCCTCAAGATGCACACGCCGGACGCGCACGCCGTTCAATGTGCCGCCCGTGACGAGCGGCTTATCGTATTGCGAGATCTGATAGCCCTTCGGGAGGTCGGGATAGAAATAGTTCTTGCGGTCAAACTTCGTCGTCTCGTTGATCTTCCCACCGAGCGCGAGCCCAACTTTTATCACGCGCTCTATCGCATCCCGGTTCGGCACCGGGAGCGTCCCAGGATGCCCCATGCAGACCGGACAGACGTTCACGTTCGGATGCTTCTCCTCCGGATCGTTCAACGAATCACAAAACATCTTCGTCCGCGTCGCAAGTTCCGCATGTATTTCCAGGCCAATCGTGGGCTTGTATTCGCTCATTTGTTTGATAATAGTAGCTGAATTTTCTCCAACGCTCAAGAAAGTTAGATTCCAAGCACCTTCCGCGCCGAGGCCCAGACCTTCCCGTGTATCTCCTCCACGGAGAGCAGCTTGCCGCCCGGTGCGCATTCTATCACCGTAAAATCATCAGGGAATAGTTCCGCGATCTCCAAATACACTTCCTCCGCGCGTTTCTGGTACCCGAGATCCGCCTCGTGGATGTCACGCTTCGCGCCATGAAGATATTCCCTGGCGGCTTTCTTCGCGACGAGCTCGTAGGAAATTTCCGCGGGCACATGAAGAATGATATTTAGGTCCGGTTTCGGAATGCCGAAAATTTCGTATTCAAGCTTATGGAGCCATTTATAAAATACCTCCCGTTCACCCTTGCTATCTATCTTCGCGCCCTGGTATCCCATGTTGGATCCGACGTACCGGTTTGCGATGACCATGCGGCCCTCTTCAAACCACTGTAGCACTTTGAGCTTCGCGTCAAAACGGTCGGCTGCATAAAATATGGAAGCGGCGTACGGGCCGACATCGCCTCCGTAGCGCCCCGTTAGGTATTTCTGTACGAAATATGACGACGGTTCGCCGTATCGCGGAAAGTCCAACGTCCCGAGCTTCACGCCCTCCGGAAGCGCGAGGACCAGCCGCTCAAACTGCGCGGTCTTCCCAGAACCATCAGTGCCTTCAATGACGATGAATCTACTTTTTGACTCCATGAGTGTTTATTTCCATTATAAACTAAAAATGCCGTGGTGTTTTGACGGCATTCGTCTTCGTATGACGGCAAAACACTGCGGCCTTTTTAGCCCACAACCTCTATTCCCATGTTCTTCGCTGTGCCGCGGATGATGCGCTCCGCCGCATCAAGGTCGGTGGCGTTGAGGTCGGGAAGCTTCTTCTCTGCGATCGCGCGCACGTCGGCCTTCGTTACTTTTCCAACTTTCGTGGTGAGCGCGTTCGGGGAACCCTTTTCAATGCCGGCTGCTTTCTTCAAAAGCGCCGCGGCAGGCGGGGTCTTCAAAACAAATTTGAAACTGCGGTCCTCAAAAATGGTGATCTGCGCCGGAACAATATCGCCTTTCATGTCTTTTGTGGCTTCATTGAACTGCTTACAAAATTCCTGCAGATTGATACCCTGGGGGCCCAAAACAGTACCCACCGGAGGCGCCGGATTTGCCGCGCCTGCAGGAAGCTGAAGCTTTAATATGGTTTTGATCTTCTTCGCCATTGCCTATGAATGTAGGAACAGTCTATACGATATCAACCCGGAAATCAAGCGATCCAGGGAAGATGCTGCACTTCGCCGTCAGTTGAAGCCTGCTGCCGTCAAAGTGCCGCATCTTCCCTAATGGTAGCTTCTAGAATGGTATATCCTCCGTCTTTATTTCTTCCTCGTCCAAGTTGATGCTCGGGATTTCCTCCGCCAGTGGAGCTACAGTATCTTTCTCGCCGCCGGCTGCCTTTGCACCTTTCGCGCCTCCGCCCTGGCCGCCACCCATCGGGCGCGGCCCGAGCTGCATCCGTTCGCTCATTATTTCCGTCGTCCGCCTTTGCTGTCCCTGCTTGTCGGTCCAACTCCTCGTGCGGAGCCGTCCTTCAATAAGGACCATGGCACCCTTGGTAAGGAACTGCGCGGCGACCTCCGCCTGCCGCCCCCAGATCACGACGTTGTGGAATTCCGCCTCTTCCTGTTTTGCGCCGTTCTTGTCCGTCCATGCGCGATTGGTAGCCACGCCGAGCGTCGTAACCGACTGCCCGCCGGGTGTCGTACGCAGCTGCGGATCCGCCGTCACCCGTCCCAAAATGATCACTTTATTTAAATCCATGAGTTCATTCTACCATACCCATCATTAAAATTCTCTTAAATAAAAGCTTAGCGGGAGATACTGTGTGTTTTGATGGCAGCAGGCTTCAACTGACGGCAAAACACACAGTATCTCCCGCGATAATATTTACTTGAGAATCTCCTCTATCTTCTTTTCCAGTGCCTCATTGCTGAGCGGACGAGAAGGAGCTTTCACGTCCGGCATAGGAGCGGAAGGCCGCGAGACCATCGGACGTCCTCTCTTATTTGACGGGAAGGAAGCCGGTGACGGCTGGCGTTCGGATTGGGCCGGAGCTATAAGGATCAAAAAACGCAGAACGTCTCCGCGCGTGTTCATGTCGTGCTCAAGGTTCTTTGCATCCTCGCCGGAAGCGCGGAACATGCACGATGCGAAAACCGCCTCGGTCTCCCCTTTTATTTCATAGGCGAGCGCGAGTTTTTTGGCGCGCGGCTCGGAAACGAGCTCGCCGTTATGCTGCTTCAATAGTGTGATCGGGCCGACAATATCGCTTTCGTTTTTCACGAGAAGCGCGAGTTCGTATACTTTTTTATCTTTTTCATCCATGTTCATGGTGTCTCACTATAAACGAATCTTTGCTCGGTGGCAAGTCGGTTAGGATTTTGCGATTGCCGCTTCTTCCTCTGCGCTCGCCTCGTGCAATGTCTCACGCGGTGAATCCTCCTTTCCGGCCGGAATGAGCCGCCCGATGATCACGTTCTCTTTGAGGCCACGAAGCCTGTCCACCTTGCCTTCTATAGCCGCCTTCACGAGCACCCGCGCCGTGTCCTGGAAAGAAGCCGCGGAAAGGAAGCTTTCCGAAGAGAGCGCGATGCGCGTCACGCCAAGCAGTATCTCGTTCGCCTTGGCCTGCCTGCCGCCCTGTTTCTTGATCTCCTTGTTCACTTCCTGGAACTTGGCCTTCTCAACTGTCTCGCCCATCACAAAATCCGGCGCGTCCCCGGCATCAGCGATCTTAACGCGAGAGAACATCTGCCGCACGATCATTTCAATATGTTTGTTGTTGATTGTGGCGCCTTCGGAGAGATAGATCTTTTGCACTTCGTTCACCACATAGCGGGCTACCTCAAGAACGCCCTTATGCTCATATAGCTCGTGGATGTCCAGGTTACCTTCCGAAAGCCGGTCTCCCTGCTTTATCTTGTCGCCGGCCTTCACATAGAGCACCGTGCCGCGCGGAACATTGATCTCCTGCGCCTTGGCCTTTTTATTTTCGGATATCATGCGGACCATCTTGAGCGAGCCCTTCTCCTCTATCTTCTCCACCGCTCCGTCAAAAGGCGCGAGTATCGCTCGTCCCTTCGGGGACCGCATCTCAAAAATTTCTTCCACGCGCGGCAGACCGTGCGTAATGTCCGCCCCTGCGACGCCGCCCGAGTGGAACGTACGCATAGTAAGCTGTGTGCCTGGCTCGCCGATGGACTGCGCGGCAAGCACTCCGGCCGCCGTTCCCATCTTTACCGGTTCATTGTTGCCAAGATCAAAGCCGTAGCACGTCGCGCAAATTCCGTAGAACGTCCTGCAGGTGATGGGCGATCGCACTTTTACCGTGTCCAACTTTGACTGTTCAATGATCTCAGCGGCGGCCTTATCAATGATCTCGCTCGCGCGCACCACCACCTTGTTGCCGATCTTTATATCCTCAAGCGCCGTGCGTGAGAAAAGTTTTGAAGAGAAGCTCTGATTGAATTCCTTGCCGTCGGCGCGGAGCATATCAATGCCATCCTTGGACCTGCAATCCTCTTCCCTGATGATGAGGTCCTGGGCGACGTCAACCAGGCGGCGCGTGAGGTATCCCGCCTGTGCCGTCTTCAAAGCCGTGTCGGTCGTTCCTTTGCGCGCGCCGTGCGTGGAGATGAAGTATTCCAACACCGAAAGTCCTTCTTTCAAGGATGAACGTACCGGAAGTTCAATGGTTTCGCCCTTCGGGTTCTGCACGAGTCCCTTCATGCCCATCATTTGGATAGGCTGGGCCCACGAACCGCGCGATCCGGAATCCACCATCTGGTAGACGGAATTCGTCGGTGAAAGCACTCCGGAAACAAGCTTGGCGAGCTCGTTCTTGGACTTGTCCCATACGCTGATAACGCGCGCTTTGCGTTCAGATGACGTCAAAAGTCCTTCGTTGAACTGGTCCTGGATCAGCTTGACCTCAATGTCGGCCTTCTTCAAAATCGCCGGTTTTTCCTTCGGGATAACAAGATCCGACATAGCCCATGTGATACCCGAGATGGTGGCCATCTCAAAGCCGAGCGACTTGACCCTGTCAAGCGTTTCGCGCGCAACGTCCAAACCGTGCACATCAAGGATCTTTTCAATTATTTTTTTGAGCTTTTTGCCTGTTATGGTGTCGTTCACGAATTCAACCTTGCCCTTGAGCGACTCGTTGAAGATAAGGCGGC
>Ga0315268_10005311_pt1 | contig 13869 bp, 13 predicted proteins | sample C1_top_MG_FD_204535 | JGI IMG/M metagenome (GOLD analysis project Ga0315268, IMG submission 204535) | Sediment microbial communities from Yellowstone Lake, YNP, Wyoming, USA - C1_top | ecosystem: Environmental > Aquatic > Freshwater > Lake > Sediment | place: USA: Wyoming | collected 2017-08-01 | reverse complement strand
GTGCGGATTCAACCGGTGGATGCAACACACTAAAGACTGCGTAAGCAGAAGGAGTGTTGCAGATGAAGCAAAGGCCAAGGATCTACTACACGGAAAGCCAGAAAGCGCTGATGTGGGAGCGCTGGCAGAAAGGCGATTCTCTCCACGAGATTGCCCGGTTGTTCGATCGACACCACCCATCAATACAATGGATTCTGGCTGAGACCGGCGGGATACGTCCGGCGCAACGATGCCGTTCCAGATTGGCGCTGACATTGGCTGAACGAGAGGAGATATCTCGCGCGATGGTTGCGGGTCACTCGATCCGTTCGATTGCAACGTCACTCGGGCGGGCGCCATCCACCATCAGCCGAGAGATCAAGCGCAACGGCGGCCATGAATCCTATCGGGCGAGTCAAGCTGACCGGGCCGCCTGGGACCGGGCACGTCGCCCCAAGATATGTAAACTGGCGGAGAACCGAACGCTGGCGCACATCGTGGCAGGCAGGCTCCAATTGCAGTGGTCGCCGGAGCAGATTGCCGGATGGCTGAAGCGTACTTACCCAGACGACGAGTGCTATCAGGTGTCACACGAGACCATCTATCGCAGCCTCTTCATCCAGGCCCGTGGCGCCTTGAAGAAGGAACTGCTGGCGCATTTGCGGCGCACACGAGCAATGCGCCGTTCGCGTCATTACACGCAGAAGACGGGCGATCACGGCAGAATCGTTGACGCGGTGTCGATCAGCGAGCGTCCGGCCACGGTTGAAGATCGGGCGGTACCCGGTCACTGGGAAGGCGACCTGCTATGCGGAAGCAGCAACAGCCAAATTGCGACCCTCGTCGAACGTCATACGCGCTACGTGATGCTGGTGAAGGTCGCCGGCAAAGATACCGAGACGGTCACCAACGCGCTGATCAAAAACGCTCGCAAATTGCCGCAGGAACTATACAAGTCGCTGACTTGGGATCGGGGCAAGGAAATGGCCGACCACAGGCGCTTCACATTGACGACTGACATAAAGGTCTACTTCTGCGATCCGCAGAATCCATGGCAGCGTGGGTCGAATGAGAATACGAACGGGCTCTTACGGCAGTATTTCCCAAAGGGAACCGACCTGTCGGTCTACTCGCAAGCCAAACTCAATGCCGTGGCGAGGCGATTGAATGAGCGCCCAAGAAAAACACTAAACTACGAAACACCCGCTGAACGATTTCACCAATCTGTTGCGTCGATCGGTTGAATCCGCAGTTTCCCATTACATCGAACAGCGCTTCGACAGGCTCAGCGCGAACGGGCTGGAGGGGACGCGCTTCGCGAACGCTCCATGAGGCGCTGACCCGGCTGAATGCTTCAAGCCTTACAGATTGTGGCGCCGGTCGCCGCGCGCGAATCCGGCCAGCGGCGCGACGCCGCCTTTGCTCAAACCGATCACCTTGAACAGTTCGCCCATCTCGGCCGGAGACACCAGCCGCTGCACCGCATTGGCCTGCGGCAGATACGCAGCCGCATCGGTCGGCGGCGTCTGCATCAGCAGCTCGGTGAGGCCGGCATTGAGCAGGAAATTTGCCTGGCTGGTGTAGCCCGCGAGTTCCAGTCCCGCTGCGATCCCCGCCTGCGCCAGCGCGCTGAAATCGACGTGCGCGGTGAGGTCGCACAGCCCCGGCAGATAAAACGGGTCGTCCAGCGCGTGATGGCGGTAATGCGCGCGCAGCGTGCCCATGTGGCGCTGCGGGTGGTAATACTCGCTTGCGCTGAAGCCGTAGTCGATCAGCAGGATCAGGCCGCGCTCCAGCATGTTTCCAAGTGACGCGATCAGCGCATCGGCTGCGAGATTGATTTCCGTAAGATAGCCCGGTGCCAGGTTCAAGGCATCGGCGCGGGCGCGCAGCACCGGATCGGCGATGGGCCGGTCCTGCCAGGTGAAGGCATCGCCTGCCAGCATCACGCCGCGCACGAGCGGCCCAGCCTCCGTCCAGTGCACCAGTTCCACCGGCAGCGCGTCGAACACCTCGTTGCCGAGGATGACGCCGCTGAAATGGTCCGGCAGCGCATCCAGCCACTGTACCCGCGCGGCAAGATGCGGCCGTTCGCGCGCGAGGGTTTCCTGCTGGCGCGTGCGCAGATCGGCGCTCACTTCGAGGATGCAGTAGCGGGTGGGCAGTGAATCGAGCCGTTCCAGTTCGCCCAGCACGTCCACCGCCAGCCGGCCGCTGCCCGCGCCCAGTTCCAGCACCTCGCCGCCGGCCTTGTCCCCGTCAGGGGACAGCACTGGCGCAATCGCGTGCGCCAGGGTGCGGCCGAACAGCGGGGTCAGTTCCGGCGCGGTGACAAAATCGCCCGCTGCGCCGAACTTCATCGCGCCCGCAGCGTAATAACCCAGCCCCGGCGCGTACAGCGCCGCTTCCATGTAGCGCGAGAACGGAATCCAGCCGCCCGCCTCATCGATCATCGCGCGCAGGTGCGTGGCCACGCGCTGGCTGTGCGCAAGGGCGTCGGGGCTGGGGGCAGGCAACATGCAGTGGATGCGTTCAGGGATAATGCGGAATCAACGGACTATAAAGGCGAATCGCGATGCAAGGCAAAGTCGTATTGATCACCGGTGGAGCCAGGCGCGTCGGCGCGGCATCGGCGCGCCTGCTGCACGCGGCCGGGGCCAACCTGATGATTCACTACCGCAGCTCGGCGACCGAGGCGCGCGTGCTGCAGGATGAACTCAACGCCGTGCGCCCCGATTCGGTCGCGCTGATCCAGGCCGACCTGCACGACACCCACGGCCTGCCCAGCCTGGTTCATCAGACCGTCGCTACCTTCGGCGGTCTCGATGTGCTGCTCAACAACGCGTCGAGCTTCTATCCGACGCCGATCGGCAGCATCGGCGAAAAGGACTGGATCGACCTCATGGGCAGCAACCTCAAGGCGCCGATGTTCCTGTCGCAGGCCGCCGCGCCCGAACTCAAGAAACGCCACGGCTGCATCATCAACATCACCGACATCCACGCCGACCGGCCGATGAAAAGCTACGTCGTCTATTCCGTCGCCAAGGCCGGCCTGGTCGGCCTCACCAAGTCGCTGGCGCGCGAACTCGCGCCCGAAGTGCGCGTCAACGGCATCGCGCCAGGGCCGATCATGTGGCCCGAGGGCGACTCGAACTTCGACGAGGTCTCGCGCCAGCGCATCGTCTCGCACACCATGCTGAAACGCGCCGGCGATCCTCACGACATCGCGCTGGCGGTGCGCTTCTTCGCGATGGACACGCACTACGTGACGGGGCAGATCCTGGCGGTGGATGGCGGGCGCAGTGCGAAGCTGTGATGACGCTTCAGCCCGACGCGATCAATCCTGTTGTGCACTGGACTGAAGCCGGCGAAAGCCGCTCTGCCCGCTGGCGTTCGGAGAGCGGCGCGCCCCCCCCCAGGCGCGTGACGGTCGCAGATGACCGCCTCACCGCCGATGCGGCCTATCGCCTGGCCAGCGAGGGCAGCGCGCTGCTGTGGCGGGGTGATTTTCAGAATGCGCGGCAGCTGCTGCAGGCCATGGCGCGCCGCATCGACCGCAAACCGCGCAAGCCCGCTGCGTCGCCGACCGAAGCGTTCAATTTCCACCGTCAGCACCAGTCGCAGCGCGCCCGCACCCTGGGGATGCTGCTGCTGCCGCTGGAGGCGGATTTCAGCATTCCCCTGCGCCGCGCGCCGAATGTGAAACTGGCCTGCGCCGAGGCCTATGGCGCAGGAGAAGAGCCTTCGGTGGTCTCGCTGCGTGAACTGCTCGGCGTGATCGGTGCCCACGAATGGCGCAAAACCGGCGTCGACATCCCGGCGCTGGGCGAGCGCATTCACCCGCACTACGGCGTCTTTTCTCCGGTGCGTGGCGAGTACATGGGGCTGGTGGCCGAGGCGCCGCTGCCTTCATCGAAGCTCGCCTTCGACATCGGCACCGGAACCGGCGTGCTGGCTGCGCTGCTTGCCAAGCGAGGCGTCAGGCATGTCGTCGCCACCGACCAGGACCCGCGTGCCCTGGCCTGTGCGCGCCAGAATATCGCCCGGCTCGGCCTTGCGGGGCGGGTGGATGTTGTCGAGGCCGATCTGTTCCCGCCCGGGCGCGCGCCCCTCATCGTCTGCAACCCACCCTGGTTGCCTGCGCGCGCCAACTCGCCGCTCGAACATGCGATTTACGACCCGGAGAGCCGCATGCTCAAGGGATTTTTGAATGGGCTGGCGGACCATCTGGAAGCGGGCGGCGAAGGCTGGCTGATCCTGTCGGACCTGGCCGAGCATCTGGGGCTGCGCTCGCGGGAATGGTTGCTCGCCGCTTTCGACGCCGCCGGATTGAACGTGGTGGGGCGGATGGACACCAAGCCCACGCATCCCCGCGCCGCGGACGACACCGACCCGCTCCACGCCGCGCGTGCGGCCGAGGTGACGTCGCTCTGGCGCCTCGCCGCACGAAACGCTTAACCATACTGTTTGTAATCACACAACGAATCACGCTTCACAGGAAAACGCACCATGAACACCCGCCGCCATTTGTTTACCTCCGAGTCCGTGGCCGAAGGCCATCCGGACAAGATCGCCGACCAGATTTCGGACGCCATCCTGGACGCGTTTCTGGCCGAAGAACCCGAGGCCAAGGTCGCCTGCGAAACCCTCGTCGCCGATAACCTGGTGGTGATTACCGGCGAGTTCAAAACCGTGCGCAAGGAACTGTTCGACGAGGTTCGCGACCGTGCCGAAGCGATTGCCCGCCAGGTGCTGCGCGACATCGGCTATCGCGATGCCGAAACCGGCATCGATCCGAACACCTGCGAAGTGCAGGTGCGCTTCAATCACCAGTCGATCCAGATTCACAAGGGCATCACGCTGGCCGGCGGCGACATCGGCGCCGGCGACCAGGGCCTGATGTTCGGTTATGCCTGCGACGAAACCCCGGACCTCATGCCCTACCCGATCTGGCTGGCGCATCGCCTGATGCAGAAACAGGCCGAGCTGCGCAAATCCGGAGCCTTGCCCTGGTTGCGCCCCGATGCCAAAAGCCAGGTTACCGTTGCCTACGAAGGGCAGCAAATGGTCGGCGTCGAAACCGTGATCATCTCCACCCAGATCGCGCGCGACCTTGACCCGGCCTGGGTCGCGCAGGAAGTGGCGCGCGAAATCGTCGACCCCCTGGTACCGCTGGCGCTGCGCACGCCGACCTTCAGACTGTGGGTCAATCCCGCCGGCCCGTTCGAAATCGGCGGCCCCAATGGCGACACCGGCCTCACTGGCCGCAAGATTATTGTCGACACCTACGGCGGGTCCTGCCCGCACGGCGGCGGCGCGTTTTCAGGCAAGGATCCCACCAAGGTCGACCGCTCGGCGGCGTACATGGCGCGCTACATCGCCAAGAATCTCGTCGCGGCAGGCTATGCCAGACGCTGCCTGGTCCAGCTGGCGTATGCCATCGGCGTGGCCGAGCCGGTTTCGCTGCTGATCGAAACCTACGGCACCGGCACCGTGCCGGATGAAAAGCTGGAAGACAGGGTGCGCTGCACCTTCAAGCTCACCCCGCGCGGCATCATCGAAAGCCTCGACCTGCGCCGCCCCATCTATCGAAAGACCGCCGCCTACGGACATTTTGGACGGGCCGAACCGGAGTTCACCTGGGAGCGCGTGGATCAGGCGGATGCGCTGGCGCGGTTTGCCGTCTGACGCGGGTTGCAGGCAAAGCGAAGCTGAGCTGCAGGAAGCTCACTCGCCCAAACGCGCCGTCCGGCCAACTGCTTCGAGGAAGCGGATCAGGTCGTCGCAAACCGGCGTCGAATTCATGATGAAGGTGTGAAAGGCGGGCACCTGGACCGCCTGCGCAGTAAAACTGCCGGTGGCCTCGGACAGGCCGAGGATGCCATCGTTGGCATCCAGGCCGAAGGGCAGCCAGGATGCGCGCGGGCCGCCGACACCCGCATAGATCCGGGTTGCAACCGTTGGCATCGGCAGCCCTTGCATGAACGCGTCCTGCGCCAGCAATTGCCCCATCTCGCCCATTGCCCACTTGTATAACCTGAACCGCGAAAAGAATTGGGCGGCCTTGCAGGCCAGCATCGGCGGCGCCAGAAAAATGCAGGCGGATGGCGCCCGGTTTTCCAGCTGGCCGAGTGCTGCGCGGATGATCACCGTTCCCAGCGAATGGCCCACCAGCGCGTAGTGGCTCGTGTCGACCCGCCGCTCGATCAGGCTCACCAGGCGTGCGGTCGCACCCTGCAGGGTTTCAAAAGTCGGGGAATAGCCAAACAGGATCGGATGGTGGCCAACCCGCCGCACGCGCCGACTTAGCCGCAGCATGGAGAGCGGCGTTCTTCCCATGCCGTGGATGAGCACCAGATCCATCGTTCGTCTGGATGCCTCGATCAGTCCGTTGCCTCTGCCAGCAGCGCCTGGTAGACCGTGAGGTCGGCCGCCGAATGACAGCAGAAGATCACTTCGCGGATGGCGGGAAACGCCCGCGCAGCGGTGCGCGCCGTCGCCACCGCAACCTTGGCCGCGAGTGCGATCGGATAACCGTAGACGCCGGTGCTGATGCCGGGGAAGGCCAGGGTGTGGAGGCCATTCTGCGAAGCGACCTCGATCGCGCGCCGGTAGCACGAGGCCAGCAGTTCCGCTTCGCCCCGATCCCCGCCCTGCCAGACCGGGCCCACGGTGTGGATGACGAAGCGCGCCGGCAACCGGTAGCCCTGCGTGAGCTTGGCATCGCCGGTCCGGCAGCCGTCCAGCCGGCGGCATGCGTCCAGCAGTTGCGGCCCGGCAGCCCGATGGATCGCGCCGTCCACCCCGCCGCCGCCGAGCAGCGACGCGTTGGCGGCATTGACGATGGCATCCACCGCGAGCGTCGTGATGTCGGCCTGAATGGCGGTCAGGCTGGCAGGCATGCGGCTTAAGCGGCCGGCTGCTGCCAGCCTTTCGGCCGGATCAGCATGAGGTTGCCGTCGTCGCTGCCGATGCCGAGGAAGATGGCGCCGAGCAGGCGGTAGACGTTCACCCGGTAATACTTGGTGCCGTAGGCGGGGTTGTCGAGCAGCGGGTCGGCGATCGCCACCGACTGATCATCGGAGCGGTAGCCGGAGAGCACGATGAAATGCCCGAACGCATCGCCGCGAACATCGTCGGGGCCCTCATCGGTCTCGCGCGAGCACTGGTAAAGGTAGGTGCCGTTGGTGCCGGTCAGGAGCGGGGTACCCTTCGCCAGTATCTTGCCGATCAACTCCGGCGTGAGGTCGCCCCACACGAGCCTTCCGCCCAACTGCATGTACTGCTCGATCGCCGTGAACGCGGGCCCGTAGCGCGGATCGTTGGTGAGACCCTTTGCTTCGACACGTGCTCTCAGCTTCGCCAGCACGTCAGTCGGCTGCTGAAACCAGGTCGGGTCCATATGACGGGTATTGCACACCCAGGTGTCGACCTCGTAACCCCGCGACAGCGCGTGCACCGCGAGATGCACCATGAGCGTCCCGCCGCCCGGCCCCGGCAGCTTCGCCGTCTCCCTGATCACCGTTGCAAGGTCGATCGGGTCGTTGTAGTAGTGGTAGATCGCGTGCAGGGAAGTCGGGCCACAGGTCGTGTAATCCGGCTGACGCTCGATGCGGACGGGGAGTTCGATATCCATCACAAGTACCTCACATGATCAATCTCCATTCTTTTTATAGTCCACAACCGTCAACCTCACGTCGGCGATTCCGGGGATGTCGTACTGGCGGTGCGCTGCTTCGCGAAGCAGGCGGCACTTCGTGACGGGACAGAGTCTGGCAGTGGATGAGGAGTGGCATGCAAAGCCTGGCTGCGCGTATTCAGTCGCGGCAAGCCGGGCGGAAAGCGGGGGGTGTGGGTTGCGGCTTGTTTGCACCAGCACGTGGCTGGTCGAAGAACATCAGGACGCAGCGGATCGGCCGTCAATCACATGGGTGGCCGATCCGCTGACGCGTGGGCTTCAGCGCATCACAGCGACACGCCACACACCATGCGCGCACCGCCGCCACCCAGCATGGCGGGATGGTCGGAATGGTTGTCGCCGCCGACGTGAACCATCAGCGAGCGCCCTTTCATGTCCGCCATTTTCAGTCGCGGCGCCAGCACCGGCTGGTTGGCATTGCCGCTGGCATCCACATACAGCGGCGGCAGGTCGCCCAGGTGACCATCGCCCCACGGCGTGCCGTGGTGCTTGGTGTCTTGCGGATCGTAATGGCCGCCCGCGCCCAGCGCCGCCACCATCTTGCCGTCCTTCTCCTTGGGCATGCAGTCGGGATTGGCGTGGACATGGAAACCATGCAAGCCCGGCGCGATGCCGCTGAGGGCGGGGGTGAAAACCAGGCCATAGGCGGATTCGCTGATCGTGACCTGGCCCACCGACGCGCCAATGCCTTTTTCATCAACCAGGTTCATCGGAACAACGATGTCAGCCAGCGCCGCAAACGACGCAGCGCTCAACAGGACTGCGGCAACACAAACTTGAACTTTCATGAGTCTCTCTCCTTGGGGTGGGTGGAACGACATGGCGCTGATTTCAAGGTAAGGGGTTGGCCGACGACGCGATGCCGGCGCCCCGATTTTATGGTTTCACGGGCCGATAGATACGCCATCTATCGACCCGCTCCGCATGACGCGATAATGAAGACATTAGCTTGGCTGCATGGGTTCCCAAGCACGGGTTGCAAACACAACGCGAAGCTGACATCTTTAGCAGTAAAGGGTTAGAGCAAGGTGGGAAGTTTGTTGGTTCGCCAGCCTACCTCAGTACCAACAGCGTGAATGAGCTTGAGTGCTGCACGTTCAAGCGGCCCAAATACGGGAAAAGTCGTTGCCCCCGTGATGATGTATTGAAGCTGCTTACTCGAATAAAGATTGTCTAGCAGTGATAACACGCTTTGCTCTTCCTCCGTAAACTGCACCAACGAGCCTAGACCAAGCTCTTTGGCTTTGCGCAGTGAGCGATGTAAATTGTGACCGTAATCTCTGCGGAGTTTGTGCAGGCTGACACCGCGGGAAAGCAAGAAAGATTTGAGTGAGAGCTCGATGGCCTGTCCGACTAAGAACATGACGGGGACTGGAGCCACGATTTCGTGCCCTGATTTTTTGCCCATCTTGTCGTCTGCTGCAAGTGCGGCTTCCATGAATTCGGAGGCGTACCGAGCTAATCCCAAGGGAGTGGTTCGCGTGACGTCTTCGTGTGGGTGGGGCATGTTCATGAGGCGCGCCAAAGTGCAAATTCAGTGGATGGCAAAGGGCGCAGCTTTTGTACGGGCCGCTGGAATGATTTGTTGGCCTGCGCCGCTCATCTAACGAATGAAGTGTTGAGCGTTCGCCTTCCTTCCTGCTTTTTTCTTCTTATTAGTTCCATGTCGTTCATACCGGCAAACATCGATCCATCGTTTTCGAAGGCCCTACGGTTTTCGCGTTCATCATCAAATTGCGGGTCAATTTCGTAAAGGTAATCGCGCAGGCCATCAAACGCTTCCAATACAACGGCTAATTTGCCGTGAACATGCTTCAAACGTTCATTGAGATACCAGCCATGTGCAAACCAAAGAACTATGGCTGTAAGAACAATCGTTTTTTCTATGCCACTTTCAAACATTGATTTCCTCCTTGAGATGCCCAACGTCAATTCAACGGCGAAATTGCCAGAAAAATAGATCAGCTCAACTGTTTATACCCCCGATACCACTCCACCCATTTCCCGATCCCGTATTCCAGCGTTGTCGCCGGCTTGAATCCCGTATCGCGAACCAGCTCGTCGATATCCGCGTAGGTCGCCTGCACGTCGCCGTCCTGCATCGGCAGGAAGTTCTTTTTCGCGGTCTGGCCTAGCGCGGCTTCGATGGTGCCGATGAAGTCCATCAGCTGCACCGGGGTGTGGTTGCCGATGTTGTAGATGCGGTAGGGGGCGTGGCTGGATGCCGGGTCGGGATTCTTGTGGTCGAACGCCGGGTTGCCCTGCGGGATGCGGTCGAGCACTTTCACCGTGCCGTCGGCGATGTCGTCGATGTAGGTGAAGTCGCGCATCATATCGCCGTGGTTGAATACGTCGATGGTGCGGTTTTCCAGGATGGCCGAGGTGAACAGCCACGGCGACATGTCTGGCCGGCCCCACGGGCCGTAGACGGTGAAGTAGCGCAGGCCGGTGGTGGGCAGGCCGTAGAGGTGCGAGTAGGTGTGCGCCATCAGCTCGTTGGCCTTCTTGCTGGCAGCGTACAGGCTCACCGGATGGTTGACCGGGTCGTGGGTGGAAAACGGAATCTTGGTGTTGGCGCCGTAGACGCTCGACGAGCTGGCGTAGACGAAGTGCTTGACGCCGTGGTGGCGGCAGCCTTCGAGCAGGTTGGCGAAGCCGACGATGTTCGACTGCACGTAGGCGTGCGGATTCTTCAGCGAGTAGCGCACGCCGGCCTGCGCGGCGAGGTTGATGACGGCGTCGAAGTGACCCTTCTCGAACAGGTCCTCCATCATCATGCGGTCGGAGATGTCGTCCTTGAGGAAGCGGAAGTTGGGCCAGGGCTTCAGCTGTTCCAGCCGCGCCAGCTTGAGCGCCGGGTCGTAGTAGTCGTTGAGGTTGTCGATGCCGACCACTTCGTCGCCACGCTTGAGCAGGATTTGCGCGACGTGCATGCCGATGAAACCGGCGGCGCCGGTGAGCAGGATTTTCATTGTTAGCCTCCAGAAGTGGCGTCGATTCTAGCACCCGACAGCCCGCGGTTTGGGCACAGGTGCTGCCGCTTGTGGGGAATTTGAATCGACGCGGTAGCTTGCTGCCGAATATCCGACCGGGCAAAGGGCTTCGACACGCTCAGCCCGAACGGGTTAGGGTTGGATTACTTGTGTAAGGCCCGCGGGCAGGTGCGAAGATGCGCGGCTCTCGACTCCGTTCGAGGTGAGCCTGTCGAATCACCTCTCTGCTGTGCCCGACAAGGATGAACGGGAAGCTTTATCCGGGCTTCCCTTACAATCCGCTGATGTCCAATCTGCGTCTTTTCCTCGACTGGAGCCTGTACCGGCTGGCCCTGCTGCTGGCTGCGCCGCTGATTCCGCTGCGTCTGCTGTGGCGCGGACGGCGCGAGCACGGTTATTGGCGGCACTGGGGCGAACGGCTGGCGCTCGGACCCGCGCCTATCACCGGCGCACTGTGGATTCATGCAGTGTCGGTCGGCGAAATGCGTGCGGCGCAACCGCTGATCGCCGCCTTGCGTGCCGCCCATCCCGACGTCCCGATTCTGCTCACCTGCATGACGCCGACCGGACGCGCCACCGCTGAATCGCTGTACGGCGGTTTCGCCCGCATCGTCTATCTGCCTTACGACTACGCCGGTTCGATGCGCCGCTTTCTGCGCCGCCTGCAGCCGCGCGTCGGCATCCTGATGGAGACCGAGTTGTGGCCCAACCTCATTCGAGCGGCCGAGCGGGCGGGGGTGCCGCTGATGCTGGCGAACGCGCGGCTGTCCGAACGTTCGGCGCGTGGCTATGCGCGGCTGCCTGCGCTGACGCGGGCGTGCCTTGCACGGGTGACGCAGGTGGCCGCGCAGACCGACGCCGACGCCGCGCGCCTGATGGCGCTGGGCGCGCGGGCGGTGACGGTGGTCGGCAACCTCAAGTTCGATATCGCCCCGCCGCCGCAACAACTGGCGCTCGGCGCAAGCTGGCGCGCGCGCTGGGGGCAGCTCCCGGTGCTGCTCGCCGCCAGCACGCGCGAAGGCGAGGAGGCGCAGATTCTGCGAGCCTTTGCCGAGACCGCGCCGGCCGACGTGCTGCTGGTGCTGGTGCCGCGCCATCCGCAGCGTTTCGATGCGGTGGCGGCATTGATCGAAGCGGCGGGGCTGTCGTATCAGCGCCGCAGCGCGATGGACGGTGCTGAACTCAACCCGGCCACGCGGGTGCTGCGGAAGGGTCGCTGCGCAGCAGCGGGGCACCCACCGGCGTACCCCATGCGGGTGCTGTTGGGCGACAGCCTGGGCGAATTGTTCGCCTATTACGCGGCGTGCGATGTGGCCTTCGTCGGCGGCAGCCTGCTGCCGCTGGGCGGACAAAACCTGATCGAGGCGGCGAGCGTGGGGCGGCCGGTGCTGGTGGGGCCGCACACCTTCAACTTCGAGGAAGCGACACGGCTGGCAGTGGAGACGGGCGCAGCGATGCGGGTGGGCGACGCCGGGGCCTTGCTGGCCAACGCGCTGACGCTGCTGAACGATGAAGCGGCACGCACCCGCATGGGTGAGGCCGGCCTCGCCTTTGCCGCGCGCCATCGCGGCGCGGCGGCGCGGATCGCGGGGCTTGTCCCCAAGCCGTGAGGCTGTGTCGGGTACTTGTGCCCTCGGCAATACTGATCGTTTTGAGCTAGCTTACTTCGCGCCGTTCGCCCTGAGCCTGCTTGTATTCCGATCATCCTGAGCTTGTCGAAGGAAGGGCTGCCCCCATTCGGTTCACTCAGGACAGGCTTCGACAAGCTCAGGGCGAACGGCGTCGACTCAAAGCGAACGGTATTGCCTCGGGTGTTTATTTTGCCGCGGTTGACGGGCGCAGAACCTGATCGACCGTGGTCAGGTCGTCCGCGGTAAGCGTGCCGACTGCCGCCTTGAGGCTGAGGCTGGACAGAAAGAAGTCATAGCGTGCGGCAGCCAGGCGCTGCTGCGCGGAAAACACCTGCTGCTGCGCATTCAGCACGTCCAGGCTGGTGCGCACGCCGACCTGCACCCCGAGCCGGGTGGATTCGAGTTGCAACTGGGTGGAAGCCACCGTCCGCTCCAGCGCATGCACTTGCGCATCGGCGCTGGTCACGTTGAGATACGCCTGGCGCGCGTTCAGGGTGGCATCGCGCAGCGCGGTGTTCAGGTCCTGGCGCGCTTTTTCCTGATTGGCGACGGCCTGACGCACGCGCGAATCGACCAGTCCGCCCTGATAGATCGGCAGATTGAATTCGACCCCCACCAGTGCGGTGTTGATGTCGGCGAGGGTGATGCCCAGACTCTGGTTCCTGCCGTATCGGTAGCTTGCGACGGCATTCAGCGTGGGGTAATGCCCCGCCCGGCTGAGCTCGATTTGCTCGTCGGCGATGGTCTTGTTGTAACGCTGGATCGCCACATTCAAATTGCCCTCTTCGGCACGCGTGGCCCATTCTTCGATGGGATGGGCTTCGGATAACTTGCGAATGATCGGATCGATCAGCGCGGCCTGCTCGGCTTGGTCGGCCAGCGTGTCCAGCGCAGCCGGTGGCTTGCCGATAATCCGTTCCAGTGCGTGCAGGCGGATGTTGAGGAGGTTTTCCTCGGCGATTTCCTGTGCGATGGTCAGGTCGTAGCGCGCCTGGGCTTCCTGGGTGTCGATGATGGTGGCGGTGCCGACTTCGAAATTGCGCTTGGCGGCGGCCAGCTCTTCGGTGATGGCGGCTTTTTGCGCGCGGTTGAGGCCGATGTTGTCCTGCGCCTGCAGCACATCGAAATAGGCTTTCGCGGTGCGCAGGATCAGATCCTGTTCCGCGAGTTCCAGTTGCTTGGTGACGATCTTGACCTGCTCCTCGGCCTGCTGGACCTGCACCGAACTTGCCTTGTTGTAGAGCGGTTGCGTGGCGTTGAGGTCAATCGCGCTATTGCCGCTACTGGTGTCGCCATTGGGCAGGCTGGTGCGGACGTCGTTGTAGCGCGCGTTGCCGTCGGCGTTCACATTCGGCAACAGCGCCGAGCGCGCCTGCGGCAGCGCCTCCAGCCCGGCCTGATAGGCGGCGCGGGCGGCGGCATACTGGGTGTCGTTCGCCTGCGCTTCACGGTAGATGTCGCCGAGGTTGGCGGCGTGGACAACCGGGCTGAATGCCAGGCTCAGTGCGAGAATCAGAGGTTTGAACTGCATGTTGTTCCAGTCAAGTAATGTCAATAACGCGGCATG
>Ga0315268_10005310_pt1 | contig 13869 bp, 9 predicted proteins | sample C1_top_MG_FD_204535 | JGI IMG/M metagenome (GOLD analysis project Ga0315268, IMG submission 204535) | Sediment microbial communities from Yellowstone Lake, YNP, Wyoming, USA - C1_top | ecosystem: Environmental > Aquatic > Freshwater > Lake > Sediment | place: USA: Wyoming | collected 2017-08-01 | reverse complement strand
TGCGCGCGGAGGACCTGGCGCTCGCCTTGGGCTGCGCGCAGGGAAACGAACGCGCCTGGGACGCCTTTTGCTCCGCATACCGCAGCGTGCTTTACGAAGCGGCCCGCGCCATCACGCACGAAGAAGCACAGGCGCGCGAACTGGCGGATTCGCTCCTGACAGAACTCTATGGCGTTGATTCTGCCGGGGCCGTACGTTCGTCGCGGTTTATCTACTTCCACGGCCGAAGCAGCCTGAAAACCTGGTTGCATGCGGTCGTTTACCGCAAGTTCGTGGATGAGTACCGGCAACAGAGACGGCTGGAGCCCCTGCCGGAGTGCCCGGATGACGCTATGACGGCTGCTAGCTCAGTCTCCGAAGTCGACGACCAGCGCTATGATGCCTGCCTGGGCGAGGCCGTGGAAACTTGCCTGCGGAACCTCCCGGCAGACGAGAAGCTCCTCCTCAGCTTCTACTATGTGCACCAGTTGACCCTGAAGCAGATTGGGCGGTTGACCGGGGAACACGAAGCCTCCGTCTCGCGTCATCTGGAGTCCTTGCGCAAAAAGCTCCAGAAGCGCATCACCGGCTACTTGCGAAACGTCAAGAAACTCAGCGCCTACGACGTGGACCGCTGCCTAGACTTCGCCTCCCGCGGCGTGACCGTGGAGTTGGATAGGGCGCTGAAAAGCAAATAAATATCTGCAATGCGCGGCGTCAGGTTCGTTCTATGGTCGGAGAAGAGAACAGGCCGACAGCAAGGGGCGCCGTCTCGAGAATGTGAGTGAGAGATGGAAGACAGCTCACGCCCGGACAAAAGAATTGAGAAGCTAATCGGGAACAGGCTCCGTGCCCAGCTTGAAGCCGGGGGCGCGGACTGTCCCGAGGCGGAGACGCTGGCCGCTTTCGTGGAGAAGACACTTGCCCGCGGGGAACGCGAGAGCCTGCAACTGCATCTTGCAGGCTGCGCGCGCTGCCAGGAACAAGTGGCTGAGTTGGTCCGCCTGAGCGAGGCCGCAGAGCCGGAAAGAGTCCGGGCCCTCGCACCTGTCCCCACAAGGAAGATCGCTTGGTTCCGCTGGGCGCTGGCGGCGCCGGCGCTGGTCGCCCTGGTGGTGGCAGGACTCTGGTACACGGGCGAATTTCGCCCTCTGCTGAAACAGCAACCGCAGCCCGCGCTACAGGCGCCACCCCCTCCCGCGACTCAGCCTTTGCCAGCCGGGCCGAAAGAAGAATTCGCTCGAACCGCGCCGGCCGTGCGCCAGAAGATTGCCGAGGCAGCGCCTGCGGAGAAGCCAAAAGGAGAGACGGTTGTCCGCGAGGCACCAGTCGGCGCGCAGCTTTACACTGCCACACCCACCGCGACGGCGGCAGGGGAGGCAGGAGGCGGCGCGAAAGAGGCGCAACCGGCAAATGCCGCGCCCCCAGCAATCGCCTCTCCCAGCGCGCGGGCAAGACTGGCCGCAGCAGCCCCCGCCGTAATACCGGGACATAAAGCGACCTCAACGGCCTACCAAGACCACGCGGTCTCCCACCTCGAAGTCCCCGCAGCTCCGGCGGCCGCCCCGCCTCCGACCGAGCGCGAGAAGGGTGCGGAGCGGGCAGCCGAAGCGGCAGGCACAACGCCCACCAACGAAGCGACAGCGTTCCACCTCGTGGGCCGGGCTCGACTGGCCAAGAAGGCGGTGGCTGGCGCACGCCCGGAAGGCTGGCGCGTAGGTCGGGGCGGACTGATTCAGAAAGCCGACGCCAACGGGATGTGGGTGACGCAACCGAGTGGGGTCGACACTAATCTCCTCGACATTGCCTTCCCCACTCCGTCCGTGGGTTGGGTGGTCGGTGAGTCAGGCACAGTGCTGCGAACGACGGATGGGGGAGCTACGTGGCAACCAATCTCAATCCCGACGCGCGCCGACTTGGTCCTGGTGGTAGCCAGCGGCGAACTAAGCGCGCAGGTGGTGACCCGCGACGGCCGGACGTTCGCCACTACTGACGGTGGCAAGTCCTGGAATACTACTCCCCGAGATTAAGTCCCCTCCAACCTGCTAGAATGCACTCAGACGGGGTTCGCTGCCGTCCCTGCCGAGGGAGCCGGGATGCCTAAGCGCTCTGAATTGTACGACCGATGGTCCCTGGAAATGCGGCGGAGCGAGCTTTTCCGTCCCGGCGAACGGGTAGGCGTGGCAGTTTCCGGCGGACCGGACTCTGTGCTGCTTTTCGAGTTCATGAAACAACTGGCCCGCGAAAAAGGGCTGGTGTTGGCGGTTGTTCACTTCAACCACCACTTGCGTGGCGCAGAGTCGGACGAAGACGAGCGCTTCGTACGCGACCTGGCAAGCCGCTACGACGTCGAGTTCATCCACGCAGGAGCTGACGTGGCCCGGTTGGCGCGGGAAAGGCGCAGGAACTTGGAGGCCACCGCGCGCGATCTCCGCTATGGGTTTTTCTTTTCCCTGGTTAATCGCGGCCAGCTTGACAAGGTCGCCACCGGGCACACGGCCAGTGACCAGGCGGAGACAGTGTTCCTTCGTCTGCTGCGCGGGACGGGCACGCGCGGCCTGGGGGGGATCTATCCGGTCCTCGAGGGCAAGGTCGTGCGGCCTTTTCTCAGCCTCACGCGGGCCGAGATCGAGACGGAACTCGCGAGGCGAAAAGTAGCCTTCCGGATCGATTCCACGAACCGTGACCCCCGACTCCGCCGCAATAAAGTTCGTCTGGAATTCTTCCCTTGGCTCCAGAAGGTGTTGGATGTCGATGTCATCCCCCAGCTCAAGGAGCTTGCCGACCGGGCACGGGAAGACGAAGAATACCTCGAAGCGCAGGCGCGAGAGCGGGCGCGCCCTTGGCGGGTCCGGGAAGAGTCCGCGGAGAAAATCCCCGTGCGCCCTTTCCTCGAATTCCCTCCGGCGTTGGCCCGGCGCGTCCTGCGCCAGATGATCCTGGCAGCCCGCGGTTCTCTCCAAGGCATCACGCACCGGCACCTTGAGGCAGTGCAGCGCCTGGCCAGCGAAGCCCAGAGTGGCCGAGGTCTGGTCCTACCGGGCAACGTGGTGGCCCGCCGCGAGTTTGACTGGCTGGTCATCGGACCCCCGTCGGCCAGGTGCCGCGACTCTGACTTCTTTTACGAAATAGAGACGCCTGCAGAGGTCCCCATTTCTCCCCTGGGAGTCACCTTGCGGTTCAAAATTGTTGGGGCAGAGGAACTAGGAAGGGCGTATAATAAAACCGGACGGTGGTATTTGGACGGGCAGAAGTTGTCCGGAGGCTTGGTGCTCCGGAACTGGCGCGCCGGTGACCGCTTTTGCCCGGCCGGATGTCGTAAGCCTCTGAAGCTCAAGGAGCTATTTCGACAGCGGAAGATTCGCCTTGAGCAACGAAGGGTCTGGCCCGTCCTGGTGAGCGGGAAGGAGATAGTCTGGGCTCGAGGCTTCCCGGTGGCGGCTTCGGTTGCTGCTTCCGCGGCTTCGCAGAAGGTGCTCATTATAACGGAGGAATCGCAACCCGCCGAGAAGGCGCGCAGGGAACTGAGGTGAGAAAAACTGTCATGCGAGGCGCCAGGAGACGCAGGCCATCGGGGGGCGCTAATGCCCTCAGTGCGAGCAAGCTGCACACTGTGTATTCGACGGAACAGGTCCGGAGGCGTGTGCGGGAACTGGCCAAGCAGATCAACCGCGATTACTTGGGCAAGAGCCTCCACTTGGTCGGGATCATGGACAATTGCTTCCTCTTCATGGCGGACCTGATCCGGTTGCTTAAGGTTCCCCTGTTCTGCCATTTCGTTCGGCCGCAGGTCCAGGACGTCTCGCCGGGCGGCGTTCCGCTGCGCGAAATCAAGTACACCCCGCCTGTGGACGCGGCAGGCAAGGATATCTTGCTGCTGGATGGGATCTTGCAGTCGGGCGTGACCCTGGACCATCTTTACCGGTACATCCTGGGACAGAACCCCGCCTCGGTCCGCACGGCGGTCCTGATTGAGAAGACCGACGAGCGCAAGGTTGGCGTCCCCACCGACTACGTCGGCTTTAGGACCGCGGGAAAGTTCCTTGTGGGCTATGGCCTGGGCTACCAAGACGAGTACCGGAATCTGCCCTATGTCGCCGCGATGGACTGGGCGGCTGACGGAGTGAGACCAGAAAGGGGTTTTCCAGCATCTAATGAAGAGCCGGCAGGAGGTTAGCGCAGAGGCCGGCGGAGGACGCGCGGTGAACACGGCGGTTCGGAACATAATCTTCTGGGTGGTGATGGCGGCCTTTGCCCTGGTGATCTGGGCGGTGGTCAGATCCAGCACTGGCGAGAAGGTCCGCGACTTCACCTTCACCGAGTTCACCAACGAGGTCGGGAAAGACAACGTGCGGGAGGTGACCATCGAGGGCACCGTGGTCACCGGGTCATTGAAGAAAGACAACGCCAAGTTCCGAACTACTATCCCATCCAATTACCCTGACCTCTATAAAACCCTGCAAGAGAAAAACGTCAACGTCATCATCAAAGAAAACACCGGCGGCTCCTGGCTGGCCTATCTGGCCAATGGGCTGCCGGTGATTCTGCTCCTGGGCCTGTGGATTTTCTTCATGCGGCAGATGCAGACGGGCGGCAACAAGGCTTTGTCGTTCGGCAAGAGCCGGGCGCGGCTGCACTCCAGCCAGCAGAAGAAGGTCACCTTCAAAGACGTGGCCGGGGTGGACGAGGCCAAGGAAGAGTTGCAGGAGATCATCGAGTTTCTGCGCGAGCCGCAAAGGTTCCAGAAACTCGGGGGGCGCATTCCCAAGGGCGTGTTGCTGGTGGGACCGCCGGGAACCGGCAAGACCTTGCTGGCGCGCGCCATCGCGGGTGAGGCCAACGTTCCCTTCTTCTCGATTTCGGGCTCGGACTTTGTGGAAATGTTCGTGGGCGTGGGAGCCTCGCGCGTCCGCGATCTGTTCGAGCAGGGCAAGAAAAACGCCCCCTGCATTATCTTCATCGACGAGATTGACGCCGTGGGCCGCCATCGCGGCGCCGGCTTGGGGGGTGGCCATGATGAGCGCGAGCAGACTCTGAACGCCCTGCTCGTGGAAATGGATGGGTTTGAATCGAACGAAGGCGTTATCCTGATCGCCGCTACAAATCGCCCCGACGTGCTAGATCCTGCCCTGCTGCGCCCCGGCCGCTTCGATCGCCGCGTGGTGGTGCCGCGTCCAGACGTGGGCGGTCGCGAAGGCATCTTGCGCGTCCACACCAAGAAGATCCCGCTGGCCGAAGACGTGGATATATCCGTGCTGGCCCGCGGAACCCCGGGATTCTCCGGTGCCGACCTGGCCAATTTGGTGAATGAGGCCGCTTTGCTGGCGGCGCGCCAGAGCCGCAAGCACGTCACCATGGACGACTTTGAGTCTTCCAAGGACAAGGTGCTGATGGGCGTGGAACGCAAGTCCATGATCCTCTCTGAAGAAGAGAAGCGGAACACCGCCTATCACGAGGCGGGACATGCTTTGGTGGCCGCCGTAGTCCCGTATGCCGACCCCTTGCATAAGGTGACCATCATCCCGCGGGGCATGGCCTTGGGGGCCACCATGCAGTTGCCGGTGGATGACAAGCACACCTACACGCGGGATTACCTGGAGTCGCAACTCACCATCATGATGGGAGGGCGCGCCGCCGAGGAACTTTTCCTCAACAAGATCACCACCGGGGCGGCCAATGACATCGAGCAGGCCACGGAACTCGCCCGCCGCATGGTCTGCGACTACGGCATGTCCGACCTGGGTCCGCTGGCCTTCGGCAAGAACCAGCAAGAAATCTTCCTGGGCCGTGACCTGGCCACCCAGCGCGACTTCAGCGAGGACACCGCCATTAAGATTGACCAGGAAGTGAAGAAGTTCGTTACGAATGCCCACCAGCGGGCGAGAGATATCTTGACCTCGAACCGCGAGGCCTTGCTCCGCATCGCCGACACGCTGCTGGTCCGTGAGGTCCTCGACGCCAGCGAAGTGAAGCTGCTGGTGGAGGGGAAGGCGTTGCCGGAGCGCGCTCGCCCGGCGCCTCCCCAGCCCGCCGAGCCGGAAACTACCGAAGTCCTGAAGCCTCAGCCCGCGCCAGGCCTGCCCGGCCGCGAGCGTCCCCAGCCAGCGTGACCATCTGGAAGTGTGAAACGTAGAGGCTAAAGACCGAAGCCCAGCAATTTGCCCTTTATACTTTACCCTTCATCCTTTACCCTTCCCCCTTCGCTGGTCTTCCAATCCTGGTTAATTCTGTGGAGGGTGCACATGAAGCCGTTCACTGCCGAGGTGGTCGGCACGATGCTGTTGATACTTTTTGGTGATGGCGTAGTGGCAGGCGTGCTGCTGAACAGGTCGAAGGCACAGAACTCGGGTTGGATCGTCATCGCCACCGGCTGGGCGATGGCTGTGGCAGTGGGTGTATATGCGGTCGGGCGCATCAGCGGCGGGCATCTAAACCCCGCCGTGACTCTGGGCCTGGCCCTCGCGGGGAAATTTGCCTGGCGTGCGGTGCCGGTTTATATTGCCGGGCAGTTGCTCGGCGCCTTTCTGGGCGCCGTCCTGGTGTGGCTGGCTTACCAGGCGCACTGGCCCGAGACCGAAGACACGGTGGCGAAGCTCTCCGTATTCTCCACCGTGCCTGCCATCCGGCGCCTGCCCGCGAATCTGGTTACGGAGATTATCGGGACGTTTGCGCTTGTCCTAGGCGTGCTGGCGATCGCCGCGAACAATGCTCCGGCTCAATCCGGATTGACCCCGCTGCTGGTGGGCTTTCTCGTCTGGGGCATCGGCCTCTCCTTGGGCGGCCCCACCGGGTACGCTATTAATCCCGCACGGGACCTGGGGCCCCGGCTCGCGCACGCGCTCCTGCCCATACCGAACAAGGGGAGCTCGGATTGGGCCTATTCGTGGGTTCCGGTCCTGGGTCCGGTTGTAGGGGGCATGGCTGGCGCTATCGCCTACATGGGATTGTTCGGAGCATAATGGAGAGGCGGTCAGCAATCAGCTCTCAGCGATCGGCAAGAACAGGCAGCCGGGAGCAATCTTCACAGGTGGTGAACGCTGAGAGCTGATAGCTGACGGCTGAAAGCTCTGTTGAAATGAAGCGTCGTCCTACGTTTGAACTCGAAATCAACGGCAAGAGAGTCCACCTGGGCCAACGTACTCTCATCATGGGGGTGCTCAACGTGACGCCCGACTCGTTCTCTGACGGGGGTCGTTATCTCGCGCCGGAACGCGCCATCGGGCACGGGCTGGAGATGGTGCGCCAAGGCGCTGACTGGATTGATGTGGGTGGTGAGTCCACGCGGCCGGGAGCTAAATCCATTCCCGCGGCGGAAGAGCTGCAGCGTGTCCTGCCCGTCATCTGGGGGCTGCGGAAGAAGCTGAGGACGCTGCCGATTTCCATTGACACGACTAAGGCGGAAGTTGCCGAAGAAGCCGTGCACGCCGGAGCAAGCATCATCAACGATGTCAGCGGGCTGCGGTTCGACCCGCGTCTGGCGGACGTAGCGCGTCGGCACCGCGTCCCGCTCGTTCTCATGCATCTCCGCGGCCGGCCAGAGACCATGCAGCGGGAACCTTTTGCACGCTCGATCTGGCGCTCGCTTCGAGATGCCCTGGAGCGCTCCATCCGCCGCGCGCTGGCTCACGGTGTCCGTAGGTCACAGTTGATCATCGATCCGGGCATGGGCTTCGGCAAATCGCGTCGGCAGAACTTTGAAATCCTCGCCCACCTGGAAAGGCTCCAGCGTTTTCACTTGCCCATCCTCATGGGGACATCCCGGAAGTCGTTTGTCCAAGCGGTGGTGGCGGGTGAAGGATTGGAACCCTCGGGCGCAGCGCCCCGCCATGCCGGGATGCATGTCGGGCCGAACGCCGGCGCCGCATTTACTCGCGCCAAGTCAGCGAGTTACTGGCCGGTCACGCAGGCAGCAGGGGCGCGCCATGGCGTGCCCTTGCAGATCGGCGACGCGGCAGCGATCACGGCGGCAATCCTTGCCGGCACCCACATCGTCCGCGTCCATGACGTGGCGGCTATCCTCCCGGCCGTACGCATCGCCGACGCCATCCTGCTCGCAACCGCCAACCCATGAAGGCCGACGACACTCTGCCCCCGGGAAAACGTAGCCTGCCCGCTCCGCCGCAAGTTACAATATTCCGTGATGGCTCGTTCCCCTCAACTGTTTGGCACCGACGGCGTGCGCGGCGTGGCAGGCTATCACCCCTTGGACCGCGAGACCGTCTGGAAGTTGGGGCGCGCGCTTGGCGTAGTCCTCCGCAAGGAGGCCGCGGGCCGGCCGCTGCGGGTCGTGCTGGGCGAAGATCCCCGCGAGTCCAGCGCTTGGATTTCCCGTGCTCTGGCGGGCGGACTGAAGTCCAGCGGAGCAGAGGCGAGTTACGCGGGCGTGATTACGACCCCGGGAGTGGCGTTCTTGGTCCGCCGCCACGGCTTCGCGGCCGGCGTGGTGGTTTCCGCTTCTCACAATCCTTTTGAGGACAACGGAATCAAAATCCTTTCCTCCGCGGGGATGAAACTCCCCGCGGCCGTGGAACTTGAGATCGAGCACGCCCTCCGCGCCTCCGACAGCGCTGGCCAGCAGATGCCTGAAGTTTCCCTCGTCCCTGTGCCCCAACTACTTGATGATTACACGGACTACCTCCTGAGCCTGGTGCCGCAGGGCACCTCTTGGGCTCGCTATCGGCTGGTCGTTGATTGCGCGCACGGCGCTGCCTCGGCAGTTGTCCCGCGGCTTCTCAAAAAACTGGGGATCGAAGCACGTGTCTTGCACGCCGCGCCTAACGGCCGCAACATCAATCTCGGCTGCGGCTCTCTCCATCCCGAGGTCATGGCCGAGGAGACGCGAGCCTTCCACGCCGATTTGGGCGTGGCCTTCGACGGTGACGCGGATCGGGCCATCTTCGCCACACACCTGGGGCGCATTGCCGACGGCGACCATGTTTTGTATGCGTGCGCCCTCCGCCTCCACCAAGGCGGACGGCTGAAGGGCCCGTGTGTGGTAGGCACTCTGATGACCAACCTCGGATTGGAAACCGCGCTGGCAGAGCACGGCATCGCCCTGCGGCGAACCGCCGTGGGGGACAAGTACGTGCTGGAGGAAATGCTCCGTTCCGGAGCAAACCTAGGAGGCGAGCCTTCCGGCCATATCATTTTTTCCGACATTTCGCTTGCCGGCGACGGTCTGATCACGCTGCTCCAGGTCTTGCGGCTGCTCCAGGAGACCGGGAAGTCATTGGAGGAGCTGGTGAGCGGACTCAAACAGTTCCCGCAGATCATCCGCAACGTGCGCGTTCGGAGGAAGCCACCGCTTGAATCGATCCCGGAGATCGCGGAGGCTATCACCGCTTGTCAACACCACTTCGGCCAGCGTGGGCGGGTGGTGGTGCGCTATTCTGGTACGGAAAGGCTGGCGCGGGTGATGGTGGAGGCTGAAGAGGCTGAGGCCGTCGAACGGCACGCTGCGCGCATCGCTGCGGCAATTCACTCTGCTCTCGGAGTAAAGTGAAGAGACGGCCTTGGCGGTGAATCTTCACCGCGCCGCTGGTCCGGCGCTCGTCGCGTGGCGCTGTAGGAGGTCTTATGCGAAAGTTTCTCCTCGTCCTCTTCCTTACGGCAGTATGGAGTAACGGTGGGCAGGCGGGGGCGCAAGACAAGCTCCCTGCGGCTTTCGACTTGGGGGAATTCCTTGCTCGCTATGAAAGCGGTCTTAAGCCGCTGGACAGACTGTACGTGGAACTGGCGAATGAGAACCTGCCCTTGCGCGATGAGGCAGGCTTGCCCGTGGCCCGCCGTCACATCGAGGACCGCCGTCAGGCACTCAGCGAGCTGCTCGAGACGGTGCACCAACTGGCCTCAGCTCCCCAGGATTTGTTTTGGGCCACCAAGCTCTTCTCCCAGAGCGAAGCCCTGACTGATGACCTCTTTGATCTGTCTCAGGTTGCTTACGACAACAATCGCGAAGAGCTGGGCAGGCAGCTTGCCGAGCTTGTCAGAGTCATGGACCACCACAATGCGTTGATTGAATCGTACGCTTTCCATGTGGTGGCAGAAAACCAGGAACGCCTGCGCCAACTGGAAAAGGAAAACCAGGAATTAAGGCAGAAGCTCCAGGAACTCACGGAGCAATCCAAGCGGGTTTCCCCCTCTCCTTAGAGCGTGCCGGGTCTGCCGGGAGGGCGCAGTGAGCAACCCCCTCCCGCTGCCGGCCATCCCATAGGCAGGAGCTGCCCAGCGAGGTGTAGCATGAAACACGTGCGGTTTCTTCTCTTCCTTGCGGTAGTCAGTATCCTAGCTTGGCCGCCGCCCAGCCGCAGCCGAGGCGCTCAGGAGTCCCCCAAGACTCCTGCCGCGCCGAGCACATCCAAAATAGTCGTGCCGGCTGAGACGACCATCCCCCTGGTTCTAAAGAACACCATCAATTCGCGCACCGCTTTTGTGGGCCAGGCGATTTATTGTGAGACCATCTTCCCCATCACGGTGGGCAACCGCATTGTGATTCCTATGGGCAGCTCGGTGAAGGGGGCGGTGGTTCAGGTCGTCCGGCCCGGACGCGTGAAGGGCAAGGCGCAAATCGGTCTGCGTTTTGAAACCCTCATCCTCCCCAATGGGACCACACGCCTCTTGCGCGCCACTTTTTCCGGCTTCGGGACAACCGGGAACGAAACCTTCAAGTCGCAGGAGTCAAAGGTCGAAGGTGCATCTTCAAAGGGCGAGGATGCCGGCAAGGTGGCCCAGACGACCATCACGGGGGCGGAAATTGGCACGATAGCGGGAGCGGTTAAGGGCAGCCCTGGGAAAGGGTTGGGAATCGGGAGCGCCATCGGCGCGGCCGGGGGGCTGATCTGGATCCTGGCCAGCCGCGGGAAGGATATCATGCTGCCTCCCGGGACCAACCTGGAGTTTCAGCTCGCCGCCCCGCTCAGCTTTGAGCGCGACGAACTCGAACCTCCCGGCCGCTATGAGGAAGGTCCGGCCCTCCCGCGCCGCGAGCCGTGATCGCGCCTGGGCGCAGAGCAACTGGCCTCCCGCGTGACGGCAACGCGTGTGGCTGGTTAGGTTACAGTTACAGAAATGATGGCGTAGTTGGTTGCCTCGCCCGATTTCCCCTGTAGATAGATGCCGTATGTGCCTTGCGGCGTGCCGCGAATCTCATAGTAATTCTCGCCGCACGAGGCCAGGAACAGAGCCAGAAGCACAATCGCGGCGGCAAGAGCCATAAAGGCTGGCGCACGGCGGCGAGCGGTCTGCGCCAGCTTGGCCAACGTGGCGAAAGCCATCAGCCCCAGAGCCCAAGGTAGCGGAGACCACGGCCCAGAGGGGGGCGGCGCCGCGGTACGGGCAGTAGTGTGAATTGTGACCACAGTCGTGGCGGAGTTCGTGCCGTCCAGGGTTACCGAGTCAGGCACAAAAGTGCAGGTAGTCGCTTGCGGAAGCCCACTGCAAGCAAACGCCACCGTCCCGTTGAAACCGTTGCTCGGGGTGATGGTGAGCGTGCCGGATACCGAATCCCCCGCTGCCACTGTCGTAAAGGTGGGGGAAACAGTGAGCGAGAAATCCGCGAAAAGAACAGAGAGGTCAAGCGAGGCACTCTGGCTCCCGTTCACTCCGGTGGCCTTGAAATTCAGGGCAGCCTGCGTCACCTGCTTCAGGCCGCTGACTGTCAGGGTGCTGCTTTGACCGGCTGTAATCGATGTGGGGTTGTACGTACAAGTGGCCGGAGAGTTGCTGGTGCAGCCCAGGGTGATGCTGCTGGTGAATTCACTGGGGGCCGTGGCAGAGACGGTGAAGCTGGCAGTATCAGTCCCCCGGGTGACAATCACCGAAGTGCTGGTCGCCGACAAGGAAAAGACGGCTATACCGTTGCCAGATAGGGCTACCTTGTGCGGACTACCCGAGGCGTTATCCGTTACGGTGATTGCACCGGTCCTCTCCCCGGTGGCCGCAGGTGTGAAAGTGACATCGATCGTGCAAGTGGCCGCCACGGCCACCGTGGCGGGCGAGATAGGACAATTGTTAGTCTGCGCAAAGTCGCCGCTCACGGCGATGCTGGAAATGGTTAATTCCGCCGTCCCACTGTTGGTGAGGGTAATGGTTTGCACCGCGCTGGTGATCCCAAACGTTTGATCCGGAAACTCCAGTGGTGACGGCGATAGGGTAACGGCGGGCGAAGGGGTTATGCCGGTGCCCGTGAGAGAGATCACGTGCGGGCTGCCCGCAGCATCGTCGTTGATGGTTACATCCCCCGTCCTGGTACCCGTCGCCGAAGGCGTAAAGGTAACGTCAATGGTGCAGGTAGCCCCACCCGCGGGCACCGACGAGCCGCAGGAATTGGTCTGGCCAAAATCCCCGTTCGTCACGATGCTGGTAATGGAGAGCGGGGCGCTGCCGCTGTTGATTAAGGTCACCGTCTGCGCCGGACTGGTGAACCCGGTGGCACGGTCACTGAATGTCAGGGTTTGGGGGTAAAGGGCGACGGCGGGAACGTCGTCGGGAGTAATCTTGGCGACGAAGGCGTCCCCGGTAGGCACGCCTCCTCCACGAGCAGCCTGAATGGCTCCGGCGGTAACAGGAAAGTTGTGAGACGCGGTGCTGCCCGTCACATAGGCATTACCCGACGTGTCCAAGGCGATGGCTTGTCCGAAGTCGGCCTTATCGCCGCCCAGGTAGGTGGAATAGACCAGTTGGGACCCGGTCGCATCGAGTTCGGTCACGAAAGCATCCGGGCAAGCATTCGCGCCGCACGTGCCACCCCCAAAAGCGCTCTGCAAGGGATGCAGCGTGGGAAAATCATCGGAGCGAGTCAACCCTGTGACAAAGGCTTTCCCCGACGCATCCACCGCGATCCCGGATCCCTGCTCAAGTTCCACTCCGCCTAGATACGTCGAGTAGGCCACGGCCGAGCCCGCCGAACTCAACTTGGCGACAAAGGCATCCGGGCAAGGCACGCCGTCGCAGGTGCCGCTGCCCATCACCGGTTGAAACGCGTCTTTCAGAGGGAAGTCGGAGGAAACCGTATCGCCGGTGACGTAGGCGTTGCCCGACCCGTCCACCGCCAGGGCATAGGCCCTATCAATCTCGCTGCCGCCCAGATAAGTCGAGTAGACAAGTGCCGCACCGGCTGAATTCACCTCGGTCACGAAGACGTCAGCGAGGCCAGCATTAGTGCTCTGAAGAGGATTGTGTGTGGGAAAGTCGGAGGAGAACGTATAACCGGTCAGGTAAGCGTTCCCGGCAGAGTCCACGGCCACGGCCTGCCCGAAGTCGCCGTCGGCGCCTCCCAAGTAGGTGGAGTAAACCAGCCCCGTGCCATCCGGCTTCAGTTTCGCGAGGAAAGCATCCGACTCCCCCGCCTTGGCCGCCTGAAGGGGCGCCGCAGTCGGAAAGTTCGTGGAAAGGGTTGAGCCCGTGACGTAGGCATTGCCGGCGGCGTCGATCGCGATGCCCTGACCGAAGTCGGCATCGCCTCCTCCCAGATAGGTAGAGTACAAAAGAGTGGCACCGGTCGGATCCAGCTTCGTCACAAACGCGTCAGAACAAAGGACGGTGCCGCAGGTCCCGTCACCAAAGGTTTTCTGAAACGCCGCGCTGCTAGTGGGGAAATTGTTGGAGGCCGTCATGCCTGTAACGTAGGCGTTCCCAGCGGAGTCAACAGCGATCGCCGTGCCCCGGTCGAAGCCACTGCCACCCAGATAAGTGGAATACACCAGCGCCGTGCCAGCGGCGTTTAGCTTGGCTACAAACACGTCAAAGTCGCCGGCGGCCGAAGGCTGGTACGGGCTCGCCGTCGGAAAATCCACCGACCCGGTTGAGCCCGTCACATAGACATTGCCCTCGGGGTCCACAGCGACACCATAACCCGTGTCACTGTCGCTGCCCCCCAAGAAGGTGGAGTAA
>Ga0315268_10005309_pt1 | contig 13870 bp, 12 predicted proteins | sample C1_top_MG_FD_204535 | JGI IMG/M metagenome (GOLD analysis project Ga0315268, IMG submission 204535) | Sediment microbial communities from Yellowstone Lake, YNP, Wyoming, USA - C1_top | ecosystem: Environmental > Aquatic > Freshwater > Lake > Sediment | place: USA: Wyoming | collected 2017-08-01 | reverse complement strand
CCGCTGCCGAATCCATGCGCCCGCTTTTCCTCTTCTGCAGAACGCTACCGCAGGCATCAGCGCGCCCCTCTTGCTCTTCCCTAATCCCTGGCCCCTAGAAGCTGCCTCATAAATACTGAGCTTTGCGGCAATCGGCAGGGCACGGCTTTAGCCGTGCCGTAAGGGCCGCATAAACACAGGGGCTTTAGCCCCTGAGGGTCAAGTCGCCTCCCGTTCAACGCATTCTCTGCATTTATGAGATAAGTTCTAGCCCCTGGCCCCTTTTCCACAACCTGCTTTCATCATTTCGCGCGCGCGAACGCATCGACAATCGCGTGGAGGTACTCGATCCCCTTGCGGAAAGAATCGAGCGAGATGCGCTCGTCGTCGGAATGGATGCGCGCGAGTTCTTCTTCGGTCAGCGGGAAAACTACGATGCCGTAAGCCTGCACGTTGTGCATGCGCAGCTGCGCGGAGTCGGTCGCCCAGGTGGACAGCGAAGGCAGTGTGGTTGAGCCGGGAAAGACCTGGGGCGTGACGCGCTCGATCACGCGGTAGAGGTCGGTGTCGAGCGAGGAAGCGGGCGAGAGCGGGCGCGAGGGCTCCCCGGCCTCGATGCGGATCTGCGGGTCGTTCACCAGCTTGGTCAAATCATCCACGACCGCCTGGATCGTGTCTCCGGGAAAGAGCCGCACGTTCAGGGTCGCGCGCGCCTCGGAGGGAACGACATTGGAGCGGAAGCCGCCCTTGAGAATCGTCGGCGCAATGGAGGTCCGCAGCATCGAGTTCCACACGGGGTTGGCCTGCGAGAGCCGGCGCGCGGCCAATTGCATGCGCTCGGGCTGTTCGAGCGCGCGGATCCACTTGGCGAGTTCCTCGTCGGGTTCGATCCGCGCGAGTTGTTCGAAGTAGCGGTGCGTCACCGTATTCATCTTCACCGGCGCTTCGTAACTGCCGATCTTGGACACGGCCGAGGCCAGATGCACCACTGCATTGTCCGGTCGCGGGACGGATGCGTGTCCCGCCGGGCCGGTGGCGATGACTTCCAGGTTCACAGGCACTTTCTCGCTGGCCTGCACTTCGACCAGAGTCACCTTGCCGTCTTTCACCAGCACGCGCCCGCCTTCGTTGAGGGCGGAGCCTGCGGCGATCTTGTCCCAGTGATTGCGAAGGACGAATTCGATGCCCGCTTCGCCCCCTTCCTCTTCATCGGCTTCGGCGAGAAAGATGACGTCGCGATCGAGCTTCACCCCGGCGCGTTTCAGAGCGACCATCACGGCGAGCTCGGCAACAGCCAGCCCCTTGGCATCGAGCGTGCCCCGGCCGTAGAGGTAGCCGTCCTTGATGACGCCGCCAAAAGGGTCCACGGTCCATTTGGAGCGGTCCACGCCGACCACGTCGGTGTGGCTCAGCAGGAGCAGCGCGCGCGTTGGGTCGGGCATCAGCGCGCCGCGGAGCCGAGCGATCACGACGCCGCGGCCGGGCGCGCTCTCCATGACTTCGGCGGGAATGCCTTCGCGGTTCAAAATCTCGGCCAAATAGCGCGCTGCAGCCAGTTCATTCCCCGGCGGGTTCGTCGTATTGATGCGGATCAGCCCGGCGAGCCACTCGGTGGCTTCCTGGGAGAGTTGTGCGAAATCGGGGGCAGTTGCATTCTGCTGCGCCACCGCCGGCGCCGTGGCCAGTGCCAGCCAAGCAGCCAGAACGCTCAGCCCAGAAATCTTTCCGAGAAAGCGGCGCGTCGGCATGGAGGATACTCCTGGGAAATTCAGCGTCACATACTACCACGCGCGCGCGATGCGCGCCGCGGTGCGGCGGCAATTGATTTGACCAGCGCGAGGCTCCGTGGCAGCATCCAATGTATCGAGGGAATCATGCGAACCCATCTCAGTTATTGGCGCGCTATCGCCCTGGGACTGTTAATCGTGACGCTGAGCATTCCGGCGAGCGAACTATCTGCTTTCGCTCAGCAGCAACAGCAGCCCCAGAAGCAGCAGCCGCCGTCGAAGCAGGAGCCCGGATATGTTATCTCCGTCGAAGTGCCCGTGGTCAACGTGGACGTGGTGGTGACCGACAACCAGGGCGGGTTCGTCACCGGCCTGAAAAAGGGGAATTTCCGGATCCTCGAAGACGGAGTGCCGCAGGAGATCACCAACTTCGCGCCCACCGAGGCGCCGATTACGATGGTGCTCCTGATGGAGTTCAGCAAGCTGGGGTACGAATACTACGCCTACCAGAGCCGCGATTACGCCGCCTGGTTCCTGGACTTCCTGGGCAAAGACGATTACGTGGCGGTGGTCAGCTTCGATCTGAAGTCGCGCATCGAGGTGGATTTCACGAAGAATAAGATGGAGATCCAGAACCACCTCGCGCGGATGTATTTCCCCGGCTTCCGGGAGGCCAACCTGTTCGACGCGGTGCTGGACACGCTGGACCGGCTCCAGGATGTGAAGGGGAAAAAGTCCATGCTCATCCTGGGGTCGGGTTGCGACACCTTCAGCAAGCATACGCTTGACGACACGCTGAAGCGTCTGCAGCAGACCGACACGACCATCTTTGCCGTCGGCGTGGCGCGGGATTTCTTCGAACTGTTTGACGCGCGCGGCGGTTTGCCCGAAGGCTATTGCGGCGAGTTCGCCCCGATCGGTGGCGCGGCGCGCGTCGCCTACTACCAAGCGGAGAACCAACTCCGGGCCTTTGCAGAAAAAACCGGCGGGCGCGCGTGGTTCCCGCGCTTCACCGGGGAAATGCCGAACGTCTTCCGCGATGTCGCGGCGCACATGCGCAACCAGTACAGCCTCGGCTATAGCCCCGCCAACCGCACGCGCGACGGCAAATTCCGCAAGATCAAAGTCGAAGTGCTCGGCAACGACGGCCAGCCGCTGACCCTCCTCGACCAGAAGGGCAAGAAAGTGAAATTGGTGGTCTACGCGCGCGAAGGCTACACCGCGCCGAAGGGCAGCGTCGGCGATTAAGAACGTGGAAGAGTGGAAGACCTCTTCCACTCATGGGCTAGTAGGTAACCCTCAGGTCCCTCGCATAGGTCCGATCAGCGTTATTTGCCGTAGGGGCGCAGCATGCTGCGCCCCTACAGCCGCGAACTTCCGCACCTTATTTCCGGGACGCAAGAGTGGAGGCCTAGAACGCACGACGCAATGAGCATTTCACGTTTCCACCCTTACACTCTTCTACTTTTCCACTTTCGTCAGTAGCCGCGCTCTTTATCGACGACGTTCCCCAATTCTCTGCCTGAGAACCAGCGCTCCAAATTGTCCAGCAACAATTCGGTTTGTCGGTCCCACAGGTACTCGCTCACGGCGCTGATGTGCGGCGTGATGAAAACGTTGTCGAGTGTCCAGAAGGGGCTGTCAGAGGGCAGCGGTTCCTGCTCGGCGACGTCGAGCGCGGCACCGGCGATGGCGTGGCGGCGCAGCGTTTCGATCAGTGCCGACTCGTCCACCAGTGACCCGCGCGCCACATTGATGAGAAACGCGGTGGGCTTCATCGCCTGCAACTGCGCCGCACCGATCAGATGCCGTGTCTCGGGAGTTTCGGGGGCAGCCAAAACCACGTAGTCAGCTTCGTGGAGCACTTCGTTGAGCGCAGTCGCCGGCAGGAACCGGTCCGCGAGTGACGTGTCGCCCTGACCCGAGCGCGTCACCGCCCAGATTTTCATCCCCAGCGGTTTCACGCGCCGGGCCACTTCGCGGCCGATCGCCCCGAACCCGACTATCAACAGCACCTGGCCCCGCAACTCGCGCGGGCGGAGTTGGTCGTCCCAGATTTCCTGCTGTGCCCAATGCGACTGCAACTGGTAGCGAAACGCCGTGTGGAAGCGCCGCGCCAGCGCCACCAGCATCCCCAGGATGTGCTCGGCCATGGGGACGGTGTGCACCCCGCTGGCGTTGGTCAGCACCACGTCGCTCTCGCGCAGCGCGGGATACATCAACTGGCCGACGCCGGCTGCGGTCGAGTGAATCCATTTCAGTTTTTTGGCCAGCGCAAACTGCTCCGGCTTCAGCGACCACCCGACGAAAATGTCGGTGTCGCCGATTTCGTCTTCCAGGTGCTCGTAGGTCGGCAGGTGAAAAACTTTCATCTCCGGCCAGCGGCGGCGGACGTGCACAGCCACATCGGCCGGCGGCCGCCACAATGTGAATGGGTGCCACACGCAGAGCACCAGCTTGGTTTCAGCGGGCGAAGGGCGCTGCATATCGGTTTGTTTCACTTCCTGGAGATCCTCAAATCGTGGCCGGTCATTTCGCGCGGCTGGGGCAGGCCGAGGATGCCGAGCAGCGTGGGGGAGATATCCTGCAAGGCGCCGTTGGGGCGGAGCGAAATGTTTTCGGCGTCGCTGACCAGGATGAATGGGACGGGGTTGGTGGTGTGGTAGGTGTGCGGCCCGCCGGTGAGGGGGTCGATCATCGTCTCGGCGTTGCCGTGGTCGGCGGTGACAATCCACGCGCCCCCCCGCGGCTTCAGCGTCTGGTAGATGCGCCCGAGGCAAGCGTCCACCGTTTCGACAGCCTTGATTGCGGCTTCGAGCTTGCCTGAATGGCCCACCATGTCGGCGTTCGCGAAATTCATCACGATGGCGTCGAACTCACCCTTTTCGATCACCTTGATGACGTTGTCCGCGATGCCCTCGGCGCTCATTTCGGGTTTCAGGTCGTAGGTGGCGACTTTCGGCGAGGGCACCAGGATGCGCTCTTCACCCGCGAAGGGCCTCTCGATCCCGCCGTTGAAGAAGTAGGTGACGTGGGCGTACTTCTCGGTCTCGGCGATGCGCAGATTCTTGAACTGCGCTTCGGCAAAAACCTGCGCGAGGATGTGCTCAACTCTTTCGGGGCCGAAGACGAAGCGCAGCCACGGCCACGTTTTCTCGTACTGCGTCATGGCTACGAAGAAAAGATTTTTCGGCCGCGCTGCGTCGACGAACTTGTCGAAGCCGGGCTCGACCAGCGCGCGCGTGGTCTGCCGGGCGCGGTCGGCGCGGAAGTTGAAGAAGATGATGGCGTCGTCGTCGCGGATCTGTCCAACGGGCCGCTGTTCGCTTGTCCCGAGCGAAGCCGAGGGGCTGTCGCGCGGCTCTGTGATGACGATGGGCACCACGAACTCGTCGGTGACGCCTTTCTCGTAGCTACGCTGGATCGCAGCGATGGGGTCCGGTGATCTGTGCTCGGCTTCGCCGTGAACCATCGCGCGATACGCCTTTTCGATGCGCTCCCAGCGGTTGTCGCGGTCCATCGCGTAGTAGCGGCCGATGACCGTGGCGATTTTTCCGACGCCGTACTGGGCAAGTTTCTGCTGGAGCTGCCGCAGAAAGTTCACGCCGCTCGTGGGCGGTGTGTCGCGCCCGTCCGTGAAGCAGTGCACGAACACGTGCGCGACCCTCTGCTCGCGCGCCATGCGCAACAGGGCGAACAGGTGCTCGATGTGCGAGTGCACGCCGCCGTCGCTTACCAGCCCGAGCAGGTGGAGCTGCCGCTCGCGGCCGCGCTGCATCGCAGCCGACAGCAAGTCGTTCTTGAACAGCGTGCCGTTGGCAATCGCCAGGTCCACGCGTGTGATGTCCATGTGCACGACGCGGCCGGCGCCGATGTTCAGGTGCCCAACTTCGCTGTTGCCCATTTGGCCCTTCGGCAGGCCGACAAATGGGCCGGAGGTGTGCACCAGCGTGTTCGGAAACTTTTTCAGCAACTCGTCGTAGGACGGCGTGCGCGCCAGAGCGATGGCGTTGCCCTTCGTCTCCGGTGAATAGCCCCAGCCGTCGAGCACGGTCAGGATGACGGGTTTCGGTCGTTTGGTCATAACGCGTCAGGATACACGGAAGCGCGGGAGCGGAAAAGTGAGAGAGTGAAGGAAACTGAGAAGGGCGAAAAGCCAAACACGGAGAGCACAGAGTACACAGAGCGCACAGAGAAGAAGGGGATGCTTCAGAAGATCAGCTCGTTCTTCACCAGCATGTTTTTCACTTTGAATTCGATAAACACGCGCTCGGCGGCGAGCACACCGACGGTGGGATGTTGGAATTCGAGGGCGAACGTTTTGTCGGTCAGTTGAATGACCGGATGCCCGTCCGCCATACGCGAAAAAATCACCTGGATTTCTCCACCGGCGCCACCGGCCACGAAAACGCGCGCGGCAGGAATGCGTCCGCGCGGAGTGATCAGGTAAATCTCCTGCTTCAATTCTTCTTCGGACCTTGACTGCCAGTGCGAAACGAGTTCGGAACGATAGGCTAGCGCGTTGGTGGTGTATTCGATCTGGAAAACGATTCGATCGGCGAAGCTTCTCTCCAGGAGCGACTTGTGACGCGCGTCGAGTTCCTGTTTCTCTTCCGGTGTGAGCTTCGCGTAACTGCGGTCGAGCCGCACCACACGCACCATCGCCTGGCGGACGGTTCGCGCAGAGAGCAACCGCACCACGTAGGCGATTTGCGGTGACTGCTCGCGGCCGGGGACCGCGGCTTGTTCTTCCGCCCGCTGGATGAACACGCGCCCGACGATGCGACTCTTCGCCCAGGGGGAATCGTTCAGCATTTTTTCGCAGTCCCGGCGCGACCAGTTCTCATAGGTCTGCTTCGCCCAAAACTGCGCGCGCAGCGGCAGCGCGCTCGCCGCCACAACTAACGCGAGCAGCGCAAACGTCGCCCGTGTGGGGCGCAGGAGCCGACGTTCTTTCACGTTTGTACTCCTCCCCTCTGCCACTTTTTCACTCTTCCACTGCCCTTATGAAATCCGCGAGCAAGCCGTAAGCGGTGGCGACGACGCCGGGTTTGTGCTCGATGACGGTGAGGCCGAAAACGTCGGTATCGAAATGCAGGCACGACGTCGTCCCCACCATCGAGGCGAGCGGGTCGCTTGCGGGCAACTGCTCGGGGCGCACGCTGGCGACCACGCGGCCGCCTTTGCGTTCGGCGCGGCAGATGAGTTTGTACGGCTGCCCGGCAGCGCGCACCGCGCGGACCGCTTCCGGCGAAAGCGTGCGCACGCCGACGCGTTCGATTTCTTCGAGCTTCAGCGGCACACCCATCAAGACGTTTGCGAGCGCGGCGACCTTGACCGCCGGGTCCCAGGCGTCGAGGTCGTCCGAAGGGTCGGTTTCCGCCACGCCGATGCGCTGCGCTTCCTTCACCGCTTCGTCGAAGCTCAGGCCGTTTTCCATCTGCGTCAGCACCACGTTCGACGTCGAGTTCAGCAGGCCGCGAAAGCCGCGCAATTCTACCGCGGGCAGACCGTGGCGGAAGAGCGAAAAAATCGGCGTGCCGTCCATCACCGTGGATTCGAAGAGAAACTTCCGCCCCTGCGCGCGGGCCAGTTCGCACAACTCCGCGTAGGCATGCACGATCGGCCCTTTGTTCGCGCTGATGGCGTGCGCGCCGTGGGTGAGCGCCGCCTTCAAGTAATCGGTCGCGGGCTGGCCGGTGCGCCAGTTGAGCGAGCTCGCCTCGAACATCACGTCCGCGCGCGTCGCGCCGAGCCAGGCGCGCACGTCGCTGCGGTCGAATGGCGTGGCCGCAGGGAAGCGCCCCGCGAGCAGCGCTTCCGCGTCCAGGCCCGCGGCACCCGCCCCGAGCGAAGCCGAGGGGTCCGCCATCCACCCGAGGCGCCGCGACGCCAGCCCCGTCAGACGCCATTCGATGCCGTGACGTTCGCGCAGCTCCGCGTCTTTTTCTTGGAGCAGCTTCACAAATCGCCGCCCCACATTTCCGAATCCAATCAGCGCCAGGTTGTACTTTCGCATCGTTCTCTTTTCATCCCCCGGGCGGCAGCCTGAGAGCTCCGGGGGTGTCTCAGTTCCATCCCTCGAAAATCACGAAACCAGAGCCCCGAGGCTTGTCCTGAGCGCAGCCGAAGGGCTCCCGCCTCGGGGATTCGCACCGACAGTCTACGTGCCCCGACTCCTCCCGTCGAGGCCCCTGACGCTCGCCACTCTGCACTAACCACTATCCACTGTCTTAAGCTCACGCCGCCTTCCTCAACTCAGGTTTCAGCCGCCCCTGTTTTAGTTTTTCGAGCGCCGCCATTCGCCTGTAAAACTCCCTCCGACCAATCAGCTTCAGCCGATGCAACCGCCGCAAGAAATCTTCCGCATTCGAATTTCCTTTCAGCGAATTGCACGCCGGACAGCACGCCACCACGTTTCGATATCTGCCATCTCCCTTGCGTGCCCGTGGTCGCACGTGGTCCAGCGTGCGGTTCCGCGTGTCCAACTGTCGCAGGCAGTAGAAGCAGCGGTGCTTCTCCCGCTCGAAAATCGCCAGCCGCCCTATCCCCGACTTGTAGTAATCCTCCTGCTCCAGAAGAACGTCGTCGAGGTGTCCGCTTCTCCGCACGCACCCCGGAATTTCTCTTGGCAGGCGCACTTCAATTCTGTGCCCGTCGTACCCGCGCTCCAGGATCCTCAGCGCGCCTTTTCTCGCCAGGCTGTGAATGGACGTGCGGATCGGGTTCTTGCTCAGCCGCAGCGCCAGCGAAAGCTCCCCCAGCGACGTCAACTCCCTGCGCTTCCCGGCCAGCCGTATCTTGCGCACCAGGTGAAAGTAAACGACCCGCTCCGCCAACCCCGCTCTCAGGTTCGGGACAAGGTGTTCCTCAATGTCCGCCCAGATCTGCGCCGCATCCACCCCTGCACCTTTTCCGCTCTTCATTTTTGCTTTTGCCCTACGGTGCACCCTCCGAAGTCCGCCATCTTCTTGGCCGACGTAAGAGGGCCTCCTCCTTGCCTTTCCTTTTCAAATCTCAAATTTCCAATTTCAAATCCGCTTAGCGGCTCGACGCCGTAGGGGCAGGCCCCCGCGCCCACCCGCCTCACCCAGTTTCCACTTCGCGCCGGGCCTTAAGCGCGCAGACCCTGAACGGATCTCCGGAAAGCTCCAGCCACTTCAAAAACAAAAATGGCCGCCTTTCGGCGGCCCTCTCTTCATCCTATGTTTCTATTATCCCATGTTCGCCCCACCCATTAATCAATTTGAGCGATTTTTCTTCTCTTGTCCGCTCAATAATTTAGGGAAAATTTGGGCCTTCGGGGGGCTTGACAAGATTTTCCCTCAGACTGCGCCGCCACCCAGGCGAACCACGCGCTAGAAGTCTGTGCTGCCTGACCGCCGGCAGCATGCCGGCGTTACGGGGGCACAGCCCATTCGGCAAGCTCAGGGCATGCATGCTCTGCCCCTACATCAGCAAACTTACTTTACACTCAGCGCGTTACGGCCGGGGAAGCGCGCCGCGGAGCCCAATTCTTCCTCGATGCGGAGGAGTTGGTTGTATTTGGCGACGCGGTCGGTGCGGGAAGCGGAGCCGCTCTTGATCTGGCCGGTGCCCATGGCCACGACGAAATCAGCGATGAAGGTGTCTTCGGTTTCGCCGGAGCGGTGGGAAACAATCGAAGCGTAGCCCGCGTTCCGGGCCATTTCGATGGCTTCGATGGTTTCCGTCACGGTGCCGACCTGGTTCAGCTTGATGAGAATTGCGTTGGCGATTTTCTCGCGGATGCCGCGGGCCAAGCGCTCGGTGCTGGTGACAAAAAGGTCGTCGCCGACAATTTGAACTTTGTCACCAAGTCTCTCCGTCAACATTTTCCAGCCCGCCCAATCGTTTTCCGCCATGCCGTCTTCCAGCGACACGATGGGGTACTGCCGCACCCAGTTCTCCCAGAACGCGACCATCTCGCCGGAGGTGCGGATGGACTTGTCGGATTTGTTGAAGACGTAGCGGCCGCCGTCGAAGAATTCGCTGGCGGCAGGGTCGAGGGCAATCGCCACCTGCGCGCCGGGCTTGAAGCCCGCAGCGTTGATGGCTTCCAACACGACGTCGATCGCTTCCTCGTTCGACTTGCAGTTGGGCGCGAAGCCGCCTTCGTCGCCGACGGAGGTTGAATAGCCACGTTTCTTCAGCACGCTTTTCAACGAGTGGAACACTTCGACGCCCCAGCGCAGCGCTTCGCTGAAGCTCGGCGCGCCAATGGGCATAGCCATGAATTCCTGTATGTCCACGGAATTGTCGGCGTGCGCGCCGCCGTTGAGGATGTTCATCATCGGGACAGGCATGGTGTTGCCGTCGTAACCACCGGAATGGCGCTTCAGGTAGTAATAGAGGGGCTTGCCCATCAAGTGCGAGACCGCGCGCGCCGCGGCCATCGAAACCGCCAGAATCGCATTGGCACCCAGCTTGGACTTGTTCGGCGTGCCGTCGAGATCCAGCATGCGGTGGTCGAGGGCCCTCTGGTCGGCGGCGTCTGCGCCGGCGACAGCCTGATTGATGGATGTATTGATGTTCTCGACCGCCTTGAGGACGCCGCGCCCCAGATAGCGTTCCTTATCGGCGTCGCGCAGCTCGAGCGCTTCGTGCTCGCCGGTGGAGGCGCCGGATGGGACGGCGGCACGGCCCCGCACCCCGCCTTCCAGAATTACGTCGGCTTCCACCGCAGGGTTGCCGCGCGAATCGAGGATCTGACGGCCCTGCACGCGCTGAATTCTTGTGGGCATGATTCCTCCCCGATGCTGTCTGTGAGGATTCTACGAGCGGGGATGCCGAAGGTCAAAGGTCGAAAGTCGAAGAGTGGAAGAGTGGGCCCCTCACAAAATCCGTTCGGGGTCTCCGCGCTTAAGGCGCGCTGCGAAGTGGAAGAGTGGGCCCCTCACAAAATCCGTTCGGGGTCTCCGCGCTTAAGGCGCGCTGCGAAGTGGAAGAGGTTTCTTTGCGAGTCCCGAATTTTGATGATGGCCGTTCTGCTATGCCAACTACAACCTACAACCTACAACCGACCACCTACAACCTGTTCCTACTCCGGTTCTTCGAGCATGGATTCTTCGCGGGCGACGACGCCGATGCCGCTTTCGCTGACGTGAAAGCGCTGGCGATCGGCTTCGAGGTCGTAGCCGATCTCGGTGCGTTCGGGCAGAGTGACATGGCGGTCGATGATGGCGTTGCGGATGTGGGAATAGCGGCCGATGTTGACGTGGTTGAAGATGATGGAGTTTTCGATTTCGCAGAAGCTGTTCACGCGCACGTCGTAGCCGACCAGAGAGCGCCGCACGCGGCCGCCGGACACGATCGAGCCCGCAGCGACGATGGAGTCGAAGGCCACGCCCATGCGGTCTTCGTCGGCGAAGACAAACTTGGCGGGCGGGTACTGCTGTTGCCAGGTGCGCAGGGGCCAGCCGCTGTCGTAAAGATTGAAGACGGGAGTGACGGCGACCAGGTCCATGTTGGCTTCGTAGTAGGCGTCGAGGGTGCCGACGTCGCGCCAGTAGAGCGCTTCCTTCTTGTTTTCATCGATGAAGTTGTAGGCGTAGCAGCGGTATTTGGAGATGATTTTCGGCAGGATGTCGTGTCCGAAATCGTGCGTGGAGTTGGGGTCTTCGGCGTCGGCAATCAGGATGGGAATCAGGAGTTGCGTGTTGAAGATGTAGATGCCCATCGAGGCGTTCACTTTTTCGGGGTTGCCGCGAGAACGCTTGGGCTGCGAGGGTTTTTCTTCGAAGCCGATGATGCGCCAGTGCTCGTCGGTTTCGATGACGCCGAAGCGGCGCGAGGCTTCCTCAGGAGTGACCTCAAGCGTGGCCACGGTGACGTGCGCGCCAGCGTCGACGTGCTGCTGAAGCATCCGGCTGTAATTCATTTTATAGATGTGATCGCCGGACAAGATCACGACGTAGTTCGAACGTTCCGATCCGATACTGTAAATGTTCTGATACGCAGCGTCGGCTGTGCCCTGGTACCAGTGCTGGGAGACGCGCATCTGCGGCGGGATGACTTCGATGAATTCGCCGAGGCCGACCAGATTGGACCAGCCCTCGCGGACGTGGCGGTTCAGGCTCAGGGCTTTGTACTGAGTGAGGACAAAGATGCGGCGCAGGTCGCTGTTGATGCAGTTCGACAGGGTGATGTCAATGATGCGGTAAATGGCGCCGAAGGGGACGGCCGGCTTGGCGCGATCGCGCGTGAGCGGCCAGAGGCGTTCGCCCTGACCACCGGCGAGAAGGACACCCAAAGCGTCGCGCATCAAGCTCATCGTCGTCCCAATCTCCAGGCGCGGCCCGAAACGACCTTACTAGGAACCGTGAATGCAAAACGCACCGTGCGCAGGATCAACCACACTTCCATTTTAGCAGCAAGGCCCCCCGATAGGCACCTGCAACCGGAGAGGCTGGGCGGGAAAGGTTCCCGGGAGGCGGTGACGGTTAAGGAAAACCGCTAAATTCAAGATTCTAAATTTATTACTTGACAGAGGGTAGAGCGTCCGATAGAAGATTTCCACAATTGACCCAGGGTAACGCCCCGCGCCGTGAGGATCAGCTCAGGGGAAAAGCTCCGGGGGATTCGTGATCGGAGGTGAATACTGAGTGGCTGAAGTTGTCATTCAGGAAGGAGAGCCGCTGGAAGCTGCTCTCCGCCGGTTCAAGCGTAAGGTGCAACAGGAAGACGTCATCAAGGAAATCAAGAAGCACAGCTACTACATGAAGCCAGGCGAGAAGCGCCGCGCAAAAGCGGCGCTGGCCCGCAAGCGCATGCGGAAAAAGCAGCGGCGCGAACAGGAGTAGGCAGCAGGCAACTTGAGTCTTCCCAAGCAACCTCGGACCAGCCCGCCGGGGAAAATCGAGAGAATCAGGTGTGTACTTGGCGGGCTCCGGGTGTACCGGCCTTTCCGAACTGAGTGAGTCCCAGGGCGCGGAAATTCGGAGCTGTCAATGGAATACCGGGATAAGGTCCTGAAGTGCGTGGATTGCGGGGCGGAGTTTGTCTTCACCGCCGGCGAGCAGATGTTTTTCGCCGACAAGGGCTTCAAGAACGAGCCGAAGCGGTGCAAGCCGTGCAAGTCCAAGCGCGGTCAGGGAACGAGTTCGGGGAACTACCAGCGGGCAGAAACGAAGACTACGTGTTCGCAGTGCGGGAAGGAAACGACTGTTCCCTTTGTGCCCACGCAGGGGCGGCCCGTGTACTGCCGCGAATGTTTCCAACAGCGGCGGAGCATGGGCACACCCGTGTAACTACGGGCACAGACCAAGGTTGTCACCGGGTCACAGGGGCCACGGACTCTTTCCGGCTTCTACCACATTGGCCCTTCACTCCGCGACGCAGCGATTGCGGGGTGGAGGGCCTCTCTTTTTCTGGCGAAGGCAGCGAGGCGAAGAGAGTCAACTCGTCCTGGCTGAGCATCGCGAACGAGTGACGGATGAATTCCCGGCCTCAGACCTAGAACCGTCCCACCCTTCTAACCCAAAGGGCTTGCCCTGAGCGTAGTCGAACGGGTGGGGCACCCTCCGGTGGAAAGTCACTCCGCGGTTAACTCACTGCGATGGTATCATCCGAGCATTGGGTGTCGTGATGCCTGAGGACGATGACTTGGAGAAAGCGTGGGCCACCCGCCTATTGGCGATTTACGCCGTGGAGAAATAGTCTCGTATTCTGGCGGGTGGGGCACCCGCCGGTGCAAAGTCACTCCGGGGTTAACTCACTCCGATGGTATCCTCCGGGCGTTGGGTGTCGGAATGATGGGAGCGAAAATATGGAGGAAGGGTGTGCAACCCGCCTGACCGACAAGTAGGAATCAAGACGAGGGAAAACATCATTGAATAAGAAGGCAAACAACAAGGGTGACATATATGAAGCAAGAAGACCCTGAATCGTCCGGAGGGGTCAACCGGAAGATGCTCCTTACGCTGCTCGCTGCGCTTGTGGGATTTGCTGCCGTTATACTCGGACTCTGGATAGCGAACGCTGTCTACCCTCGCGTAACTGAGTGGATCACGCCGGAACAAAACGATTTCACAACTAGCAGGGTGCTGAAGAACCCGTGATTTTTTCGATTTTCATGATTTCGCCTCTTCAGATTCGATGCGACGGTGCATCTCTTCCGGTTTTTCTGGCCCGCGGCGCGCGCCTGC
>Ga0315268_10005308_pt1 | contig 13873 bp, 10 predicted proteins | sample C1_top_MG_FD_204535 | JGI IMG/M metagenome (GOLD analysis project Ga0315268, IMG submission 204535) | Sediment microbial communities from Yellowstone Lake, YNP, Wyoming, USA - C1_top | ecosystem: Environmental > Aquatic > Freshwater > Lake > Sediment | place: USA: Wyoming | collected 2017-08-01 | reverse complement strand
GATATAGGTCAGGTCCCCGGCCGCCATGGAGTAGTCAGCTTTGCTGTCGCTGTCCTTGTTCTTTTTATCGCCGCCGGTATAGGTGGCGGATGCCACGAGCCGGCCGGTGAGCGAGGTGTGGAGCTTGACGGAGTCGGACGATGACTCGAGGTCGGGGATCAGGTTGTGCTTGTAGCTGGAGGTGCCCAAAGCATACTGGTCGGTCAGCACCTTGTCCCCGCTGACATCGGTCTGCTTCTGGGTGTGGGAATAGTCAAGTTCCATCGGCCCCAGGTGGCTGTTCGCCCCGACCGTGACCTCGGTGCTCTTCGTCTCGTAGGTGCGGGACGTGGAGATCTTTGCCGGCGGGAACATATCGCTTATGTTCAGATAGCGCTGCTGGTACGTCCCGCTCCGGTCCACCTGCCGCGCCTCGGCATAGACATGGAGGGGAAAGTCCGGCAACTTGAGCCGCAGGAATGCCCTGCTGATGCTTGTATCAGAGCTGTATTCTTCGCCCAGCTTAAGGTCGGTGAAGCTCGGCAGGGCCGTCGACAGGTCGTCCGCCCCGATGTCCAGGTGCTCCAGGTTGCGGTTCAGCCCGCGGGTGAGGATATTGACCACGATCACGTCGCGCCAGGCATAATCAATGTCCGCAAAATAGTCCTTCTTGTTCAGGTAGCTCGAATCGATGACAAGGCGGTGCGGGAGCGGGTCCCATTCCAGGTTGAGGGACCCGGCGCCCGACGAGTGAAGGTACTTGTCCTCTGCCGCGGCAGCCGCGTTCTTGTCTGTCTTCACGATGCTGGCGCCGAGGTTCAGGTCGGCCTCGAAGTTCGCTTCGGCGCCGGCCGCTTCTTCCGCCCGCGCGGTCGTCGCAGCGGTGGCAGCGAGCAGAAGCACCAGGGATATAATAAGCGCTTTTCTCATGTCCGATCCTCCTTTACTGTATGAACCTGCCGCCACCGCTCGGCGACGGAAGGTCGGAACCATGGATTTGTGAGTGGCAATCGGTGCAGCGGGTATAGTAGGCCCGCTTGGTCTCCGCCGTGGTCGAGCTGCTCACCCGGTGGGTCGGATGGCACTGGAGGCAGAGGTACGGCTCCCGCAGAACGAGCATATTGCGGTTGATGGAGCCGTGGGGCGTGTGGCAGGTGCGGCAGTCCTCGGCGAGATCCGCGTGCTCGTACACGAACGGCCCCTCCTTCTCGGCGTGGCACTGCGTGCAGGTCTGCTTCACCGTGGTCTTGCGCAGGTTTTTCTTCTCGTTGCCGCCGTGCGTATCGTGGCAGTCGAGGCAGAAGACCTTCTTCTCCGGAACGGGATGGCGGTACGGAAGCATGAAGGACGCCTGCACGTCCAGATGGCACTTGTAGCACATGCTCGCCATGTCCTTCGGCTTCACCTTGAGGTTATGGCCCGCATGGATGTTGTGGCAGTCCGCGCATGCCACGTCGGCCTGGGCATGGGTGCTCGCGTTCCAGTTGTGCAGGTTGAACGTGGCGTTGGCCGAATGGCACTTGAGGCAGACGAGGTTCTTCGCCGCGGCCGGAAGCTTCTTCATGTCCACGAACGTCTGGAAGTTGCACGCCGTCTGCTTGCCGTCTGCGGCATCGGCCTTCACCTTCTCGGGCGACAGACCGTCGATGGCCAGGCTGCCCGGACCGTGGCAGGATTCGCAGTTCACGAGCGGCAGGCCGGACTCGCGCGAGAGCTGAGTGCCCATGGTCGAGAGGTCGAAGTCCTTCCGACGCTTGTCGTGGTAGTGGCACGCCTTGAGGCAGGTGTCCGTGCCGATGTAGTCGGCGTCGATCCGGCCGAGGATCATCTTCTCGTACTCCTTCATCGGAATAATGGGGTTCGTTTCCTTGAGCGCCGCGCACCCCGCGATGAAGAAGGCGCCCAGGACCAGACCAACCGCCCATATTTTCCACTTCGGAAATCGTTCCATATGAGTAAGCCTCCTTGAGATCATCATAGTGCGTTACGGCCGCTCGCCGGGTTTGTAGGGATTAACGCCGACCGGCAGGAGATAGTTGATTGCACCCATCCCTGCCATGTTGTTGGTGGCAGCGGAACCGTTCACGGCAGCGTTCCCGCGAAGCGTGTTGCCGGCGGAATAGTTCAGCACCCCGTCGTCCAGCCAGTCGATGGCGTCGTAGATCAGCCGCTTCGTGTACTTGCTGTTGTGGATATAGGCGCCGCCGTCGACCGAAAGGGTCTGGTAGTTGAAAAACGCACCCATGTTGTTCTTGCCCGTGGTCTCGCCGGTGGTGTCCGTGTCCCCGGGGGTCAGCCACTTGACGGTGCTCGTGCTCATGCCGGTCACTACGTTGGTGGCCCCGATCATATTCTTCAATGCGTTCCTGGCGGCGTAGTAGGATAGTCGTTCACCCTCTGTCACCGCGGCGAGCCCTCCGCTCGAGTTTGCGTGGCAGTTGTAGCAGACCTCGCTCACAACGGCGATCACATTCGCGCCGGAGTGCCCGACAGCTTCGAAACCGTGGTTCGCCTTGCCGTTCGCCCGATACATGTGGCAGCCTACGCAGGGACCGCTGGTGCCGGTGTTCGAAACAGCCGTGCTGCCGATCAGGCTGTGCTTGTACGAAGCTGGATTATCATAATCCCTCCCTCCGAACTCGTAGCCTACTGCCTTGAACATGACCGCTGCCGCAGGGCGGGCGTGCCCGCCGGCGAAAACGATGCCGTTCACCGCAGACACATCTGTGGAGGAAACAAAGAGATTCGGCAGGTTCTTGATCACCGACCCGACCTGGCGTTCCGAGTGGCAGAGAACGCAGACATTCGAGTTCGAGAGATCGGGATATTGGAAGGTCGACCGTGCAAGGGTGGTCTCAACGTGCCAGAAGTCCTGTGCTGGTCTGACCCACCACAAATAGGTCGCATTGTAGGCGCCGGGGTTCCGGATCGTGCCTTTGGTGTCGGTATGGCAGCCCTTGCACTGGAGCATCTCGGGCTTCCACTTCAGCTGGGTTGACAGCGGCCCATTTAGACCGGCCTGGATGGCAACTGCCTCGGCATACTGTTTGTCCTTGATAGCTGTGTTGAACGCGATGTACCCTGTCGTGGTGTGGCACCGCTGGCCGCAAGAACGGTTATTAATCACCGTGGTGGGATCGTTGATGTTGGCTGCGCCGCAGATCTCCCGGTTCGTGCTTCCGTTATTGCAGGTCCAGTTGTATCTGTTCCACGGACCGACCGCAGTTATTGTATGAGCGGAGCTTGCCCATTCGATATTAATGTCAATGTCGCCGCTATGCATGACATGGCAGTCCGCGCAGACCGTTTCGCTCGAATAGTCCATGGCATATCCGGTAATGGCCGTTGAGGAGGTGCCGTTCTTCGATGCATAGTTCATTGGCGTGGCGAAGTGCGTGTCCGTGATGATCTGGCTCGCGGTCATGGGATTATTGGATGCCGCGAACGCATTGGCAGCAGCATTCGGGTCGTGGACAGGCACTGCCCTGTTGAGCGCAGCGCCCGCTGCCAGCAGTTCGTGGCAGGACGTGCAGGTGTTGAACCAGGCGGAGGCGGCCACGGTCTCCCCGACGTTGGCAGCGCCTGCGGGGAGGTTGTTGGCCGCGGCACTCGCAGGACCGATGGGACCCGATCCATAGTGATTGCTCCCGTTGCCGTGGCAGGACTCGCAGCCCACCACCGGCCGGTTCACGCCTGCGTTCCCCAAGCCGACCGTGGACAATCGATCGCTGTCGCCGAGCGGATCGTGGCAGTTCGCGCAGGGCGCAGATGCGTTGAATGCCGCCCGGGACGGGCTCCCTGCGTAGCTCAGATTTGTGAGATTAATCGGATTCAGGTTCGCGTGCTTCGTGCCAAGCCACTCCTTCGTAGGCGTGGAATGACACCCGGCACAATTGCTGATGCCCACCGGTGTCGCGGTCGACATCGCCGGCGTTGAATACAGGTTCCGGGTGTCGCTCGCGGCCCCGCACGCCGCAAGGACCGCCGCGCAGAGGACGCCCAGCAGGACGAGCTGGATGCTGCTTTTCCCGCGCATATTCATAACGTGCACCTCCTTCAGATTGGTCAAGAATGTTTCCTGATATTTAGTATGCATCGCTTACTTTCCTGCGGCCTTTTCGATGTCCAGCAGGATATAGAGCTTTCCTTCCTTCCGAACGATACCCTTCAGGTACTCGGCGCCGCCGCCCTGCTCCACGTTCTCCGGCGCGGGCCCCACGGCGTCCGCCGGGAACCGGACCACGCCTGTGACGCGGTCCACGATAAGCCCGGCGTCCTCGTCATCGAGCCCCACCACCACGATCCGGGACTTGTCGTCCCGCGTCCCCTGCGGAAGGCCGAGCCGTTTCCCGAGGTCGATCACCGGCAGGATGTCGCCCCGAAGCGAGATCACGCCCGGCGAGTGCTCCGGCGCATGCGGCACCGGCGTTGCTTCGCGTATCTTGAGGACCTCCCGGACCTGCTCGATCGGCATTAGGTACTCTTCCGTTGCGATACGGACCGCAAGGCTCTCGACATCCGGCACCGCTGGCTCCGCCGCCTCTTCCTCGATCTCGGCCCCCGCATCCGCATCCGCGTAGGTCTGCGTCTCCGGCTCGGGAACCTGTTGCGGCAACGATGCCTCGACCGGCGCAGGCTGCGGCACGTCTTCGTTCGCCTGCACCCGAGGAGGCTGTGGGGCCGGCTCCGGCTGCTCCGGGACCGATACGGGCGCGGCCAGAGCCTCCTTCGGCTCTATCTGTTTCTTCGCGAGCTCCGCCGCCCTTTTTCGCGCTGCGAGAATATCCAAATCAATACACCCCGGGAAAATCTCCTACCGCAGAGGACGCGGAGCACGCAGAGAACAAATGATGCGAATACTTTTTCGGGGTTTCAAGCTTTCCCGCCTTTTCTCTGCGATCCCGGCGTTCTCCGTGGTAAACGGTCTTTATTGCCTTTCGTCCTTCACCACATCCTCGACGATGTCCGGCCCGATCATGGCCGCCCCCCGGCCGAATCCCTCCAGCAGGGCATTGGACGCGACCACGTTGATCACCCGCGGTATACCCTCGGAATGCCGGTACAGCGCATCGAGCGCCTCTGGCGTAAAGAGCGGCGCCTCCCTGCCGGCAACGCGCAGGCGGTGCGCAACATACTCTGCGGTCTCGCGCGCATCGAGCGGCCCCAGGTGATACTGCAGCCCGATGCGCTGGCGAAGCGCCCGGTACGGTTTTCGGTTCAATCGGTCCCGGAGCTCGGGCTGGCCGATCAGGACGAGGGCCATCAGGTTCCGGTCGTCGAGCTGGTAGTTCGTCAGCAGCCTGATCTCCTCGAAGACCGACTTGCCCGGGATCAACTGCGCCTCGTCAATGATGACCGCCGGCCGCCGTTTCGCCTCGTACAGTTCATAGAGACGGGCGTTGATCGCCTCGAACATGCCGTGCCGGAACCGGTCCGGGTCCTCGATCCCCAGCCGCAGCGCGATGGTCCGCACCAGATGGGACGGCGACAGCCGCGGGTTGATGATCAGTACGGGATGGTATCCCTCGTCCAGCGAATCGACGAGCGCCCGGGAAAGCGTCGTTTTCCCGCACCCGATATCGCCGGTCAGGAGGATGATGTCCTGGTCCTCGACCGCGAGCTGGAGCCGGGCGAGGGCCTCCGCGTGCTTTCTGCTCTGATAGAGGAACCTCGGGTCCGGCGTCTTGCTGAACGGCTTTTCCCTGAGCCCGTAGAATCCCTCGTACATACCCGCCTTATTAAAACATATTATTATTGGTTTTGCAACTAATCATTGCAATCCGTCGAGCTCGCGTCCACTACGAGGCCTTTGCGCCCGCCAGCGTGTGGCGGAACGAGCCCTCGACAAGGGACTCCACATCGAGGACCAGCACAACGCCGCGGTTGTCGCCGAGCTCGGTCGCGCCGGCGATGCCGGGCAGATCGGCGAAGCGCTTGCTGATCGGCTTGATCACGATCTCCTGCTGGTCCCGGAGGGCGTCCACCACGATCCCCAGACGCCGCTCGGCCATACCGACAAGGATAGCATAGAACTCCTCGCGCCCGTTATTCGCCGGCAGATCGAACGCCTTCGCGAGGCGCAGGAGCGGCACGGTCTCGCCCCGGATGGCCATCACTTCGCGCCCCTCGATCGTCTCGACACCGCCCGAGCGCGCCTGGAGGATCTCCAGAACGGAGCTCAGCGGAATGGCGAAGACCTGCCCGCCGGCCTCGATGATGAGCGCCTTGATGATGGCGAGCGTGATGGGCAGCGTGAGAACGAACCGCGTCCCGTTTCCGGGCTCGGTCACGATGTCGATCATTCCCGACAGCCTGGCGATGTTCTTCTTTACGACATCCATGCCCACGCCGCGGCCGGAGATCTCGCTCACGCTCTCCCGCGTTGTGAATCCCGGCAGAAAGATAAGGTCCAGGACCTCCTTCCGGTCGGTCGCGGGATCGAGGCCGTGGTCCGCAGGCAGCATCCCCTTGGCCACAGCCTTGGCTAGGAGCGCCTCCGGTGATATCCCCGCACCGTCGTCCTCCACGGAGATGACCACGGAGTTCCCCTTGGGGAGCGCCGAGAGGCGCACCATCCCCCGGTCCGGCTTGCCGCGCGCGGCCCGCTCCGCCGGAGGCTCGATGCCGTGGTCCACGGCGTTCCGGATCAGGTGCATGAGCGGGTCCGCCAGCTCTTCGATCATGAGCTTGTCGAGCTCGGTCTCCTCGCCCTGCAGCTCGATCTCGATCAGTTTGCCGGCATCCTTGGCGTACTTGCGGACCGCCTGGGAAAGCCGGCTGAAGATCTGGCCCAGCGGTACCATCCGTACGGCGAGGATACCCTCCTGCAGTTCGTTCAGCCTGCGGTCGAGGTTGCGGTGCGCCTTGTGAAGGGATGTGGCATATCCGGTGACCCCGTGTTCGGCGCGCAGGTCCCGTGCGAGCCTGGCGATCGCGTTCTTGATCAGGTGCAGCTCTCCCACGCTGTTCATCAGGCCGTCGAGCCTGCGGATGTCGACCCGCACCGTGTTGCTCACCGACCGGATCGCTCCGGCCTCGAGCTTGGGGGCCTCCGCTGAGGCCGTCTCGCGGCTGGATACCGGGGTCACCGTAACGCCGTATGCGGAAAGGAGCGGATCGAACGCGGAACGGTCCCGTGGGGAGCCGACGAGCAGCGTAAACCCGATGGCGCCAGCAGCATCACCCGCCGTGGGAAGCGTGCAGATGAGCTCGCCCCGCTTCTTCAGCTCTTCGCTCAGCCCCTTGATGCCCTTTTCAAAATCGGAAAGCTGGAAGCGGGCCTTGACCGTATAGAGATTCGCTCCCTCCTGAACGTTCTCCCGCAACCGGTGTTCTTCGTATTCGGTGAGGACCCCCAGGATCGCCGGATCGATATCGACGCGGTCCAGGATCGATCGCTCGACGGAGACTGCCTGTTTGCTGAGAAGCGCTTCGTCGATGCGGCCGATCAGGGGGTCGATGTCCTCCGGCTCCTGCTTCTTCCCCGCCTGCGCCACAAGGCGGCCCATGAGCGCGATCGTATCGTAGAGCAGGTCGAGCGTCTCCCGCGTGATCCCGACCTTGCCCATCCGGACCTCATCGAGGAGAAACTCCATCTTGTGGGAAAGACCGGCGGGCGCCTTGAACCCGAACATCCCCGCCAGCCCTTTGAAGGTGTGGACAGCGCGGAACAGGGCGTTCACGGTCTCCGGGTCCGGTCGGCCCGACCGCTGCTCGTCGTCGAGCGAGGCCAGCGCCTGGCCGGCGGTCTCCAGGATATCCTCGGCCTCGGACAGGAACTCTTTCAGGGAGCGGTCGGAATTCATATCGCTGCGTTCCACAACAGAGTGCGGAGTGCGGAATGCGGAGTGCGGAATAGACACAGGAATGTCCTGCCTTTCCCACTTCGCACTTTGCACTCGCCACTTCGCACTTGTTATCTCCCTTCCAGCGCCTTGCGCACCGTGGTGACCAGGTCTTCCTTCTTGAACGGCTTCACGATGTAGGCGGCAGCCCCGAGGGCCATGCCGCGCTTTTTGTCCTCTTCGGTCTTCTCGGTCGTCACGATGATGAGGGGAATGTCACGGTAGGTATCGTTGGACTTGACGAAACCGATGAGCTCGAGCCCGTTGATATCGGGCATGTTGATGTCGGTGATGATGAGATCGAAGGGGCGGCTGGGGAGCGTTCTGAGAGCTTCAAAGCCGTTGCCGACGTCCACCACGAAGAAACCGCCCGCCTCTTCCAGTGCAACCCGGATGAGCGAGCGGATCGCCTTCGAGTCCTCGACGATGAGCACATTCTTCATGACCGCCCCTTCTGCATCTCGGCAAGCCGCTTCTCCAGCAGGGCCTTCTCGAGCGCCATTCCCGCCTGGTTCATGAAGATCTCGAGCGTCTCGATGCCCGTGATGGCGCGGCGGTCCGGCAGGTTGTCCCCATAGACCACCAGCGCCACTTTGCCGTCCACGATGAGAGGAATGGCCACGACCGTGTCGGGCTTGGCGCCGCCGAGCTCCTGCAGAAGATAGTTGTTGTTCTCATTGGGATCGGGAGGACCCACAAAACTGCGGCGGTTCTCGATCACGGTCTGGAAGAGGGACGGCTGACCGAGCGAGATCCTGATGTTCCGCACCACCTTGTCGGCCGACGCCCCCTTCAGCTCGATGCCGAACTGACCCAGCCCGCGCACTTCCTCCTTCTTGGCCATGAACAGCACGGCGCGGTTCACCACTTCGCTCGCGTACCGGAGGATCAGGAGCGTCACCTCCGCCGTCGCTGTGGGGAACCGCAGCTCGTCGAACATGGACTTGAGCGTGGTGATCTGCTTGGTCGGCGTCTCGGTCTCGATGCGGTTCCGGAACTCCTCGCGCGCGGGCTCGTAGCTCGTATGGGAGGGCGAAGCGATCTGGACCGGGGCAGCGGCAGGTGTAAAAGCTGGTGCGGCAGCAGGAGGCTTCGCTGGGGCAGGTGCCGGCCTTGGCTGGCCCTTTCGCCGCTCATCCAAGAGCCGCGTTCCCTCCATCAGGAGGAACTCAGTGTTGATGCCGGAGCGAAGGAGGAAGTCCTGTGTATTGACCTCGATGGCGTCCTTGGGTGCAATATCGCCGAGCTCGAAATTGAAGAAGCCCTCTTCCCAGGCGAGCAGATCGTAGACGATCTCCTCGATCTGCTTGCGGATCATGCCATCGATGGTCTGCTGCTCGATGGCGCCCATCTCCACGAGGAGCATCCCGAGCTGCTTTTCAGGCGTCTGCTTCTGGCGGTCAAGCGCCTTGGCCAGCGTGGCAGCATCCAGCAGCCCCTGGGATACGAGGATATTTCCGAGCGGCTCGCGAATGGTGTCATTGGCGGCCTGGATAACCTGGCCATCCTTGAACACGACCATTCCCGTGCCTCTCCGGCTCCGCACGATCAGGGTCCCGGTCTTCTTGCTGAGACTGATGATCTGGAAGATATCAGGCAGAGCGAGATCTTCCAGCCTTCCCACCAGGCTCATGGGCGCACCTCTGAAATCATAACGCAAATTATAACAGCTTGGGTTGAAAATGCAAGGTTAATAATCAGTTAGGCGGGTTTTTACGGACCTCTGCCGGCAGATGCGGAAGGGGCCGGACTATGTGTTCCGATAGTTCGTGAACTGGAGCTCCACACCGAAATCCCTGCCCTTGAGCAGGGAGATGACCGCTTGGAGGTCGTCGCGGTTCTTACCGGACACGCGGACCTGGTCCGCCTGGATGGAAGCTTGAACCTTCATTTTCGCGTCCTTGATAGCCTTCACAACCTCCTTCGCCTTTTCCGTGGGAATTCCCTGCTGGATCGTAACTTTTTGACGTACTGTCCCGCCGAGCGCCGCCTCAACCTTGCCGTAGGACAGGTTCTTGGTCGGCACGCTGCGCTTCACCAGCTTCCCCTGCAGGATATCGATCACGCTCTTGAGCTTGTAATCGTCATCGGAGACGATGATCAGCGCATCTTTCTCTTGGGTGATCGCGGACTTGCTTCCCTTGAAGTCGAAGCGCTGTGATATCTCCTTCAGTGTCTGGGTAACCGCGTTTGTCACCTCGGTCATCTCGATCTTGGAAACGATGTCGAATGAGTTCTCTGCAGCCATGGGAACCTCCCTCTGTGAGGAAATCCGAAATTCGAATACCGAAACCCTAAGTGTGCAAGCACGTTTCGAGCATTGATTCCAGTTTCGAAATTATTTAGGATTTCGTGCTTCGAATTTAGTGCTTGCGGTCTGTTACTGTTCTATTATCTCCGTCCCTTTCGGGATCGCAAATACAAACCGCGCATCTTCAAGACCCGTGTTCTCCCGGACATCCAAGAACGCAAGCTCCGCGGTATTGCCGGACCGGTCGTACACGGCCATAGCGGTGATGCGGCCTGTTTCATCGCAGACCAGTTCGATCTTTTTCATCGCCGCGTCCTTCCGCTTCGGGGTCAGGTCCAGCGTATGACGCACAGCACCACTGACCCTCTCGACAACCTCGAACTCGTTCCTTATATCAGCCGCCCCCAGGAGGAACGAAACCGGGACATTGGCCTGCGCAATATCCGTGAACGTGCGTTTGACGGCCTGTTGGCCCTTCTTTGAATACAACAGGGCGTTCTTGCCGTCAAGCACAATGACCTGTCCGTTCGTGTAATCGATGCGGAGCCTGCCCGGCTTCTTCATGAGCAGCGTTCCTTCGAACGTTTGTGTCTTGCCGACGGAGGAAAGGAGGTTCTTCTGTACGACCCGCGCCGTGAGGTCCCCGAGATCGCGATAGTGGCCCTCGATGGTTTGAATGATCGCATCTTGCGATGGGCCTGCAGGGCTCTCGCCCGCCGAGGACACCGAGACCGCAGAGAAAAGACCGCATACCAGCAGGAGCAGTGCAGCGGTCCTTATTCCGCACTCCGCATTCCGCATTCCGCATTTAGACATTATCACGCACCGTCCCGTCCATGTTCCTGCCGACGAGCACCTTGCGCGGCTTCGCGCCGTCGGCAGGCCCCACGATCCCGTCCTTCTCCATCATCTCGATCATCCGCGCGGCGCGGTTGTAGCCCACGCGCAGGTGGCGCTGCAGGAAGGACGTGGACGCCTTGCCGTTCTGCTGTACCAAGTCCACGGCCCGAATGTATTCCTCATCGCGCTCGCTGTCCTCGGTGGCGGCCACCGACGCCTCGGCGACCTCCTTCACCCGCTGCTGGAGCAGTTCATAGTTGGGCTTTGCCTGTTTCTTGATGAACTCCACGACCCGTTTGATCTCCTGCTCGGACACGAAGCATCCGTGCACGCGCTGGAGGTGGGCCGTGCCGGGCGGCAGGAAGAGCATATCGCCCATGCCGAGCAGGTTCTCGGCTCCGTTGGCGTCCAGGATGGTCCGCGAGTCGGTCTTGGACGAGACGCGGAACGAGATGCGCGCAGGGAGGTTGGCCTTGATCAGGCCGGTGATCACGTCCACGCTCGGCCGCTGCGTGGCCACGATGAGGTGGATGCCCGCGGCCCGGGCCATCTGCGCGAGCCGCATGATCGAGTCCTCGACTTCGCGCTGGACGGTCATCATGAGGTCCGCAAGCTCGTCGATGATCACGACGATGTAGGGCAACCGCTCGCCCTCCGGCACCGCCTTGTTGTAGGAGTCGATGCTCTTCGAGCCCTTCTCTGCAAGCTGGCGGTAGCGCCGCTCCATCTCGGCCACCAGCGCCCGCAGCGTCTCCGCGGCGCGCTTGGGCTGCGTCACCACGGGCGACAGGAGGTGAGGGATGTCGTTGTAGAGCGAGAGCTCCAGCATCTTCGGGTCCACGAGCACGAGCCGTACCTCGCTCGGCCGCGCGTTGAACAGGAGCGCCAGGATCACCGTGTTGATGGCCACGCTCTTGCCCGAGCCCGTAGAGCCGGCAATGAGCAGGTGGGGCATCTTTTCCACGGAGGACACCACCGATACGCCGAAGATGTCCTTGCCCAACGGCACCTTCAGCTTCGACTTGTGCGAATGGTACTCGGGCGACTCGAGGATCTGGCGGAAATAGACCGTCTCCCTCGTGGTGTTCGGCACCTCGATGCCCACGGCCGCCTTGCCGGGCAGGGGAGCAACGATGCGCACGCTCCCGGCCTTCATGGCCAGCGCGAGGTCGTCGGAGAGGCCGACGATCCGGTTCACCTTCACACCGGGCGCTGGCTCGAACTCGAACATGGTGACCACGGGACCGGGGTAGACCTGGGCCACCCGGCCCTCGATATCGAAGTCCCGCAGCTTGTTCGTGAGCAGTTCGGACTGGGCGATCATGTCGTCCTTGGACACCTTCTTCGCGGGCGGCGGCAGAGGGTCCAGGAGGTCCGGCGACGGGAGCTTGTAGCCGCCGGTGCCGTCCTCCATGAACTCGAAGTTCGCCTGCACCGGCTTGGCGGGACGCTCCTTCTTCTCCTTCGGATCGCGAAGACCCGCGACGACAGGCGGCTTCTCCCGCTCCCTGACCTCGCGCTCCTTCGCGGACTCGACGATCCGGGGCGGCTCCTTCGGCACCGCGGGCCGCGACTTTGCCTCGCGCGCCTTTTCCGCACGGGCACGCCTGACCTCGAGCAGGGTCTCGATCTGCGCCGTCATGCGGGCGGAGGCGTCGCGCAGCCAGGCAAAAGCCTTCATGAGCGAGAACGGGGTGAAGAGGATGAGCCCGATTACCGCCGCGGTGAACGTGATGATGTAGGCGCCGGCGACGGATACCGTCCCGCGCAACAGGGAGGAGAGGAGGCCGCCCAGCATGCCGCCGGAAGGCACCTGTTCGCCGAAGAGCCGCAACGCTTCACCCTGGAGCGACAGGAACGTCGTCGCCGCAAGGAAGAGCGCCAGACCGCCGATCTTCTTAAGCAGCGGGTGGACGGTCTCCCTGCGCAGCGCGATGAACGCGGCGGCGATGAAAAGATAGAGGGGAAGAAAATACGCGGATACGCCCACGAGCTTGAGGAGCGCGTCCGAGAGATAGGACCCGATGATTCCGGTTGCGTTCTTGATCTTTCCGCCGCCGCCCGAGACGCTGAAGCACGGGTCCGTCGCGGTGTAGGTGGCAAGGGCCAGGAACGCGATGAGGCCGACGGCAAAGAAGATTAGCGCGACGACCTCGTTCCAGTGCTTATGTTTTACCTTTTCTACAGGCATAAATAATACGAGAACGGAAGAAGGTAAGGAGTGAGGAAGCAAAAAAACATCTTTAGCCTCCCGGATATTTCTTGCCTTCCTACCCTCTTGCCCACCTTCCTTCTTTAACGTGTCCCATCATCACCGCACCAGCCACAGAACGACCACCGCCCCCGCCAGGGCGATCCGGTACCAGACGAACAGGTCAAGCGAATGGCGTTCGAGATAGCGGATCAGGAAGCGGATGGCGAGGTATCCGACGACAGCTGCGCTGAGCGTCCCCAGGACGCAGCCCCACGCGGCATGCCCCTGGAACGTGATGTGCCGCAGCTTGAAAAGCCCGGCGCCCGCGATGATGGGCGTGGAAAGAAGAAAGGAGAACCGCGCCGCATCCTCGCGCTTGTAGCCCGCAGCGAGCGCGGCGGAAATGGTGATGCCCGAGCGCGAGACGCCCGGGACGAGCGCGATCGCCTGGGCGAGCCCCACCAGCATCGCGTGGCCCAGCGTCATGGACGCGAGCGGACGGCTGCGGGACGAATAGCGGTCCGCCATCCACATGACCAGCGAGCCCGCGGCAAGAGCCGCTGCGACCAGGAGCGGATTCCGGAACGCGTTCTCCACCACATCGTGGTAGCGCATGCCGACGATAACGGCCGGCACGGTCGCAAGGGCGATGTACCAGACAAGCCGCGCCTCGTACTCGGGCGCCTTCCCCTGCACGACCTTCAGCACAGCGCCGCCGAACTGGAGCCAGTCCCTGCGGAAATACCAGAGCACCGCGATGAGGGT
>Ga0315268_10005307_pt1 | contig 13873 bp, 5 predicted proteins | sample C1_top_MG_FD_204535 | JGI IMG/M metagenome (GOLD analysis project Ga0315268, IMG submission 204535) | Sediment microbial communities from Yellowstone Lake, YNP, Wyoming, USA - C1_top | ecosystem: Environmental > Aquatic > Freshwater > Lake > Sediment | place: USA: Wyoming | collected 2017-08-01 | reverse complement strand
GACCAGATGACGGGTGGGGCCGGCAACGATACCTACGTCGTCGACAACACCGGCGACATCGTGACGGAAGCTGCCAACGAAGGCACCGACACCGTCCTCTCCTCGGTCAGCTACACGCTTGCCACCAACGTCGAGAACATGACCTTGACCGGCGCGGCCAACATCGACGCCACCGGCAACAGTCTGGACAACGTTCTCACCAGCAACACGGGCAACAACAAGCTCTACGGTCTGGCCGGCAACGACACCCTGGTCGGCAACGGCGGCAACGACCTGCTGGATGGCGGCACGGGTAATGACGCCATGACCGGCAACGCCGGCGACGACACCTACGTGGTGGATAGCGCCAGCGACATCGTTTCAGAAAACCTTGACGAAGGCAGCGACACCGTCCAGTCCTCCGTCAGCTACAGCCTTGGCGCCAACGTCGAGAACCTGGTCCTGACCGGCACGGCCAACCTCAACGGTAGCGGCAACGCACTCGCCAACAGCCTCACCGGCAACAGCGGCGCCAACGTGCTCGACGGCGGCGCGGGCAACGACACGCTGGCTGGCGGCGCGGGCAACGACACCTATGTCGTCGATGAGACCGCCGACGTGGTCATTGAAGGCCTCAACGCCGGTACCGACCTCGTTCAATCCTCGGCCACCTACACCCTTTCGGATAACGTTGAGAATCTCACGCTGACCGGCAGCGCCGACCTCAACGGCACGGGCAATGCCCTGGCCAACGTCATCACCGCCAATGCCGGCATCAACGTGCTGACGGGCGGCGCGGGCAACGATACCTACGTGGTGAACGACACGGCCGACGTCGTTGTAGAAAACCTCAACGAAGGCACCGATCTCGTCCAGTCCTCGGCGACCTATACGCTCTCCGCCAACGTCGAGAACCTCACGCTCACCGGCACGGCCAACATCGACGGCACCGGCAACACCCTCAACAACACCATCATCGGCAACAGCGGCAACAACGTCATCGACGGCGGCGCCGGCGCCGACGCGATGCAGGGCGGCGCGGGCAACGATACCTACATCGTCGAGAATGCCGGCGACGTGGTGACCGAAGCGGCCAGCGCCGGCACCGACCTGGTCTACTCGTCGATCAGCTACACCATGACCAGCAACGTCGAGAACCTGACCCTGACAGGCACGAACAACATCAACGGTACCGGCAACACGCTGAACAACGTCATCATTGGCAACACCGGCAACAACCGGCTCGACGGCAGCACGGGCGCCGACAGCATGGCCGGGGGTCTGGGCAACGACACCTACGTTGTAGAAAACATCGGCGACCTCGTTACCGAAGCGGTCGACGAAGGCACCGACAGCGTTGAGTCGAGCATCAGCTACACGCTGACGGCGAATGTCGAGAATCTGACCTTGACCGGCACCGCCGCGATCAACGGCACCGGCAACGCGCTGGACAACGTGATTACGGGCAACAGCAATAACAATAACCTCTATGGCCTGGCTGGCAACGATACCCTGAGCGGTGGCGCGGGCAACGATCTGCTCGATGGCGGCACGGGTGCGGACATCATGGCGGCCGGTGCCGGCAACGACACCTATGTGGTGGATGACGCTGGCGATCTCGTGACCGAGAACCTCAACGAAGGCACCGACCTCGTCCAGTCGAGCATTACCTACGCGCTCACCAACAACGTCGAGAACCTGACCCTGACCGGCACGGCGACCATCGACGGCACCGGCAACAATCTCAACAACATCATCACCGGCAACACGGCGGCGAACGTCATCGATGCCGGGGCTGGCGACGATACCGTGGCTGCTGGCGCCGGGGCCGACATCATCACCGGTGGCGACGGCAACGACAGCCTGTCGGGTGAAGCGGGCAACGACACGATCTACGGCAATGCCGGCAACGACACCCTCAACGGCGGCCTGGATGCCGACACCATGATGGGCGGCACCGGCAACGATACCTATGTGGTCGACAATGTCGGTGACCTCGTCGTCGAAAACGCGGCCGAGGGTACCGACCTGGTGCAATCCTCGATCACCTATACCCTGACCGACAACACCGAGAACCTGACGCTGACCGGCACGGCCAACATCGCCGGTACCGGCAACGTGCTGGACAACATCATCATCGGCAACAGCGGCGCCAACGCGCTCTACGGTCTGGAAGGTAACGACACCCTCGACGGCGGCACGGGAGCGGATGCCATGACGGGCGGCACCGGCAACGACACCTACATCGTCGACAACACGGCCGACACCGTGGTCGAGGCCCTCGATGAGGGCACCGACCTGGTGCAGTCCAGCGTGACCTACACGCTCTCCGCCAATGTCGAGAACCTGACCCTCACGGGTAGTGCCGCGATCAACGGCACCGGCAATGCGCTCAACAACATCCTCGTCGGCAACACCGGCAACAACAGTCTCTACGGCTTGGCCGGCAACGACACCCTGACCGGCAATGCCGGCAACGACGTGCTCGACGGCGGCCTGGATGCCGACACCATGGCCGGTGGCGCAGGCAACGATACCTACGTGGTCGACAACGCCGGCGACCTCGTGACAGAAAACCTCAACGAAGGCACCGACCTCGTCCAGTCCAGCATCACCTACACCCTGACCGCCAACGTCGAGAACCTCATACTGACGGGAACAGCCCTGATCGATGGCACCGGCAACAGCCTGGCCAACGTCATCACCGGCAACACGGCAGCCAACGTCATCGATGCCGGGGCTGGCGACGACACGGTGGCGGCCGGAGCGGGCGACGACACGGTGATCGGCGGCGACGGCAACGACAACCTGTCGGGCGAAGCCGGTAACGACACCCTCAGCGGCAATGCCGGCAACGACACGCTCAACGGCGGGCTCGACGCCGACAGCATGGCCGGCGGCATCGGCAACGACACCTATGGGGTGGACAACGTCGGCGACCTGGTGACGGAGAACCTCAACGAGGGCACCGATCTGGTCCAGTCCAGCATCACCTACACCCTGACCGACAACACCGAGAACCTGACGCTGACCGGCACCGCCAACATCAACGGTACCGGCAACGTCCTCAACAACGTGGTGACCGGCAACAGCGGTGCCAACACGCTTTACGGTCTGGAAGGCAACGACACGCTCGACGGCGGTAGCGGCGCGGATACGCTGGTCGGCGGTACCGGCAACGACACCTATGTCGTCGACAACGCGGCCGATGCCGTGGTCGAGGCCCTTGACGAGGGCACCGACCTGGTCCAGGCGAGTGTGACCACCACGCTCGCGGCCAATGTCGAGAACCTCACGCTGACCGGGACTGGCAACATCAATGGCACCGGTAACGAACTCAACAACGTGATCGTCGGCAACAGCGGTAACAACAGCCTGTATGGTCTGGCCGGCAACGACACGCTGACGGGTAGTGCCGGCAACGACATCCTCGACGGCGGCCTGGACGCCGACACCATGGCGGGCAATGCCGGCAACGACACCTATGTGGTCGACAATGTCGCCGACGTTGTGACGGAAGCCGCCAACGAAGGCACCGACCTGGTCCAGTCCGCGATCAATTACACCCTCGGCGCCAACGTCGAGAACCTGACCCTCACGGGAACGGCCGACCTCAACGGCACGGGCAACACGCTGGCCAACGTCATCACCGGCAACAGCGGCAACAACGTGCTCGATGGCGGCAGCGGTGCGGACACGCTGGCAGGCGGTGCGGGCAACGACACCTACCTGGTGGACAACACGGCCGACGTCATTACCGAAGCCGCCAATGCCGGTACCGATCAGGTCTATGCCTCGGCGACCTATACCCTGTCCGCCAACGTCGAGAACCTGACGCTGACCGGCACGGCCGCGATCAACGGCACGGGTAACACTCTCGACAACGTCCTCGTCGGCAACAGCGCCAACAACACCCTGAACGGCGATGCCGGCAACGATACTCTGGATGGCGGCGCCGGGGCGGATGCCATGAACGGCGGCACGGGCAACGACACCTATATCGTCGATAACGCCGGCGACGTGGTGACCGAAGCCGCCAGCGCCGGTACCGATACCGTGCAGTCCGCGATCAATTACACGCTCACCGCCAACGTCGAGAACCTGATCCTGACCGGCACGGCCTTGAACGGCACGGGCAACACGTTGAACAACGTCATCACCGGCACCACCGGCAACAACACCCTGGATGGCGGCAGCGGCGCAGACACCCTGATCGGCGGCGCCGGCAACGATACCTACGTGGTGGACAACAGCGCCGACGTGGTGACCGAACTGACTGGCGAGGGCACCGACACCGTGCTCGCCTCGGCCAGCTTCACCCTCGCCGACAATCTTGAAAACCTCACCCTCACGGGAACAGCCGCGATCAACGGCACCGGCAACGCCCTGGACAACGTGATCGTCGGCAATACCGGCAACAACAGCCTCTACGGTCTGGCCGGCAACGACACGCTCACCGGCAATGCCGGCAACGACCTGCTCGATGGCGGCACCGGTACCGACACGATGGCCGGCGGCCTGGGCGACGACACCTATGTCGTCGATGACGTTGTCGACGTGATCGTCGAGAATGCCGGTGAAGGTACCGACACGGTGCAATCCGCCATCGACTATGCACTGGCCGATACCCTGGAGAACCTGACGCTCACCGGCGGCGCCAACCTGACCGGTACCGGCAATGCCGGCGCCAACGTCATCATTGGCAACAGTGGCGACAACGCCCTCTATGGTCTGGCTGGCAACGACACGCTCACGGGCAACGGTGGCAACGACCTGCTTGACGGCGGTACGGGTGCCGACACCATGGCCGGTGGTCTGGGCGACGACACCTACCTCGTGGACAACGCCAGCGATCTGGTCACTGAAACTACCAATGCCGGCAACGACATCGTGACTGCGTCGGTCGATTACACCCTCACGGCCAATGTCGAGAACCTGGTCCTGACCGGAGCAGCACTCAACGGCACGGGCAATGCCCTGGCCAACACCCTCAGCGGTACGGCGGCCAACAACGTGCTCGATGGTGGCACTGGTGCGGACACCCTGATCGGTGGTCTGGGCGACGACACCTACGTGGTCGACAACAGCGCCGACGTGGTGGTGGAGAATGCCGACGAAGGCACCGACACCGTCCTGGCAAGCAGCACTTACACCCTTTCCGACAATCTTGAAAACCTCACCCTGACCGGCAGTGCCAACATCGACGCGACCGGCAACGCGCTGGCCAACGTGCTGACCGGCAACGCCGGCATCAACGTGCTGACGGGCGGTGCTGGCGACGATACCTACGTCGTCAATGACACGCTGGATACCGTCATCGAGAATGCCGACGACGGCATCGACACCGTGCTGGCCTCCGCCGACACCACGCTCTCCGCCAACGTGGAGAACCTCACCCTGACCGGCACGGCCAGCCTGTCCGCCACCGGTAACGATCTGGCCAACACGATCATCGGCAATGTCGGCAACAACGTCCTTGACGGCGGCACGGGCGCCGACCAACTGATGGGTGGTGCGGGCAACGACACCTATGTCGTCGACAACGCGGCCGATCAGGTTACGGAACTGGCTGGCGAAGGCATGGATACCGTCCAGGCCAGCGTCGATGCCTCCCTCGCCGACAATGTCGAGAACCTCGTCCTGACCGGTAGCACCAACCTCTCCGCCACCGGCAACGCCCTGGACAACACCCTGACCGGCAACGCCGGCAACAACCTCCTCGATGGCGGTCTCGGCGCCGACCAGATGGCTGGCGGGCAGGGTGACGATACCTATGTCGTCGATCAGTCCGGCGATGTCGTTACGGAACAGGCCGCAGGGGTGGAAGGGGGCACGGATACCGTCCGCTCCGCCATCGCCTACAGCTTGGGCGCCAACGTCGAGAATCTCGTCCTGACGGGCAATGCCAATATCGACGGCAGCGGCAACGCCCTGGACAACGTCCTGACCGGCAACGCCGGTAGCAACCTGCTGGATGGCGGTGAGGGCAACGACACCCTCGACGGCGGGGCCGGCAGCGACGTCCTGATGGGCGGCGCCGGCAACGATGCCTACGTCTTCCAGCTCGGCAGCGGTTCCGACCGCATCGTCGATGCCCAGGGCAGCGACACGCTCCTCGTCGGCGGCGGGCTGACCGAGTTCAACCTCGAAGCCGAGCGCATCGGCGACAGCCTGGCGATCCACATCCTTGGCAGCGAGGACTTCATCACCCTCGACAACTGGTATGCCCAGGCCGGCGGCATCGAGCGCATCGTCTTCGGCGACGGCGCCACGCTCGATCGCGCCGGCATCGATGCGCTGCGCAACCGGCCCCCGGTGGCCAACGCCGACAGCATCACGGTGCACGAGGACGGCGGGGCGCTTACCTTCGCCGCAGCCAACCTGCTGGCCAACGACACCGACCCGAATCCGGGCGATGTGTTGAACGTGATCGGGGTGGGTACGTCGCAAGTCGGTGCCAGCGTGACGCTGACGGACGGCCAGGTCACCTACGACATCGGCAGTGCCTTCCAGGAACTGGCTGCTGGCGAAACGGTGAATGACAGCTTCAGCTACACCATCACCGACAGCAAGGGCGCCCAGGCGGCTTCGCTGGTCAATGTCACCATCGTCGGCACCAACGATGCCCCGGTCACGACCGCCGATACCGCTGCCACCGTCGAGGACACGGCAACGCCGACCACGGGCAATGTCCTGGGCAACGATACCGACATTGACCATGGCACGGTGCTGCACATTGCCGCCCCGGGCGACTATGTCGGCGCCTACGGCACGCTGAGCCTGGCGGCGGATGGCAGCTACAGCTACGCCCTGGCCAACGGCAGCGATGCCGTGCAGGCCCTGGCACAGGATCAGGTCGCCATCGACCGCTTCGCCTATGACGTCACCGATGGTATCGCGGCCGTGGGTTCGACGCTCGATATCAGCGTCACCGGCATCAACGACGCACCAGTCGTAGCGGGTGACGCCGGCCAGGTGGCCGAGGATGGCATCCTGGCCGCCAGCGGCAATGTGCTTGCCAACGACACCGACATCGATGCCGGCACGCTATTGCGCGTCGCGGCGCCGGGTGAGTATGTCGGCGCCTATGGCACCCTGATGCTCCAGGCCGATGGCCGCTATGCGTACAGCCTGCACAACGACAGCCTGGCGGTGCAGTCGCTGGCCAGCGGCACGTCCGCCGTCGATCACTTCGCCTATGCCGCCACGGACGGGATCGCAACAGTTGATTCTGCACTGGACATCACGGTGCAGGGCGCCAACGACGCCCCGGTGACCACCGACGACGCGGCCATCGTGGTCGAGGACTGGCTGACGGTCGCCACCGGCAATGTCCTGGCCAATGACTCGGACGTGGATGCCGGTACGGTGCTGCAGGTGGCTGCGCCAGGCACCTATGCTGGCAACTACGGTAGCCTGACGCTGAATGCGGATGGCAGCTACGCCTATGCCCTCGACAATGCCACCGCAAAGGTGCAGTCGCTGGGCCGCGAAGCGGCCGTGGTGGAACACTTCGCCTACACGGCGACGGATGGTCAGGTGGGCACCGGGGCGACCCTGGACGTCTTCCTGCATGGCACCAACGATGCGCCGATCGTGGTGAAGCCGCTGGCCGATCACGACGTGACCTTCAACAAGCCGTTCTACTGGCAGATGCCAGCCGACAGCTTCAAGGATGTCGATGCCGGCGATGTGCTGACCTATACGGCGAAGCTGGCCGACGGTTCGGCGCTGCCGGACTGGTTGCGCTTTGATGCACAGACGCTGGCCTTCTCCGGGGTGTCGCCGAAGGCGGTGATGTCGATCGAGGTGCGGGTCACCGCGACGGACAAGGTGGCGGCGACCGGCAATACGACGGGCAGCCTGTCGGCGTCCGATGTCTTTACGCTGTCGATCAGCCACGGCAACGAAGGGGTGGGTAACGGCCAGGATGCGGCGCCGGCGGGACAGACGACGAACTTCAACGACGGGGCCGGGACCAGCCCGGGCAATCCGGGGGCGAAGTCGAGCAAGACGAGCACCACAACGACGTCCACCTCGGGTGCCAGCCTGGCGTCGACGAGCGTGGCGCCCACGGTGCCGACCACGACACCGCTGCCGACGACGACTTCCGCGACCGGGACCACGAGCTCATCGACGGAGGCGACGACGGATACGGCGGCCAAGCCGGTGCCGGCTTACCTGGGAAGCGATACCTGGAGTCAGTACGGGGTACAGGCCGCAGGGACAGGCAGCAGTTCGGGCAGCACGGATCCGACGGCGATCTTCGCGCGCTGGCTGGCGATGGATCTGGCGGTGTCTCAGGCGCTGGCCGAGCAGCCGACCGCCTGGGCCGATTCCGGTGCCGATGTCTCCGTCCTCAACCAGGCGTCCTCAGGCTTCCTCGGCTCCACCACCGCCTTCGGCAAGGACGCTCTCTCGCTCCTCTCCTCCAATACCAACCTCCAGTCCTTCAACGGCCTCGGCAACGGCACTCAAAATATCTCTTAAGCCTCTCACTCCCTCTCTCTGTTCAGGAGAGGGGGATGGAGGGTAAGGACATCATGCGAAATCAGATCACCATGCGGATTCGTCGACTTGCACCAGGCCATTACGGCTGGACGATGGAAGCCGATGGTGAGGTCGAGTCCAGTAGCGACGATCTGGAGTCCATTCAGGCATGCCTGGTGGACATGGCGAGGGGGCTACCCGAGACGACGGAGCAAATCAAAGTCTTTTACCGGGATGAACCGGTTGGCAGCTTTAGTGCCGGTTCAATCAGCGAGGTACCGGAGGAGGTTGCGGATCTCATCGATGAACGGTACTCCGCCATCGTCGAGGCCCGGATGTGAAGCTCAGCGTTTCTCTGCCGCACGATAGACCGCATTCCGGTCGCGTCTGCCAACGGCGATGACCAGAACGATCAGCCGCTTGTCGAGAACCTCATAGACCAGGCGATACCCGATCGTGCGCAGCTTGATCTTGTAACGATTCGGATGGCCGAACAGTTTCGCGGAGGGAATGCGGGGTTCCGTGAGGCGTTCGGCCAGCTTCTTCTTGAACTGATCGCGAACCGAGCCATCCAGACGTTTCCACTCGCTCAACGCCTCTTCGAGAAACTCGAGCTCAAAGCTCATCGAGTTTGACCTTCACGCGCTTTTGGCCGGCGCGAGCATCGGCCAGGGCATTCAGTTCGATGTCTTCGAGACGCTCGATCATGGCCTCGAAGGCTTTGGCGGGAACGCAATAGAAAGCGGGCTCGTTGCGATTCAGAATCGCGACCGGAAAGCCTTCGCCAGCGGCCACCGTGCCCATAGGGTTGCGTTTCAATTCGGAAATGCTGGCGGCCGTTTCCGACAGGATCTGGTGTGCCATGGTTATTCCTCGTGGAGTATTACGGGTGCCAATAGTAGCACCATTAAAGATGCCATACAAAGTGCCCATACGCCATTGCTTTCCCGGTGCGGCCGAGAGTCCATACCTGTCATATTTGACAGTTACATAACTTCACGCTTCCAGATAATCTCCCTTATTTGCCCATGGCCATCTCGTTGGATGGCGGTGAGGCATGACAAACAGGGGACATCAAGGCGTGAATCGCGGGTTGGCGGGAGAACACTTGCTCTGGCTGCTGGGCAGCCTGAGTACCCTCTATCGCATCCCCTTCGATGCGGCCCTCGTCGCCCAGCAGTATCCGCCGCCGCATACCCTGGCCACGTTCCATGAAGCGGCACGTGCCCTGGGCATCAAGACCGGCCTTCGCCGTGTCGACGAAAACGGTTGGTCAGCACTGCCATTGCCGGCGATTGCTTTTCTGCGTCCGGAATCGATATCGGCAACGGAAGACATGGAAGGCTCAGCAGAGGCAGACATTCCAGCGCCATCGCCCATTCTTGTCGTGCAGGCCGACAGGCAGAACCTGCGGTATTTCCAGCCCGGTAGCCAAGCCCCCGAAACAATGGCTGTCGAAGAAGCCGACCGGCGACTCGATACCGAACTGATCCTTGTCGCCCGAGAGTCGAAAGTCGGCGAAGGCAAGGAAGACAGCATTCCCGGCTTCGATGCGGAGAAGAAGGAATTCGGCTTCCGCTGGTTCGTTCCGGAACTCAAGAAACACAAGTCCCTCTGGCGCGACGTACTGCTGGCCTCCTTATCGATCCAGTTGGTCGGATTGGCGACGCCGCTCTTCACGCAAGTCATCATCGACAAGGTCATCGCACACCAGACCCAGAGCACGCTGCTTGTCCTGGGATTCGCGCTCGTGATCTTCATGCTCTTCACCAGCGGCATGACCTGGCTGCGGCAGTATCTGGTGCTGCATACCGGCAACCGCATCGACGCCGTGCTCGGCAGCCAAGTCTTCCGGCACCTGTTGCGCCTGCCACTGCCGTATTTCGAGAATCGACCCACCGGCACCACGGTGGCCCGGCTGCATGGCGTCGAGACCATCCGCGAGTTCATTTCGGGGGCTGCCATCACCCTGGTGCTGGACTTTCCCTTCCTGCTGATCTTCCTCGCGGTGATGTTCTGGTATTCGTGGCAACTCTCGCTGATCGCGCTGGGGTTGCTGTGTGTGATTACGCTCATGAGTGTGCTCATGGTGCCGGTCTTCCGCGAGCGCTTGAATCGCCAGTTCATGCTCGGTGCCCGCAATCAGGCCTTTGTCACTGAATACATCTCGGGCATGGCGACGGTCAAGTCATTGCAGATGGAACCTGATGTCGAGCGCAAGTATGGCGACTATCTGGCGAGCTATTTGTCGGCTGGATTCAATACCAAACAGGTAGGCAATACCTACAACGTCATCGCCAATGGCGTCGAGCAGTTGATGACGCTTTCCATCCTGCTCGTCGGCGCCCTACTGGTGATGCGCAACGAAGGCTTCACGGTCGGCATGCTGGTCGCCTTCCAGATGTTCGCCAGCCGCATGAGCCAGCCGATGCTGCGGCTGGTCGGCCTGTGGCAGGAGTTCCAGCAGGCCAATATCGCCGTCAAGCGCCTGGGCGACATCCTCGACATGCCGCAGGAACCGCACGCCCTGACCCCGGCACGGGAGGCAGGCGGCAAAGGCATGATCGAGCTGCAGGACGTGGCCTTTCGCTATTCCGAGCAGCACCCCTGGCTGTACCGAAACCTGGGCCTCGCCTTCAAGCCGGGACGACTGACCGTGCTGATGGGCCCATCCGGCTGCGGCAAGAGCACGCTGGCCAAGCTGCTGCTCGGCTTCTACTTGCCGCAGGAAGGGCAGATACGCCTCGACGGACGCGACATCCGCCATCTCGCCGCCAATGAACTGCGGCAGACCTTCGGCGTGGTGCCGCAGGAGACCGTGCTGTTCTCCGGCACGCTTTACGACAACCTGGCGATGGCACAGCCCTATGCGAGCTTCGACGATGTGGTGCAGGCCTGCAAGGCCGCCGAAATCCACGAAGTCATCGAGAAGCTGCCGGAAGGGTACAAGACCGAGATCGGCGAGCGGGGTACCGGGCTATCGGGCGGGCAGCGGCAACGCATCGCCATTGCGCGGGCACTGCTCAAGAAGCCGAAGATCCTGATCTTCGATGAGGCGGTGTCGAACCTCGACCAGCAGACGGCGGAGCACTTCGCCAAGACCATCAACACGCTCAAGGGCAAGGTGACGATGATCTTTATCACGCACCAGATACCGCGAGGGCTGCAGGTGGATGACGTCATCGCGATGGGTGAGCATGGGGTGAGGATGGGGGTTGTCGCAGAGTTGCCGGCAAACAAGGAAATGGATGCGGTGGGGAGGGGCGAAAAGTGAGGTTGAAGGTGGATATGAAAAGTCGGCGCTGGCGGGGCGGCGGTGATTGTTCTAACTGGGACTGGAGAATGACGGCGTGAAGATATTTAGAAACCGTGGCCTGTTCTTGATTGCTTTCTGTCTGCAAATGCCCTCGGGGGTGTTTGCGGACCAGCCGGCCAAGACTGAGACGGCTGGAAACAGCTTTGTCGATCTCACTGCAACTGAGCTACAGACTAAGAACAATATGCTCGATTGCGGATTGAGACTCGAAGGTTCGTTCTCGAAATACAGGCTTGTTTTTAGCAGAGGTTCTGTGCGTATTCCAGAGACGGCTGTTGCAAGAAAGGATGGTCAATCGCATGTGCTAATTAATGTCCGAGCTTATATCGGCCGGCTGAAAGTTGAGCAGCTACACGTTCGACTCGCGGAGGGGAGGCGTAACGAACTATTGATCTCCTGCCGCAAAGGAGCTAGTCAATGTGTGGCTCCTGTTGCGTATGCCCTAGTTGTTCGTGCTCCAGAGGAGCAGGCCTTGACTTCACTTCAAGCGCTAATGCCAAGATCGTTGCTTTCAAGTGGGAAATACGACATCGGTAGCGAAGCAAATCCAGGAGCAATTCTTGTGTTTGATCGTCCCGATTTGGTGTCTCCAGCAATGGATGGCCATTCTGGTGCACCGGATAGCAACTCTACAAATCTGTATTACGTCTGCGGCACCTCCATCGAATACTGGCAATAAGAAAAGGATACTGAAATGACTACGATCAGATTTGACGCATACAACCCCGGTTCGCAATTTCGAGTAGGTGATGCACCAGGAATGCGGGTGCATCCGCTTACACGAATTGTCGAGGGGCATAAGGGCGTTGATCTTCCTGCCGTTACGGGATCTTCGATCTCGGCAGTAGCTGATGGAAAGGTTGTCTACGTTGCGAATGTTGAACAGAAGGATGCCTCCGGGAAAGGCTGGGGCTACTACGCAGTCATTCAGCACACACGCGACGATGGCACGCAGTTCTATTCGCTTTACGCGCATCTGAATACAGCATCCCCACTCGTAAAGGGACAGACTGTTTTTGCCGGAAGTGAGATTGGCAAGGTAGGACAAACTGGTGGCGCGACAGGCCCGCATCTGCATCTGGAAATAATAGACAGCATATCTGGTACATCCGGAATCCCTGCCAAAACAGATCCGCGTCTCGATCCGACCACCTTCACTGACTGGGGTAATCTCCCTCACATGGTTGGCACCGACGCCACCGGCAACCTGCTGGTAGCAAGGAGCAGCGGCAGTATAGAAAGCGGAGATTTCTCGCGCATTGTCAGCGTGCTGGACAAGACGACGAGTGCCGTGATCGACAGCTATGGTGTCACTGCCTATGCCATCAATGACGAAACCGGACAACTCGCGGGCTATCGCTTCATCACCAAGAATGGCGCCGGCGCAACGACGAACATCGACATTGTTGACAAGGATGGCGGACTGCTACGCCATGAAATACTGGACACGAACGGCCAGACGGTCAGTCTTGCTCAAGCCGGAATTCGCATCGACACCGATAGCAACGGACAGAGGACGGCCTATATACCTGGTTTGGACGCAGGGGTCCCGGTGGCGGCTGATGGCTCATTCGTCGCGCCTACTGCAATTGGTGATGTCACCATACGGCTGGATGCTGATCCGCTAAAGGGTGGAACCTGTGAAGCCAATGGGCAAAGCTACAGGTTTGCAGGCGGCGACATACTGGGCAGTTGTGCTGACGGTTTAGCAATCCAGAGCCATCAACAAACCCAACCCATCGACTGGATCATCAATGGTGCCGGGGATGCCATCGCCACCGTTGCCGGCCTGACAAACAATCTACTTGATTCGACGAACCTCGCATTGAGCCTTGTACAAGGCAATCTCGGCAAGGAACTCCTTGCGCTCAATCCGGAACTCGAAGCCGCGTTTCTCGACACTGCGGATGGTGTCAACAACTTGCTGGAAACCATTGCAACGAAGCTGACCGAGTTACAAGCGGCCATGGCATCGGCTGATCCTGACTCAAGAGAAACCCTTGTCAGTTCATCGCTAGGTTTGGGTGGCGATTTGTTTGGATTGCCGGAGGCCATTGTTACCGCATACGGTGATGTGACCGCAAGAAT
>Ga0315268_10005306_pt1 | contig 13873 bp, 10 predicted proteins | sample C1_top_MG_FD_204535 | JGI IMG/M metagenome (GOLD analysis project Ga0315268, IMG submission 204535) | Sediment microbial communities from Yellowstone Lake, YNP, Wyoming, USA - C1_top | ecosystem: Environmental > Aquatic > Freshwater > Lake > Sediment | place: USA: Wyoming | collected 2017-08-01 | reverse complement strand
TGGCGGGCCTCATCCTGCTGGCCACCACGCCCGTGGAAGAGCTGTTTGTGGGTCTGGTGAAACTGAAGCTGCCCTATCCGGGGGCCTTTGCCTTTGCCCTGGCCCTACGCTGGGTCCCGGAAATTTTCGCCACCACCCGCCGGGTGAGGGAGGCTCAAGGAGTCCGGGGGCTGACCTGGGAGGAGGGCACCCCCGTGGAGCGCCTGAAGCGCCATCTGCCCCTGCTGGTGCCCATTTTTCTCCTGACGCTGCGCCGCAGCCAGACCATGGCCTGGGCCCTGGAGGCCCGGGGCTTCCAAATGAGCCCCCGGCGGACCTATCTTTTGGAGACGCGCATGGGGGGGCGGGACTGGCTGGCCTTGGGGCTGGCCACGACGCTCCTGGCCTTTTTCCTGGCCCTGCACCTAGCGGGCTGGGACCGGATTCCGGGGCTGTTGCTGAGTTGACAATGCAGGTTAAGCGAAAAAAAGTATTGAGCCGTTTGCCGATCCCCATTGAAAATTGAAAAATTGTCGGCGTGGATCATATAAGCGGTGCGTTGAGGACAAGCTGGCTTTAAAGCGTATTATGCCCGAGATATAGGTAGAAATATCTTCTCAAATCTGTGTTTAATGCTTCTTTTAAATAGACTTGGTAATAATTTTAGAGTTTCTTTAAGGGAAAGGTTACGATAATCTGATAATTGTAAATATCCTTCCGGATGAACAATTGCCAAAGGCAGATTGTAAAGGCTCTTATATTCATCTCGAAGTAATGAATAGTTATTTAATTCATCACTCTTTACAAAAAATAATAGGTTCTGCCGATACCAAAATTCTACGTAATTATTATTCCATATCTTAGGTCTTAAGCAATCAATTACTGCGTATCCTCTCTCTGTAAACAAATGCGCCCAATATTCCGGCCATTGTTCATTTAAATGATGGGTGCCTCCTTGAAAAGGAATGGCGGCAGAGAACAGCACTATCGGTGCCAAGCGCACCAGAGAATCTATGAAATTTTCAGCGCAGCGGGCGGGCAAATGCTCTGCCACTTCCAGGGAAATGGCCAAATCCACCTTAATTTCCAAGAGCAAAGGCTCTTCTAAATTGAGGGCTTGAAAGCATCCTTCGGGGATTAGCAGGCTGCCTTTATCCACCCACGGTCCATCCACTCCATAGATTTTCTTGACCCCATGCTCTTTAAATACAGATAACCAGGTGCCAATGCCGCAGCCCACGTCAATGACCGATTGAGGTTGCACATAGCGCAAGACCAGGGGCACGATCTCCCGGGCTGAACATAATGACCCGGCACGGATGGAATCGAAAAATTCTGGTGAATACGAATGCATCTCATTTATTCCGAGTGCTTAGCCCCGAAAAGGTTCCTCTCTTTGTAGCCAAATCGGCTTGTGGAAGGCATGATAGCACAAATTTCGCTGAAACTATAAAGAATAGCATTAACTTGCCACCATCAAACCTACTAATAAAATTAAAGAATTGTCGATGTAGCCAATATAGCGAAATATTTGGCAAAGCAGAGCTTTACCTCCAATCAGGTTCCCAAGCTCAGCTTGGGAACCAGGAAAAAAGGGAGAGCAGGATGGGGCCAGTCACCTACCTTGCCATTCGCCACCGGTTTGGGTGGGATGAGTCCATGAGCACCGCCTTCAGCCTTTTCCTGCGGCTGTTCCTCTGCTTCGTGGCGGCCAGGTTTCTCCTCCAAACCATCGGGTGGAGGGCTGGCGGAGAATTCTGGGGGATTATTCCTTACCGGGATTTCAGGACCGGGCGGCCATTGAGCGCAAGTCATTAAACGACTTGATAGGGTGTCTCATGGGAAAGGACCGGGAGAGATTCGAGGGTGAGCTTGGCCGTGGGCGGCATTACGACCTGTTTGCGGTAGTGGTAGAAAAGCCTTTAGGATTTTTGGGCCGGTCCCAGCATGGGAGGCCTGCTGCTGTTTCATCCTCAATTGAAAATTGAAAAATTGTCGGCGTGGATCATAAAAATGGTGAGGGCCCATGAACGCGGCTCCTCACCGAGAAATGTACATCTTTCAGCGAGCCGTCGACGTAGGGGACCCAAAGAACGTAGTCGAATCCAGGGGTGTGAAGTAAAGGAGGAAGATCGCGTTATTTCTAGGAAACTTTTTCGTCTCCACCAGTTTCGCATTGTCATCAAGCCAGATCTCAGCAGGTACGCGGTCATCCCAACCGACATCACGGGCCTTGACCAGAATGATCCTTTTGCGTCCCGCCGCAAGAGCCTCCACGTCCGCCGGAACGCGCCCCAGTCCCAGCTCGCCGACCCAGGAGGCAAAGCCCACCCCTGTCTTGAAGGCAGGCTCTTGCTCCAGGTACCGGGCCAGGCCGGCCACGCAGGAAGGAAAGGAATGCACGAGGATCAAGTCTGACTCGTCCACCTGACGGGCGAGGAGTCTCGCTACCTCTGGGTACTGATCGTGGTAGTAACCGCAGTAGGAGCGACTGACGCCAACTAAGCACAAGAAAACGATCAGCGCCATGAGAACGGTTCGCAACCGATATTTCAAGCTTTCCAGGGCCAGTCCGACGAGCAGGCAGGCCGCCGGCATAGCCGCAAAGGCATAGCGGGGAACCGCGCTGATGTAAGTCCCGCGGACTAGATCGAAGATCACCATGCCAAGCCATGGACCCAGCAGCCAAAACCAAAGCAGGCTATGCGGGGGCGAAAAGATTGAGCTCATGAGCTTTGGAACTGCCGCTATGGCCAGGAGAAGGAAGACGCCGGCGTAGCTCCAGTTCAAGAATCGTGTCCCTCCAAAGAGAAAGGTCATCCAGGGAAGCGAGAGAACCCTCTTGATTGGCTGATAATTATCGGGGCGTACATAAAGCCAGTAGCGCGTGACACGCCATTGAGAAAGGAGCTCAGGGAGGTGGATGTACCACGGCAGGACCAGCAAAGCGGTCAGGATGGCACCCGCGCCGGAGAGTCTCCGAGGGAAACTGCCGGGGTGAAGTTGCAGCCAGAAGACCACGGGGATCCAAAAGAACAGGAAGAAATAATGGGTGAGCAGCCCCGCGACGCCTGCCAGGACCCAGAGGGCAAACCTCCCCGCACCCGGACCCCGGTCCCAGATCCTGAGCGTTAACCATGCCGTACTTACGCTGCAGAGCAAGAGCAACGAGTACATGCGCCCTTCCGTGGAATAAAAAACACTGAAAGGGGAGACGGCAAAGAGGATGCAAGTGGCTACAGCTGCACCCCGGCCGCCGAGCCTGGTGGCAATTGACCAGATCAGCGGAAAGCAGGCAAGAGACCATAGGACCGAGAACAGGCGAAGGCTGGCGTCTCCTGTGCCCAGGACGCGGGTCCACCCGTACAGCAGGAGATAATACAGGGGCGGGTTGGTATCAGAAAGAAATACCGCCCGCACAACTCTCCCGAGACCGGACGGAGGCACTTCGTGTTTGAGGTAACGGCTGTAAGCCGCAGGTGGGAGGGCTCTCGGGGCCTCCACGTAGTCCCCCAAGGCAGGGTCGGCCCGGGCGGCTGGGTGCTCAAGACTATGCCCCGTCGCCATCGCCAGCGAGAAGAACTCATCGGCCCACAGGCCGTGGCGATCCACCAGCCCGATCCGGATCAGAGCACAGAAGGCGAAGATGAGCACCCCCGTGAGTGCAGTTCGGCTCAATCCCGGTCCTCCGGCAGCACGCCGCACTCCTGCCGGGTATGGCGATGCGTGCCCACCCGTTCCAGTTTCCGATAGGGGCCTCTACCTAACGCCTTCTTGAGCCACAAGTGCAAGAGCACCTGGGCGTATCCGCCGCCCGCGCGGGCCAGACGGAAAGACGACATTCCCATGTTGGGCGTCCGGTTGATCCAGGAGATCGGGACCTCCTTGATCTTGTAACCCATCAAGAGGGGCTGCAAACCCGTCTCCGCGTTCACGGCAAAGCCAGGCTGGGTAAACCGGATCCGCTCCGCGACCTCTCGCCGCATCAGCTTCAGGTTGTTCGTGAGATCCCGAAAGCGTCGGAGCAGCACCAGTTGTGCAAGAAGATGGAAGCCACGGTTGGCCAGGATTTTCTGAAACGGATAGTTCAGCAGCACGCTGTGGCGGGAGAAGCGGCTGCCCACGGCGACGTCATACCCCTCGGCCGCAGCGTCAAAGAGATCCCGAACTTCCGGCAACAGGTGCTGAAAGTCGCAGTCCATGGACAGCACCCACTGGCCGGTCGCGGCACGATAGCCATCCGCCAGCGCTCGTCCCACCCCGTTGGGTGGCGTGCGCACGATCGGCTTCACCTTCGGATCCTCGGACGCCAGGCCTTTGATCACGTCTCGGGTCGCGTCCGTGCTATTGTCATCCACGAGGATGATCTCGTGCAGATACTCTTCGAAGAGCTCCCGCAGCCCGTTAACGAGCGGGCCGATGTTCATTTCCTCATTGTGACAGGGGATCACCACGGAGACCGAGTGCCGCAATACTTCGTGCTCGAAGAGGGATACCCCTGGCCGCGGGACGCTCCGAGGCGGCTTCTGGGCCTGGATCAGGATCGAACCGGCCAGCGTACGAATCCCCGGGGTATTCTCAAGGAGGATTGAAAGATTCCGCAGCACCCACGCCATCGACCGAGTCAAAGGCCAGTAAACGAAGTCATTGAACACCACCCAGATCCGGATGAATCCGATCTCCGAAATCAGCTCATACAGCTCCGAACGGCTCAAGAGCCCCCGCCGGTCCTCGCCCCCCAACAAACGCCCGACCATGCGACGCAACTTGAGCACTACATTCCAGGGGTTGCTCTCGTAGAAGATTACCTGGCCCCCCGGTCTCAGAAGGTCGTAAATAATCTTGGATATCTCCGCAGCTTCCTCCTTGTCCAAAAGATCAATCGCCACGATGAAAGCGAACTGTCTGCCCTGTAACTCCCCAGGTAGAGATGAAGCGACGAGGAACTCCACGTCTCTTGGAAGAGCTTCGGGATGTTGGCGTTCGGAACCGAAGGTTACCGCGGTAATTGGGTTTTCACCGCGAGACACGCGAAAGAGCTGCCGGGTGAATAGGCCGTCTCCGCAGCCCAATTCGAGGATGGTCTGACCAGGCATGAGGTGGACACAATGGCGGAAGGTCTGTGCCCTCCACAGCAACCGGTCTTCGGCTATCGGATCCCGCTTCCGCCGATAGTTGTCGCGGTAGCGCTCGCGCATCACAAGGGTCTCGACCATTGAGGCGGGCCGCCCGCTCATGGCATCATCCTTCTGATTTGCTCTTTAGCCGGTTGTTCCATGCGCTCACGATCTCCTCCAAGATGTCATTGAGAGAACGCGTGATGCTCCACTCAGGATAGTGACTTTGAAAGACAATGAGGTTGCTAATGTAGCAAATGTGGTCGCCTGCCCTTGGCTGGTCGCGGTACTGGGATTTCATCTTTTTCCCCGTCAGCTGCTCTACCATCTTGAACGCCTCGAGGATCGAACAGGAATTGGCCCTGCACCTGGCGGGGTGGGACCGGATTCCGGGGCTGTTGCTAAGTTGACAATGCAGGTTATGGGAAAAAGGACGTATTAAGCCGTTTGCCGATCCCCCAGGATAAATTGAGAATAATCAAAAATGATTTAAATATATTTTTAGTTCATTAAGATTATTGATATATAGCAGTGATCACAATATTAGTTAGACATTTTATTTTGAACATCTCCATTTAAATTTACTTCGAATAGAGTTATTGTACCATTAGCTCCCGAATCTTCTTCTGTAAGTATAAATGACCCGGCAATGTTACCTTTCTCAATAAAGCACCCGGTATTCCATATCTCAATGCTTCTTCGATACTTGCCATCAAAGACAATGTCAAAAATATGTCCAGCCTCATGAGTATGACCGAATATAAACACATCAGGTTGCGTATCGCTAAAATAGCGTAGATACAACTCAATGGCTCTTACCATACTATTATTTATAGGTTGGTTTCGCACCTTGCCGATTATATCTACTTTATCCAAGAGCTTGCCCAGTTTTTTATGCACTCTGAATATAAATTCCCTCATCGCTTTCATATATGAGACGGCATTTGCAACAGCCTGATACTGTGCAGTTCCAATGAAGAATTTTCTAACAGCTTTGGCTTCATTCCCATTTGCTTCATCGATTAATTCTTGGAGGTTCTTGAATAATGTTTGTTGATGATCGAGATAATGCCCGTGTGTAACGAAGATTTTACGGCCGGACAAATTGAACTCATAATCAGGATATACTACAACAAACCGTTCCCAAAGCTCCTTAGGAAATACCCCTCGGATAAAGGCGTGGGGAAAGACACCTTTCATTAATGGGAGATTCTTGGGAACCTGCCCCTGTGAGATTGGTTGGACAAAAGCTTTATCAGTGGCGAGAATATTCCATATAATGTAGTCATGATTACCTGGAATATAAACAATCTTATTAACGTTAAATTTTAATCCATCAAACAGAAAAGCTAACCAAGCTCTAAAACCAATTTGCTTGGGCCAAGATTCGGGTCCCTTCACTCCTTCAATTGCCTGAGTAAAAGATGCAATATTTACGTCTAGAATGTCTCCTGATAGGATAAGTTCATCAACATCTTTCAATCCTTGCAAAAATTGGCGCAGGCCTGTCGTCACAAACTCCCTTCTGAGAGAACACAGCGGGTCACCAAAATGTAAATCCGAGAAAATTAGCTGTTTCGCCATGTTATAAGACCTCCTTAATTTAATGAAAACCTTATATCGACCGTTCAAATCTTGTTATTTAGGATGTAGCAATGGCTTTTTCCTAAGAGCTTCATCTAAATAAATATTTGATATCTCCGTTGCAAGATATTTTGAGCCTATAGGATGAATAGTCCCAGACATATTATGATCAGGTCCAACTATGATCATAGCTGGTTGATCAGTTGCATAGTTTTCCTGGTTAGCAATTTCATACATACTCTTTATATCTAAGGGACTTGGTAGATTACTACCAGACGGATGAAAATGCCATTCCCCCACATAGAGCCCTCTTATCCCAAATTCCCTCGAAGCTTCCACAAGTTGTTGTTGGCAGTACTCTATATCTTTTTCAAAACGAGTTTCGATCATCACCGCTTTGGGGCCAGGACCTGAGGCCCGTAAGACGACGATCTCTCTCTCTTCCATTTCAAATCCGATCAAGATTCCACCTGTTTCGATTCTCTTTACCTTTTTTACTTCTTCTAAGATAGTTTCTTTTGCCGTTTGTGTGAGAAGGATCGGAACAGGAATTTTTTCATGGCATACTGGGCAGTTAGGATGCGGCGGCAAAAATTGTCTCTTTACGATGATTGGAATTTCACTCGAAACCGGAAGACCCGGAAGGGCTTCGGTGCTCCATATCCAATTATTAAACTCTATTTCGCCCTTTTCTAAGTGTTCTAAAACGATTCTCGCCGCTAACGATGCGATTAGTTTCAAATCCGCAGCGCTGGCTGGCCTAATTGGATTGTTGCACTCAGTGGTGACGAGCGGAAGAGCTAGGTCCTCATCAATTTTAATGAATTCACCTCCCTCCTCTTGGTGATAAATCGAAAGGCAGGTTTTGCAGGCGTCAACACCCGGAATAACACGAAAAATCCGCGCTACTTTTCCTCCTCTGAGCGCCCTGGCATAGAAAACAGTCCGCTTGCCCTTTACCGCAAGTTCATTTAGAAATGACTCGGTATTATCATCCGCAATCGTAGAAACTCCGATTGAATCTTTGTCAGGAAAAAGTTCACCAGCCGACTTTTGAAAGATATCTTCTGGTAAATGACCAAGATTTACAAAGTGATGTACATTTTCTAAAATCCTTATGGCAACAACAATCGTCTTGGGAAAATAAAGCAATCGACTACCGCAAAGGTGCCGGACTGTATTTTGGGCTTTGAGAATATCCTTATCTAATAGAAGAAGGTTCCCAACCCCTGCCTTGGCAAGATTATCAGCGAGTTCTGAACCAAGAGCCCCCAAACCAAAAAGAGAAACTTTCTTACTTTTTAAATTATCCCTCGAAAAGATTCCTCTATTCCTTTTAAAAAAGGATCTTTCATCTAAAGATTCGCTTCTTAAGACTTCAATCTCTCTTTCTTTTAGTCTTTCAATTAATTCATTTTCTTTAGGAGCGATTAAAACTGAGCGCTGTCCTGCCTTATACATATGAAAGAATTGCCATTCAAATTTTTGATCCGTTGGATTACGTCTTGGAAACCTTATTCCCAGATACACATCTTCATCTTTTCTTATTTTTTCTGAAACTAGCGACAATATAGTTTTAAAACCATTTTCTTGTTTCCCTAAATATAGAGCAAGGTCTTGCACTTTTTCAAACGGCTCAAGTTCTTTATCGATATTCCACCAGAAGCCTTCAATCAGAATTCCTTCTTCAATTTTTTGAATAAATGAAGCAGTTCTTTCCAAGATATCTTGCTTACTTGGAATATAAAATCCATCAAGAGGGAGGACATTATCCCGATCCTTGAGAGGAATAATTACTCTGCCCTCGGTAGACCCTTCAAAGGCAATTCCAACATACACTCTGTGGATTTCATCAAACACTGCTGGAGTCAGTTTACTTAGATAAAACGTTCCGAAATGAAGCTCTTTATCAAAGAAAGAATCCGTAATTAAAAAAGTAACTTTGCTATTTTGGTTAGGGAAGTGATGATAAAGCTCCACCTCAGCACTATCAGGTGGTAACCTACCTGTCTGGAAACCAGATAGCCAATCTCTTACACGCTTAATTATCTCTCTAATACTGTAAAATTCCGCTTGATACGAATGAAGGTCTTCTGCTTCCACGAAGCATAAGTTACCACCAGGGCCTTGGTGTCGCCTGTAGAAAAATCTAATAAATGGTTTGATTTGTTTCTCAATTTCATCGGGAGGAAGCTGGGCCAGATTTTTTATTATTTCTTCGTCAGGTATTTCTTTGAGTAAATAAACCGACGGTGGCTTATAGGGAGTGCTTTCCGGGTATACGATAAGCACGGGGAAACATAGGACTTCGTTTGATCTAACTATGATATGGCCGCAGGAGATGAAGGTTTTTTCAAAAAGTGTGAGAACCTCCAAGTAGTTTCCATTTGAAAGAAGCTCCTGCCATTCAGAGTGAAGCCAAGCAGGATACCTTTTATACCAACTCATACATGGTTGTCTCCCATAGGCTTATGATCGAGTTTAGTGCTAATGATAGTAGCGGCCTTTTTCCCTCCACTGCCACCGTTTTCATCAAAACCATATGCTTTTACCAAATCTTTGTCAGTGTAGACGTCAATATTACCAGCCGAGTCGATATCAACGATGACGGACTCCTTGTTGTCCCCTAAATTGATAATACAATCCTTCTTAATATGCTTTTCATAAATTTCAATGGCGTCCTTATGGGGATGATCAAATTCACTTTCGGAACGACTTGGAGCACTTATAACAAGGTAGTCAGGGGCGATTTTTTTAATGTGATCCTCGTAAGGGTCATCACCCTCTTTTTCCATAAAGAATGACCTTGAGCCGTGATGGGCGGCGCTAAGAACTTGAGACGGCAATCTTTCTGCGTGGTACTCGGTAATATGTTCTTTCCATGCCACGCAGTCAGCATCACCGGTCATAAGAATACTTTTGGGGTCTTTTCCATAGGTGAAGCGAAGAACGGTGCAGTACTCATGAACTCGCTTGTAATGATTATCAGCGTCTTCTTTGTCGATATCATCTTTCACATAGTCTGCCGGGGCCAAGCAATTATATGAGATATCCCAAAGATTCTTTTCCTCTTTTGTTCCCCTAAGCTCTTGGACGTTGTCGTTCCCAATGTCCTTCATCACCTCTTTAAGTTCCTTGTAGGCGTCCTTATGGCTTCCCTTTGGCTCATGGCCCGAATGCCAGATTTTAGAGACCGCCACCTCTTTATGAATATCTTTTATACCCAAGAGATGATCTTTGTGTGGATGAGTGTTGATAAAGAGGTCAAGGGGGTTATCACACAAGTCTTTCATTAACTTCGTAAGGTCGATCCCTTTTGCTTCAGGGTGATGGTTACAATCTATCAGGACAATCCTGTAGTTATCTTTATCCGGGACAACCATTAAAGTTGAGTCTCCCTGCCCCACATAAAGGAATATCGCCCTGAGTATCCCTTTTTCGCTTGGTATGCAAATTTTTTTGGCAGTATTGCGCATATTATGTCCCTCTTAAAAAGTTTATTATAAAATTAAATAGCAATAAAAGCATGATAGCACAAACTTCCCTTAAAGAGTTATTTTTTATAAGATCTGGTCATGCCAAGCCCTAGATAATTTCCTTGGTGATCGGCAGCCTCCCAAGCAAGCACCGCACGCTAATGATGAGATAGATGAAAGGTGGAGGCCACATGCAAATACCACCTTCGGGCGGGGTAAGGGCATACTCCTGACGAATCGATCTTGCTTTGGAGAGAACTTGAGAAGAATAGCTGATCACTTGCCAATATATGCGATTCTAAAGGGGTTGCGGAATCGTGTGCATCAATTAAGACTCTTTGTTTAAGACCGGGGTTCGGCCCGGAGCACCTCAGGGTCAACAGTTGCCGCATACTTGACAAAATTGTCCCGGAAGCGGCCGGCCAGTTCCCCTTGGGTTCATAGGCCTGGGGGAGCCGTATCCCCCTAACCCAAGCATTCTCTATCTAAAACACCTCCCGACAAAGGCGCCCTCTTAGAAGATTGCCCTGGCTAATTCCCACATCTGGGGGGATCGCCATATTCGGGATTTAAACAGTTCCCTATGGTAAATAAATTCTTTGGGTAACCGATCAAAAAAATTGTCAAACAGCTCCTCATGGGACCGTGCGTCTTGGGCGGCTGCGTCACGATCCACCGACATAATTTCATAGAATTTCTCCGGGTCGAAGTCCAAGCCTTCCCAGTTGATATCTTGATGGCGCGGCATATAGCCCATAGGGCTTTCCACGCCATAACCCTGGCCCCGGACTCGATCAACCAACCATTTGAGCACCCGCATGTTTTCGCCAAAACCGGGCCACATAAAATTGCCCTGCTCATCGCGTCTGAACCAATTTACCCGGAAAATGCGCGGCGGATTGGCCAACAGCCGCCCGATACTGAGCCAGTGAGTCCAATAATCGGCCATGTTGTAACCGCAAAAAGGCAGCATGGCCATGGGGTCCCGCCTCATGGTCAAACCCTCTTCAGCCGCAGCCGTGGCCTCGGAAGCCATGGTGGCCGCCAGATACACCCCATGAGACCAGTCAAAGGCTTGAAACACCAGGGGAACATCTTTGCTCATGCGTCCCCCGAAAATGAACGCCTTAATGGAAACGCCCACGGGATTATCCCATTCAGGATCGAAAGTCGGACACTGTTGGATGGGGGCGGTAAACCGGGAATTGGGGTGAGCCGCCAGCCGACCGCAACCCGGAGTCCAATCCCGCCCCTGCCAGTCAAGCAAATGAGCCGGGGTCTCCTCGGTCATGCCCTCCCACCAGACATCACCATCATCCGTGAGGGCGACATTGGTGAAAATGCAGTTCTTCGTCAAGGTCAACATGGCATTGGGGTTGGATTGCATGGAAGTGCCCGGCGCCACCCCAAAAAATCCCGCCTCGGGGTTGATGGCCCGCAGAGCGCCATCCTTATCGGGTTTAATCCAGGCAATGTCGTCGCCCACCGTGAAAACCTGCCATCCTTCAAAACCCTTGGGCGGCACCAACATAGCAAAGTTGGTTTTGCCGCAGGCGCTGGGGAAGGCTCCGGCCACATAGGTTCTTTCCCCTTCAGGATTCTCGATTCCCAAAATCAACATATGTTCGGCCAACCATCCTTCGTCCTGGGCCATGACCGAAGCAATCCGGAGAGCAAAGCATTTTTTGCTTAATAGAGCATTCCCCCCATAGCCGCTGCCGAAAGAATAAATGGCCCGCTCCTCAGGAAAGTGGGTGATATAAGTGTTATCCGGGTTACACGGCCAGGGCACATCTTTCTGGCCTGGCGCCAACGGGGCGCCCACTGAGTGCAGACAGCGGACAAAGTTTCCCTCGTCGCCCAGCACCTCCAGCACCGCCTGCCCCATGCGGGTCATAATCCGCATATTCACGGCCACATAGGGGGAATCGGTGAGCTCCACGCCGATATGGGCAATGGGAGAACCCAGGGGCCCCATGCTGAAAGGGATGACATACATGGTGCGCCCGCGCATACTACCGTCAAACAGCTCCAGCAATTTTTCTTTCATTTCCGCGGGGTGCACCCAATTGTTCGTAGGCCCCGCATCGGATTTATCCAGGGAGCAGATAAAGGTGCGGCTTTCCATGCGAGCCACATCTCTCGGGTCGGACCGGCTGAGAAAACTGTTGGGGCGTTTTTCCGGATTTAGGCGAATAAAAGTCCCGCTTTCCACCATTTGCTCGCAAAATTGCTGGTATTCTTCCTGGGAGCCGTCACAGATATACATCCGCTCCGGTTTAGTGAGGTCAGCTACCGTATTAATCCAGTTGCGCAGGGAACTGTTGTTAGTCTGAGCGCCACTTATTTCAATACCTTGCATTGGCAACCTCCCATAAACCCCCATAATGCAAAACAGAAATGAAACAAACAGAATTTAGGCCGGCATTCAAACGTTCTTCAGAAAGTTTCAGATACTCAAGCAAAAAATCAGCGACATCAGACTAGTGCTCTTCATGTACAGACCGCCTGGCTCAGCTTTGCAACCTCTTTATTTCGTTTATAATTTCATCGATTACATTTTTATCATAAATGATTTTCCCTTGTGTTCTGGTTCCCAAGCTCCAGCTTGGGAACGAGTTGAATTACTTACCACAGGTCCGACACTGTTATTTTTCAGTAGCAGAATCTCTTGCTCTCAACAACTGGACGAATTTATCTTGATACTTATGATTCACTGTCAAATCCGGATATCCCAATCCTGATTTTATCAAGTAAGCATTTATAAAGATTCTATTTTTTAAATAAACATATGCGTTATCAATATTTTCGCCATCAGTTCCATCCAATCCCTTTAAAATTATCTTTTTACCTAAAACATGTTTTTGCAAATATTCAATGGTCTCACCCTTTTTCTCTATTTTTATACCAAGGAATTTAACCAGTCGGCCATTATTCAACTTTATGCTATTTTCATTGACAATTTGAACTACTCTAAGAAATTCATCATTCTCCGTAACAACATCCGGAGACTCAGTTGAGTGCCAGGCATCTTGAATTCCTGGAGTATATCGGATTTGAGGCAAAGAGAAATCCCCGGCGCTTTTGATGGTCTCAACTACTCCCGCGGCCAGGGGTAACCTGTCCTTAATACCAATTTTCTCTTTAATTATCTCCAGAAATCTCTCATTGATTTCATAGCCCACGCTGTTCCGGCCCAATTGCCGGGCCACCTTGACGGTGGTGCCGCTGCCCAGGAAGGGGTCCAGCACCGTGTCTTCCTTAAAGGTGAACATCTTGATGAGGCGGCGGGGGAGTTCCTCGGGGAACATGGCCTCGTGGGCCAACTGGCGCGCCCCCCCGAAATGCCAGTGCCCGGAAAAATATTCCTTCCACTCCGCCTTGGTCAGTTTAGACGCTTCCTTGATTTCTTTCGAGACTTTTTTGCCTTTGCCCGGCTTTTTGAAGATCTGGATGAATTCGTAGTCAATTTCCACCAGGCCGTTGGGGGGATAGGGGTAGGACCCCATGACATTGGCGCCCCCGGTGGTGTTCATGGTGGTCTTTTTCTGCCAGATAATGGCGCCCAGGAAGTCAAAGCCGATTTTTTCGCATTGGGCGATGAACTCGGCATGCAGGGGGATTACCTTGTATCTGCCGTAGATAACCGACCGGGCGAACTGGTCCCCGATGTTGAGGCACAGCCGACTGCCTTCCCGCAGGACCCGGAAGCACTCC
>Ga0315268_10005305_pt1 | contig 13873 bp, 13 predicted proteins | sample C1_top_MG_FD_204535 | JGI IMG/M metagenome (GOLD analysis project Ga0315268, IMG submission 204535) | Sediment microbial communities from Yellowstone Lake, YNP, Wyoming, USA - C1_top | ecosystem: Environmental > Aquatic > Freshwater > Lake > Sediment | place: USA: Wyoming | collected 2017-08-01 | reverse complement strand
GCACCTCCGATAGTCTAGTTATATAACTAGACTACCGGAAAGCGCAAGGGGAACCTGGTCAGAAGGTGCTGGGTTCACTACGAGGGGAGAATACTTTCAGAACCAGTCAAAGGGCCAAACACGAGAGGCCGGGCTAAAGCCCGGCCCCTACAAAAGCGGGTTTCTAAGGAGAGAAGAATCGATGACATCGCCATTGGTGGGGGAATTTTTGGGGACGATGATTTTGATTTTGCTGGGGAACGGGGTGGTGGCGGGGGTGCTGCTGAAGAGGTCGAAGGCGGAGGGGAGCGGGTGGATGGTGATTACGACGGGGTGGGCGATGGGGGTGATGGCGGGGGTTTTTACGGCGATTGCCTGCGGGAGTTCTGATGCGCATCTGAATCCGGCGGTGACGCTGGGGATGGCGGTGCGGTCGGGGAATTATTCCAAGTTTTTGCCGTATTTGGCGGCGCAGATGCTGGGGGCGATGGCGGGGGCGGGGCTGGTGTGGCTGCACTACCTGCTGCACTGGAGGGAGACGGAGGATGGGGCGGCGAAGCTGGCGTGCTTTTCGACGGGGCCGGCGATACGGAATGTTGCGGCGAATTTACTGAGCGAGATGATTGCCACGTTCGTGCTGGTGTTTGTGGTGGGAGCGATCTTTTCGAAAGCGGTTGCGGCGGGCGGACCGGCGGCGGGGCTGGGGCCGTATGTGGTGGGCAGCCTGGTGTGGGGCATCGGGCTGTCGCTAGGCGGGACGACGGGGTATGCGATTAATCCGGCGAGGGATTTGGGGCCGCGGATTGCGCATGCGCTGCTGCCGATTGCGGGCAAGGGAGGGTCGGACTGGGGGTATGCGGGGATACCGGTGGCGGGGCCGCTGGTGGGCGGGGCGCTGGCGGGGTGGTTGTTGCGGGTGTTGGGCGTGTGAAGGAGTGACTGGTGACTCGCAGGAAGAAGAGCAAGGACGGGAATATTCGTGCAACATTGATGCGAGCCGGCAGGAAGAGAAAACCCGCACCCTTTAAAAAGCGAAAAGGGTGCGGCACCCCCGTTTGAGAAAAGCGAGAGGATTGCGGATGAGTGAAAAAGGTGTAACGCGGATGCGCGTGGCGAAGGACATTGGGAGTCCGGTGCTGGAGAGTCTGGGGCCGGTGCTGCGGGGGTCTAGGTTTGTGCGGACGGATGCGAGGAAGATCGCGGAGCATGCGGGGTGGATGGCGTACGAGGAGTTGCCGTTTCCGGATTTTGTTTTGCCGTTCGGGGTGGGAGGGAACCGGGACGAGGCGATTGATTTTGTGATGGTGAGCGGGCTGATCAATTTTGCGTTCACGGATTTTCGGACGCGGCGGGTTTTTAGCGTGGAGTATGGGGGAAAAAAATGGTCGGACGCGGAGGCCATGTTTGCTTGTTTGAGGAGGGCGGCGGGAGCGGTTTTGAACGGGCGGTATGGAGGGAAGTTTCACAATTATTTTCGCGGGGGATCGAGGAAACTTTACGACAACGAGCGGGGGATGATCGAGCGGCTGGTGGCGGAGTTTCCGCGGTTCAATGATGTGAGCCGGTTCGGGGGGGGCACGAGATTAAATTTTACAAGCTGGCGCACCTGGCGATTCCTTCTTACGGCACCAGCTTTCTGGAAGGGGTCAGTTCCATTTACCCGGGTTTCCATGCAGCACGCAGCTTAGGAGACGCTTTGGTTGGCGCCGTCTATGGGCTAATCGACGGTGGAGTCGGCGGCCTCTGTTTCGGCTGGCTGTACAATTGGTTTGCCGAGCCAGCGTCCTGATCGGACCATTCGTTGTGCGGACCGTGCCTCTGGCGCCGCGAATGCTGGCATCCTAGCCGAATTGCACTTCTGCTTGCTGGTGTGCCGATGGAACGCGTGTTGATCTTACGGAGACACCAAAGCGTCCGAAGCACGGAGAAGCACGGCGCGCCGTGGGTGCGGGCTCGTCAGGAACCGCTGTTGGTACAAAAAAGCCGGTCCGATCAGGCGGCCTTGGGGTGGATGCGGATGGCTCGCGACTTTTCCGTCTTGTGCAAGGTCAATTCCAGCATTCCGTTCTTCAGAATTGCCGAAACATTTTCGGTTTCAACCTGGACGGGCAGGTCCACAATGCGCATGATCTGGTCGCAGCACCTCTCTGCATAGATCGCCTTCCCCTTCTTCTCTTCTTTCTTGGATTCTCGCTTGCCGGAAATTGTCAGGCGGCGGGGTTCAACGCTGATTTCGAGCTCCTTTTCATTGAAGCCGGGCACTTCCGCCTGAAGTTGCAGGGAGCCGTCCGACTCCGTGATACGGACGTGAACGGGATGAAGTAATTCCCGTTCCGCTTGAAACCAGTCCTCCCATTCCCGTCCGAATGCGCGGCCATTGGATTCGAAAATCTCATAGGCCCTGCGCGAAATGGTGTTGAATACGTCCTCCATTTGATCGAGCAAGGAGCCGAATTTGATCGGTTTGGCCGTTTCTTCTGCGCGTTTTACAGCGGTTGTTTCTGCCATGATTGTCTTCCATTTCTTTATAAACGTGTCAGCGCAAACCGGGTGGCTTTTGCGGCTGGATCTGTTACCCAACTGCGTCTCTCAAGCTCCAAGGTTCAGCGTTGCACACGAAGTCTGCCGGATTGCGAGGAGCAGCACAGTGATACCCATCACAGTCCCAACCACTGGCAGAGGCCAGCCCTGCAAGAGAGCGCACGCAGTGGCCTCCGAAGAAATCCGAACAATGCCAATGCTTTCCATGAAGAGCCGGCCCACTTACGCTTCTCGGAAGGGCGATCCTCCGAAGAGCGTGCAGGCAGGAGATTACGGACAACTCGCGGCGCTCCGATTGCCTCGGACGCACCGTCGAATCAGCACATCCATCAACGGTAATGACCGGCGGGAGTGCACGGGAAAATCAACGACTTATCGTCTGAAACAGGGCTGTAAATCCTCCTTTCGCAGGCTCGACTCCACCCGTGCCTCCGAGATTTTCAATCACTTACCGGCGCGCAAGTCCACCCCTCTATTATTTTCTTCCAGCTCTTTTCCCGTCCTGTGATGCGGGTCACAGATTAGAGATGCATGCGAGTCTATTTTTATCCCAGGGGTAAATTCTTCTCCAGGGGGACGAAAATGTCCGATAAGCATACTTATCGTGTCCAAGCCACCTCCACAACGCTTCGCAGCGGTTTAGTTGTGGCCGAAGGTATCCAGCCGGCGATCCACTTCAGCGCTCCGCCTGAATTTCTGGGAGAGGCTGCCAAGTGGACACCGGAGCATCTGATGATTAGTTCCGTGGCGAGCTGCTTTATTAGCACATTTTGGGCCATTGCCGATTTGTCCAAACTGAAGTTTGCTTCTCTGGACCTGGATGCCGAGGCGGTCCTGAGCAAGGGCGAGAAGGGCTGGGAATTCACGCAGATTGTCCTTCATCCCCGGCTGCGGATCCTGGGCGAAGAAGACCGCGAACGCGGCAATCGCCTTCTGGTCAAGGCCGAGAAGAACTGTTTTGTGGCCCGTGCTCTGGCCATTCCGCTCGAAACCCAGCCGGAGGTGATCCTTGCGGAGGATCGGCCGGACGCTCAGAAGGTCGGTGAATCCGCCGCCACCAGCTGAGAAAACTGCAATGCTGCTGCGAATGCGTATGAGGATCTCATGAATGAGCCGATGTCGCTGGTCGAAGAGCGAAGAGTGACGCCCCTACAGGGTAAAGTCATACGCAAATCGCCGCGCGGCGGAGCAGGCGCGCCGAATCTTGTGGACTATGAGCAGGCTCGAAGGGAATTTTCCTGGGAAAACGCCCGCCGGGAACTCGATGGCCTGCCGGGAGCAGCCGGCCTGAACATCTGTTATGAAGCCGTGGACCGCCACGCCGCAGGTCCGCTGCGCGATCACCTGGCCCTTCGCTGGCTGGGCAAGAATGGCGAAATCCTGGATACCACCTACGGCCAGCTTCTCCGCCTCACCAGCCGCTTTGCCAATCTTCTCCGTTCGCTGGGAGTCGCAAAAGGCGACCGCGTATTTGTTCTGGCGGCGCGCATACCGCAACTCTACATCGCGGCTTTGGGAACGCTGAAGCATCGCGCGGTCTTCTGCCCGCTCTTCTCCGCCTTTGGCCCCGAGCCCATTCGTGCCCGCCTCACCATCGGCCGCGCCAAGGTACTGGTAACCACGCAGTCGCTTTATGAACGCAAGGTGAAACCTCTGCGGGCGGAACTTCCTTTCCTCGAGCACATTATTCTGATTGGGGACAACCCGCAAGCGGCGGAGGTTCCCGGAACGGTGGACTATCACCGGCACATGGCCGAAGCAGCCGATTCCTACACCATCGAGCCCACGGATCCAGAAGACGCCGCGCTGCTGCACTTCACTAGCGGCACGACGGGTACGCCCAAGGGCGCTGTCCATGTCCACGAGGCGGTTGTCGCGCATCACATCACCGGCAAGCTGGCCCTGGATTTCCACCCCAACGACATTTTCTGGTGCACCGCCGATCCCGGCTGGGTCACGGGCACCTCCTACGGGATCATCGCGCCGCTCACCAGCGGCATCACCAGCATTGTGGACGAAGGCGATTTCGACCCCACCCGCTGGTACGAAATCCTGCAATCGCAGAAAGTGACCGTCTGGTATTCCGCTCCCACGGCGATTCGCATGCTCATGCGGGCCGGAACGGACCTAGCCCGCCGTTACGACCTGCGCTCGCTGCGCTTCCTTTCCAGCGTGGGCGAGCCGCTCAATCCCGAGGCGGTTCTCTGGAGCCAGGAGGCTTTGGGCATCCCGTTTCACGACAACTGGTGGCAGACGGAAACGGGCGGCATCATGATCGCCAATTTTGCTTCGATGGATGTGCGCCCCGGCTCCATGGGGCGACCCATACCCGGCATTGATGCCGTGATCGTGAAGAATGAGGAAGACGGATCGGTCGAGGAAATTCGCGAGCCGGGAGTCGAGGGCGAACTGGCGCTGCGTCCTGGCTGGCCATCCATGTTCCGGGCGTACTGGGAGGATCCCGTCCGCTACAAGAAATGCTTCGCTGGCGGATTCTATTTGACCGGGGACCTGGCGCGCCGGGATGGCGACGGTTATTTCTGGTTTGTCGGCAGAAAAGACGACGTGATCAAGACCTCGGGGCATCTGGTAGGACCGTTCGAAGTGGAAAGCGCTTTGCTCGAGCACCAGGCCGTTGCGGAATCGGCGGTCATCGGCAAGCCCGATCCGGTGGCCCTCGAAATCGTGAAGGCCTTTGTCGTTCTCCGCTCCGGATTTCAGCCCGGAGAAGAGCTGCTGCGCGAGCTTCTTGGTTTTGCGCGCGTGCGTCTGGGCGCGGCCATCGCCCCCAGAGAAATAGAATTCGTCGCCTCGTTGCCCCGGACGCGCAGCGGCAAGATCATGCGCCGCCTGCTCAAGGCACGGGAACTGGGGATGCCGGAAGGCGATATTTCCACATTGGAGGCGGGATACGTTCATGACTGACACAACCAGGGAAGCAATACCGGCTGGGCAAATCGAAAAGGACCACGCTCTGTTTCTGCTGCGCGAGATGCTGCGCATCCGGCGCTTTGAAGAAAAGGCCGCGGAGATGTACAGCCTGCAGAAGATTCGCGGCTTTCTGCATCTCTATATCGGCGAGGAAGCTTCCGGCGTTGGCGCCATGCAGGCCCTTTCCCGGGATGATGCCGTGGTGGCCACCTATCGCGAACACGGCCATGCGCTGGCCCGCGGCATTCCTCCCGCAGCGCTCATGGCCGAGATGTTTGGCAAGGTCACCGGATGCAGCCACGGGCATGGCGGCTCGATGCATTTTTTCGACACCTATCGCCGCTTCTATGGCGGCTACGCCATCGTCGGCGGTGGACTGCCCATAGCCGTGGGGCTGGCCCTGGCCGAGAAGGCGCTGGGGAAGAAGGGGATTGTGGCTTGCTTTTTCGGAGATGGCGCCGTAGCCGAGGGTGAATTTCACGAATCGTTGAATCTGGCGGCTCTCTGGAAGCTGCCGGTTCTTTTCTTCTGCGAAAATAATCTCTATGCCATGGGCACGGCTTTGTCCCGCCACCAGTCGCAGACCGATATCAGCAAGAAAACGGCCGCTTACGATCTGGCTTCCAGCGCGGTGGACGGGATGGACGTTCTGGCCGTGGAAGCCGCCGCGGGGCGCGCGGCCGCGTTTGTGCGCGGCGGGGGCGGGCCGTATCTACTGGAACTGCGCACCTATCGCTTCCGGGCTCATTCCATGTCCGACCCGGACCTCTACCGCACCAAAGAAGAGATCGCCGAGTGGAAAAAGCGCGACCCCATTGCCTTGTTCCAGGCGCGCTTGCGCGAGTGGGACCTGCTGGCGGACGCCGACTTGGCCCTCCTGGAGGCGAAAATCGCCGCCGAACTGGAAGACGCCGTAAACTTCGCCGAGGCCAGCCCTCTGGAGCCTCCGGAAAATCTTTTGCACGATGTTTGCGGCGCGGTGCGGCCATGACCACGATGACCTATCGCGAAGCGATCCGCGCCGCTTTGCGCAAAGCGCTCCGCGACGATTCCCGCGTCTTTCTGATGGGCGAAGATGTGGGCCAATATGGCGGCGCCTTCGCCGTCAGCCACGGCTTGCTCGCGGAGTTCGGTCCGCAGCGCATTCTGGACACGCCCCTTTCGGAGTCCGCCTTCCTGGGCGCGGGCATCGGCGCCGCGCTTGGCGGCCTGCGCCCCATCGTCGAAATCATGACCATCAATTTTAGCCTCCTGGCCATGGACCAGATTCTCAATAATGCCGCGACGCTGCGGCATATGTCCGGGGGGCAATTCCATGTTCCGCTGGTTGTGCGCATGGCCAGCGGCGGCGGCCGGCAGCTGGCCGCCCAGCATTCGCACAGTCTGGAAGGCTGGTACGCGCATATTCCCGGCATCAAGGCGCTGGCCCCGGCTACGGTTGCCGACGCCTACGGCATGCTGCTCGCCGCTCTCCAGGAGGACGACCCCATTTTTATTTTCGAACACGCCACCTTGTATCCTCTGGAAGGCGAAGTGGACCTCTCCGCGGCTCCGGCGGACATCACCAAGGCGGCCATCCGCCGTCCCGGCCGCGACGTCACCCTGATTACCTACGGTGGTTCGATGGGCATCACCCTGCAGGCGGCGGATGCGCTTGCCCGGCAGGGACTGGAAGCGGAAGTCATTGACCTGCGCACGATTCGTCCTCTCGATACGCAAACGATTGTGGATTCCGTGGCCAAAACTCACCATGCCGTCATCGTGGACGAAGCCTGGCGCACTGGAAGCCTGGCCGCGGAGATCAGCGCGCGCATCATGGAAAACGCCTTCGACGAACTGGATGCGCCCGTGGCGCGAGTGTGCAGTGCCGAGGTTCCCATGCCCTATGCCCGGCACCTCGAGGAGGCCACCCTGCCCAAGGCCGCGGAAATCGTCAGGGCAGCGGAAGGAATGCTCGCCCATCATGGCTGAATTTGTCATGCCCCAGCTTGGCGCGGATATGACCGCCGGAAAACTCTTGCGCTGGCGCAAAAACATCGGCGACCGGGTGCAGCGCGGCGACATCATCGCAGACGTGGAAACCGACAAGGCTGACATCGAGGTCGAAATTTTCGCTTCCGGCGTGCTGGACAAGTTTCTTGTCCAGCCGGGAGAAAAAGTTCCGGTGGGCACGCCTCTTGCTCTCCTCCGCGAGGAGGGTGTAGCAATCCTCTCCGCGGGCACGGTTTCGCCTCTGGCCCGTGCCGCCACTGCGATGGCGCCCCTTCCGGCGGCCGTCCCAACTCCTGTAATCGTGCTCCCGCCTCCCGTCGTTTTCCCATCTCCCGGTCGTCTGCACATCTCTCCTGCCGCCCGCAAACTAGCCGAAGAGCAGGACATCGATCCGGCCAGTCTCACGGGCACGGGGCCGGCGGGGCGGATAACGTTGGAGGATGTGCAACGCGCCGTGCAAGCCAGAACGGCCGCGCAAGAGCCGCCCGATCGCCAGACGCGCATGCGGCAGGCCATCGCCGCGGCCATGGCACGCTCCAAGCGGGAGATCCCCCACTACTATCTGAGCACCACGGTGGATATGAGCCGCTGCGTCCAGTGGCTCGCGCAGGAGAATGCGCGGCGCTCCATCGCCGACCGCCTGCTCTATGGCGTGCTGCTCCTGAAGGCCGTGGCGCTCGCTCTGCGCCAGGTTCCTGAACTGAACTCCATCTGGAAGGAAGGGAAAGCTGTGCCGTCCGCGGACGTGCATGTCGGCGTGGCGGTTTCTTTGCGCGGGGGCGGGCTGGTGGCTCCGGCGCTGCACCATACCGACCAGCAGAGCGTCGGCGGATTGATGAAGCAGTTCCTGGACCTCGTGCAGCGGGCGCGGGCCGGCTCTCTGCGCAGCTCCGAGCTGAGCGATCCCACGATCACGGTCACCAGCCTCGGGGAGCAAGGCGTCGAAACGGTTTTCGGCATCATCTACCCGCCGCAAGTGGCCCTGGTGGGCTTCGGCAAGATTGCCGAGCGGCCGTGCTGCGTGGACGGCCAGATTGTGGCCCGGCCTCTGATTACAGCCACGCTTTCCGCCGATCATCGCGTGAGCGACGGGCATCGCGGAGGCCTCTTTCTCGCCGCGCTGGACCGCCTGCTCCAGGAGCCGGAAAAACTATGAATCGCGAAGAGATTCGCGCAGTTGTGCTCCGGGTGCTGAGCCGCATCGCGCCGGAAGCCGATCTCTCCCAACTGCAGCCCGCCGCGCGCCTCCGCGATCAATTGGACATCGATTCCATGGACCTGCTCAACTTTGTCATCGGTTTGCACAAGGAGTTGCAAGTCGAGATTCCCGAGGCGGACTATCCGAAACTGGCTACCCTGGAGGGCTGTGTGAGCTATCTGGGGAGTCTGCAAAAGTCCGGGTAGAGCAGGCTTGCGAGTGAATGCATGGCGCCGGGCACGAGTGGACGATTATGAATCCGGAAAGACGACATACAGGGCCGCCGAGATGGTGAAAAAATCCTTTCCCCTTTCTCAGGTCTATCGCCTGCTTGAGCCGGGACCCGTCGTGCTGGTTACCACCTCCCGCAAGGGACGGGCGAATATCATGACTATGTCGTGGCACATGATGATCGAATTTGACCCGCCGCTGGTGGGCTGCGTGATCAGCGACCGGAATTACACTTTCAGCATCCTGAAGGCGACCAAGGAATGTGTGATCAATATCCCGACAGTGGAACTGGCGGCCAAGGTCGTAGGCTGTGGGAACACCTCCGGGAGATCGGTCGATAAGTTCAAGGCGTTTCGTCTGACGCCGACGCCTGCCGCACGCGTCAAGGCTCCGCTCATCAAAGAGTGTTATGCCAATCTCGAATGCAAGGTCGTTGATGCAAGGATGGCCGCCCAATACTGCCTCTTTATCCTTGAGGTCCGCAAAGCCTGGATCGATCCCTCAAAGAAAGACCCGCGGACGATGCATCATCGCGGGAAAGGCGTCTTCATGGTCGCGGGCAAGACGATCCAGTTGCCCTCCAAAATGAAATAGCTCCTGCTGGGGAGGTAAGGAAAGGCAAACTCCCTTGGGGAAGAATTACTCGTCCAAGGCAAAAATTAGCAATAGTCTCTTCCCGCCGGCCGATGCGCTGGTTTAACCTGATCTCCCCCTGCGCTACTTCATCGATTTTGGCAATGGCGTGATCCTGAAAGGGAGAGGGATCTCCGTCGTAGCGTGGAATCCTCCTTCCAGGATTCTCTCTCACTCCCGCGGGTACAAAAACCCCCGGTCAGGTCATATCTGCGCGCGATTCCAGGGCAGCAACGCCGAGCGGTGAAGGGAGTGGAGAGGCTCGTTATTGGACCCAAATTGGTGAAGTCGTGCAAAGGCCAAATCAGCAAATGATTGAAATGGCAGGCAGATCGTTGGTGGACGTGAGGGGGCTCGAACCCCTGACCCCCTGCTTGCAAAGCAGGTGCTCTCCCAGCTGAGCTACACGCCCACGCGGTGCAACCAATATACTCTCAACAGTTTACAGCTTGTTCTTCAAGTGGTCCAACTTCGATTTTCGGTCCATTCGGTCCAATAACGGCTTTTGGGGACGGGAGTTCGAAGCCCAAGCCCACTTTCTCGGCTACTTGCCGGCGAAACTCCGCGTCATCCCTCAGCTTGGAATAGCTGTCCGTCACCGTCTTTCCCGCGTGGCCATGCCAGAACATGATGAGGTCCTCGGGGACCGAATTCTTGCGAAGCCAAGTGATACGGAAACGACGGAATGCGTGACAGCCCGTCTTCGGCTGTTTGAGGTCGGCCAGCATCGGATGCAGTGAGCGCCGCAAGATGTTCGACTGCGAGAGTTGTCGGCCCGTTCGAGTGGAGAACAGGAGACCAGACTTTCTCTCGCCAACGAAGTCCTTGAGCATAACCGCAACCATGGGGTGTAGATCGACCTCACGCTTACCGTTGTCGGACTTCAGGTAATCGTGAATCTGGCCCCTCCAAGCCTTCTGACAGATTTTGATCGTGGTGCAGTCCGGGGATATGTTCTTGATGTCGATCCCCAGTGCTTCACCAAATCGCAATCCCGCAGATGCGCAGAGCGCGTAGAGCATACGGTAAAGCTTCTCTTTTGGTGCGCCGACAATGGCGGTCACTGCACTACTGGTCAGGGTAGGTTGTTTTGGCTTGTTATCTTCGGGTAGATCAATGAAGTCGCGATTCCATTTTCGGGGATAGAATGCGTCCCCTTCTTCATTTACCGCCGAAGCTACAACCATCTTGACCACGTTTGTGTAGGACCTTATCGCCGATGCGCCTAGCCCGCCCTTCACCATCGTTGCGCCGAGATTCCTCAGCGCAAGATTGCCAATGGAGTCGAGAGGCATATCACCGATGTTCGGATTGAGCCAGTTCCTCAAGCAGCGTTCCCAATTCTCGAGCGTAGACGGAGCCACCGGGTTGCGCTTGCGGTTCTTCATCTGCTCCAACCAAATCTCAGCCTGTTCACGAAACGTGATGCCGTGGTTCGAACGAACAACCTTCTCAAAATGCTCCGCGGTATCGGCTCCGCTGGCTTCGATTATTTCCTTGGCCCTGCGTTTCCGTTCGGATGCTGAGAGTTTACCGGGGCCAGAGATAGGGCAGATTCTCTCTCTTACTCGCTGCCTCTTTTCTTGGCCCGCGACATCCTTCCAGAACCGAACGACATACCAGTTGCCGTCCTCCTGAATACAACCATTCTGACCAGATCGTCGTGACATGGATTTTCCTATCCGTGCCCGCTTTTCTGGTGTCGCATTGGCGACTGTACCAGCGAAATGGTCTAACATCAATGCGCTCTTTGATTCCATTCTGACTGCCTGGGATCTGGCGAAATGCGAGATCTGCTATCGGGACGCTTAGTGCCCTAGCTCGCGATTGTTTTCGCTGGCCGTGAGAAGGGAATGCGTCTGGCCAACTGCCGCGCCCTTGATCGCGGCACCTGCCTTCGTGACTGTGTACCGTGCGTAGTAATTCGGATCGGCTTTATCTTCTGCGCGGTAGTCGGCGATTCGGCGGATAACTTCTTCGGGGTCGTCGCCACGGGCCAGAGCGCGCTTCGCGTAGGCCCAATCGTGTTCAGACTGGCTCAAGCTGCTGGGGGCTGATTGCTTGCGGGCAACTTCCTCGTGGTGATGGCGGGGAGCCTCCTGCGAGTCGATTTGGAGCTTGAAGTCGCGGAGGTGATAAGTCTGCGTTGATTCGGTGCGGGCCTGCACATAGAAATCTTCGTTGTACTTCTTGTTGGCAAAGCCGGGCAGGCGCAATACGCGGGTTGAATCCGTTGCTGCCGGGTCACCATCGAATTCTCTGACCATCGCCTGATTCAGGGCCTCAGCCTCCTCGATGGTCATTCCTTCCACTTTCCAAACCACCTGGAATTTGTCCGGCGACGTGTTCAAGACGTAGTTCGGGCGCGGAACGAGGTCGCTATTCTCTAGCGCCTCAAGGGAGGCGGTTCCGCCGTGGTCGAGGTCAACGTAAACATGGCTGATTTTATCGATGTCATCTTTGGTGCGGGTTGAGGCGTCATGTCTCAGGGCGTTCATTCCCACATAAATGTCTGCTCCATTTGCGTTCTTGTACCGGAGCCAGGCTTGGAATTCGGAACTTGATGCTTTCTGTGCTGTCGTAATCCTTTGCGTGGTTTCGCCTCGCTGCCGGTTCAGAACCAGCACAGCAATGCGGTCTGTGGGTTTGAAGTTGTCGAGGATGTATTCCGACGCCGATGGTGCCGGGGCCGTGGGTTTCTCAGGTGCGTTCATGGCTGCTCCTGGCGGCTCTGATAGATAGCGCCGAAGTCGTACTCGTCCGCGTCGGGGTCGTAGCGATGGATTTCAAGGACCTCGGAAACGAAGCGCCTGCCGGGCCGTCGTTCGAGTTGGACAACAACATTTACTGAATCCCCGATGTTGGTCTTGATCGCGCGATAGGGCAGGTCAATTCCGCTTTGGAGGACGCAACTGGTGAATCGGGCGAGGCCCTGCTTGGCTGATGTCGCGTGGACGGTCGAGAGACTTCCTGAATGACCCGTGTTGAGGAGCTGCAAGAGATCGAATGCTTCACCCCCGCGTATCTCACCGAGGATGATCCGGTCGGGGCGGTGGCGGAGGGCTGCTTTCAAGAGGTCACGGATGCTCACTGCCGGCAGGCCGTTTTGGGGCTGCCGGGCCTCGAAGCGAACGAGGTTGTCCTGGTCCATATGGATTTCGGAGGTGTCTTCGATGAGGAGAATTCGTTCGTCCGAAGGAATGAATTTCCCAAGAATATTCAGGAGCGTTGTTTTCCCGGTTCCTGTGCCCCCGGCAATCAGGATGTTCTTCCGAGCGAGAACATAGTTCTCAAGCTGGTTCGCCAGCCATCGCTCCAGCGTACCGGCATTGATGAGATCCTCGATGCCGAAATGCCGGGAGTTGAATTTGCGGATGGTCAGCGTGACGCCATTCAAACTGCAGGGTGGAATGACAGCGGCAACGCGGCTTCCATCCGGCAGACGTGAGTCGAGGATCGGCTTGGACTCCGAAATATCGTCGCCCAGGCGGCGCGCGATGTTTTTCACCGCAACCATCAGCGCTTTCTCGCCTATCGAGAGACCGCGGACCTCTTCGACAAAGCCAGCCTTCTCCACAAACACACGATTAGGGCCATTCACCATGACCTCGCTGATCGAGTCGTCGAGGATGAGGTGTTCGATGGGCTTCAGGAATGGCAGGATCGTTTCGAATCCGTTCATCAGAGTTCTCCATCGGCGAGTTGCCGGAAATAGGATTTGTTGGGGTCGTTGAAGTAAGGCTTCAGGTAGCAGAACATCGGCGGCATCGGGTTCGTGCCGTCGTAGGCGATGGTTACGGACTGCGCGTTGCGCAGTTCCGTGAAGGTCTTCATGTCGAAGCGAAAATCGGTGTGTGTGTTGTAGCTCTTGGAGGCTGTGATGTTGGACTTGTGGGACAGAGCCTTTCCAGTGAGCAGGCTAATTCGCGCATCGTGGCCGCTCTCGGAGAGGTTATAGCTGACCTTGAGCTTGTCCTCGCGCCCGCAGAGTTCACTGGCAATCCTGGCCGAGAAGTCATCTGACAGAGCCAGGAAAATCTTCGTGCGGAATGTCTGGAGCAGCGTTCGCCAGGTGTCACCAGGGAGCGCAGACTTCAGGGAACTGATGCTTTGGGTGGCGATGATCGGAATGCATTTCGGCTGGCGGGAAAGGCTGAAGAACTTCTCGTCACCTGTGGGCTCGCTTTCGCCCACGGTAGCGAAATGCTGATACTCGTCACAGATGAACATGACCTGCCTGAAATAGTGGTCAGGATGAGCCTCCATCTGAGGCACGCGGTTTAAAACCGCTCGCTCGAAGTCGAGCTTCATCATTACCCCGATGGCCTTGGCCAGGCCCGCGTTCATGGCTATCGGAAAATTGAGTGC
>Ga0315268_10005304_pt1 | contig 13875 bp, 15 predicted proteins | sample C1_top_MG_FD_204535 | JGI IMG/M metagenome (GOLD analysis project Ga0315268, IMG submission 204535) | Sediment microbial communities from Yellowstone Lake, YNP, Wyoming, USA - C1_top | ecosystem: Environmental > Aquatic > Freshwater > Lake > Sediment | place: USA: Wyoming | collected 2017-08-01 | reverse complement strand
CAATTTCACTGATTTCCTGGGTAATTTCAGCCTGACGGGCTGCGTTCGCAAGTCGAGTAAGCGACTTGATTAGATCATCAGCATTATCTGTTGCTGACTTCATGGCGCGACGGCGAGCAGCATGCTCTGAAGCAGCCGATTGCAGCATCGCGTTGAAGATTCGAGCTTCGATATAACGAGGCAGAAGCGCATTGAGCACCGAGCCAGCGTCAGGTTCGAATTCATACATAGGCAGAAGTCCAGTTGGAATGGGAACTGACGTTTCGACAACTTCCAAAGGCAACATCCTCTTTGCAAGAGCGTTCTGAGTAAGCATCGATTGGAACTCGGTGTAGATAATGTGGATCTCATCAATGCCGAAACTCTCACTCTGGGCATCCGCAAGGAATGCGGTGATCAACGAGTCGGCTACTTCTTTTGCATTCTCATAAGTTGGGCTATCAGAGAAGCCAGTCCATGAACCAGCGACAGCGCGGTTGCGGAACTTGTAGTAGTTGACCGCCTTGCGACCGACCAAGTAGGAACTGACCTCTAGACCGCGCTCTTTGAGCAGAGCAGCCAATTGCTCGCCTTCTTTGATTGCGTTGTTCGAGTAAGCCCCAGCCATACCGCGGTCGGCAGTAATGATAAGCACAGCGGCGCGCTTTGGATTTTCAGAAGCCGTCGTCAACGGGTGGTTGGTAGATGAATAAGTAGCCAACGCAGTCACTGCACGGGTCAACTCATTTGCATACGGGGTCGATGCCCAAACCCTTTGTTGCGCCTTGACAATACGAGAAGCAGAGATCAACTCCATTGCTTTCGTAATTTTCTTGGTCGCTTTAACCGAACGCATTCGGCGGCGATAGACGCGAAGTTGGGCTCCCATTTGTTACTTCTTCTCCACCACTGGAACATACTTGGTGACCTGCTCGATGGCTTCGCCTTCAAGAGCCTCTGCCGGTGCCTCATTTACTGCCTTGGCAGCAGAGGAGATGAAGCGGGACTTGAACATCGTGACCGCTTCTTCCATCGATGCAATGGTGTCGTCTTTGAGTTCCTTGGTCTCGGAGATAACTTCGAAGATCGCCTTGCGCTCAAGGGCAATGAACTCGAGGAGTTCGCTCTCAAAGCGGCGGATATCAACGACTGCGACATCATCGAGCTGACCTGAAGTACCGGCCCAGATCGAAACGATCTGACGCTCTAATGAATACGGTGAGTACTGGCCTTGCTTCAAGAGTTCAACCATTCGCGCACCGCGCTCAAGTTGGGCCTTCGATGCAGCATCAAGATCGGATCCAAAAGCAGCAAATGCTTCGAGCTCGCGGAACTGCGCAAGGTCAAGGCGAAGGCGTCCTGCAATCTTCTTCATGGCCTTCGTCTGTGCCGAACCACCAACGCGCGATACCGAAACACCCACGTTGATTGCCGGGCGAACACCTGCGTTGAAGAGGTCGGTCTCCAAGAAGCATTGTCCGTCGGTAATTGAAATTACGTTTGTAGGAATGAAGGCAGAAACGTCATTTCCCTTTGTCTCGATGATTGGAAGGCCGGTCATCGACCCGCCACCGAGCTCATCGGAGAGTTTTGCGCAACGCTCGAGAAGACGTGAGTGCAAGTAGAAGACGTCTCCAGGGTATGCCTCGCGGCCTGGTGGACGACGAAGCAACAAGGAGACCGAGCGATATGCCTCGGCCTGCTTTGAAAGATCATCAAAAACAATAAGAACATGCTGGCCGGCGTACATCCAGTGCTGACCAATTGATGAACCTGTGTAAGGAGCTAGGTACTTAAAGCCCGCAGGATCTGATGCAGGGGATGCAACGATGGTTGTGTACTCCATTGCGCCGGCTTCTTCAAGAGATGCTCTTACAGATGCAATGGTCGAACCCTTCTGACCGATTGCAACATAGATACATTTAACCTGCTTCTTTGGATCTCCACTCAACCAGTTCTCGCGTTGGTTGATGATGGTGTCGACGGCAACTGCCGTCTTGCCAGTCTGGCGGTCGCCGATGATCAACTGACGCTGTCCGCGACCAATTGCTGTCATCGCATCGATTGCTTTAATTCCTGTTGCAAGTGGCTCTTTAACTGGTTGGCGCTGAACCACAGAGGGAGCCTGCAATTCAAGTGCACGACGGGCATCGGCCTTGATTTCACCCTTGCCGTCAATTGGGCGACCAAGCGGGTCAACTACGCGACCAAGGAATGCGTCTCCGACCGGCACAGAAAGAACTTCGCCCGTACGACGAACTGTCGTTCCTTCCTCAATTCCTTCGTAGTCGCCGAGAATAACAACGCCGATCTCACGAACATCCAGGTTGAGTGCAAGACCTAGTGTGCCGTTTTCAAACCGGAGAAGTTCGTTGGCCATTGTTGAAGGTAGGCCCTCAATACGAGCAATACCGTCGCCTGCTTGCGTGACAGTACCGATCTCGTCTCGAGCAGCGACGCCTGGATCGTACGACTTGGCAAAATTCGCGAGAGCATCACGAATTTCTTCGGGTCGGATCTGCAATTCGGCCATCTTTTTCTCCCTTATTGGTCTTCTAGTTAAATTTCTTCGTTAGCCTTGCGCGCCAACAAGTGCACGTCCGGCTCCTGCCAGTCGATTGCTGATGGTGCCATCAATAATTTCATCTCCAAATGTCACGCTCACTCCGCCGATCACGCTCGGATCAACTTCAATATTCACGCGCACCGGTTGTCCAGTTTGCGATGCAAGTACTATGGCAAGACGGTTCTTCTGTTCATCTGTGATTTCTGTGGCTACGCGAACATGAGCGATTAATCTGTTGCGGCGCGCGGCGAGGGCATAGAAATAATCCTCAAATGCGGCTTCAATGCTGCGACCGCGCAGATTGTTGACCAGATGGCTCACCAACTTAACCGTTGAATCCGTGTTGGTCTTTCCGAGCAACTCAACTACTAGTGAGGTTTTAGCCTCATCTGCCCCTGATGTAGTCAGCGCTTTGCGAAGATCGAAGGATCCTGAAATCGCCTGTGATACGGCGAAGAACTCGTCCTCAACACGATCCAATTCATTGGCAATATTTGCTGCCGAACCTTGCGCTTCAATCGCCAATTGCTCGATTACTGGCACAAGATCTCCAGATGAGGACCAGCGAAGCGAAGCGATCTTGGTGATGATTTCCAAAGTTTTCGCGTTAAGTGATTTCCCGAAAATCTCGGTAACGAGTGCGACCTTTGCAGCCGAATCGCGTGAGGGATCTGTAATCGCCCGACGCAACCCAATCGAACCTGAAAGAACTTGCGCACATGAAAATAATTCAGCAGAGAGCTGCCCAGCTGTCTCAACGGTTGCATCTTTGACGGCAGCATCAAGCATCGCGCGAGAGACCTTTAAAGACTCTCGGCTACTTCCGCCAAAATGTGCTCTCATTTACCTATTTTCTTTTAGTTGTTACTTGGATTTCTCAAGATCATCTAGAAAGCGATCAACTACGCGCGAAGCGCGCGCCTGGTCATCAAGTGCTTCCCCGACAATTTTGGAGGCTAATTCGACAGCAATCGCGCCGACTTCACTTCGAAGGGAAGTGATTGCGGCTTGACGCTCTGCCTCAATAGAGGCATGAGCCGCAGTAGTAATGCGAGCGGCTTCCTCCTGAGCTTTTACGCGCAGTTCTTCAACGATGGCAACACCCTGTGAGCGCGCTTCTTCGCGAAGAGTATGCGCCTCATCGCGAGCCTTTGAGAGTTGCTCGGTGTACTGACGCAATGCACGCTCGGCTTCGAGTTGTGCCTTCTCGGCCCTCTCCATTCCGCCTTGAATCGCCTCGGTACGAGCGGTGTATGCCTTTTCAAACATCGGCACCACTTTTGAGCGCAACACAAGAAACAGAAGGGTGAAGGCGATTGCGCCGACGACCAACTCTGCGGTGTGCGGAAGAAGAGGATTAATCTTCTCCGCAGCCAAATTTATTGAGTGCATAACTAGTTATCTACGTATTAGAGAACGAATGCGAGAACGAGGCCGAAGAGCGCAAGTGCCTCAGCAAGAGCGAACCCAAGGAACGCGATTGGCTGAAGAACGCTACGTGCTTCTGGCTGACGTGCAACGCCGCTGATGTATGCAGCGAAGATCATTCCGGTAGCAATCGCGGGTCCGATTGCAGAGAGGCCATAACCGACCAGGTTGAGCGTGCCTTTCATTTTTTTACCTTTCTAGCTGTTAGTTAGTGCTCGTCGACAAGGGCGCCGGCGATGTATAGAGCCGTAAGCAGCGTAAAGATATACGCCTGCAAACATTGGACCAAAAATTCGAAGAAGGTCAGTCCGATGCCGAATGCAAAAGCAAAGGGACTGATCAGTTTCAAACCGATGACCCCCTTGAGCAGGTGATCTCCGCCCAAGATGAAAACAAGGAGAAGCAAGTGGCCCGCGAACATGTTCGCGAAAAGACGGAGAGAAAGAGTTAAAGGGCGAACGATGAAGTAAGTCGCAAGTTCAATTGGCGTCAGCAAAATATAAACGGCCTTTGGAACTCCTGGCATGAACATGATGTCCTTGAGGTACTTGCGGACACCTTGTTTGCGAATGCCGATGTAATGAAAAATAAAGAAGGTGAAGATCGCTAATACGTAGGGAAAGCTCACGCGCGACATAGTTGGGAACTGCAACAAAGGGACAATTCCGAAAATGTTGTTGGTCAAGATGAAAACGAAAAGCGTGAATAGGTACGGCACAAAGCGCATGAATTCGTGACCGATGATGTCTCGTCCCAAGTCATTACGGACGAAGCCGTAAATGCTCTCGCCGGCAAATTGCAATTTGGAGGGAACGATGGCTGCCTTACGGGAAGCGAGAATAAAGAAGACCGAAACCAAAATAACCGACAAAAAGACCAGAAGAATCGGCTTTGTCGCGTAAGCGCTGTGGCCAAAAAATGAAGGGAAGACGAAGTCGTTACTGCTTGGCGGGACGAAACCTCCGCCTTCAGCGCTTAACAAGTGCAACGAGCGCACGCACACTCCTCAAATTTCTAGAGATTGAGTTTTGCAACGCTGGTGATTCAGGGGGAAATTCGGCCAGCGGGGCAACCTTATTGGCAAAGATTCAAAACTGTGAAATCGGCCAGAAACGCCCCTGACCCAAACCGTTTACATGCGGGGAATTACTTAGAGTTTCGGCCGATCCTTAGCCAGATGAGGTACATGGATGCGCCCGCTCCAAGGAGCAATCCCCCCAGAAGGAAGAAGTGAGTGTGGAGCCAGTGATCCAGAGCCCAGCCGACGCCGCCCCAGAAAAGTAGGCCCGATAGGAGGTAGCCAACGATCGACCAAGCCGCGCCGTCGTCGTTGGGCTTCATTTGTCCTCACTCATTCTTTTAGGGTTTTTAGAATCTATCGGCAATGGTAGGTGTATCCGCAACTTTAAGAAACTTCTTATTTCTCCCCCCAGCCAAGCCACTGTGAGGGCAAGGGCCACGACTCCGAAACTTCCACGATCAATGGTCTGGCGCGAGGTGAACCGCGTCAGCAACCAGAGAAAAAGGCCAAGAAGCGCAATTTTTGCAAAATAGGAGAAGATCGCCAATGCAAAAGTTGTGAGCGGATCAAGTTTTCGCGATATCGCAGAGACTACAAGGTGGACAGTGAAGTACATCACAACGACTAGTTGAGCGAGCAGAGCCCCCAGCAATCCAGCCTTCCCGCGTATAAGTGCTGATGCAACGATTCCTACAATTCCCACTGCAAAAGTCGGGATGAGTGCTCCCCGCATTAGATCTCTCTCGTTGGTCTTGTCAGTACTCATGACAGTGCGTCCACCTTCTCTTCAACCTCGGGGGTACGCGCGAACCAACGGCTGGATATCGCGATGCTTGTTCCTGCAAGGACTACTGCGGTTATCAAAGCCGCCCACCAAGGCCAGAAAGCAAGAACGGTTACGGGAATCGCCAAAGTGGCGGTCCAAAAATACATAATCACGGCAGTGCGCTGGTGCGAGTTTCCTGCCCCTAGAAGGCGATGATGCAGATGTTCCTTGTCAGGTGCAAATGGAGAACGCCCCGAAAGCGCCCTTCGAAATACCGCAAGAATCAAATCCATCAACGGAATGGCTAGAACTGCAAAAGGTAACAGCAGTGGCAACAACGTTGGTCCGTGGTCTTCAGCAGTGATCGCGTTGGCATCGACTTGGCCGGTGAGGGTGATCGCAGCAGCCGAAAGAAGCAGTCCCAAAAACATCGACCCTGAATCCCCCATAAAAATTCTGGCTGGGTGGGAATTGTGAGGAAGAAATCCAAGGCACACACCCACGATGATCGCTGTGATCAAAGAAGGAGAGCCTGCACGGCTAAATCCATTTACCACCGCTAGCAAGTAGGCAAATGCAAAGAAAGAGGCCCCCGAAATTGCCACAATTCCAGCCGCGAGTCCGTCCAACCCATCGATGAAATTCACCGCGTTGATGGTGACAAGAACAATAAGGACGGTCACCAGTTGACCGATGCTTGGCGGAAGCGTCATGACTCCGTTGATTGGCAACCAGAGAATTTGAATTCCATAGAGCAGCAAAATGCCGGCAGCGAGAGCTTGGCCTGCCAATTTCGTGATGGCATCCAACTGATATCGGTCATCTGCCATTCCCAAGATGATCACAAAGGTTGAGGCGAGAAAAATCCCCTGTAACTCGTGGCCAAATGTTTTACCGACAAGGGCAAGGTGACGTGCAATCATTAAAGTAAGAACCATCGAAATCCACATGGCAAGCCCGCCCCAACGGGCAGTTGGAAGCGTGTGAACATCCCTGGTGCGGATTTGTGCCACCGCACCGAATCGTTCCGCAATTCTCCTGACGAACGGCGTTATCAAATAGCAGAGCACTGCTGCCAAGAGGGCGGTTGCAAGATAAACGCGCATGTATTAGTGAAGGTTAATTAGGCAGAATAGATTGGAAAACGCGCGGTCAATTGCTGAACTTCGCTGCGTATCTGCGCCAATACCTTCTCATCCTCACTTGCAATTGCCCGAGAGATCAGCGATGCGATGTTCTTCATCTCTTCCGCGCCCATACCTTGGGTCGTGGTTGCAGCAGATCCAACGCGGATTCCACTCGTTACTGCGGGAGATTCTGGATCGAAAGGAATTGCGTTCTTATTAAGGACGATTCCTGCCAAGCCGCAACGTTGATCAGCGACCTTGCCAGTGACATTTGTGCTGCGAATATCGATCAATGCCAGGTGGGTTTGAGTTCCACCCGATACTGCACGCATTCCCTCGGCTTCAAGTGATGAAGCAAGTACCTGACAATTCGCAATCACGTTTCTGGCGTACTCCTGATAAGCCGGCTGTGCGCATTCCTTGAGCGCAACTGCCTTTCCAGCAACAGCAGACATGATTGGCCCACCTTGCGTCCCAGGAAATACTGCCTTATCAATAGCCGGACCATGCTCGGCCTTGGAAAGAATCATGCCTCCGCGAGGTCCTCGCAAAACCTTATGTGTCGTAAAGGAAACTACGTCGGCATAAGGGACAGGTGATGGAATCGCCTTTCCCGCAACCAAGCCAATGAAGTGGGCCGCGTCGACCCACATAATGGCACCAACTTCATCGCAAATTGCCCGTACCTTTTCAAAGTCAATCAAACTGGGATATGCGGTCGCTCCCGAACAGATCATCTTCGGTTTGTTCTTGACGGCTAGATCGCGCAGTTCGTCGTAGTCGATGAGTTCGTTGTCTTGGCGAACCCCGTACGAAACTATGTTGAACCACTTACCTGAAAAATTGACCTTTGAACCGTGGGTCAGGTGGCCGCCGTGCGGAAGCGACATGGCAAGAACCGTGTCGCCAGGCTTGGTGAAAGCGGCATACACGGCGATATTTGCACTGGCTCCCGAGTGTGGCTGCACGTTGGCGTGCTCGGCACCGAAGAGCGACTTGGCCCGTTCAATGGCAAGATTTTCTGCCTTATCAACTTCTTCGCATCCACCGTAGTAACGCTTGCCTGGATACCCTTCCGCGTACTTATTTGAAAGCGTCGAACCTAACGCAGCAAGTACCGCGCGTGAAGTGAAATTTTCACTGGCGATGAGCTGCAGATCCCTTTGCTGACGATGCAACTCCGACAGAAGAACCGCTGCGATATCTGGATCTTGCTTGGAGAGAAGATCGAAATCAGGACCATAAAAAGGGGTATCAGACATGACGCAAGCCTATTCTCTCGGTTTGGAATTTGCGGAACTCGAAACGACGATGTCAGGGAGAAGCTCTCGCAATTGATCAATTGTAACCGCTCCCTCTCGAACAACCTCGATTCCGGCCTCGCTATCTGACACGACCGTTGAAAATGGGCCAGGTGTGAGGATTCCTGCGTCAAATATCCCAGCCAAGTCGTACTCTCTCGCAGAGATATCTTTGACATCCAGGATTGGTGCCTTACCAGCAGAGGCCGCACTGCTTACTGCTAATGGTCCGCTTTTGCGTAAAAGCGCCAGCACAAATTCTGCCGACGGAACTCGTACAGATACTCGATCCAAACGTTTGGCATCTCCTAGATCCCATGTGAGACCACGTTGCGGATAAAGATTGAGGGAGAGCTGACCCGGCCAAAATTTCGACATAAGAACGCGCGCATTCACCGAAACATCGCGCGCAATTCCATCGATCACTTCCTGCCCGAATATAAGAACTTGCGCAACAACTCCCAATGGATCGCCGCGTAGAACATGCATTGCACGAACAGCATCTTCATCGAAGGCATCGACTAAGAATGCATAACCATTCTCCATCGGCGCGGCAATAATCAAACCTGATCGAATCCATTGAAGAGCTTGATCGACGTGTGCATCGAGATCTTGGGTTCGGATATCTATCGTGTTAATCATCGCATCCGCCTTTGCGCGCTCGTCCAACGGGGTCGGTTATTAAGATCTTTATGAACTCTAATGTCCGTGAAATCTCTGGCAAGGACTTCCTCGACCGCGTCGCCTTGCTCTTCACCATGTTCCATGACAAAAATTCCCTCATCTTTGAGCAGACGGGACGCGGCAGCAATGAACAGACGTGGAAGATCCATGCCGTCCCTACCACCGAACAATGCCGAATGAGGCTCATAATTCTTCACCTCAAAGGGAAGATCTTGGTCATTAGGAATATACGGCGGGTTCGCAACAACCAAATCAGCCTTCACTCCGATTAAAGCGGTCGAGACATCTTCGGCAACGATACGGACATCAACGTCGTTAGCTTCGATATTTTTCCGCAACCAAATCAAGGCTTCTGGATCATTCTCAACAGCGATAACGTGTGCGGTTGGAACCTGAGTAGCAATTGCGATCGCTATGGCACCCGAGCCAGATCCCAAATCGATGACGCTAGTTGGCCGCGCCGACGACTTGAGGTGCGGGAGGATATTCTCAATTAGCAACTCGGTCTCTGGCCTAGGTATAAGAACGCCTCGACCTACCTGCAACGTTAAATCAGAAAAATATGCAACTCCCGTGATGTATTGGACCGGCTCACCGCCAAGGCGACGAACGCACAACGCCTCAAACTGTTCAAACACATCGTTGGCGTCTTCGAAATTCTGAAGTACTCGTTCGACGATCACACTATTGTGGAGCTCCATCCGAGTAATGCCCAGAACATGTGCAAGCAACAATTCAGCGTCAACTTCAGCGTATCCAGACTCGCGAAATTCGCGCTTAGCTCGCTGCAACTCGCTTCTAAAATCCATAATTACTTCGTTGAGGCCAACTTGGCGGCTTTATCGGCGTCCAATAACGATTGGATCAGCGGGTCAAGTTCTCCGCCTAGAACTGCGTCCAAATTATTGGCCTTGTAATTCACGCGGTGATCACTAATACGGTTTTCGGGATAGTTGTACGTGCGAATTCGCTCGCTTCTATCCACTGTTCGCACTTGGGATTTACGTTCAGCCATAGCTGCTTCATCCGCTGCCTCCTGAGCAGCAGCCAGCATGCGTGCACGCAAGATACGAAGAGCTGACTCTTTGTTCTGCAGCTGGCTTTTTTCGTTCTGACACGAGACGACAATCCCTGTAGGAATATGAGTAATTCGCACCGCAGAGTCAGTCGTATTGACGCTCTGGCCTCCTGGTCCGCTGGAGCGATACACATCAATGCGCAGGTCGTTCATGTTGATGTCGACATCAATTTCTTCTGCCTCTGGCAGAACAAGGACGCCGGCGGCAGATGTATGGATACGGCCCTGAGACTCTGTTTCGGGAACTCGCTGAACTCGATGCACTCCGCCCTCGAATTTCAGGCGAGCATAAGGAGACTGACCTGGCTCTGGAACACCCTTTGACTTCACCGCGATGGATATGTCTTTGTATCCACCGAGATCGCTCTCAGTGGCATCAAGGATCTCAGTCTTCCATCCATGCTTTTCCGCATAACGAAGATACATCCGGAGCAGATCGCCTGCGAAAAGGGCGGATTCATCTCCACCTGCTCCAGCTTTGATTTCCATGATGACATCGCGATCATCGTTGGGGTCACGCGGCAGGAGAAGTTCCTCTAATCTGATTGCGGCAGCATCGCACTGCTCCTGCAGTGCAGGAATCTCGGATGCAAAATCCGGATCTCCCTCTGCAAGCTCTTTTGCAGCTGCCAAGTCATCCTCGGCAGCGCGCCATTGGCGAAATCCTGCAACTACAGGGCCAAGTTGGGCATATCGGCGACCAAGTAGACGAGCTTTGCCTTGGTCGTTGTGGATGCTTGGGTCAGCCATCTGCGCTTCAAGTTCGGCGTACTCACTGACGAGTTCATGAGCAGAGGCAAAGCGATCTTTGTTACTCATGATTGCCCCCTCATCGATGTTGACGCTAATTGAGAAATAAAAAGACCGCAGCCGTTACCAACGTAACGGATGCGGTCTAATTGAAAGCTACTTGGCGCCTGTTTTTCCGAAGCGCTCTTCGAACTTCGCAACGCGTCCACCGGTATCAAGAATGCGCTGCTTGCCCGTGTAGAACGGGTGGCAGACAGAACAAACTTCTACGTAGATGGCCCCGCTTGGAACAGTCGAGCGAGTAACAAAAGACTCGCCACAACCGCAGGTGACTGTTGTTTCACCATATTGCGGATGAATTTCTTTCTTCATTTCTTTCCCCTTTGATAGGGCTGGGTCGCTCTCGGAAGAGTCGTGAACCAGCTCGTTACTGGCCAAGGGTAGCGCCCGCGGGCGCGCCTTGGAAATCGATGACTATTTACGCCTATTTCTAAGCAGATTTAACCTTCGAGGCCGTTTCCAACCGTTGTCTTCTGTATCTGCATCAAGAATTCCACGTTGGACTTAGTGCCCTTCATCTTGTCAAGAAGAAGTTCGAGGGCCTGTTGAGCATCTAGGGCATGCAGAACCCGTCGCAATTTCCAGACGATATTGAGCTCTTCGCTGCCCATAAGGATTTCTTCCTTACGAGTACCTGATGCATCAACATCAACTGCCGGGAAGATTCGCTTATCAGCCATGCGGCGATCGAGTTTGAGTTCCATATTTCCGGTTCCCTTGAACTCTTCGAAGATAACTTCGTCCATTCGAGAGCCGGTTTCAACAAGGGCGGTTGCCAAGATCGTGAGCGAGCCGCCATCTTCGATGTTTCTTGCCGCACCGAAGAACTTCTTCGGAGGATACAGAGCAGCAGAGTCAACACCACCCGAGAGAATTCGACCGCTGGCAGGGGCGGCGATGTTGTAGGCGCGACCAAGTCGAGTAATCGAGTCAAGCAACACAACTACATCATGGCCCAGTTCAACCAAGCGCTTCGCGCGCTCGATGGCGAGCTCGGCAACGGTTGTATGGTCATCTGCAGGGCGATCGAAAGTTGAAGCGATGACTTCACCCTTAACGGAGCGCTGCATATCGGTAACTTCTTCTGGGCGCTCATCGACAAGCACAACCATCAAATGACATTCCGGGTTGTTGGTTGTGATGGCATTGGCAATGGCCTGCAAGACCATGGTTTTGCCTGCCTTTGGTGGGGAGACAATAAGTCCGCGCTGACCTTTTCCAATTGGAGAGATCAGATCGATAACACGGGTTGTCAGAATGTTAGGAAGGGTCTCAAGGCGCAGGCGCTCCTGCGGATACAGAGGAACAAGTTTTGAGAACTCGACGCGATTGCGAGCTTCCTCTGGCTGCATTCCATTAATGGTGTCTAGACGCATCAAGGCGTTGAACTTCTCGCGACGCTCACCCTCATGCGGTTGTCGCACCGCACCGGTTACGACATCGCCCTTGCGAAGTGCGAATCTGCGCACCTGTTGTAGGGATACGTAAACATCATTAGGGCCAGGTAGATATCCAGCTGTGCGGATGAAGGCATAACTTTCCATGATGTCGATGAGGCCGCCAACGGGCACCAATACATCGTCTTCGGAAAGAACTGGTTCGCGCTCTTCGCGCGGGCTGCGGTCGCGTTCTCCGCGTCCTCTGTCCCGTCCTCTATCGCGACCCCTGTCGCGACCGCGGCGGGAGTTTGAATCTCGATCGTTGTCAAAATTTCTATCAGGGCCTGCATCTGCGCCGCGGTCTTCAGCGGCGGAACTCTGCTCTGATTCTTCAGTTGCTTCCTTCTTCTTACTTCGGGCAGCATTGCGTTCAGCACGTCGCGTTTCGCGTTCTAATTTCGCGGCTTCGCGGTTTGCTGCCTGTAAATCACTAATCGCCTGCACTAGTGCGGCCTTTTTCAATTTGCCGGCGCCCTCAACTCCCAATTGATTGGCTACTTCTTGGAGTTGCGGAAGGAGCATGGAGGATAGTTCGGGGCTGCTCGAGCGTACGGTGCCTTTTTCAGTCATTGAGCTTCATTTCAGTTATGGGAATACTCCCGTGATTATTTTTGTAGATTCTCTGAAAGTCACACGCCATAAGGCGGATCAGATGCCAAAACCATATCACCTCGCGAGCAAATCTGCCAAACTGCAAGAAACAAGCAGGCAATTATGCAGAAACTACTCCAGCTCCCGTTGCCGAAATCTCTAATGCCTGCAGGGAGAAGGACTCTCCAGCCGCACGTTGCAACTCGGCGACTTCACTTGGGTCGCCCGTGTGTAACACCAGAACCGTCGGGCCTGCCCCAGAGATGAACGCGGCAACACCGGCGGCCCGCAACTTATTCACTAAGGCAAGAGATTTCGGCATCGCCTCTTGCCTATATTTCTGATGCAGGTAATCTTCTGTTGCAATAAAGAGCAAGTCTGGTCGATTTGTAAGCGCATGTACTAGGAGTGCGGCGTGGGTTGAATTAGCAACAGCCTCCGAATGCGGAACTGAGTCGGGCAAGAGTTTGCGTGCTTTTGTGGTTGCCACCGAATTCGATGGAATAAATGCCAATGCCTTTATTCTTGGATCTACTTGCATTCCAACGCATCTCGCTACCAATTGGCCATGACGGACCTCTTGCCAGGCAATCGTTGCACCGCCACACAGCGCTGCTGCGACGTTGTCGGGATGGCCTTCGATACGAGAGGCGATAGTCAAAAGCGCTTCATCATTCATCCGCTCTTCCCCAGAGAGCACGAGCGCTCTAGCTAGAACAAGCCCGCCAATGATCGCTCCAGCCGAAGATCCAAGGCCTTTGCCATGAGGAATCACGTTCAGGGCGCGCACGGCAAGCCCCCGAGGTTTGCCGCCCATGAATTGAAAACCCTCGTACATTGCCTTAACAACTAGATTCTTTTCATCGCGACGAACGGTTTCGGCACCTTCACCTGTCACATCAAGATCCAACCCGGGTTCGTCCATAATCTGCGCGACGTACCGGTCGTGCAATCCAAGAGCCAGACCAAATGCATCAAAGCCTGGTCCGATATTGGCACTCGTTGCAGGCACTTGTACCTGTATCGGGTTGGCCCTAAAAGTAGGTTTGGCCATGGCTCTAACTTAAACCCAGAGCTTCTGCTGC
>Ga0315268_10005303_pt1 | contig 13878 bp, 9 predicted proteins | sample C1_top_MG_FD_204535 | JGI IMG/M metagenome (GOLD analysis project Ga0315268, IMG submission 204535) | Sediment microbial communities from Yellowstone Lake, YNP, Wyoming, USA - C1_top | ecosystem: Environmental > Aquatic > Freshwater > Lake > Sediment | place: USA: Wyoming | collected 2017-08-01 | reverse complement strand
TCGATAGGCGGGGTCTGAAAGCCCCTGCCCCCGTATATAATGGCAATGTCATTAACTTAAGGGGAAAACCCTTTTGGAAAAGGGTTTTCCCCTTGAACCCCCACCACAGGGGTTTCCTGTTTCCTAAAACTTTTAAAAGTTTTGGGAAAATGGCTTGGAAGAAACCCTTTTTCAAAAGGGTTTCTTCCAAAATCAGTGCCCGGATGCTTAACTTAATGACATTGATATATAATGGATGCGGGATAAGAATGTTCCGCCTATCGTTTTGGGGATTTTGGGATAGGCTCATGCTTTTCCCAAAGACTGCAAACCAGCCACTACGCTTACCTAAACGAAATGCTTTTCACAGGAAAAGGATAAAATTATGGCATCCTCCGTATTGTCGATCCGTCTGCCTGGTGCTTTGAAACGTGCGGATACAGCGATCAAGGTTTGTCCCCTGCTCCTTGAAGTCGCAGGGAGCGATACGCAAGAGGTGCTGCGCAAACTCCAGACCTCGACCGCCGGACTTACAGAGGAAGAGGCAGAGCAAAGGCTCCATGAATACGGCCTTAACGTGGTGGCACAGGAAAAACGGCATAGATGGGTTACCACGCTTTTGAAGGCATTTCTCAACCCGCTGGTAATTCTGCTCGCCCTGCTGGTCGTGGTGTCGCTCCTCACTGGTGACGTTTATGCCGGAGGCGTGATGTCTGCTATGGTTCTCCTTGGCGTCATACTCAGATTTGTTCAGGAAGCACGTGCAGATTCCGCTGCCGCCAAACTCAAAGCAATGATCAGTGTCACGGCAACGGTGGTCCGCAATGGCCGGACGCAGGAAGTGCCCCTGAACCAACTGGTTCCCGGCGATCTGATCAAATTGTCTGCCGGGGATATGATCCCCGCAGACGTAAGGCTTATCTCCTGCAAGGACCTTTTCATCACCCAGGCCAGCCTTACCGGTGAGTCACTGCCGGTCGAGAAGGTCGATATCTGCGAAGATCCAAAGGTGCGATCGCCGCTGGAACTGAACAATGTCTGTTTTCTGGGAACGAGCGTTGAGAGCGGAACTGCAACAGCAGTGGTGGTGGCGACCGGGCCAAAGACCTATCTGGGCGGCATGGCCACAAGCATCACTGGTCAAAACGTACAGACCGGGTTTGATAAGGGAGTGAATCGCTTTACCTGGCTTATGATTCGCTTCATCCTGGTCATGGTACCCCTGGTTTTTATTATTAACGGCCTGACCAAGCACAACTGGACTGAGGCATTTTTCTTTTCCGTGGCTGTAGCCGTAGGGTTGACCCCCGAAATGCTGCCGATGATTGTGACTGTCTGCCTCTCTAAAGGCGCTATGGCCATGTCGAAAAAAAAGGTGATTGTCAAACGCCTCAACTCGATCCAAAACCTGGGTGCAATGGATGTCCTGTGCACGGACAAGACCGGCACCCTGACCATGGACCGGGTCATCCTGGAGTGGCACTGTGATGTAATACGCAACGAGGATGAAGGCGTACTCGACCTGGCTTACATCAACAGCCATTTCCAGACAGGGCTGAAGAATGTCCTTGACCGGGCTGTCCTGCAGCATAAGGAGTTAAATGAAGAACTGAGCATTCCAGAGTACGAAAAGGTCGATGAGATTCCCTTTGATTTTTCGCGCAAACTCATGTCCGTCATCGTTGAGACACCGCAAGGCCATCACCGCCTTATCTGCAAAGGCGCACCTGAGGCTATTTTCAAGCGCTGCACCCAATTTGAACTGGACGGGCAGATTTATCCCATGGAGCAGATTCTCATGCAGGAGCTTAAGGAGGAATATGAGAATCTGGGCGCAGATGGTTTCAGGGTGCTGGCGCTTGCCTACAAGGATATGGATAAAAAGGCAGGCTATGCCAAGAGCGACGAAAGGGACCTGATTCTCAGGGGGTATCTGGCCTTTCTCGATCCTCCCAAGGATACGGCCCCGCTGGCAATCGCCGCACTTCAAAAACACGGAGTTTCAGTCAAGATCCTGACCGGAGACAATGAGCTGGTCAGTAAAAAGATTTGCCAGGAAGTCGGCCTTGCGCCGGATCGAATCCTTCTCGGAAACCAGGTGGAGAAGATGTCTGATCAGCGGTTGGCTGAGGCAAGTGAAGAGGTTGTCCTGTTCGCCAGGCTTTCGCCCGCTGATAAGCAAAGGGTTATCAAGGCGCTTCAGAGCAAGGGACATACGGTCGGCTTTTTGGGTGACGGCATTAATGATGCTCCTGCACTTCGGGTTGCGGATGTCGGGATTTCGGTTGACACTGCAGTCGATATAGCCAAGGAATCAGCGGATGTGATCCTGCTGGAAAAAAGCCTGATGGTCCTGGAGGCGGGAGTGCTGGAGGGCCGGAAGGTTTTTGCCAATATTCTCAAATACATTCGGATGGGGGCCAGTTCAAACTTCGGGAATATGTTCAGCGTCCTTGGCGCCAGTGCCTTTTTGCCATTTCTTCCTATGGCCCCGCTCCAGGTATTGACCAATAATCTCTTGTATGATTTCTCACAGGTTCCCATACCAGCAGATGATGTGGACCCTGAACAGATCGTCAAACCGCGACAGTGGTCTATGGAGGAAATCGCCCGGTTCATCATCTTCATCGGTCCGTGCAGTTCCCTTTTCGACTACACAACCTATTTTGTCATGCTCTATGTCTTCGGATGCTGGGATCCTGGCCGCGTCTCGCTTTTTCAGACAGGCTGGTTCGTCGAGTCCCTGCTGACCCAGACACTGATTATTCATATCATCAGAACAAACCGTCTCCCCTTTATCCAAAGTCACGCCAGTTGGCCACTGATGCTGACTACAGCCACGATCATGACTGTCGGCATGTGGCTGCCATTCTCACACCTTGGCCCATTGCTGGGCTTTTCGGCGCTGCCGCTCCTCTATTGGCCCCTGCTGCTTCTGACGCTTCTGTGCTACACACTGCTCACGCAAAGCGTGAAGATGTTCCTTTTTCGCAGAAGGTGGATTTAGGCTTGCGGTCAATTCACACAAAGCGTGAAGATGCTCCTTTTTCGCAAAAGATGGATTTAGGCTTGCGGTCAATACCGAGCAATCTCAAAAGAAGTTTCCGGTAGAAAAAATCGTAATCTTTCGGAGGAAAATCAGTCCTATTTAAGTTAAAATCATAAAAATTCCTCATCCGTATCTGAAGCGGTGTTTTGTCTATGACATCGGGCGGATGGTCTTTAAGGAGTCCTCCTCTGCCGGATTTTAGCCAAGTAGCTGCGAGCACTCGTGAGTACCTGCGAACATTGGGCGTGAGGCGGTTGAAATTTTTGGGGCTAAAGATACCTTGGCCTGGAATTTGCACTGCAAGTATAGGGTTTGGTATATGTGGTTAGGTACGTATATGGTTAGGTAGGTGTGGTGTGTAGGTATATAGCGGTTTTCAGTTGTGTATGCTACGGATATAGCAGGCGCAAGAGGCACACACCCGTTGCCCGTTATCCGTTAAGGACTTAACGGTCAACGGATAACGGATAACGGTCTTTGCCCCTTTGTGCCTGCCTGATATTTTGTAGTTCATCCAGGTGAAAACCGCTATAGCAGGAGGAGGTAGCAGTAAAGGATGGATGTGGGGGGTATCGGTATTAAGCCGCTGATGCTGGCAGCAGTAGCAGTGGTTCTTCTTTCGCTGATTTGCTGTAGTCAGGCATCCGCTGCCTACGTTTGGAATGATCCGGCCCAGTCGTCTCAACAGATGACAGTGCCTGTTCGTCTTTCGAATGGTGATATTTTAATCGACAATTTCGAGTACTGGGACAGCCCTGCCAATCATGGCTGGGTGACCAATACACCTGCCTATCCTGTCTGGGGATATGGAGTCGGGTATGGAAATCTGACGACAGTTTTTGACTCTAAGGAGGTAAGCCGGGTGCTGGATGTCTATATGCCTGCTTGCGTGTTTCTTCCGAATTTGCAAAGGTTCAGCATTTCAAAAGATATATGCAAACCAGGTTCCTCTCAGCCAATCGATTCGAATAATGCCTATTTGAGCTTCAAGATCAGGGCACCTGTGGTTATCGAAAACTTTAACAGCTTTTGCTTCATGGTCATGGGTGATCTTTCGGATGGTACACCGTATGTTATTCAGTTGATTCCCGAAGAGTTTACTATTGGTGATTCTAAAAAGTCGTTTGAGGCAACCGCCTGTCTGGCTGAAGGTGTTCACCTGGTCGCTGATAATGATCGGGTGATAGAGGTAAAAATCGGCCGCGAATACGCTGATCTAACCTGGCATACAACCTATGTTGACCTGGCAAAGGTCGTCAAGAATGTTCTTGCTCCCCTTGCCTTGTCAACCATCTACCGGGTGAGGATCGAAGGTAATCAGTACCGGCTGGATGATATAACCTTTATGAAGGGGGAAACAATCAAGAAGGGAGAAATTCACCGGATGGGAACTCCCTATCTTTTCAAGATCGGTCCCCTTTTTCCCCAGTTATTTACCCGAACCCAGCGGCTTATTTTTGCCGAAGATCACGCGAGTAATATTTATGATGTCATCACCAGTCCAGACGCTATCAGGGCAGCCTGGAGATCGGATGGTGTCGATCCCAACACGAAAGACCTGAGCAGACCGGTGTTAAGGGACGTTGATGTAAGGAGAAATACCCGGAATCATGACGAAGACATGCTCCGCTTCAATGCTTTTGTTGGTGGAAGTCTTACCGATTCCGGCTCATGGTCACCCCCGATAATCACTCCCTTGCCGGTTGACCCTAATGATTCGATGCCTGGCTTCCTGCCTTCATACTGTATTCTGGCAGATGAATTTTTGGTTTCCTACTATAATGAGTTTGTGATTCCCTGCACTACCTGCGGCCAACCCGGCTGGAGTGTAGAGGCTGACGATGAGTTTGTGAAGGTTGTGCCCCATGAAATTGGCGCACCCTTCGACTCTGAAGGAGTGTCTTATTATCCTCCTGAGCGTGTTCACCTGATCGAGCTGGCCCTGAAAAATGCAGGCTACCGATATTGGCCTAATATAGCGGTCTTGCAGTTTACCCCTCAATATCTGGAGGACCTTGTGGTTACGGTAGAGGTAACCGATGGCCTGACCAGAGATTCGGAAACCTTTCCTGTTTCAGTGGTCAATTATCCGATGGAAAATTATCCACCTATTATTGAAGACCTCGATGATCAGATCGGCTATGTCGGGAAAGTCTTCACCTATCCTATGACCGCTATGGATCCGGATAGCTGCCTTTATTCTCCGGACCGGCCCAGGCCGGACCAATTCACCTTGACCTGGAGCGCGACTATTGCCGGTTTGCCGAATTACTCCTATGGCCCCTGGCAAGAGCCTTTGATCGATACGGATACCGGATTGCTGAGATTCACACCGCAATTTGAAGGAGATTATCGCATTGTGATTACTGCTCGTGATAGCCAGGGTTTCTATAGTAATGGCGTATTTACGCTTAATTGTGTAAACACCGGGACATGGCTGAACCATCCGCCGGTCGTGTTAGGTGACTGGGATGCTCTGCAAACCTGCCGCGCCGGTGAGTTGCTCGTCCTGGATGACGAAATCGATGTTCAGGATCCGGATGGGGAGAAAGTTTATTTTTCCTGTACCCTTGGCTCTATTGGGACCAATGGCGCAGGAAAAGCTATCTGGTCCTTCCAGCCCCAGTTGCCGGGATTCTACGTGTCCGAGATTACAGCCATGGATTCCCACGGCGTCTATACCATGTTCCCTATCTATGTCGAGGTTCGCCCCTGGTGGTCAATGTAACAATAATAGAAAGGCACAAAGCAGAGGCACAAAGGGGCAAAGGCACAAAGTTTTTTTCATCTTTGGGAGTGCCTTTGTGCCTTCAAGGACGTTGACTATCAGATATGAGTGACTGTTTTTCAATCTTCCCCTCATAATTTTCTTACCAACCTGACGATTTTTCTTATATAATAGAGTTATTGTGTCTATGGCAAGGAGGAAAAGGAGCGGGAATCAATGGCTGAAGGGGTATCCAGGCAGGGTTGCCCGATGGTTAGTGGACAAATTAACACAGGGAAAGGAGAACAGGATGAAGGGAAAAGTGATGAACAGCGTACTCATGTTCTTGATAATCGCTCTGGTTTTCAGTTTTCCGGTAGCTGAAGCAGGTTCACGCCGAGGGCAAGATGCAGGGACCAAGATCCCCGAAGAAGCTCTTATGACCGTGCCGCCCGGAGTGAGAAATAGAAAAGCACCTGTTCCATTCCCTCACGCCAAACACAAAGGCATAGATTGTACTGTTTGCCATCACAACGCCTATGAGACACTTCTCATGAGCAAGTGCTCTTCCGAGGGCTGCCATTCCGACACCACCAAAAGAGAGGGAAAGGGATCGTATTTCGCTACTTTCCACAATAATTTTGAGAATAGTGATCGGGGCTGTCTGGACTGTCATAAGGCGAGGGGAAAAGGACCGACATCCTGCAAGGACTGCCATAAGCTGATAGATAATCCGGCAGAGAATGCGACGGAAGATAACGGGCAATAATAAGGATTGCCATCAGGAAAGATAATCCGGCAATGGTGGACCTCCAATGGTGGATTTCTCGCTCATAGGCATCGAGTCAGGGATAGCTTCTTTATTTTCAGGAGGAAATGATGAGAATTAGCCGCTATCTATCAGTGGTTCTCTTGTCAGTTATCATTACAAGCACATCAGGATGTCTGCATGGTTCGCATTGTCCTTATTATCCGCCGCAGGGTAAGGATATTGTTTGTTTGCCACAGGGCAGGGATATTCTATTCCAGGTATCAACGATTGACGCCCTGCTTGAAGGTGTCTATGATGGAGATATAACCTGCCGGGAGTTGAAAAGTCATGGCGACTTCGGGATAGGCACTTTTAACGGTCTTGATGGTGAGATGATCGAGCTTGACGGGAATTTTTATCAGGTAAGAGCGGATGGAGTGGCCTATGTTGCTGCTGATTCGGCGAAGGTCCCCTTTGCTGCGGTTACTTTCTTCGATTCTGACAAGACAGTATCGCTTAATAAGGATATGGTCCATGATAAAGATATGGTCCGTGATAAGGATATGGTCCGTGATAAGGATATGGTCCATGATAAAGATATGGTCCATGATAAGGATATGATCCATGATAAAGATATGGTCCGTCATATGGATATGGTCCATGATAGAGATTATAAGCACTTAGAACACTATCTGGATACTCTGCTGCCAACGAAAAATATTTTCTATGCAATCAAAATAACGGGGAACTATGATTATATCAAGACAAGAAGTGTTCCCAGGCAGAATAGACCCTATCTCCCACTTGTCGAAGTGGTGAAGCATCAGCCGACATTCGAATTTCATAATGTGAAGGGCACAATAGCAGGCTTCCGCTGCCCTGAGTACGTGAAAGGAATCAATGTTCCCTCTTATCATCTCCACTTTATCACTGAAGATGGAAAGGCTGGAGGGCACGTGCTTGAATGCCAGATTCAAAATGTACGGGTTGAGATTGATTACACTTCCGGGTTTTACATGGCATTACCGGAGGGTGGCGAATTCTATCAGGCAGATTTGACAAAAGAGAAACAATCGGAACTGAATAAAGTGGAATAGGAAAAACAAAAAGCTATCTCTGCCATGATAAAGCGAGGTGGCAGACCGCCAGCAGATACTTCGAATGGTTGAATTTTAAACTTTCATTCAGGAGTCAGAATACCGTTAACCATAAGCATCAGTTCAACCAGTTATAGTATGGCATTCGGGAATTATATCCTGTATAATATTTTATAAAGGAAGAAGGAACCACGTATTAAGGGAGTTAATCTATGACTCGCACGTATAAAGCTGTTTTAAAGGGAAACCGCATAGAATGGAGTGGCGAGTCGCCTGCATGTCTCACACAAGAGCGCGCTGTTGCAGTTCAGGTTACCGTTTGGGAGGAGGAACCACCGTTACCTGAAGCCGCTCTGAATCAAGGGCAGCGGATGGCTGCTGCTCTGGAGCAACTTGCTTCCGTGCATGCTCTTTCCGGGATAACCGAGCCGGCAGACTGGGAACGCGAAATAAGAAAAGATCGCCCTCTCCCTGACAGAGAACCGTGATGATGCTTATCGATAGCAACATCATTATTTATGCCACTAAACCAGAGCAGAGTGCACTGCGGCAATTCATTGCCCAGCATGCTCCAGTAGTATCAGCTATCAGCTATGTAGAGGTGCTCGGCTACTATCGGCTAAGCGAGCAAGAGCGGCAGTATTTTGAAGTATTTTTTGCCACGGCTTCTGTGCTGGATTTATCTCAAGGTGTCCTTGAACATGCGGTGAAACTCCGCCAACTCAGAAAAATGACTCTTGGTGATGCCCTCATTGCAGGCACTGCCTTGGCACACAGCCTCACCCTGGTCACTCGAAATACGAAAGATTTCGCTTGGATTCCAGGACTATCCATACTCAATCCCTTCCATGACCTCGAATAATCGTGTTACTATACTTTTGCACTTTTTGGTAAGCCATTGAGATATAAATGATTTTATAATCTTCACCCCTCATTCCCGCGAAAGCGGGAATCCAGTCTTTTCAGGGGCTTCTGGATTCCCGCTTTCGCGGGAATGACGAAAAGTGCAAAAGTAAAAGTATAGGTATTATCGAAACCTTGAATAATCAGGGACCACTCATATCCTGGGTCCAAGAGCCTTTGTGTAAGGCGTCCTTTTACACAACTCCACAGATTTCTCTCTGAGAGAAAGCCACCCCTCATGCAGGAGGCATAAGGGGTGACCGGAAAGTTTTTCAGCTTCACCATCACGAGAAGGCAGAAGCTTGCCAAATTCATTTCCCTTTGGGAGGGGCTAGATTATTGGTTTGCAGTACCAGCAACCCGCCTCTTCCGGTAGGAACCACGTGCTCGGATACAACTCGCTCGGATAAAAGACGGGTGATGTTGTTGGTGTAGGAGGTGTAAATGTCGGCAGCACAGTGGACACCGCCGCAGGGCTGGTTGTTGGTGTAGGAGGTGTAAATGTCGGCACAATGGGCATCAGAGCGCTGTTTGTTGGTAGAGGAGGCACAAACGGCATAATGGGCGTCAGAGCGCTGGGCGCGCTGGGCGAAGTGGCGATGCCATACGTTTCGATAATCCCAGCCCCATAAGAGTCAGCGCTAAATAAAAATAAGCATAAAGCTGCTAAATTGAGAACTATTCCCAGTTTCTTATAGCTTGTCATTTTTGTATCTCCTTCCATGACGTGGCAGTGAGAATAACTCTGCCTTGTGTTCGTTAATCTTCACCTTCAAGAAACTCAAAAAGAAACTCAAAACCTTAATGATTTTTTAGTCGTACCTGGGCATCCTTTCCCCCTTTTTTTGGCTTCAGGGTATTCATCCTCCTGGGCTGATAATTGGAAATTTTTTCACAATATAATATATGATTACTCAGGTATAGATTACTATGAATTACCTGAGTGGTGGCGGAAGAAGAATCACCTTGAGCAGAAAATATTTAATATTATCAACCTAATAGATAGTATATACCATATTCAAAAGATTGTCAAATAAAGTTATATTAGATAATGTATTGAATATAAATCGATTAAATTTAACCTTGACTATCGAACATTTTTCATTCTCCATCTCAAAGGGGTGAGGATGGTGTCAGGTCTTGACATGATACATATCGTATATGTACTCATGTCAAGACCTGACACCATGCGACACTATATTCTCTGCGACTCTGCGTCTCTGCGGGAGATCATTGATTGATAACGAATAGCGATAGGGGAAGTTATTTAAACATCAATCCTTAGAATCCAGTCTTTGTGATAACAACTACTTCTGGATTCCCGCCTTCGCGGGAATGACCTGATTAATGCCGTTTTAACTGAATACCGAAACCTCGAAACTTACTCGTAAAAAACCTGTCCTTATCAGCTTCCTATCTTATCGCCCCCTATTCCCCTGCCTCCCTCGTCGCATGCGACGTCACATCCGGGGCAAAAGTTGCCGTTGACCTGTCGCGAGCCTGTCGCAGGTAAATCAGTCGCACAGACTTAATGTATTGATATTATAAACGAAAAATGTTATATTATCTCTTGGCACACGCTTTGCATGTGCATTTAATAAATTCGATATCTCCGATAGTTATGGGGAGTAAAACCCGTTGCCTGAATCAAGACTGCATTATGAGGGTGTGCACGTTATGAAGGTGTGCACGTAGGGATGCCCGTGCAGACCAAGAGAAGACGTATGTGCGTTCCGCATCGTGTATATTCAGCATCGAGATAACTGGAACCCTGCAAAGAGGAGCACGCAAAAAAGACTCCTGCAAAAGGAATTCTGCAACGGGAAGCATGCAAAAATTCTTTGTCTGCAAGGGCGTTGCCGATCAGAAAAGGCATTGCAGATCAGAAGGATGTTGCAGAAACGTTGCAGAAGGGTATTGCAGGCACACTCTCGATGCGCAGGATGATTCTCGCTATGCAAGATAATTGATGCAGGATCAGATGTTCCCCATCTTGAGAATATTTTTTGACAGGATAACGGGATTGACCAGGCCCCTATATCATGCTTATCATGTTTATCCTGTTATCCTGTCAAATCTTTCCCCATAACAAAGATGGGGAACATCTGATGCAGGATGATTGATAACGGTATAACGGGATAATGGCAGTTGCAGGGAGATGATCCCGGAAAACGAAAAATAATTCAAGTAAGGAGGAAGCCAATCATGGCCAAGGCAGTTGGAATTGATCTAGGCACTACAAATTCCTGTATAGCCGTCATGGAAGCAGGAAAACCCGTAGTTATCCCCAATGCCGAAGGGGGGCGGACCACTCCGTCAGTAGTGGCTTTTACCGAAGATGGCCAGCGTTTGGTAGGGCAGATAGCCAAGCGGCAATCGGTGATTAATCCACAGAATACCATCTTTTCGGCCAAGCGGTTCATTGGGCGAAAATACGACGAAGTAAGCTCGGAAATCAAGATTGTTCCGTATAAGGTAGAGGCTGGGCCTAATAATGCGGTCCGCTTTAATATCATGGGCAAGCAGTATGCGCCGGAAGAGACTTCGGCCCAGGTCCTTCGCAAGCTGGTGGACGATGCATCGAATTATCTGGGGGAGCGGGTCAAACAGGCGGTTATCACCGTACCGGCCTATTTTAACGATGCCCAGCGTCAGGCCACCAAAGATGCGGGCAAGATCGCCGGGCTGGAGGTGCTCAGGGTAGTCAATGAGCCTACGGCAGCAGCTTTAGCCTATGGCCTGGAGAAAAAGAAGAATGAAACGATTATGGTTTTTGACCTTGGTGGAGGTACCTTCGATGTTTCCGTTCTGGAAGTAGGGGAGGGGGTCTGCGAAGTCCGCTCCACATCGGGGGACACTCACCTGGGCGGAGATGATTTTGACAAGGCCGTAGTCGATTGGCTGGCAGATGAGTTTCGCAGGGAGCAGGGGATTGATCTTCGGACCGATCGCCAGGCACTTCAGCGGCTCTACGAAGCTGGCGAAAAAGCCAAGTGTGAGCTGTCGAGCATGGCCCAGACAACTATCAACCTTCCCTTCATTACTGCCGATGCCACAGGTCCCAAGCATCTTTCCATGACGCTGACCAGGGCCAAATTCGAACAACTGACCCACCATCTGGTGGAGCGTTGCATAGGGCCGGTCAAACAGGCGTTGAGCGACGCCAAGCTGACGGAAAATGATATCGATGAGGTGATTCTGGTGGGTGGTGCTACCAGGATGCCGGCTGTTCAGGAACTGGTGCGTAAAATGACCGGCGGCAAACAGCCGAACATGTCCGTAAACCCCGACGAGGTGGTTGCTGTCGGAGCTGCGGTCCAGGCCGGTATCATTCAGGGAGAGGTGAAGGATGTCCTGTTGCTCGATGTCACACCGCTTTCACTTGGCGTGGAAACCCTGGGCGGAGTCATGACCAGGCTGATCGAGCGCAACACCACTATTCCGACCCGAAGGTCGGAAGTCTTCTCCACTGCGGAGGACAGTCAACCTGCCGTGGATATCGTGGTGCTCCAGGGAGAGCGGCCTATGGCCAGGGACAATCGCCAGCTTGGCCGGTTCAAACTTGAGGGCATCCGGCCTGCACCGCGTGGGGTCCCGCAGGTGGAAGTTACTTTTGATATCGACGCCAACGGAATCCTGAATGTTTCCGCCAAGGACAAAGATACCAGCAAGGAGCAGAAAATCACCATCAGCGGCTCCACCAACCTGGACAGGGGCGAGATCGACCGCATGGTCACAGATGCCGATGCCCACGCCAGTGAGGACAAACAGCGCAAGGAAGCCATTGAGGAGCGAAACCAGGCTGACTCTCTGGCCTATCAGGTGGAGAGGGCTTTGCACGATCTGGGTGACAAAGCACCGGTGCATGAAAAAGCGCGCTGCGAGCAATTGATTGCCGATATCCGGCAGGCCATTAAGGATGAGGCACCGGTAGAGCGGATCAGACAGCTTAAGAGCGATCTGCAGCAGGCATCCTATGGCCTCTCTGCGGCAGCTCAGCAGGCTGGAGCAGGACCGGGTCCGGGTGCAGGTCCAGGTGGAGGCCCCGGAGCGGGTGGTGCCGGACCAAAGGGAGGTGCCAGGCCTTCGACCGAGGGTGGTGAGGATGTAATCGACGCCGAGTTTACTGAAAAGTAAGAGAGCAGGGGAGGGGATAGGGATGAGGAGCTTACGAGGGTAGGTTTTTCGTGAAGGGATCTTCAAGGTCCCGCGAGATGCCTTTAAAATCCCCCTGCCCCCCTTTACAAATAATGTCATTAACTTAAGGGGAAAACCCTTTTGGAAAAGGGTCTTCCCCTTGAACCCCTTTCCCAAAACTTTTAAAAGTTTTGGGAAAATGGCTTGGAAGAAACCCTTTTTCAAAAGGGTTTCTTCCAAAATTAGTGCCCGGATGCTTAACTTAATGACATTGCTTCACAAAAGGGGGGTATAAAAACCTACCCTTGTCAGGGGATGAGGATGGTGGACCGGTTTCACCATTGTACTCCCCTCTGATCTCTATAACTCTCATGAGGGAGATAAAAATATGGAGAAATCTTCAGAAGAAAGGCCCTATCGGGTTCCAGGAAAGGATTCGGAGATGCCGAAAAAGACCGGGCTGGAATCTCCCCTGCCCTCAAGTTCTGCCGAGTCTGAGGTCAAAGCCGCACTTGAGGAGGAGGAGACCGCGATCAGGGAAGAGGAGGCTGCGGCCCAGAAGCAGATTGAAGAAATGGACCAGGCAATGTCTGACCTCCAACAGCAGCTCAAGGACATGGAAGACCGATGGAAAAGAGCTGCCGCAGACCTGGACAACTACCGCAAGCGCTTTGAACGGGAACTGGAGCGGCTGCGCTTTGCAGAGCGTGATTTAGTCTTGCGCGAGTGGCTGGCAGTGGTGGATAATATGGAGCGTGCCTTAAATACGGAAAAAGCTTCGGATGCCGGTCCCTGGTATCAGGGCATGCAGGCCATTTATCAGCAAATGATGAGCGTTCTGGGTCTGTTCCGGGTGAAACAGTTTAATCCGAAGGGAGAGCCTTTTGATCCGGTGCGTCACGATGCAGTGGCCACGGTCAATCTGGAAGATGAGCCGGAGGGAATTATCGCCGAGGTGGCTGAACCCGGCTACACCATCGATGGCCGCATCCTGCGTCCGGCCAAGGTCATTCCGGTGCGGCACCAGGCTAAGTAAAGAATAGTTATCAGTTATCAGTAAAGGCAGTTAAAAGACAGTCGCTCATATCCGATAGTCAACATCCTTAAGGTACAGAGGGAAATGAAGAAACTAGTGGGCTTTCACAGCTAATTTTGTGGATAATGATCTCGCGCAGAGACGCGGAGACGCAGAGGATAAAGATCAGTCATTCTCTTAAGCCTCTTAAGTCTCTGCGCGAGAAATACCAACAATTTT
>Ga0315268_10005302_pt1 | contig 13879 bp, 13 predicted proteins | sample C1_top_MG_FD_204535 | JGI IMG/M metagenome (GOLD analysis project Ga0315268, IMG submission 204535) | Sediment microbial communities from Yellowstone Lake, YNP, Wyoming, USA - C1_top | ecosystem: Environmental > Aquatic > Freshwater > Lake > Sediment | place: USA: Wyoming | collected 2017-08-01 | reverse complement strand
GGCAATTACAGAATTATTTATGAGATCAATGAAAACGAGCAGTCGGTAAGGGTTTTGCGGGTCAGATATCGGCGTGAAGCTTATCGGTAAATCTGTAAAAGTGATCGCAGACTTAATGCGAATGTTGCAATGATAGTGGGCGGTTTCCACCCTACGAAAAGATATATCGGCGGTTAATGTCATCCGGCATCCTGCTTATCGATAAACCGGCGGGGCTCACCTCGTTTGAGGTGGTGCGGCGGGTCAGGATGGTGCTCCAGGTGCGCAAGGTGGGGCATCTGGGGACGCTGGACCCTTTTGCCACCGGGTTACTGCCCCTGTGCCTGGGGGAGGCCACCAAACTCGCGCCTTTCCTGATGGCGGCGGACAAGACCTACCTGGCCCGCCTGAAGCTGGGGGAAGAAACCGATACCCAGGACCTCACCGGCCAGGTGGTGGCGCGGTGCGAGAAGTTGCCTGCCGAAGAGGAAATCCGCCGGGCCGCGGCCGGCCTGGTGGGGGAGATCAGCCAGGTCCCTCCTATGTACTCGGCAGTGCACCACCGGGGCGAACGCCTCTACCGGTTGGCCCGGCGGGGCGAGACGGTGGCGCCGGAGCCCAGGGCCGTGACCATCCATGAATTGACGGTGGCCGATGTGGCCGGGGCGGAGGTGACCATCCGGGTCAGGTGCTCCAAGGGCACTTATATCCGCACCCTGGGGGCGGACCTGGGCCGGGTTTTGGGTTGCGGAGCGCATCTGACGGGGCTCAGGCGGATGGCGGTAGGACCTTTCCGGGTGGAAGACGCCCTGCCCCTGGCAGACTTAGAGCATTTGCCCCCGGAAGAAATCCGGTCCCGGATCATTCCCCTGGCCAGGTGCCTCCCGGGGATGCGGGCGGTACAGGTGGGGCCCGGGGAGGCCCGGAGTCTCCGCCAGGGGCGGGTTCTCTCCAGTGCGGAGAATAACCTTGCCGCCGGAGAGCGGGTCAGGGTGCTGTTGGGGGAGGAACTGGTGGCGGTGGCGTGTGTGGACCACCGCGAGGGGAAGGCGGTGTTGCAGCCCGTCCGGGTATGGGTTTGAGCAGCCGCCATTGCCAATGTGGGGGCGGGGTCACCCTGCCCAAAATTGCGGGCGGGAAAACCTCTTTTCTCCCTCAACCTGGGAACGAGTTTGACAAACCAGAAAAAACGGGGCGCGGTGCGCACCTTACATTGAAGTCAAATTTTACATTAGCGCCTTAAGATTGGCTGACAGCTGACAGCTGATAGCTGATGGCTGACAAACCGGGAGCGTTCAATACCGCGCGATCCCACCAAACATAAAGGAGGAAGCAGTGGGCTTATCGACCGAAAGCAAAAAGGAGATCATCGACCGCCACCGGCTGCATGAAGGGGATACCGGCTCCCCGGAGGTGCAGGTGGCCATTTTGAGCGAAAGGATCAGTTACCTGACCGAGCATTTCAAGACGCACGCCAAAGACCATCATTCCCGCCGGGGACTGATCAAGCTGGTGGGGCAGCGGCGGCGCCTGCTCAATTACCTGAAAAATAAGGATATCGACCGATATCGGGCCCTGATCGAGCAATTGGGCCTGAGAAAATAGGAGGCAGTCCGACTCACATGTCAAAAACTTATAAAGTAGAAATCGGCGGGCGGGATCTCAGCTTCGAAGTGGGGAAACTGGCCGGGCAGGCAAGCGGCGCCGTGCTGGTCCGCTATGGGGAGAGCGCGGTGCTGGTTGCCGCGACCATCTCCGAAAATACCCGGGAAGGCATCGATTTTTTGCCCCTGACGGTGGATTATTTAGAGATGGCCTATGCGGCCGGCCGCATTCCCGGAAGCTTTTTCCGCCGGGAGATCGGGCGTCCCAGTGAGAAAGAAACCCTCACCTCCAGGCTGATCGACCGGCCTTTGCGGCCGTTGTTCCCCAAAGGGTTGATCAATGAAATCCAGATTATTGCCACGGTGCTGTCCGGCGATCCGGAAACCGATCCGGATATCCCTGCCCTGATCGGGGCGGCGGCGGCCCTGGAGATTTCCGACATCCCCTTCATGGGACCGGTGGCGGCCGTGCGGGTGGCCAAGGTGGGAGGCGAACTGGTGGTCAATCCCACCATTTCCCAGGTGAAGGAGTCCACCCTGAATCTCATCGTCGCCGGGGCCCCCCAGGGTCTGGTGATGGTGGAGGGCGGGGCCCGCATGGCCCAGGAGGACGAGGTCCTGGAGGCCCTTTTCTTCGCTCAGGAGCAACTCAAACCCATCCTGGCCCTGCTGGGCGAGATGCGGGCTGAGGTGGGGATCGCCAAGCGGCCCGCGCCCCAAGCCCCAGATTACGGAGACCTGCCTGAGAAAGTCGCCCAGGCGGCGGGGGAGAAGATCCTGGCCGCAGTCACCCAACCGGAAAAGAAACTTCGCTCGGCCGGTCTGGACCTGGTGCGGGACGAGATTTTCGCCGCCCTGGGGCCGGAGGTCGAAGGCCGGGAAAAAGAGGTGAAGGCAGTCTTCCAGGAATTAAAGAAACGCCGGGTGCGAGAATGGATGCTGGGCCAACGGCAGCGGGTCGACGGGCGCACCTTTAACGACATCCGCCCCATTTCCGGGGAAGTCAATCTGCTCAGCCGCACCCACGGCGCCGCCGTCTTCACCCGGGGAGAGACCCAGGCCCTGGTAGTGACTACCCTGGGCACGCCCTCGGATGAACAGCGCATCGAAACCCTGGTGGGGGAGTCCTTCAAGGCCTTCATGCTGCATTACAATTTCCCGCCATACAGCGTGGGGGAAACCCGGATGCTCCGGGGGCCAGGCCGAAGGGAAATCGGCCACGGGGCCCTGGCGGAGCGGGCCATCTCGCCGGTGCTGCCCTCCCCGGAGGAGTTCCCTTACACCATCCGGGTGGTTTCGGAGATCCTGTCCTCCAACGGCTCCTCTTCCATGGCCACGGTGTGCGGAGCTTCCATGGCCCTGATGGACGCCGGGGTGCCGGTCAAGGCCGCAGTGGCCGGGGTGGCCATGGGCCTGATCAAAGAAGGGGACCGGGTGGCCGTGCTGTCGGACATCCTGGGAGACGAAGATCAACTGGGAGACATGGACTTCAAGGTGGCCGGCACCCGGGAGGGCATCACCGCCCTGCAGATGGATATCAAGATGACGGGCCTCACCCGGGAGATCATGGGCCAGGCCCTGAACCAGGCCAGGGAAGCCCGCCTCCACATCCTGGGGAAGATGAACGAGGTCATCGCCCAGCCATCCCCCGGCCTCAAAGAACATGCCCCCAAGATCATCGTCATCACCATCAACCCCGATAAGATCAGGGACGTGATCGGACCCGGCGGCAAGATGATCAAGCAGATCGTCGCGGCCACCGGGGCCAAGGTCGATATCGAGGACGACGGCCGCATCCATATCTCCGCGGCTGACCAGAAGGCCGCGGATGCGGCCATCGCCATGATAAGGGACCTCACCGCGGAAGCGGAAATCGGCAAGGTATACACCGGCAAGGTCAAGAAGATCATGGACTTCGGCGCCTTCGTGGAAATCCTGCCGGGGACCGACGGCCTGGTGCATATCTCCGAACTGGACCACTACCGGGTGAAGGCGGTCACCGATGTGCTCAAGGAAGGCGATGAGGTGACGGTCAAGGTTCTGGACGTGGATCGCCAGGGCAAAATTCGCCTGTCCCGGAAAGCGCTGCTGGAACGCCCCGAAGGTCTGCCTGAGCCTGAGCCGGAAGAACGGCGGCGGCCTAGGGTGGAACGCCACGGGGACCGTAGGGGTAAGCCTTCCGGCTCCAAATAGGGGTCAGCATGTAAGGCGCGTCTCACGCGCCTTTTTTGGTGCGTAAGACACACCCTACATTTAATACTGATGAAACCGACAGATACCAGCCTATATCAGAAAACCGTTCTCGACAACGGCATCCGGGTCATCAGCGAGGAATTGCCGTTCTTCCACTCGGTGGCCCTGGGGGTCTGGGTGACAGCGGGCTCCCGGGACGAGACGGCAGCGGAAGGCGGCCTCTCCCACTTCCTGGAGCACATGGCCTTCAAAGGCACTGCCCGGCGCCGCGCCCTCAACATCGCCCAGGAGATCGACCAGGTGGGGGGCTCCTGCAATGCCTTCACCACCAAGGAGAATACCTGTTTTCATGGCCGGGTCCTGGCCGACAATCTCCCCCGACTGGTGGACCTGCTGATCGACCTGGCCCTGAACTCCCGCCTGGAAGCCCCGGACCTGGATCTGGAACGGCAGGTCATCCTGGAGGAGATCGCCGCCCAGGATGACAACCCGGAAGACCTGGCCCAGGTCGAGTTTGGCCGCAATTTCTGGGGCGAGAGTTCCTTCGGCCGCCCCATCCTGGGGGAGGCGGCCGACGTCTCCCGGTTTGACCGGGAAGACCTGCTGGCCTTTAGGAATGCGACCTACCGGCCGGAAAGCTTGATCGTGGCCGCGGCCGGCCGGGTCAAGCACCAGGAACTGTTGGACTTGGCGACCAGGTCCTTCGAACAGTTCGCCAACGGCGCGCCCCTTCGCCCCCGCAGCCAGGTGGCCACCCACCCCGGGGTTTACCGCCTGACCCGGGACCTGGAGCAGGTGCACGTCTGCCTGGGGACCCTGGGGCCCACGGCCCGGGACCGGCGGCGCTATGAAGCCACCCTCCTCAACCTGATCCTGGGGGGCAACATGAGCTCCCGCCTCTTCCAGGTGGTCCGGGAGAAACTGGGCCTGGCCTATAACATTTACTCCTTCCTGAGCTTCTTCAGCGACACGGGCCTCTGGGGGATTGGCGCCGGGGTCAGTCCCAGGAACCTGGAGCCCCTGATGGCCGCGGTGCGCCAGGAACTGAAGCGCTTGAAGGATGAGACGGTTTCGGACGCGGAACTCCGGGCGGCCCAGGATTTTTTCCGGGGCTCCATCTTTCTCAGCGCCGAAGACTGCGAACACCGGATGCTGCGCCTGGCCAAGAACGAGATCCACTTCGGCCATTACATTTCCCTGGAAGAAATCATCACCGGCCTGTTGCAGGTCACCCGGACCCAGATCCGGGACCTGGCCGCAGAACTCCTGGAACCGAAGAACTGGGCCCTGACCATGCTGGGCCCGGTGGACGGGGCGGGGGAGGAATTGGATTTTTAAGGGGACTTGAGGGGAGGGCCGGTCAGGGTGAAGAGGCGCCCCCCCTGCTTAAAAACGGCCGAGGGCGGCTGTTCCACATTTTTTAGGCACGGCAAGCCGTGCCCCTACACTCCCCCAAAAAAGGAAGCCAGGGCCGTCGGCCCTGGCTTCCTTTTTTACGTTTAAGGGGTTGGGGGAAGGGGTGCGGGGAGGATTGTAAGTGGGTCTGCGACCCCTGGCCCCCTCCCCCGCAAATCTTACTTCCCTCAAAAGTCCTCTTCGTCCTCCATGATGGCTTTATTGATGAATTTGTAGAGGCTGCCGATCCATTCCAGTTCGTTTTCCAGTTCGGAGTTGGCGAAGATCCACTCGCCGTCCCTATCTTTGGCGATGATGACGATCTCCTCGATGTCGTCCAGGTCCTGGTAAAATCTTTCCACCACCTCCTTGACGGAACGTTTGGCCCTCTCAAACGGAATAATGTTTTTTCTCATGGTGATTGCGGGTCTTGAACATACCCGTCACCCTCCGTGTGCGATGAATTCCCTTCCGGGGGAAAGGGGCGGGGTGAAGTTCTGGTTACCCCCTAGTAATTCTTTAATGAACGGTGCAAAAAAGCAATGATAATTTTGTTCACCGCCTCCGGGGCCTCTTCCTGGGGGGCGTGGCCCACATCCGGGAGGAGATGCAGTTCGGCATGGGGGAGATGGCCTTTCAGCCAGTGGGCCTGGGCCACCGGCAGGATGGGATCTGCCATCCCCCAGATAATGGCCGCAGGCCCTCGGATGGTTTTGAGCCAGGCGGCCACCTGTTCCAGGGGCTGGAGGCGCACCTGGCGGCAGAGGCGACGCAGGGCCAGGCGGCGGCGGAGTTCCCGAAACGGGGCGGCGTAGCCGGCCAACACTGCTGGGGTGATGAGTTCCCGGCGGTGGTAAGCCAGGCGCAAGGCCCAGGGGATGATCCAGGGGCCGATGAGCGCGGCCGCCAGCAGGCCCACCAGGGGCAGGCGCAGGGGAGCGAAGATATACGGGAACCGGCTCACTGCTGCGGCCGGGGCGAGAAGCACCAACGCGGTCACCCGCTCTGGATAATCCCGGGCCAGCATCAAGGCCAGGCCGCCTCCCAGGGAGTTGCCGGCCAGGGCCGCCCGGGTGATGCCGTGGCGGTCCAGGAAACCGATCACCCCCTGGGCCAAGGCTTCGAAGCGGTAGTCGGCGCCGGGGTGCGCGGGGGAGCGGCCGTGGGGGGGGAGGTCCGGAGCCCAGACCCGGAAATCCCGGGATAGAGGCTCCAGGTTGTGACGCCAGGAGAAGCTGGAGGCGCCCAAACCGTGGAGCAGCACCAGATCGGGGCCTTGGCCTTGGCCTAGAAAAAACCAGGAATCGCTAGCGGGCATGGCACCTCAGAAGGTAGCCGCAGGCTTGAGCCGGCGCCGGCACAGGCAGGAAAGCCTGTGCCACCGGATTAAAGGATTGTCGAAGGATCCCTAATGGGCCTGAGCCTATACTGTAGGGCGGGAAAGCGAAGCGCATCCCGCCTTCGGTAATTGGGTTAGGCCTGACTTATGCCAGAATATCTTCACGCCTTTATTCCTGGCGCATGTTCTTTTTCACAGTCACGCGACTGGCATGCTGCATTTATGGCCTTGAAGAGGTGGCAGAGGATAACGTTTACAGTCTGGAGATGGAATAATCTGAAGGCGGGATGCGCTTCGCTTTCCCGCCCTACATTAACTTTGAACCTTGAACCTTGAACTTAACTATTCAGCCCTTTCCAGGCGCCGGCGGGCGGGCAGGCTCCGGCGGTAGGATGGGAAAGGGGACTCCCCGGCTGACCTCGGCCTCCACCTGCCGGTGCTGCTCCATCAGCCTTTTCACCAACTGCTGGCCCCGGGCCAGCATCTCCCAGATCTGGCGGCGGAAGGAGGCCTCTGGAGGGGAGGGTAGGGCGGTCAACTCCCGGAAATAGGGGTGAGCCAGGAGCTGTTCCCAAAGCTTGACGCATTTGTCGAACAGGTCCGGGTAAAAATAGGGGAGTTCGTCCTGCTTTTCTTCCAGGAAGGCCACGGCCTGGGCCAGGCGGCGTTCGGAACTGAGGCGGGCGGGGCCGGCAATGCGCTGGGCCAATCTTTCCAGGGTCTGCAGTTGCTGGGCCTGGGCAAGATAAGTCAGCTTCTGCAGCACTTCCTGGTGCAGTTCCGGATTCCTGGCAAAGGCCTCCCGGTGGTCCCGGTTGAGGAGGTAGCTGTTGAGCACCTTCTTGGCCGCTTCAAAGGACTCGGCGCTGTAAGTTCCCAGGCGGCGCTGGTTCTTGGCCAGCCAGGCGGACAGGAACTTCAAGCGGTCCTCATGGGTCTTGGTGGAGGTGAGAAGATCGGCGCCTTTATACGAGATGGAGCCGCTGTACTCGCCCCGAACGATATCGGTGAGCTCTTTGAGAAAGCGTTTGGTGTCCTTCAGGATATTGTGCCTGGGGTCCCGGACCCCGTGGTATGGGTGGATCAGTTCCTGGCGCACCACGGCCATGGCCCGGTCCTCCAGGACGTTGAAGCGGTTGTACTTGTGCTGCTGGTAGGTGACCTTGAGGATCACCACCCGGCGCTCCGGGTCCACGTAAAAGCCCTGCTCCCGGAGATGGGGGTTGGCCTCGGCGAACCCCTGGGGGAGGGGGATGAGGGCCACCTTTTCCACCAGGGGATACCTTTTCAGCTCAAAACCTGAGAGGCTGGTAATGGTGCGGTCGGAGGAGCCCAGGACCTTGATGAGGTAAGGCTCTTTGAGGCGGCTGAGCTTGCGGGCGAACAGGGCGGCGGAAGTGCGCCGTTCGGCGGCAATGGGGTAGCCATACAGCTCCATGAGGAACTGATAGACGAATTCCCGTTCCCGCTCATAAGTAGGGCTGTCCAGGCGTTTGAATTTCCCCAGTTCCCGGCCGAAGGCCTTGAGTTCGGTGTCCAGATCGGAGGGAAAAGAGGCGTAGATGCCGAGCAGCCGAAAGTCCCCGTGGGCGTCCCGGGCCACGACGTGGGCCCGGTCCATGTGGAATAAGAAACCGAGCACGTCCTCGTAATGGCTGAGATCAGTAAGGTCCCGGGCCCCAAAGTGCATTTTAAAATGGGCCCGGAGATCCCGGTCCAGGTGGGGAATGAATTTCTCCAGGTTTTCCCGGGCGCCGCGGCGCCCGCTCTCCCACATGGGGTGCAGCAGGTCAAACTGGAAGATCTCTTCCTGGTAGGAGAGAACCCGGCTGAAGGCCACCATGCTGAAACTGGGGAGATCCTTGTATTCGGCAAAATTCTTTTCGAAGGAAGGGAGCAGTTCCCGGGGCTCGATCAGTGGGTATCTGGCTGGATGGGCGGCGTAGGGCTCCAGCAGTCCTTTTTTGATGTGGAGATATTCCAGGTAGTCTTTGAGGAGATAGCGGTCCTGGAGGGCGGCCGGCCCGGACTTAAGGTCGGCCAAGGAGAGGCCGTTCAAGCGGACTTCCGAGAAAAATTCCTGGGCCAATAAATGTTCCCCGTTATCATCACTTAGCGCTCTTGGCGTCTGAGAGTGAGGGTTAAATATCACGCCAAGGCGCAAAGATGCCAAAGCGACGGCGCGTCTGGTTAGCCAGCCACGACTTTTACATGCACCCGCCGGGAGCGGGGGCCGTCGAATTCGCAAAAAAAGATCCCCTGCCAGGTGCCCAGGACCAGGCGGCCGTCGCTTACCAGGACGGTGAGGCTCGGCCCGATCAGGCTCGCCTTGACGTGGGCCGGGGCATTGCCTTCCAGATGGCGGTATGATTCCTCATCGCGCACCAGTCGGTTCAGGACCATGAGGATATCGGCCTTGACGGCCGGGTCGGCATGTTCGTTGATGGTCACCGCCGCGGTGGTGTGGGGCACAAAGACCTGGCATAGGCCCTCGGTTACCCCGCTTTTGCGCACCGTTTCCTGAATCTGGGAGGTCAGATCCACGAACTCGATGCGGCTGCCGGTGCGCACGGACAGGGTATGGAGCATGGTCACCTCGTGACGATCAGCGGCGAAGTGGGTTTGGCTAAGAGGTCCGGGGCCTCTTTGGGGGCTTTACCCTGTCGGATAAATTCCCTGGCCAAGTTTAGCGCCCTCCAAACCAGGGCTCTCAGGAAATAGTTCTCCCCTAGCAGGGGGCTCTGCTCCCCGGACAGCAGGTCCTCGCCGGCGGCCTGGGCGGCATGGGCCTCAGGCAACCGGCCCTTCAAGTCCAGAAAGTAGGCCATGGCCAGCAGGCGTCGTCCCCAAGTCGCCCGCGCTTCTTTGGGATACAGGGCGGCGGTGGCCTCATCCACCACTGCATCCAGGCGGGCGCGCTGCTGAATCTCGGAAAGCACCAGAGGGCTACCCTCCAACTCTTTAAGTTTTTCCAGCCAGGGGGTCAACTCTTCCATGCCAGGGAGCCAGGACTGGAAAAGGGGGTCCGCGGCCAGCTCCGGGGCTTTTTCCCGGAAATGCCGCCGCTCTTCAGGGCTCAGCGGCTTCAGTTCTCCGGGGACGGGAGTTTCCGGGGCTGGGGCTCCCCAGCGCTCCTTGATCCTGCCTCTGAGGGAGGCGTAAAGGGCGCCCCCCTCAGGGGCGTCGGGGTCAAGGGCGTAGGCCTCCTCTAAGAGGCGGACAACGTCAGGGACCGGCGCCAGGGCGAAGTCCAGTTCCTGGCTGCGGAGGCGCTCCCAAACCTCGCGGCGGTCCTTGCTCTTGAGGTTGAGGAGGGTGCATTCCTGAAAGCCGTCCTGGTCGCTGATCCGGGCCAGCAGAAAATTGCCTCCCAGGACCTCCCTGGGGGCTTCCAGGATCAGGTAGCGCTGGCCGTCGCCAAAGATGGGGGAGACGAAGGCCTGAGGTGGCACGGCAGGCTGGCCCAGGGGGGCGGCGGCTTCCCGGGGTAAAAGGTCAGCCGGCACCGGCATACCCCTGGTCTTGAGCAAATGCAGGGCCCTTTTCAGGGCTTTGCGCCGGGCTTTGTCCGGAGCGGCGCCAAACAGAGCCGCCAGGAGCGGGGGGATGGCTGGGTGGTTCAAAGCCGCCAGCCTGGCCATCAGGCGCAGGTCCCAGGCGGGGTCTTTAGGGCGGGCGGTTACCAGGCGCCGGAGGTCTGGGGGCGCCTCGCCGGCCGCCAGGGCCGTGGTGAGGGCGGCCACCTCGGCCTCCAGGGCGGCGGCCGCCTCCGGGGCGATGGGCGGGGCCGCTTCCCCCAACCTGGGCCGGTTTTTCGGGGACCTGTCTCTCGTCATCTTTGGGGCGGGCCGGCCTCGATGGCCACCTCGTCTTCCCGGCTCATTTCTTTCAAATAGACATTGACCCGCTGACCTGGAGGCAGGTCCAGGGTGCGGCCGACGTAGTCGGGTTGGATGGGCAGTTCCCGGCCGCCCCGGTCTACCAGGACCGCCAGTTCAATGCGCCGGGGCCGACCGTAGTCGATGAGGGCATCCAGGGCGGCCCGCACGGTGCGGCCGGTGAACAGTACATCATCCACCAGGACCACCTCCTGGTCGTCGATGGAACCGGGAAGCTCGGTCTTGCCTACCAGGGGCTTGTGGCTAAGCTGGGTCCAGTCATCCCGGTAGAGGGTGATGTCCAGGACTCCCACCCCGACCCGATGCTTGGTGCGCCTCTTGATCCTGGCGGCCAGGCGCTGGGCCAGAAAGGCGCCGCCGGTGCGGATGCCCACCACCACCAGCCGGTCCAGGTCGGGGTGGCGGGCCAGGATTTTCCTGGTGAGGTGCGCCAGCACGCGGCTCACCCGGGGGGCGTCCATGGCTACGGTTTTACCAGGGCTCATAAATCCTCCGGCTCTCTTTGCCAGATATTAATGGCATTTACCTTACCATGGCGGGGGCGAGAAGACAAGGTGCCGGTGGGGGAAAAGCTATCAGCCGTCAGCTATCAGCTTTCAGCTAAAGGCCAGGGACAGTTAAAGTTATCAGATGTAGGGCGGGCACTGCCCGCCCTAAATATACTCGCGACCAACGCAATTTGGCGGGCGTGCCCGCCTCACATAATATTGGGTCGAAATTTGCCATAGCCGGCAATCCCATCTATAATTGTGGGGGAATGAATCACCGGGACAGAGGTTTCGGAGCAAGCAGGTGTTCCCCCTGACTCTGCCCCGGCCCTTGGGCGAACCATGACTTTGACAGAAGCCCGGGAACTCCTGGGATTGGGTTTGCGCGCCACCCGCAAGGAAATCAAGGCCGCTTACCGGCGGGAGGCTCGCCGCTGGCACCCGGACCGGGCTCCGGTGGGCGTCGAAGGGGAATACCGGGCCCGCATGCAAAAAGTTAACGCGGCCCATCATCTTCTGGTCAAATTCATAGAAGATTACCGCTACCATCTGGTGGAAACCGAAGCTTCGGACGAAGAAGCCTATCAGCGCTGGTGGTATTCACGGTTCAGCCCCCGGGCGTATGGGCCGCCTCCCCAGGGGAGCGGCGAGGAGGAGCGTTGAGGTCAACTTTCAGGGTCGCCCTGGTTCTTCTGGCGTTACTGGCTTTGCTGCAGGCGCCGTCGGGGTTGGCTACCGCGCCGGCGCTCCCGGACCTGGAGTCTTTGCATTACCGGGTGGATCTGCCCGTTTGGCATGACGCCGCCCGGGTGAACCTGACCCTGAAGCAATTAGGCCCCGGACATTATCTCGGGGAAGCCACCGGCACCGTCCAGGGCCCCTGGCGCCTGCTTTGCAACTGGCTGCCGGTGCAGTACCAGACCGAGATGGTTTACCGGCAGGGGCGGCTGCAGCCCCTGGTTTATCGGGAGCAGTTCCGCCAGAATGGCAAACAGGTCTCCAAAGAGTTTCGCTTCGACTATGACGCCGGCCAGCTTATCCTCCATCGCCGGGTGCAGGGCCGGGCGCCTGACAAGGAATGGCGCACGCCTCTGAAGGACCCGATCTACGATCCTTTGACCCTCTGCTATAATCTTCGCCTGGGAGCCTTCGGGCCGATGCATCCCGGAGAGACTCTAACCCTGGCCGGGATTCCTTACCCGAAACCCAATCAGGTTATCCTGAGCGTCGGTCCGAACCGGGAGGTCATGGTGACCATCAAGGAAAAAACCGACTCCGCCGGCGACGTGCCCCCCCTTTTCCTCTCTTTTGACCCCCAGTGGGTGCCCACCCTGGCCTGGACCAGGATGCCGATTCTGGGCCGGGTGGTGGGGCTGCTGGTGGAAACCAAGAGGGGCAACGGGGCTCTGGCCGCCTCCCTGGGCGGGATGGGCCCGGGCACCCCCCAGGCCCCTTGAAGCCCTGCCACAGCCTGGGCCAGAGGTAACCAGCCAATTCCCTTCCATCTGCGAGAAGCGACTCGAGATCTTTGCAAAAATCTAAATGTGGATCAATCGCCCTCGGATGCCATAAGCTATAAAGGTGCAAGCGAGGGCGCCTAAGCGACATTTCGATTACCTAAGTAAATAATTTCTTAAATATGGTCACATATCCGGTCGCCCCCCACACCCCAACCCTCTTCCCCCAGCGGGGAGAGGGAGTATTATCGGAGTTCCTTTTTTGTCCCCTCTCCCCCAAATGGGGGAGAGGGTTAGGGTGAGGGGGAATCAGATTCCTCTTTCATCTCCCGTTAATAAATACGGTACCGAATTTATGAACCAATATACTAAGCAAATTGCCTTAGATTTTCGTAAAGCTCTCAACTTAGTCATGGCGCCATCAAAAAGAATTCTGCCAAGGTCAGGCTCCCGGCAGGGTTTGGAGCCTCGCCTGAGGGGCGGGAAATGCTGCGGGCCTGTGCTCCTGGCCCTGCTGCTCCTCATCGGTCCGATTTTTTCAGGGTTGACGGCGGCTGCCACCGTTGCCAAACCGGAAGAGTGCCTGGAGAGCCTGGAATATCAGGTGGACGCCTGGGTGATCCGGGACGCCGCCCGGGCTCGCATCATCCTCCGGCGTCTGGCCCCGGAGCGCTACCGGGGGGAAATCACCGGAGAGGCCAGAGGGCTGGTGAGTTTTCTCACCGGCCAGCGGCAGGACCGCTTCTCCACGGAAATGGTCTATCGTCAGGGACGCCTGGCTCCTCTGGTCTACCGGGAGGAATCCACCCGGAAGGGCCGGCGCTACTTGAAAGAATACCGGTTCAATTATGAGGAAGGCCGCCTGGAGCTATGGCAGGAAAAGGGCAAGGAACTGGTGAAAAAATGGGAGACCAACCTGGCCGAGCCGATCTATGATCCCCTGAGCGCTTTTTATAATTGCCGCCTGGGGCTGTTCGGGCCCCTGAAGGAAGGGGAAACCCTGAAGCTACAGGGCATCCCGTATCCCAAACCCGAGGAAATCGTGCTGCGCATCGGGCCCATGACCGGCGAGGGCCGCAAGGTCATGGTCTCCATCATCAACCGGGCCTTTGAAAATGAGCACGGCGATGTGTTTGTCTTTTTCGACGACGGCTGGACCCCGACCCAGGCCTGGACCCGGGTGTTGCAATTCGGCAAGATCGTCGGCAACTTGCAGCCCGGCGGCACCCCGCTTGACCCCTCCCGGCTGCAATTGCCGTCCGCCGCGCTGGAACGGCCTTCAACCCGGGCCCGGACGCAAGTTGGGTTTTGAGGGGCAATCATTGCCCTACCGGTTCGCCGGCATTTTATAACAGTCATTCATGGCGCCTCCGGCCCACCGGCACACCATGAAAAACTCCGTAGGGCGGGCGTCCCCGCCCGCCATCGCGGTATGGAGGTACATAGCATTCAGTAATGTAGGGCGCGTTCTACGCGCCATTCATGGTGCGTAAAACGCACCCTACCTCTCAACTTTTCAGGACAG
>Ga0315268_10005301_pt1 | contig 13882 bp, 9 predicted proteins | sample C1_top_MG_FD_204535 | JGI IMG/M metagenome (GOLD analysis project Ga0315268, IMG submission 204535) | Sediment microbial communities from Yellowstone Lake, YNP, Wyoming, USA - C1_top | ecosystem: Environmental > Aquatic > Freshwater > Lake > Sediment | place: USA: Wyoming | collected 2017-08-01 | reverse complement strand
CGGGTCCCTCTTGACCGTCGTGATCACTGAAGGCGACGAGGGATCACCGCTTCGTTACGGCGCAATCCGCTCGTCTCTTCTGGCAGTCGACCTGTTGTCATTTCACTACCTCTTCCGGCGTTGACGCCCTTGGTGGTGCGCCACTTCAGCAAATAGACTATCGGCTCACACGCCCGAGGCAAGCGACTTTAGTTACAGGTTTGACAGGGTCTCTTGAGATCGAGTCCGCGCTGGGGAGCCTGGACAGGTGCCAATTGTCGGTGCCCTAGACCTGGAACTGCGGTTAACCCTGGGGAGAGAAGATGCGTTCAGTGAGCTCACGGAACCGAGGGCGCGCGTCCCGGTAGATCGCCGACCGGGTGGCATCGGGACAGATGGCTTCTCCTTCCATCTGGATGAAGGGAGCGGCCACCGCATTCGCGGTCACATCCTCGCCGGCCTCCCGACGAACAGTCCACAGGGCCTGAAGGGCCGCACCGAGGGCAGCCGACTCCGGCTCGGCCAGGCGCACCACCGGCACCTCGAGGATGTCCGCTAGGATCTGCCCCCAGAGGGGGTTGCGCGAGCCGCCGCCCACCAGGCGCACGGATTCCACGCTGATCCCTAGCCTCTTCATTCGCTCTATCCCCAGCCCCAGGGAGAGGCTGGTGCCTTCCAGAGCGGCGCGAAACAGGTGACCCTTGCGCAGGAGGCCGGGCCGGATCCCCGCCAGTACGCCGGTGGCCGAGGGCAGGTTGGGGACGCGCTCCCCTTGGAGGAAGGGCAAGAGCAACAGCCCATCGCAGCCCGGAGGCGCGGCGGCCGCGGCGTCGGTCAGCGATTCCAGGCTCTCCTCTTGCTCTTCGAACGTCGCCCTCACTTCCTCCGCGACGCCCGTCATGTTCATGACGCAGAGCAGCGGCAGCCATCCTCCGGTGGAATCGCAGAAGGGGGCGATGAGGCCCTCGGGGTCGACCACCGGCCGGTCGCTGTAGGCGAAGGCCGTCCCGGAGGTGCCGAGGCTGACCACCACGACGCCTGGGGAGGTCGCGCCGCTGCCGATGGCGCTCATCATGTTGTCGCCCCCGCCGGCTGCAACGATGATGCCCTCACTCAGCCCCAGGAGGGCGGCTCCTTCCGCCGAGAGCACCCCGGCGGGAGTTCCCGGCGCGATGACGGGGGGCAGCATCTCCCCCAGCCGGGGATCGATGCGCTCCACCGCCCCGGGATCAAAGGCTCTGGCCACGGGGTCGAAGAAGCCCGTCCCCGAGGCGTCCCCCGGCTCCATCGTCATGCGTCCTGTCAGCCGGAAGTTGATGTAGTCGTGGGGCAGGAGGACCGACCGCACTCTGCCCCAGAGTCCGGGTTCATGGCGCCTCACCCAGAGGATCTTCGAAGCTGTGAAGCCGGCCGGGACCGCTCGCCCCAACTCCTGGGAGAGCTCCTCCGCCTCCTGGGCGGTGGTCGTGTCGCACCAGAGCTTGGCCGGGCGGACGCTCTCGCCCTCAGCGTCCAGTATCACGAGCCCGTGCTGCTGGCCGGAGACGCCCACGCCGCGGACGCGGGCTCGGTCCACCTCTGGGGTGGCGAGAAGCTCCGCCGCTACCTCTCGCACCGCCTGCACCCAGGTCTGGGGGTCCTGCTCCGCTGCCCCAGGAGGGAGACCGGGGATCAGGCCGTAGGATTGCCCGCCGCGGGCGACCACCCGCCCGGAGGCGGCGTCCAGGGCCAACCCCTTGGTGGCCTGGGTGCCGACATCGAAGCCGAGGTATAGGCCGTCCCGCCCGCCCGGGTCCATGGCAATCCTTAATCCCGCGCCCCCAGCAGGTACTCCATCATCATCTGGTCCAGCCGTTCGTAGCGAAGGCCTCGTTGAGCAAGCGCTTCGGGGTCCAGGTCCAGGCCGCGAAGCTGGGCTGCCTTTTCCCGGCTGTAGCCCTGCAGGAGGGGGTCGAGTTCCGGATTACCCTGACCGGCCAGTAGCTCTTTCACCTCCGGATCGGCATCGAAGGCCTGGGCCCGGGCCTTGAGGATCTTGTAGGTGCGCATGCAGCCACGCGCGAAGTCCCATACGCCCTCGTCGTCCTCGGTGCGGTAGGGATGGGCGTCGAACTGGCGCGGGCCGTCGAACCGCGGGCCTCCCGCCGTCCCCTCCAGGAGGCGCACCAGCAGGAAGGCTCCCTTCACGTCCTCGGAGCCGAAGCGCAGGTCCTGGTCGTAGCGGCCGATCTTCTGGGCGTTCAGGTCGATGTGGAAGAGCTTGCCCGCCTCGATGGCCTGAGCGACCCCGTGCAGGAACGAGAGGCCGGCCATGGTCTCATGGGCCACCTCTGGGTTGACCCCCACCATGTCCGCGTGATCCAGAGTAGTAATGAAGTGAAGCATGTGGCCCGTTGTGGCGAAGTAGATGTCCCCCCGCGGCTCGTTGGGCTTGGCCTCCAGGGCGAACTTCATGTCGTATCGTTGGTCCAGCGCGTACTCGCAGAGGAAATTGATGGCGTCCCGCATCCGGCCGATGGCGTCGCGAGGGTCGCGGCAGGCATCGGCCTCCGCTCCTTCGCGTCCTCCCCAGAAGATGTAGATGTGGGCCCCCAGCTCGGCCCCCAGGTCGATGGCGTCCATGGTCTTCTTGAGGGCGAAGGCCCGCACCTTCGGATCGTTGGCTGTGAACGCCCCGTCCTTGAACACCGGATGGCGGAACAGGTTGGCGCTGGCCATGGGCACGACCATTCCTGTATCGGCCAGGACCTGCTTGAACTCCCGGACGATCCGGTCTCGCTGCGCGGCCGAGGCGCCAAAGGGGACCAGGTCGTTGTCGTGTAGGTTCACTCCCCAGGCACCGCACTCAGCCAGCCTGCGCACCAGGTAGGCAACGTCCCGCGGCGGACGCACGGCGTCGCCGAACGGATCGGCCCCCCGGTTGCCGACCGTCCACAAGCCGAAGCTGAAGCGATCGTCTTTCGTTGGCGCATAGGGATCCATCGCCGCCTCCTATCCAGAACCGACAACCGCGTCAACCTTACGCTCTCGGCAAAGACGATGTCCAGCCGTTGCTTGGCGGGGACGCTGCGCGGAGCGAGAGGTGTGGAGACGCAGATTCCCGCTCGCTTCTTTGGGGAAGAGCTGCGGCGGCGCGGCCTGAACTTTCGCGAGCAGGTCGGCTGAACCGAATGTGCGCGGGTCGTACCGTGCCGCGCTAGAGGTTCTCGATCGGCACCGGCTCGACCGGCTCGGCGAGCTCGAAGCCGAAGACGCGCGAGTAGAAGTAGAGCTCGGCATCCAGCGCTCGGCTGATGTTCTCGGCGCGGCGGAATCCGTGCTGCTCGCCCTCAAAGGGAAGGTACGCGACGGGGACCCCCTTCGCCCGCAGCGCTCCGACCATCAGTTCAGCCTGATTCGGCAGAACAACCTTGTCCTCAAGTCCCTGGAAGAAGATCACCGGGCAGGACAGTCTGCCGGTGAAATTGATCGGCGAGCGCTCCCTGTAGAGATCGGCGCGCTCGGGATAGGGACCGATCAGGCGATCCGAATAGCGCGACTCGAACTTGTGGGTCTCATTTTCCAGCGCCTCGAGATCGCTTACCCCGAAATGGCTCGCGCCGGCCCTGAACACATCGCGAAAGGTGAGCGCACAGAGCGTGGTGTAGCCGCCTGCGCTGCCGCCAGCGATCGCGAGCCGCTCGCCGTCAACGTCTCCGCGTTCGACCAGATACCGGGCTCCGTTTACGCAGTCGTCAACGTCGACGACCCCCCATTGGCCCTCCAGGCGCTTCCGGTACGCTCGGCCGTAGCCCGTGCTTCCGCCGTAGTTTACGTCAAGAACAGCGATGCCACGGCTGGTCCAGTACTGGGTAGCGAGGTTGAGGGCGCTGGATGCGGCAGACGTCGGCCCTCCGTGGCTCTTGACAAGAAGCGGCGGACGCTCGGCCGAAGGAGCGACGTAGTCCCCGTTGCGAGGCGGGTAGAAGAGAGCGTGCGCAGTCAGGCCGTTCTCGGTTGGGAATTCGATTGGCTCTGGGCTCGAAAGGTATCGGCCATCCGCCGCAACATCGCTCGAGGAGCGCAGCACCTCTGCCCGCGACGAGGCGACATCCAGCTGCACGACCGACATCTCCTGCGTCGGCGAGCCGCCGAGGAACACGACCCGCCCGGGAACGGCGCGGAGGCCCATGATCTCCGAGTACGGCGTATCGATCAGTTCCAGTCTGCGGCTTGCCGTCTCCAGTCCCGCTAGCTGCCATGTACCTTTCCGCCCCACTGCACACACGATACGGCCCGCCGACTCGAACGCGTAGGTGGACATGCCGAAGACCCACCCAGGCCTTCCGAACTCGGCCTTCATCTCCACAAGAGGCTCGACCCGCCCATCGTGCCAGCGGTACAGATTCCACCAGCCGTTCCGATCGGAGACGAAGTGCAGAACGCCGTCCGGCGACCACTCCGGCTGGAAAATCGATTCCTCGAGCCCACCGGCAGCCAACTCCGCCGCGGAGGTAGAGCCATCGTCCCCGAGCTCACCGACCCAGAGCTCGGTTCCGTCCCAGGGCATGTTCGGATGATTCCACGTCAGCCACGCCAAACGCGACCCGTCCGGGCTGAGGCGCGGGGAGGAGTAGAAGTCGTTCCCGGCCACAAGGACGTTACCCTCGTGAAGACCGGCGACATCCACGCCGACGATCGTGTTCACCGCTTGGCGGCTGCTATCACGGTGGTCCTCCCGTACGCAGATCATTCGCCCTCTGCGGCGGTCGATGACGCCATCCGCGTAGCGCAGATCTGCTTCGGGGGTGATCGGCGTCGGCTGGGCGCCGGGATCCTGACGGTAGAGGCGCTGATCGGCGAAGTTGGAGAAGTACACAGTGCTGTCGGCGACGGCAAATGAGCCACCGCCGTACTCATGCACCGTCGTCCGGGCGTTGAATGGGGTTGGCGTAACGTCGAGCGTCCGCCCGTCTGAGGCTCGCCGCACGATGGCGTACCGGCCGCCCTCTTTCGGGCGCATTTCGACCCAGTACACGTCGTCCCCATCAACCTCGATTTGGGTGAGTCCTATGGTCCCCGAGGCGATTACCCGCGACGTAATCGGCGATTTCCATGAACCATAAGCAGCCGTTATAGGTGCAGCCATTGGTCAATCCCGTTCCTAGGCCAACGCGCCCCTTGCGGCGGTATCGACGTGCGGTGGGCAGGTCGCAGGAGCGCGGGCACTCGATAGAGTCGTTCAGTTAGGCACTCGAAGCCTGGCATTTCCCACTTTAGCGCAGAATAGGCTCGGACTCTAGAGACAACTGAGCGCGAAGGGCGCCAACAAACGCACAGCCGTGCTGGGGCCATGAGGCTCGTGAACATTCCTCGTCATGCATGTTTCAGATGCAAACCGCCGCAACGGGCAGCGCAAGAGTCTATTACATTGCGTGGCTCGAAGCCGTTGACATCTTGCTTTGCGTGCGCCATAATCGGCGGCGCGAGGGAGGAGGGGGGAGGGGATAGGGGGATGCGGAGGGGGGTCGGCTACCCCCCTGGGCTGGCATCACCATTTGGTTATGGACGCGATTCCAAGTCTGTATTTCCTTTCACAATATAACCCACCTATATTGTGACGGGATTCCGCACGTGGCTGCAAGCCACCGGGAGGGGGCTTGTACCGATGAAGGTTGCGGTTAGCGGCAAGGGTGGCGTCGGGAAAACGACGATTGCCGCCTTACTGGCTACCGCCTTGGCCCAGACCAATCGTAGGGTCGTGGCTGTCGACGCCGATCCCGACTCGAATCTGGCAGCTTGTCTGGGTCATCTCCACCCCGAAGATATTCGGCCCCTCATCGAACTGCACGACTTGATCGAGGAGCGCACCGGCGTCCGGCCCGGTACAAGAGGGGCCATGTTCAAGCTCAACCCCCGCGTGGATGACATCCCCGAGGCATACGGTGTGGACATCGGCGGTGTCAAGGTCCTCGTGTTGGGCAGGCTCAAACAGGGTGGGGCAGGCTGCTACTGCCCGGAAAACGCGCTTCTACTGAGCCTGACGACCCACCTGTTCCTGGACCCCGACTGCGACCTGATCCTGGATATGGAGGCTGGCATCGAGCACTTGACCCGGGGCACGGTGGCGGCTGTCGACCGCCTGCTGATCGTTGTCGAGCCGGGGCGACGCAGCCTGGAGACGGCACGACGGATCATGGGCTTGGCCCACGATCTTGGTCTGGCCAAGGTGGGTGTGGTGCTAAACAAGGTGAGTTCCGCCGACGACGAAGAGTTCGTGCGGCGTGAACTGGGCGACGTTGACTTGCTTGCCTCGTTGCCCTACAGCGAGCAGTTGCGGCGACTCGATCGCGAGCAGCGTGGGGCTGCTGCCGGGAATGACGGAGTGGGAAGGGCCATCGGAGAGCTGCTGGTCAGCCTCAGAAAGGACTGAACCGTGAGCAAGAAGAATGATCGGTCTATCGACCCTACCTCTCAGCAAATGCTAGGCATTGCGGAGGAAGGGGGGTATTCCACGGCCTGGGACCGGTGGGAGGCCATGCAGCCCCAGTGCGGGTTCGGTCGGCTGGGCATATGCTGCCGGATCTGCAACATGGGGCCGTGTCGTATTGACCCCTTCGGCAACGGCCCGCAGACCGGGGTCTGCGGGGCAGATGCCGATACCATTGCGGCACGCAACCTGGTGCGGATGATCGCCGCGGGGTCGGCTGCCCACTCGGACCACGGGCGCGATGTGGCTCACACCGTCTTGATGGCCGCCAAGGGTGAGGCCGAGGGCTACGAGATCAAGGACGAGGCGAAGTTGCAGGCCCTGGCCCGGGAGTACGGTATTGACGCTGAGTTCAAGGACAAGTCAAAGCTGGCGGAGGAAGTGGCGGAGAAGGCCTTCAGCGAGTTTGGCCAGCAGCATGGGGAGCTGGCTTTCCTGAAGCGGGCCCCGGAGAAGCAGCGGCGGAACTGGCGCGAACACAACGTCGTGCCACGGGGTATCGACCGCGAGGTCGTCGAGATCATGCACGCGTCCACCATGGGGGTGGCCAACGACTACAAGGATGTGCTCCGCATAGGGACGAAGGCGGCCCTGGCCGATGGCTGGGGCGGCTCGATGATTGCGACCGACCTCCAGGACGTGCTCTTCGGCAGTCCTCAACCGATTCGCGCCAGACTCAACCTCGGCATCCTCAAGAAGGACGAGGTGAACATCATCGTTCACGGCCACGAGCCGACACTGTCGGAGATGATTGTGGTTGCCTCGCAGGACCCCGAGTTGCTGAAGCTGGCGAAGGACAAGGGTGCCAACGGGATCACTCTGGGCGGGATCTGCTGCACGGCCAACGAGATCCTCATGCGGCACGGCATCCCCATTGCCGGCGACTTCCTCCAGCAAGAGCTGGCTGTCCTGACGGGCGCCGTGGACGCGATGGTGGTGGACGTGCAGTGCATCATGCCCGGCCTCACCAGTCTGGCGGGCTGCTTCCACACCAAGCTCGTGACGACGTCCGTGAAGGCGCGCTTCCCGGAGAACGGGACTGTGCAGCACATCCAGTTCGATGAGGAGCACGCCCTGGAGAGCGCCAAGAGGATTGTGCGGGCCGCAATCGAGAATTTCCCGAATCGCAGGCAAGAGTCGGTGGTGATCCCGAGCGAGAAGGAGACGTCCAACCTCATCGCCGGCTTCACCGCCGACAACACGTACCGTTTCCTCGGCGGACGCTACCGGGCGACGTATCGACCGCTTAACAACGCCATCATCGAGGGGCGGATCCGCGGCCTGGCCGGCGTCGTCGGTTGCTGCAACCCGAACATAAAACACAATTTCGCCCACACCGAGATGGTGAAGGAGCTGGTGCGGCACGATGTGCTGGTGGTGCAGACGGGCTGCTCTGCCATCGCCTGCGCCAAGGCCGGCCTGCTGGCCCCCGAGGGCGCCGAGGCGTACGCGGGGAAGGGCCTGCGCGAGGTGTGTGAAGCGGTGGGCATTCCGCCGGTGCTCCACGTGGGTAGCTGCGTCGACAACAGCCGCATACTGGTTGCCCTGTGTAACGTTGTGAAGGAGGGCGGCGTCGGCGAGTCGATCGACGAGATCCCGGTGGCCGGTGCCGCTCCTGAGTGGATGAGCGAGAAGGCCATCGCCATCGGCTTCTACGTGGTGGCCTCCGGTGTGTTCACAGTGTTCGGAACCCCCATGCCGGTGCTGGGCTCGGAGAAGGTCACCGCCTACATGACGAGTGGCATGGAGAAGGACTTCGGGGCGACGTTCGCCTTCGAGCCCGACCCCATCAAGGCGGCGCACTTGATGATCGACCACATCGACAAGAAGCGCGAGGCCCTCAAGCTACGGCCGATGTTGTACGAGCCGGGGGCGGCGCTTGAGCTGGCTGCGGTGGCACAGTAGTGCTCATGTTGCGAGCGGGAAGCAGGTGACCAGGCATGAAAGGCATGATCATCGTCAACGTTAGCAGGTGCAACGCCTGCAAGTCGTGCGAGATCGCCTGCGCTGTCGAGCATTCCGCCTCGAAGGACCTCCACCAGGCGATCCATGAGGATCCGACGCCGCGGGCGCGCGTGAGCGTCCAGCAGGGGACAAGCTTCTCGGTGCCGCTCCAGTGCCGGCAGTGTGCGAATGCGCCCTGCATCGCTCTCTGCCCGACGGACGCGCTGTATCGGGCGGACCAGGATAGTCCGGTCCTTCTCGATGAGGAGAAGTGCATCGGCTGCAACTGGTGTGTCCTGGCGTGTCCTTTCGGTGTGATTTACCTGGATGAGGCGAGGCGGGTTGTCTTCAAGTGCGACCAGTGTTTCGAGCGGGTGCAGAGGGGTGAGCTCCCCGCCTGTGTCTCAGCGTGCCCGACGGGGGCTCTGCTTTTCAAGGTGCTGGAGGAGATCCCGAAGGAGAGGCGTGACGCCTATCTGGTCGAGATCGCTAGTAGTCTGACCGGGGGTGGCTCATGACTGACCTCGAAGAGCAGAAGACAGATGTCGGGACGATAACCGTAAAGAAGCCGAGCGAGCGGGTGCCGCGAGTCAGCTGTCTTGTCTGCGGCACAGCGTTTGCTACCGAGAAGCAGGTCCGGCGGGTGCACGAGAAGCTGCACTTCTCGGACCAATTGGCGGCAACGTGTCCCGTTTGCCGTGGCGCCAAGTTTCGCGGCGCCATGGAAAAGGTTCTCAGCTCTCAGGAATAGAGCAACGAAGAGGAGCGGGAAGACATGTCGAAGATAATTGCCAGCGCGGCCATCCGAGGGGCTCACGAGATCGTCGGTCAGGCGGAGGAGTTCTTCGCCAAGGCGCGCGAGGAGAAGGGCGAAGACACCAAGGTCGAATTCCCCGATACCGCCTTCTACTTGCCCATGGCCCACGCTCTGCTGGGCGCTGAGGTGAAGACGGTCGGCGAGATGAAGTGGATCCTGGACCATGCCCGGGACCTGTTGGGCGATGTTCCCAGCGACGATCTCTGGCTTCCCTATCTGGGAACGACTCTCGACGCCGGCGTGGCGACGCTGCTGGCCGAGGAGATCATCGTCGCACTTCGCTATCTCTACGGGCAGGAGCCGCAGCCGGACTGCAATGGCTTCTTCACGGACACGATCCTGCGCAGCCTCGGCATCCAGCTGGTGGACGGCCGGATGCCGGGCTTCGCGGCGATCCTCGGCGCTGCGCCGGACACCCAGACGGCGGTCAACGTCGTGAGGGAGCTGCAGAAGCGCAGCATCCTGACCTTCGTGGGCTCCTCCTCGAATGGGTCCAGCATCATCGATCAGCTGATGGAAGCGGGCGTGGAGATGGGCTGGGACACCTACATCGTCCCCTACGGCCGCGACACGATCACCGGCATCTACCCGCTGAACTGGGCCATCCGCGCCGCCATCACGTTCGGCGGGGTCAAGGCGGGCCGGGCCACGGATTGCCTGATGTACACGAAGGAACGCGTCTTCGCCTTCGGCATGACCCTAGGCGAGGTGGACGACATCAAGTACGCCACCGGCGCCGGGGCGATCAACATGGGGTTCCCCGTGATCGCCAACACCAATATCCCCGAGATCCTGCCGACCGGCATCTGCACGTTCGAACATGTGGTGCGGGAGCTCGACCACGAAAAGATCGTCCCGCGATCCATCGAGGTTCGAGGCGTCAAGGTGACGGTCAGCGAGCTCGAAATCCCGGTGGCCTACTCGCCGGCGTTCGAAGGAGAGCGGGTGCGCAAGGAGGACATGCAGGTAGAGTTCGGGGGGCCGCGCGCCAACGCCTTCGAGTACCTGCGCATGCAGGACATGGATGAGATCGAGGACGGCAAGGTTGAGCTCATCGGGTCGGACGTCGACGCCATGGCGGAGGGATCGCCCAATGCCCTGGCCATCCTCGTTGAGGTGGCCGGCCGCAAAATGCAGAAGGACTTCGAGGCGGTCATGGAGCGCCAGATCCACGAGCAGCTCAACGAGGCTCAGGGGATCTTCCATATGGGTCAGCGCGACACCGCCTGGATCCGGATCAGCAAGGACTCTTACAAGAAGGGCTTCCTGCTCAATCACTTCGGCGTGATTCTCCACGCGCGCATGCACGCGAAGTTCGGCAAGATCCTCGATAAGGTTCAGGTCACTGTCATCACCGACGAGGCGAAGATGAAGGACCTGGCGGGGGAGGCCAAGGCTGCCTACGCGGAGCGCGACGAGCGAGTGGCGGGCATGAGCGACGAGAGCGTGGACACCTTCTACTCCTGCACGCTCTGCCAGTCGTACGCCGCGAACCACGTGTGCGTCATCAGCCCAGAGAGGCTGGGGCTCTGCGGGGCCTATAGCTGGCTCGATGGCAAGGCTGCCTTTGAGATGGATCCGACCGGCTGCAACCAACCGATAAAGAAGGGCCGCTCGATCGACGAGGTGAAGGGGCAGTGGGAAGGCGTGAACGAGTTTGTCTTTCAAAAGTCCAACCGCATGGTTGAGCAGGTGAGCGCCTACTCGATCATGGAAGACCCCATGACCTCCTGCGGGTGCTTCGAGTGCATTCTCGCCATGGTGCCCGAGGTGAACGGTTTCATGATCGTGAACCGCGAGCACAGTGGGCTGACCCCCTGTGGCATGTCCTTCTCCACCCTCGCGGGCTCTGTCGGCGGCGGCAATCAGACGCCGGGCTTCCTGGGCGTGGGACGCCTGTACGTGACGAGCAAGAAGTTCATCTCCGCCGACGGAGGACTGGCCCGCCTGGTCTGGATGCCCAGGGGGCTGAAGGAGTTCTACGGCGATCGCCTGAACAAGCGTGGTGCGGAGATCGGCGTGCCCGACCTGGCGAGCAAGATTGCCGACGAGACCATCTGCACGGATGACTCCGAGAAGCTGCTGGAGTTCCTGACTCAGGTTGGGCACCCAGTGCTGGAGCTGGAGCCGTTGATGTAGTTCGCGACGACCGGACGCCAGGTGTGCCGGACGTCCAGATGTAGAGAGGGGGGCGAATATGGCCCTGAAAGCGCTTGATATTCTGAAGCTCTTGCCACAAAAGAGAGGCTGCAAGGAGTGTGGCTGTCCCACCTGCTTGGCCTTCGCCATGAAGTTGGCGCAGAAGCAAGCCCGTATCGACGAGTGCCCGTACGTCAGCGATGACTCGAAGGCCGCGCTCGAGGGCGCCTCAGCGCCTCCCATGAAGCTGGTCACGATCGGCGGGGGCGATAACAAGCTGGAGATCGGCAACGAGACGGTCATGTTCCGTCACGAAGAGACGTTCCATCACCCGCCGGGCATCGCTGTGCGCGTTCCGGATGACCTCGACGCCGAGGCGTTGGCCGCCCGGGTAGCGGCCATCGGCGACCTCAAGTGGGTACGCGTCGGGATGGATATCCGTGCGAACGTGGTGGCCGTCCAAAACGCGAGCTGCGACGCGGAACGCTTCAAGGCGGCTGTGCAGGCCGCCTCCAAACTGGACCTGCCGATGGTTCTCATCGCCGAGAGGGCGGCCCATGTGGCGGCGGCTCTGGAGGTGTGCGCCGACAAGAAGCCTCTGATCCACGCCGCGCGGCCGGACAACTGGCAGGAGTTCGCCCAGGTAGCGAAGGAGAAAGCCTGTCCCCTGGCGGTGAAGGCCTCTGAGCCTGAGGCACTGTTAGAGCTCACGGGGAAGATCAAGGCGGCTGGCGTTGAGGATATGGTCCTCGATGTCACCGCTGACGGGCTCTCTGCGACGCTCCAGGCGCTCACAAAGATCCGGCGGCTTGCCCTGAAGAAGGGGGTGAGGGACCTGGGCTATCCTTCTATGGCCGTTGCCGCGGGCGATGATGCCTTCCAGGAGGTAGCGCAGGCGGCAACGTACGTGGCGAAATACGCCGGGATCGTCGTGACCGGCCTCTGCAAGCCCGAGCAGATCCTGCCGCTACTTACCGTGCGGCAGAACGTGTTCACCGATCCGCGCAAGCCGATCCAGGTCGAGCCTGCCGTGTACGAGGTCGGCGCCGCGACCCCGCAGTCGCCGGTGCTGATTACGACGAACTTCTCGCTGACCTACTACACGGTGGAGGGCGAGGTAGAGGCGAGCCGCGTACCGGCCTACATCGGCGTGGTCGACACCGAAGGGACGTCGGTGTTGACGGCATTCGCCTCCGACAAGCTTACCGCCGAAGGCGTGGCCGCGCTGCTCAAGTCGGGCGCCTTCAAGGACAAGGTTAGCCACCGGAAGGTCATCATTCCCGGCTATGTGGCGGCGATGAGCGGGGCGCTGGCGGATGAATCAGGCTGGGAGGTAATCGTGGGCCCGCGCGAGGCCAGCGGCATCCCCAAGTTCCTGAAGACTGTGTGGACCTCAGCGTGAAGACGTTCTCCGTCACCTTTCTACCGGAAGAGAAGTCGGTAGAGATCGCCCCGGGCAAGACGATCATGGAGGCGGCCACCGCCGCTGGCGTGCCGATCAATAGCATCTGCGGCGGTGACGGCGTCTGCGGCAAGTGTCGAGTGATCGTCAGGTCGGGCAAGGTGACGGCGGAGCCGAATGAGTTCCTGACCCGGCGCGAGATCCAGCGTGGCGTTGCGCTGGCTTGCCAGACCTATCCCGATGCCGATGTCGTCATTGAAGTGCCGCTGGAATCGCGGGTCGGCGCTGTCCCCCGGCTGGCGGCGGAGGACGCCGTTCGCTTTGCCCCTGTCTCACAGTGGATCGGGGAAGGAGCGCCCTATGCCTACGAACCTCTCTCCCGCAAAGATTACCTCCGCCTGCCGCCTCCGACGCTGGACGACAGCATTAGTGATCAGGAGAGGATCTATCGAGAGCTGCGCCGACGTCGCGACATCCCCATCATGCAGACCGGCCTCGCGATATTGCGGCAGATCCCTGCCGTGATGCGCTCGAGCGACTGGAGAGTCACTGTCACTGTGGGGCAGCGTGGGGGGACGGCTGAGGTCGTACAGATTGAGCCCGGTGACACCTCGTCCCGCAACTACGGCGTGGCCGTGGACGTAGGCACGACGACAGTGGACGCACACCTGGTGGACCTCGTTTCGTCAGAGACGGTGGGTGCCCAAGCCAAGTACAACTCACAGATCAGCTACGGCGAGGACATCATCAGCCGCATCATGTACGCGAATACGGACGAGAAGGTACAGACACTCCGCGAGTGTGTGGTGAACGACATCAACGATCTGATAGCGGCGCTGACTGTGGAAACCAAGACGCGGCTTCATGACATCTCGTACGTCATGTGCGCTGGCAACACCACCATGACACATCTCCTGCTTGGGCTGGAAGTGGCCAATATCCGCCGCGAGCCCTACGTTCCGTCGGCCACACTTGGCGGCGTGATCCGTGCCGCTGAGGTGGGCATCAAGATCAATGCGCGGGGGCTGTTGGGGGTCGTCCCCTGTGTCGCCAGCTATGTTGGCGGCGACCTGGTGGCCGACGTGCTGGTCAGCGGCATGAACGATTCTGACGAAGTGTCGATGCTCGTCGA
>Ga0315268_10005300_pt1 | contig 13883 bp, 11 predicted proteins | sample C1_top_MG_FD_204535 | JGI IMG/M metagenome (GOLD analysis project Ga0315268, IMG submission 204535) | Sediment microbial communities from Yellowstone Lake, YNP, Wyoming, USA - C1_top | ecosystem: Environmental > Aquatic > Freshwater > Lake > Sediment | place: USA: Wyoming | collected 2017-08-01 | reverse complement strand
TCCGCCCGCGACCTTGCTGGTCTTCACTGCATGTTGCAGTGTCGGGGTAGGAAGGATGCCGCAATCCAACACGTTGCAGCCAGTTGCCATCAGACCGGATGCGCATGCCGACTTGATCATCTCGTTTGATGTCCGCGCATCGGTCCCTATCATGACGGGGCCTTTCATGAATGTGCCAATCGCCATGCCGAGTCTCATCGCGAATAGGGGGTCCATTTCCTTTGAATTCACGACTCCTCTGACGCCGTTCGTTCCGAAAAGCCTCGGCGACTTCCCTTGCTCAGCCATCAGACCACTGATGTTCGAATCCCAAATAAAAGCTTGCTGTCCGTTTGCGGAAGACCGACTATCTACTGGCTGTTTGAAGTCGATTTCGGACCTGACAATATCGCTGCGTGTCGCATCCACAAGAGTTTATAATCGCATTGAATTATCTTGGTTCAAGGGGGAGCACATAGGATGGGCTTCAAAGAGTGGATCATCCCACAGTCGAAGCACTTTTTCGACATGCTGGAGCAGCAGGCGGACATAGTATTGGAGGGTTCGGAAGCGCTGTTCGACATGGTCAAGAACTTCGACAATGTCGCAGAAAAGCGGGACAAGATCAAGGACATTGAGCACAAGGGCGACGAGATGGTGCACACGATTGCGGAGGCGTTGACGAAGACATTTGTCCTGCCGATCGACCAGGAGGACATATCCAAGCTCACATCGAGGCTCGATGACATCCTCGACTACGTTGAGGCTGCGTCGCATCGGATGTGGTCGTACGAGATCAAGTCGATCCCACCCGACATGATCAAGCTCACTGAGGTGATCGTCACCTCTTCAAAGGAGGTCAACCACGCCGTCAAAGACCTGAAGAACTTCAAGAAGAAGAACGAGATACTCAATCACTGTATCGAGATAAACAGGCTGGAGAACACGGGAGACGACATAACGCATGTGGCGGTCGCCGAGCTATTCAAGAAGTACAATGCCGTGGACATCATCAAGCTGAAGGAGATATACGAATACTTGGAAGAGGCGACAGACAAGTGCGAGGATGCAGCCGACGTGATAAAAGACGTCTTCATGAAGAACTCATAGAGGCATTCTGATGGAGTTGTTCAGCCTCGCGGCAGTGACAATCGCACTAGTTCTGGCGTTTGAGTTCGTCAATGGATTCCACGATTCCGCGAACTCGATCGCCACTGTGGTGGCCACAAAGGTACTCTCGCCGGTCAAAGCCGTCTTATGGGCAGCGATATTCAACTTCGCGGGAATCTACCTGAGCCAGGCGGTGGCAAAGACAATCGGCAAAGGAATCATCGATCAGGGCCTGATTCTCAAGTATGGAGCACTTTTGTTGTTCTGCGCTGTCATGGGTGCGATCCTGTGGGATCTCATCACGTGGTGGTTAGCCATTCCGACATCCAGCAGCCACGCGCTCGTTGGAGGACTGATCGGTGCGGGTGGGGCCGTTGCAGGTTTGAACGCAATCGTGTGGAGCGGCACACTGAAGACGGTGGCATTCATAGTCATCTCGCCGCTAGCTGGTTTGGCTGCCGCATTTGGTCTCACCATCCTGGTGATGTGGGTAGCAAGGAAGTACTCGAAGACCACTGTGAACGGGTGGTTTCGGAGACTTCAGCTGGGATCTTCTGCTTTCTATTCATATGCTCATGGATCAAATGACGCGCAAAAGGGAATGGGAATCATCACTATGGTCCTTTTGATCGAGTCGGGCGGCGCGTTCGCAGTGCAGGATTGGGTCATGGTGGCCTGCGGAGTCGCAATCTCGCTAGGGACATTCCTCGGTGGATGGCGCATTGTGAAGACTATGGCGACGCGGCTGACTCATCTCGACCCCTACCAGGGTTTCTGCGCTGAGACGGGCGCGGCGGTCATGTTGTTCTCGACTGCTAGGCTGGGAATACCTGTTAGCACGACTCACACGATCTCAGGGGGTATAATGGGCGTCGGAGCAACGAGAAGGCTCTCCGCAGTCAGGTGGGGGGTTGGCAGAAGGATAGTCATCGCCTGGATACTGACCATTCCCGCGGCGGCGACAATAGCCGGGTCGTTGTTCCTCTTGTTGCTCGGTCTCGGATTCTGAAGAGGACTTGAGGTTCAGACCTCATGCACCTTCGTCAGTGCCTTCTCAAGGTGCTCCAGCACCTTGTAGAAGCTCATTCCCAGCAGCACGATGCCACAGACTGGCAGAATCCAATTCAGGCTGAGCTCAGTGAGACCGCCATGCTGGTATTCCCGCTCTATGGCTGCGCCCCAGCTGCGCGGGTAGTAGAGTACGACCAATTCCAGGAATGTGAGCGCGATCGTGCTGATCACTGCCACGAACTTGCCTACGGACAGAGCATCGCGCAAGTGTAGCCACACGGCGTCGGGCGATTTGTAGCACGACCGGGAAGCTTCTCTTGAGGACTTGGTCCTGTTCCTCACGAACATCGCGATCGGAGCCCACATGACGACGCTGAGAAGCAAAGGGATTTGGAGGACGCTAGAACTGGCAAAGTATCTGGTCACCACTACGGCCACAACAAGGGGAAGGAGCGGGAGAATGAGGAAAGCGTCGGCGAGCAACATGAGGATTCGATCAAGCACTTTTGCCTCCAGTGAGATTACTCCAGCAACAACGCCAAGAACTGTGGACATCAGAACCGTCAGGAATACGACAAGGTAGTGTTCCCTCCCTCCCTGGATGAAATAGGAGACCGGATCTGGATTGGAGAAGCCAAGCGCACCAAAGTCAAGGTTCACAACCATGGGTCCCACTATCGCCATGATTCCAAGAGCTAGGAACACGCAGAGAGCGATCAACCCGCTTGCGCTCTTCTTGTATTCATTCCAGATTGATTGCAGTTTCGCTGTCGCACCAGGTGACGCTGCGACGTTGACTTGCTCGGGGATGCCAGTTACAATGGTAGCCCTGGTGTCATCTCTTCCAGATAGGAAGATGACTACGTCCCACGCGAAGATGGAGACGATTGCCAACAATGCGATTATGAAGAAAACCGCTTGGAAGACGATGAAGTCGTACATACTAGCTGATGACCACAGGAGCCGACCAAGACCCTGCCAGACGAAGGCCGACTCGGTGACAAGCACGCAGCTGAGAACCCACACTATCAGCAGTCTTGAGTGCGGGGCGAACGTAAGGAATACGTTCGAGACGTGTGTTGAATGAATCGAAACTCCAGCGTCTGGGGAGGCAATTCCCAGCCCTCCAGGTTCCTTCTCTTTCATTGCTTTGAGAATACCTTCCCGGACGACCAGCGCAAAACCGCCAAAGCAAGCAAGAACGACCGAAACTATTGGCAGGACTGCGTGCTTCGCGAAATCCCACGTTTTCTCAAGCGCGTTCATCGACTGATAGTCTTGGCTGAAGGTACCCATCAAAGGCCAGTTCAACTGGAACCTCCCTACGATTTGCCACATGATTAGAATGGAGAAGACGAACGCAGATACCGAGAACAGGAGAAGCTCGAGGAGTGCCGCCACCCTTCCAGGCATACGATCCTTCCACCTCGAAACAAGCACTCCGGACAGAGTCCCCAAGGCTATCGAGAGAAAGGCTGCGAATGCAAACAATGCTGCAGTTCTCGCGGCATAGTCATAGATGGCGCCCGACACGCCTGCGCCATGCCAGACTCCAGTGCTGACCCCAAAGTCGCCCGTCAGCATTCTCTTCATGAAAACGAAGTACTGGACTGGTAGCGGCTCATTTGTCGCCCAGTCTTCCATCGTGCGATCGGCCATTCCAAAGTAGTTGGATTTCGGCAGGATGATTGGCCCTTCGAGAACACGTAGGACGACGAATTCGACGGTGAGAACGATGAATATCGCAAACGCCACCGAGATCAATTTGTGAAGCAGGAAGTAGTAACCCCTCTTCATTCGACGCACCATCCTCCGGACGCGCATCGTTCTTACTTGGCTTGAACATTGTTACGCGCGTCGGCGATTCTGCCGTTGATCTCGTTCTCTGACTCTCGTCTCTCTTCGTCTTCTCTCGAGAACGAAAATCAAACCCGTCGTTCCCAGACCGCCAGCAAGAGCAACTACAATCGCGCTTTCACGGGAAGTGCCAAGGGAAGTGAAGATGGCTGCGAGTGCGCCCATCACGACCCAGGGAAACAACAGCTCGATCATGAGAACAAGTGGGTTCTTCCGCACCTTCTTGAGCTTCTTCGCCATCGGGACACCTATCGTTCCTTGGCCTTGGCGGTACTGAGGATTTCAGATTCGACGACGGCGCCGTCCGGTACAGTCACGCCCACATCCACGATGGAGTCTTTTATCTGGCATCGTGCGCCCACTCTCGCATCTTCCAGGATGACTGATCTCTCCACTCTGGATCTGATTCCGATCACGGCTCTTTCGGAGATGTATGCATGAGGACCAACAGTCGTGCCGGCAATGACCGCATCCTTCCTGACGACCACTGGAGCCCGGAGATCAGCCCCCTCCAGCACGCACTTCTTGTCTATATCCCTAGTCTCTTTGCCCATGAGAGTCCAGAAAGCCTCCAGCAGATTCTCCCTTCGGCCGCAGTCGATCCAGTAGCCGTCGAACTGCATGCCGTACATCCCCCTGTCCAGGATATTCGGGAAGACCTCTCGCTCCATCGATACGTAACCTTTTCCAATATGGTCAAGGACCTCGTGCTCGAGTGCGTAGGCACCAGCATTGATCAGATTCGAGAATGCTTCCTCTTTCTTCGGTTTCTCCTGGAATCTCCGAATCCGGTCGTCCTTGGCAAGATCCACTATGCCATATGGAGTCGGATCATCCACTGGCCAGAGCGAGATGGACGCGAAAGCCTTCTTCTGCCTATGGAACTTGATGAACTTCGCGACGTCGAGAGAGGAGATGCTGTCCCCATTTATCACTAGGAACGGACCGTCAATGTGCTTCTCGACGTTCTTGACAGCTCCACCTGTGCCCATCGGCTCAGGTTCATCTACGAGCGTGATCCTGCGTTTCGGCCTATTCTTGACTAGATACTCCTCCATCATCTCCTTCTTGTAGCTCACGGGGATGATGATCTCGTCGATCTCGGCAGGCATCGAGTCGATCACATGCATTATCAGAGGCTTGCCCATGACCGGGATGAGCGGCTTCGGAATGCGGTATGTCAATGGCCTTAGTCGCGTTCCCAGGCCTCCGACCAGCAATACTGCCTTCACGGCACTCGGGATGTTATTCGAATGTATAAAAGCATCTTGAGCGGCGGCTCCGCACCCGGCAGCGCCTGAGCTGGTGCATGAACGGGTGCAATCAATTCTTGGCTTACATCGGGGATATGCTTACTACGTTGTTCCCTCGGAGGATGACGGTTCCCAAACGCTTAACGTTGTCACCGTTCGTCTCCTCCGTGTCCTCAAGAACCATGTTCAGATAGTCGTCGAAACCGGCGAGTGTGCCCACGAGGTGCCTGCTGTCCTTCAGCAGCAAAGAGACCTTTTTGTTCATGGATTTCTCTAACAGACTTAGAGGCATCACCATTCAAATCACGTCATTGTCAATGCGGACATCTCACTTAAACCTTTGCGTTTGGCTGGACGTGGAACGAAGCTCTGGCGAGAGCATCTACTCCGGCTTCTTTCCTGTCATTTTGGTGAGTTCCACTTCGAGCCACGCCTTCACTTCCTGTCTAGATCTAGCGTCTATCCCGAATGTCTCGATGAATCTCTTGGTGGTCGTCAGCTCTATGCTCTTCCTCTTCGGTTTTGCCTTCACGAGACCTAGTTCGATGAGTTCCTTGACGTCATCGTAGATCCTGTTGCCGACCAAGTCGAACATCTTGCTCTGCATTACAGGCTGGTAGTAGGCAATCAGTGACGCGGTCTTGAGAACATCTTTGGGGATCTTGAGATTGGCCAACCTCGCAGCGGGCTCCCTGAACTCCTTCTTGACTTGCATCGCGTACCGTGGGCCCATCTTGGCGATTTCCATTGCCCGATCCGCATCGTTGTACTCATCCATGAGCTTCTTCAGCGCGGACCTGATCGTCCTCACGTCGAGACCCGACGCAGTCTGGAGATCGGTCACCGTCACTGGCTTTGCTGCCGAAAAAAGCTCAGCCTCGACGATCCTCTCGTTCTTCACTTCACCACCGGAGCCTCTTCGATCTTCACGGTCGCCGTCACCGTTGTTGCGTCCTCGAGCTGGGCGATGTCCCATGGGACCTTGAGCTCCAGGAATATCTCGCCGAAAGGCAGCTTATCCTGCCAGATCTGGATCTTTCCCATCCTTGCCAGGAACAGGATCGAAATGAACACCTTGACTCGGTCCTCCTTGCCAGTTGCGTAGAGGTCGGTTATCGGCACTGACCCCTGACCACACCTCTGGATCCTCTCCCAGACCAGGGCAATGTCCTCCTCGAGGTTCTCCTTGTGCGCCTTGTCGTCGAACTCGGGCCTGCGGTATTTCTGCATGAACTTGGAGAGTTCCTGCCTGATGTCGCTCTCCTTCTTCGCCTCTTCGAAGGCGTCCAAGAGGTCTATGAGGGTGACTGGCCTTTCCGCCTTGCGCCGGACCTTCTCGTCGATCGGCATCTCCTCATTGTGAAGCATCATCTCCCCAGTTCCCAGTTCGAAGGGGTCCACGAATATGTCCAGGTTGTCTGGGTTCCAGCCGTCGAACATCATCTCGACCTGATCTGGCCTGTCGACCCTTTGGAGCACCTGCTCGCTCTGCAGCTTCAGTATCTCCCATGCCATGTAGACTATCTTGCCAGCTATTATCAGGTTCAGCTCGCTGGCTTTCCTCACTCTGGCCAGGTACATCTTCGAGAATTCTATCAGGTTGATGTCCCACGGGTTCATCTGCTGGTTCACGACTAGCTCGAACACCGTGGCGACACTCCTCTCGAACGGATCATCGGATGCGGAGAGAGTTCCCCTCTGCATATCCTCGACGATCTTGAGGTAGTGCTCGATTCTGCCCTCCCTTGTCGGTGCAGCGTCGTCCTCTATTATCGACTTGTGGAACATCAGGTGGTTCAAGACATCTCCACACTCGCTCGTGAAGCTCATTTAGCTGGCCTCCTCTTTCACTTCCGTCTCAGGCGCTTCCTCAGGAATATCCGCGCCCTCGCCGATGTTGGGTTTCATCACGATCTCGGAGACGCCCTCGCGCTGCATCGTCACGCCAACAATATGGTCGGCCTCCTTCAGAGTGATGTTCCTGAGCGATATCTGGATGAACTGAGCGTTCTTCGTGCTCCTCTTCACGGCCTTGGCCACATTCTCCGCGTTGATGCCATCCAAGAACATGTCGACCTCGTCGAGCAAGTAGAACGGCGACGGCTCGTAGGCCTGGATGGCGAATATGAACGCAAGCGCGGTCAGACTCTTCTGTCCGCCCGAGAGCGCCTCCATCCGCACAGCCTTCATGTCCTTCGGCCTCGCCTTCATGATCAGGCCGGCTGACAACGGGTCCTCCTCGTTCTCGAGCAGGAGCTCGGCCTCTCCGCCGTTGGACAGCTCCGCGAACATCTTCTTGAAGTTCTCGTTTATTGCCACGAATATCTTGTTGAACCCGAGCTTCTTCTTGTCGTTCAGCTCGGCGACCAGCTTCATCAGGTTGCTCTTCTGCTTCTCCAGCTGGCTGATCTCGTCTTTGAGTCCATCGAACCGCGTCTTGCGGTCCTCGTACTCGTCTATTGCCTTGAGATTGACTGCTCCCAGGGTCGACATCTGCTTCTCGCACTCGGCAACGGTGACCTTGAGGTCGTCCATGGGAGGCATCTCATCGGGCAACTTGACATTCGAGTACTGAGCGAGCTCCGTCTCGGACTCTTGCAGTCTCTTCTCCGCCTCAGCTACCTTGGTCTGCAGGCTGAGTACGAAGTCGCAGCTCGTCTGGACCTTGGTCGTGAACTTGTCGATGTTCCCATCAGTATCGGTCTTCTTCTTGTAGAGTGAATCGCGCTTGGTCCTGAGCGAGTTCAGTTTGTCGCCCATCGATCTTTCCATCTTTTGAAGCGCTTTGAGTTCGGTATCCATCTGCTCCTGCTTCCCGGAGTTCTCCTTTGACTTCGACTTCTGCTCATCGATCTTGGCGTTCGTCGCCTCTATTCCAGCCACCAGCTCGTTCTTCCTGCCCTCGACGAGCTCCATCTGCTTCGTGACCGTCTGAACCTCCGAGTTCAGGTTCGCGACTTCGTTGTTGAGCTCGAGGATCTCCGATTCTAGCTGTTTGAGCTGTTTCGACAGCTCGTGAGGAGTCGCCTCGAGCAGCTTCTTGTCCTTGGCCTCTTTCTTCTTCCTCGTCTTGTCGATCTCGCTCTGGAAGTTGTCCAGGTCCCTCTTTGCCGTCTCCAGAAGATCGAGAGACTCGGCCAGTTCATTGTTCTTGGTGTCGAGCTCGTTTCCGAGTGAGGTCAGTTTCTGCTCGAACTCCTTCCTCTTGGTCTCGAGAGAGCCTATCTTCACGCTCTCGCCGCTGTCCTTCGCGTTGACATCCCTTATCGCGGTTTCGAGCTGTGCGATCTCCACTTTCAGCTGGGCCAGCTCGGTTTGGATCTTCTCCGATTCTTCCACAGCGGCCCTGAGTTCAGCCGCCTTCTTGTCGATCTTGCTCTCCGAAGGGGCACCGAACTTCATCAGGTTCTTGTCGAGGGTGCCTCCGACCATCGCGCCGCTCGCTTCAGCAAGTTCGCCCTCGAGCGTGACCAGTCTCACGCCGCCCATGAGCTTCCTTGCTTCGTCAAGGTTCTTGACGACGACGGTGTCGCCGAACACGAACCAGAATGCAGTCTTGTACTTCTCGTCGAACTTCACGAGGTCAATTGCGAATCCAAGGGAGCTCTTGGCCGCCAGTATGGCCTTTCCCCTCGGTCTGCCGTCGACCATCCTGTTGAGCGGAAGGAATGTCGCGCGTCCGATCTTGTTTTTCTTGAGGTAGCTGATGCACTCCGATGCGACAGCGTCCGTGTCGACCACGATGGACTGCATCCTGTTGCCAGCAGCGACATTCGTCGCCGCCTCGTAATCCTCATCGACCTCCGCGAGCTCGGCGATCGTCCCGTGTATCCCTTTGATCGCGCCTTTGTCCCTTGCCTCGAGAACGGTGCTGACTGCGTTGTTGTATCCCTTCCTGACCTGGTCCACCGCCTCTGCCTCAGCCTTGAGCTGGTTGTACTCCCTTGTCAGGGTCTTGACAGCGTTCTCCAGGTCCTGGAAGTGCTCGAGGAGCTTCTTCTCCTTGTTCCTCTTGGCTTGGTACTCTTCCTGGAGCTTCCTCGTTCCCTGGGTGGCGCTCTTCGTCTCGTTCTTCAGCTCCTTGATGGACCACTCGGCGTCCTTGAACTCGAACTCGTAGGTCTTCTTGGTCTCCTCGAGGTTCGCGATGTCTATCTTCAACCTGGACATGCGCTCGTTCAGGCGGTCCTGCTCCAGATTGAGCGCGTGCAGCTTCTCCTCCTTCGTGGTCACCTCGACCGAGAGGCCGAGAGCCTCCTTCTGGAGGTCGCTCAGTTCCGAATCGGACTTCGAGATTTCGTCTTGGTGCTTCGAGAGTTCCTTCCTCTTGCTCTCCAGTAGTTCGGACTTCTCATCGAATGCGGCCTTGACGGGCTTGAGCTTCTCTGCAAGTCCGTTCAGGTCCTTGTCGACCGCCTTCAGGTCTTCGTTCTGGGCAGTCTTGACCTCCTTCAGCGAGACGACCATCTCGTCCGAGTTGAGCACGGCATCCTTTGCCCTGGCAATTTCGATTCTGAGGCTGTCGATCTTGTCCTTGATCTCTTTGGCCTCTTCGCCGCCTCTTTCCGTGATTTCAGCTTCGACCCCCGCGAGCTCGGCCGATATTTCCTCGAGCTGCTTGGTCAGCTCCTGCTTCTTCGCCTCCGATTTCTCCTTGTCCGCGGTGTAGTTGATGACTTGCTCGTTGAGCGAGGATATTTCGCGGTCTATTGACTCCTTCCTCTTGACCGCCAGTGAAGCCTGGGCGCAGACCATCCTGTCGTGGAGGTCCTTGTACTTCAGGGCGCCTTCTCTGTCGTTGTCGAGCTGCTTCATCTGCTTCTTGATCTCATCGAGAATGATGCTGAGCCTGGAGATGTTCTCCTCGGCCGACAGCTTCTCCTTCTCCGCGCTCTGGATCTCCTCGTCGAACTTCGTTATGCCTGAGATGTCGTCCAGGATCCTCCTCCTCTCCAAGTTCGTCATCTCTGTGATCCTTGTGATGTCCCCCTGCTGGACGAAGTTGTAGCCGTCCGCGCTTATGCGCGCGTTAGCTAGGAGGTTGTCGAATTCACCCAAGGAGGATTTCCTTTCGTTGACGTAGAAGTAGGAGTAGTATCCCTCGACGTTATCGGACACGCGCACGACCCTCGTGAGCTTGACCTTCTCAGAGTCGATCGGTATGAGACGGTCAGTGTTGTCGAACACGAGACTGACAGTCGTCTCCTTCGCGGCCTTCTTGTCCTTCCCGCCGTTGAATATCAGGTCAGTGAGCTTCCCCGCCCTGATGACCCTCGAGCTCTTGGGGCCAAGGACGAAGAGGATGGCATCCGAGATGTTCGACTTCCCCGCGCCGTTGGGTCCCGTTACCGCAGTGTAGCCCTCCAACAGGGGGATTCTGGTCTTCCTCGCAAAAGACTTGAAGTTCTCGAGCTCGATTTCCTTTAGATACATGCGATCCCACTCCGAATGGGATGCGAAAACTTGGCGTGACTGAAACGTAGCTCAAATGCTGTTCTCTGCATCCCATCCCATGAAGTCCGACATGTGTCGGACGGGGAATAAAATGGACTACAGAGTATATAATACTTCGTCCCTGATGAAGACTAGAAATCGCTGACCAAGGCCTTGTAGGCCTTGAAAAGCTCCTTCTGGCTCTTCTCCCACGAAAGCTCCTTGTCGTAGTACTCTTTGCCCTTCCGGCCCATCTCGAGCAGCAGTTTCGGGGCTTCCTGAGCCCTTCTCAGCGTCTCCATGAACGCCTCCTTGTCATAGGGGATCACGAACCCGCATCCTACCTCCGCGACGCGCTTGGCGATGTCGAGCCCCTGGCTGGTGATGAAAGGACGGCCGCAGGCCATCGCGTCCAGGATCTTCACTGGCGTGCTGACTCTGTAGTTCGGGTTGGCCGGGTCGAGCATTGCTATCACGAGATCGCTGGCCCAGGTTATCTTGAGAGCCTCATCTGGGCTTAGTGCACCTCGGAGCTTGACAGCGGGGTTGAACTTACTCGCCCTCTCCACGACGGGCAAGAGTGTCCCGTTCCCGCCGATCACCAGGCTCACGTTCCCCGAGGGTTCGACCGATGATACTAGCTCCTCCACGAACCGTCCTGGCTCTAAAGAGCCGAGATAGGATATGACGAACCCTCTCAGGCCGTACTTGTCCCTTGTTTGCATGGCATCTGCCCCGTCAAGGACCCCCGTGTCCGGGCTGTTTGTGACTACTCTCGCGGCCTCTCTTCGTCCAGCCGATAGCTTCTCCGCCAGGCTTTCGTTCACGGTCACTATCTCGTCCGCTCTCCTGGAAAATGCCTTCTCGAAAACCCAGACCAGTCTCGCGAGTCCGCCCACGTCCTTCTGAATCATTGCCGAGTAGAGCTCGTGAGAGTCGTACAGAAGTGGCCGGCATCTGAGCTTGGATATTAGCATCCCCAGAGGAAGGGTATCGAAGTCATGGCAGTGCACTATGTCGAACCGCATCTTCCTGGACACCTTGAGCGCCCTGAACCAGAACCTCGGCAGGCGCGAGATCACCTTGCCCGCCGACCTGAAGGTGCATCGAGGGCCGAGGCGAGTGACGTCGACGCCCTCCTCCTCCCGGCGTCCGGGCAGGCTTCCCTCTCTGTCCCACGCGACAAGCTGGACATTTGTGCCGTGTCTTACTAGCGCTCTCGCCTCCCTGAGTACCCGCGGGTCCGGCCTGTAGGGGTTTGTCAGGAGCATCAGCGTTGATGGCATTGTCCAGTGAATCCACCGGCCGGCTATAAAATGGCATCCGTGTGCCAGGTCAGACCCTAATTACCTTGCCCTCAAGCATCGATCGCTTGGCGGCTTCGATCAGTTCCACTGTCTTGACGCCTATGGTTCCGCTGTTCCTCGTCTCGGTTGCAGGGTCGCTGAACGACGCCACGAAGTGGACCAACTCGTCCCTAATAGTGTTGTTCGGATGGATCGGGATATCCTTGGTGTAGCCGCTCTCGTAGACCGTTATCTTCTGAGCGACAGCATCGATCAGCGCGGATTTGGACTCGCCCGCGATGAATATCTGTCTCGTCTTCTTCGGAACGAGCCAGCTAATGTTCGACATGGCAATCATGCCGTCCTTGAACTTCGCGGTGACGTAAGCGGTTTCCTCTCCGTCCTTTCGCCTGAACGGTCCGCCCATGCAGCTTATCTCGACTGGCCACTGGTCGGTCAGGTAGTTCTGGATGTCGAACATGTGTGGCGCCAGGTCGAACAAGACGTCCCTGTCCGGGAATGCCTTTTCGAGGTTGAGCCAGTCGCATTCTATCAGGAACAGCTTGCCGAAGTAGTTCTCTTCCTTGATCATCCGCCTGATCTCTGTCAGTGCGTTGTTGAATCTGAAGATATGGCCAACGGACAAAGTCAATTTCCTCTTCTGGGCCAGGTCGACGAGCTCCTTGCCTTCCTTCGAGTTCAACGTGATGGGTTTCTCGACTAGGACGTTCTTCCCGGCCTCAAGAGCGTCTTTCGTGATCCTGTAGTGCATCTGGTTGGGCGTGCAGATATTGACCGCGTGGAGCTCTTTCTGAGCAAGGAGCTGCTTGTAGTCCGAATAGCCGTTCTTGACCCCGTACCTCTCGTTGCAGAATGCGAGGTTCTTCTCATCCAGGTCCGACACCCCGATGAGGTTGACTTCCTCGACCTTGGTGTACTCGTCGACGATCTTCCTGCCCCAGTATCCGACGCCTATGACTCCGACATTGTACTTTGCCATGCGAATCTACCCGTAGAACTCCTTGACGCAGTCGACTACGTATTTGATCTGCTCGGAGGAGATGTCAGCGAACATCGGGATGGCAATGACTTCTCTGCAGCATTTCTCCGTCACTGGCAGCAACCCCTCCTTGAACCCGAACATCTCCTTGTAGATAGGCTGCAGGTGTATCGGTATCTCGTAGTTGAGACCGACTCCGACTCCCTTGCCATCGAGGTGCGCTTTCAGCTCGTACCTCTTCTTCGTCCTCAGGGTGTACAGATGATAGACCGGAGTGACGTCGTTTGTCGGGGTAGGCGGAAGCACAAGGTCTCCGACACCCTTGAGCATCTGGTCGTACATCCGGGCCGCAGCGCGCCTCTTGTCGTTCCACTCGGGCAGCATCTTGAGCTGTTCGATGCCGACCGCCGCATTGGCCGAGTTGAGCCTGTAAGTGTAGCCGATGATGTCGTGCTCGTAGTTGCTCCCCTTCTTGCGGCCGCAGTGCCTCATCCGGGAGCAGGCATCAGCGACCTTGTCGTCGTTGGTGGTGATCATGCCGCCGTCGCCGCCAACGTGCATGTTCTTGGTGGGATAGAATGAGAAGCATCCAGCGTTTCCAAGGTTTCCTGCCTTCTTCCCCTTGTATACGGCTCCGTGCGCCTGGCATGCGTCCTCGATGACGACGAGGTTGTTCTTCCTGGCGATGTCGTTGATCTCATCCATCATCGCGACATGGCCGTACAGGTGGACCGGGATCACTGCTCTGGTTTTCTTGTCGAGCACAGCCTTCAGCTTCGCCGGGTCGAGCGTGTAGTCCTTCTCCGACACCTCCGCAAAGCCGGGTACGACGCCGAAAGGGACGAACGCGTTGGTCGTTGCGACGAATGACATGGCCGGTGCGACGACTCGGTCCCCGGCCTTGATCCCGTGGGCCTGCAGTGAAAGTTGGAGGGCGGCCGTTCCCGAGCTGAC
>Ga0315268_10005298_pt1 | contig 13887 bp, 10 predicted proteins | sample C1_top_MG_FD_204535 | JGI IMG/M metagenome (GOLD analysis project Ga0315268, IMG submission 204535) | Sediment microbial communities from Yellowstone Lake, YNP, Wyoming, USA - C1_top | ecosystem: Environmental > Aquatic > Freshwater > Lake > Sediment | place: USA: Wyoming | collected 2017-08-01 | reverse complement strand
CAACTTTGAAACCCATCGACGACAAGTGACGAGATACCACAAAACCGTCTCCGCCGTTGCCGCCCAGTCCGCAGAAGACAGCAACGGTCTTAGGCGGCTTGAACCTTGACGAAATTTCCAAGGCAACGTCATGTCCAGCGTTCTCCATCAACAGCAGCCTTGAAACGCCATAGTACTCAGCGTTAACTTCGAGTGCCCGCATGATCCTGCTGGGAATGTTATTTTTCACCATGGTCGCTATCCACCAGGCTTATTGTCGCTTGAAAGAAGATAAGCATTATCTGTCTAACGCCACCCTGTCCAAACAACTGTGTGAAGACTGAAAGCAGTTTCATGTTTGGCTTGAGAACTAAAACTGGCGGCAAATGCGCGAATTTTCTTAAGCAGTAGCAAAATATTTTAAAGCAGAGCAACAGAAGTTATGTGTGGAGATTTAAATGCCAACAGCTTTCGTGCTTATAAACACTGAAATCGGTTCAGAAGCAGATGTACTGAAGGACCTGAAGAAAGTCGAAGGAGTAGAAGAAGCTCACGCTGTCTACGGAGTATACGATATAATCGCAAGAGTAAAAGCAGGCACGATGGACAGACTCAAAGAAATCGTAACTTGGAAAGTTAGAAGACTTGACAAAGTAAGGTCAACACTCACGATGATCGTTGTGGAAGAAGCAGGTAAGTAACAAACAATCTCCTTCTTTTTTATACATGCTCTGCAGGCCGTATTTATATTTCAAACGAAGGTTCTGATCCCAAAAACAACAGGACTGAGCAGATGCGTGAAAAGGTACTGCACATAGGCATTGATGACACTGACTCGACAAGAAGAGGCTGCACAACCTACGTTGCAGCCATCCTAGTTGAAGAGCTGGAGAAGCTGGGAGCACGCTTCATTGATTATCCCAACCTGATCAGGTTGAACCCGAACGTGCCTTGGAAAACCCGTGGAAACGGCGCGTTATGCCTAAGAATCCGATACGCAGAAGACCTAGAAGAACAGATCAAGAACAGAACCGTGAACCTAGTTGAGAAGCATGCAGACTTGGAGTCAAAAGGCACAGACCCTGGAGTGGTCTTTTTTGGACGAGCCACGATCCCAAGACAGGTCAGACTCTACGCCATGCATGCCATTACCAGAGTCGTGAAACTCAAAGAAGCGTTACGGCTGCTTACGTTGTACAGGGCAGAGGCATTAGGCTTTAAAAACGGAAGAGGAATAATCGGCGCTCTCGCAGCAGTCGGTGAAACTCTTCAGAGAGATTACACCTACGAAATACTCGCATACCGTCTGCCCAAAAACTGGGGAACAAGACGAAGAATCAATGAGCAATCAATCTTTCGTATGGACATGAAAACAGCTCCATATACTTTCAACAACGTGGACAGAGAAAAAAGAAGAGTAGTCATAACACCGAGAGGACCCGACCCGATACTTTTCGGCATCCGAGGAGAAACTGCCGAGGTCGTGAAGAAAGCGTTTCAGATGGTCGAGACTCTTGAACCTGTTGAAAGATGGGTTGTCTTCCGCACAAACCAGGGAACAGACGCGCATCTGAGAAGAGTACCTAAACTGGCCGATCTGGTGCCTTACAGTTCCGTCATAGTCAAGGGAACCGTGTCAGCATATCCTAGGACGGTTCCTAAGAGGCATGTTATTTTCAGGATAAAGGACGAAGGTGCAGAAGTGGACTGTGCAGCGTTCGAGCCGACAGGCGTTCTTAGACGTGCAGCCATGAAACTCATTGTTGGAGACACCGTGGAAGCTTTCGGCGCGGTTAAGGGTCCTTGTCACTCACACCCGCTTACGATCAACCTGGAGAAGATCCATGTGACCAAGCTTAAGCCGAAACTTGCTTACCGAAATCCCATATGTCCGAAGTGTGGCAAACGGTTAAAATCTCTGGGCAAAAATCAGGGGTTTAGATGCGAAAAATGCGGCTTCAAAACTCAAGACAGTTCAAAAATCCAGGTGAAAATTAACCGTGACTTGAACAGAGGCACCTATGCAGCATCAGTAAGGTCGCAGAGACACCTGACAAAGCCTCTGACACGTTATGGAATGGAAAAAAGCCATCGCCAAGACGAAGAACTCATGGAACAGTGGCACTTTCCCTAGGCTTTTTCGTCGCCGACCTTGAATATTTCGCACAGCATATGGTAAAGCTCGTCTCCGCCTTCAACCTTTGAAAACAAATCCTTCTCCGCTTTCAGTATGCGGCCCATAGTCTGATACGTTTGTTGCCACTCAAGTTCTTTCCACATGAGACGATAATTTTTCAACTCAAGCCACGCGCGAAAGACCAGCACAGTAAACATGCCCAAGGTCAGCAGCAGATTCAGCAGGTAAAGGTCAATCACATCCGTGGTTCTTCACCTCCTGTGACACGTTAAATACGTTAGTAGACGGAACACATTTAAATCAAACATGTGACACCAGAGGAAGTGGAGGCTCTGAATGAGCGAAGTTTTCTCACCAATCCTTTTCCAGGTCGGAGTCGGCGGAATCGGCGGCTTCATAGTAGGCTACGCTCTCAAGAAACTTAGCAAACTTTTACTTTTCCTTGTGGGCCTTTTCATCATTCTGCTGATCTACTTGAGCACACAGGGCATCGTCAACATAAACTATGGAGGACTGTGGGATGCTCTCAACAGCCTGCTTCATCTGGGAGGCTCAGCCTTGTCATGGCTTGTAGGCGTAGTCTCACTGTTGCCTTTTGCTGGAAGTTTCATCGCTGGTTTCCTGCTCGGACTGAAGATAGGATAGGATCATGTCCCGCTGAACCAAGACAGCCTTTATCCTGTCCACCGTGTTCTCACTGACAGGTTCACAGCTGGAAAAGTAGCCGTTAAAACAGAATGGCAATGATGAAAACATGGATGCCGCAAACGTTGGCGAAATAGTTTAAATGTCTGTGCCCGTTTATCCTTTCAAACTCCGTTGTACGTATTTGTTGGAGTGTTCCCACCTTGGAAAGATTTCCAGCAGAAGAGTATAGTCTACCTTTCTTTAAGCAGACAGGCTACGTTCGAAAACTGTGTCCTAAATGCAAAGAATACTATTGGACGCAGAATCCAGCTCAAGAAACATGCGGCGAAGCAACTTCTGAAGGATGTTCCTACTACACGTTCATAGGAAAACCCGCCACGGGAAGAAGCTACAGCCTGCAAGAAATGCGTGAGGCTTTTCTTTCTTTTTTTGAAAAACACGGGCATGCCCGTATTAAGCCATACCCTGTTGTGGCAAGATGGAGAGATGACATCTACCTGACTCACGCCAGCATAATCGATTTCCAACCGTACGTAACCGAAGGCATCACCCCTCCGCCTGCAAACCCCCTGGTAATAGCGCAGCCCTGCATCCGTATGGTAGACATCGTCAACACAGGCCCAACATTCGGCAGACACTTCACCATCTTCGAAATGGGCGGAGCACACGCCTTCAACTATCCAGACAAGGAAGTCTACTGGAAAGACCAAGCAGTCAGATACCACCACGACTGGGTCACCAAGGGCCTCGGCGTCAAATCAGAAGAGATCATCTACAAAGAAGGAGTATGGGTCGGCGGCGGAAACGCTGGACCCGACGTCGAATGCATAGTAAGAGGATTAGAAGTGGCTACGCTCGTCTTCATGCAGTTCAAGGTAGTCGACAACCATTTCGTAAGACTGCCCATCAGAACAGTCGACACTGGCTATGGAATAGACAGGTACGCGTGGCTTTCTCAAGGAGTCCCAAGCGGTTTCCACGCGGTTTACGGAAACCTGCTTCAGAAAATCTTCAGAATGGCGGGGATAACCAAAATCGACGAGAAGTTGCTGACCAAAGTTGCCGAGGTGTCAGGGCTGGTAAGTCTGGACAAGATGGCAAACAGAACCGAAACGAGGAAGAAGGAAGCGAAGCTTGTAGGAATAAGCGTCGAAGACCTTGACAAGTTTCTGGTTCCCATCGAAAATGCTTTCGCGGTGGCTGATCACACTAAATGTCTCAGCTTCATACTCTCCGAGGGCGTGGTTCCCTCAAACATTCAGGAAGGATACTTGGCAAGACTGATCTTTCGCAGAGTCTACCGCTTGCTCAGAATGCTCAACATTCATGACAAGCTCTACGACATAGTGGATATGCAGATAGAAATGTGGTCAAAAGACTATCCGCACCTGAAAGAAATGCGCAGCGAGATTCTGGAAATGATCAAGGTTGAAGAAGAAAAGTTCGAAGACACGATCAAACGTGGAGAAGGAATGGTGAAACGCATTTCCAGCGAACTCAAAACTCAGGGCAAGAAGTCTATCCCGACTGAAACATTGACCGAGCTTTACGATTCACATGGGCTGCCACCTGAAATCGTCATGCAAACTGCAGAAAAGGAAAACCTGAAAGTTCAGGTCCCAGACGATTTTTACGCTCTCATTGCACAGCGGCATATGGGAGTATCAAAACTTGTTGAGGAAGAAACCACGTCTGAAAAGCATCTTGAAACTGCAGTTGCGGGGCTTCCTCCAACTGAACCACTTTTTTATCAGGACCAGTACATGAAACAGTTCGAAGCAACAGTCAGAAAAATCATAGGAAACGAGTTTGTTGTGCTTGACAGAACATGCTTTTTCCCAGAGGGCGGAGGACAACCTGCAGACAGCGGACACGTAGAGTTTAACGGCGGAAGGGCTGAAGTCGTTGACGTCCAGAAAGTCGGGAAAGTCATTGTGCACAAACTCAGGGGTTCAGTTCCGAAGGAAGGCGACCTCATCAAAGGTACAATCGACTGGAACAAGCGATACAGTTTAATGAAGAATCACACCGCAACACACGTGGTCGGCGGGGCAGCGAGACGAGTGTTGGGCCAGCACGTGTGGCAGTTCGGAACTCAAAAAGGAATAGAAACTTCCAGACTTGACATCTCACATTACCGACGGCTCACACTTGAAGAACTGCAGATGATAGAAACACTGGCTAATGAGGTCATCATACAGAACATAAAGGTTGAAACCGCGTGGATGCCCAGAAACGAAGCTGAAAGCCAGTACGGTTTCAGACTCTATCAAGGAGGAGTCGTTCCAGGCAAGGAAATTCGCGTCGTAAAAACTGGAGACTGGGACGTTGAAGCATGTGCAGGAACACACCTGAAAAGCACACTTGAAATCGGATTTCTCAAAATAGTCCATTCTGAAAGAGTTCAAGACGGCGTGGAAAGGCTCGTGTACTCCATCGGAATTCCAGCATTGAAAGCCGTACAGAGAAACGAGCAGCTGCTTATGAAACTGTCTGAAACGATGAACACTCCTATCGAGAAACTTGGGACAACCGCTGACAAGCTTGTGAAAGAACTGAAAGAAGGAAATGCTGAGCGAAGAAGACTCATCAAAGAACTTGCCTCCCGAGAAAGCAGCAGTCTGGAAACAAAACTCGGAGAGCTTACCGAGATAAACGGCATAACAATTATCACGCGTGATTTTAAGGATTCAACAAACGTTGAACGGATGGTTCAGACGGCTAACGAAACAATCAGAAAAAACGAGGCAACAGTGACACTCTTCTACGGGTCAGACGGCAAGAACGCCCGAATAATGGTCATGGCAGGCGAAGCTGCACTCAAGAAGGGCGTCAACGCGGGCGAAATAGTCCAAGAAGCATCTAGGACATTGGGAGGAGGAGGAGGCGGAAAACCCAATTTCGCACAGGGCGGCGGCACGAACGTTGACAGGCTGTCCGCAGCGATCAAAACAGCCAAAAAGGCACTGATGCAGCAGCTAGGCCGCTGAGAATACTAATGCACCATCACCAAGCCGAAAGAGCTTGAAACTCATCATGTTCTCGAACCCTCTGCCGGTCCGTGCTACATCAGACATGTTGTCTTCGTCAAGTGTCACTTTGTTCAAGCCTGTTTTCAAAACATCTATGAATTCAAAGATCCTTTCATGAAGCCTTGACCTGCAGGAGAATGACTGAAACACTGAAGACAGACGTTTTTCTTTCCATAACAGAGTTAACAGGGCAGGCTTTAGTGATCTTTCACCACGGAAACAGATTAATGCGGGCTTGCACAGTAGAGTGTGTGGTGCCACGCATGAGGGACAATGTTCTCTGTTCGTAAGGGCAAAACCTTTAATACCGTTCCACGTTACTCAACAAGTTTCATGGAGTTTTTGAGGAAAATCGAGGAAAAATGGCAGAAAAAATGGGAAAGCGCCAAGATTTTCGACGCAGACCCTGATCCAACGAAGCCTAAATATTTCATAACCGTAGCGTATCCATACCCAAACTCACCACAACACGTTGGTCACGGTAGAACATACACCTTGGCAGACGTGCATGCAAGGTACATGCGTATGCGGGGCTACAACGTGCTCTTGCCCATGGCTTTTCATTACACAGGGACACCTGTTCTGGCGATGGCGAGGCGCCTAGCAGAGGGGGACGCAGGTCTGATCAAAGACTTCACGCAGGTCTACAAAATCCCAAAAGAGAAACTGAAAACACTCACGGAACCCGTTGCTATGGCGCGGTACTTCCACCAAGAAATCAAAAGTGGAATGAAAGAAATAGGTTACTCAATAGACTGGAGACGCGAATTCTCTACCATAGACGCACATTACAACCGTTTCATAGAGTGGCAATTTCAAAAACTGCGCCAAGGCGGATACATAACAAGGGGAAGCCACCCTGTAGGATGGTGTCCTAAAGACGGAAACCCTGTGGGTCAGCACGACACCGTAGGCGATGTGGAGCCTGAAATAGGCGAATTCACCTTGATAAAATTCAGACAGGACACTTTAGTGTTTCCGGCAGCAACGTTGCGTCCAGAAACGGTCTTTGGAGCGACAAACATCTGGCTAAATCCCAAAACTAAGTACGTAAGAGCTACCGTTGACGAAGAACAGTGGGTCATCAGCCAAGAAAGTGTGGAGAAACTAGTTCACCAGAACCGACGGGTCAAAATCGTGGAAGCTTTCGACGGAAAAGAATTCATCGGGAAATATGTTGAAAACCCTGTGAATAATAGTAGAATTCCAATTCTGCCAGCAGATTTCGTTGACCCGAAGAACGCCACAGGCGTCGTCATGTCGGTTCCGGCGCATGCTCCATATGATTATGTTGCCCTTCAAAACGTGGTGAAGGCTCATGAGCAACTGGAAAAATCTGGACTTGCGCCTCAGGCGATAGAATCATTGAAACCAATATCTCTGATCGATGTGCCGGAATACTCAGAGGTTCCAGCAGGCGACGTAGTGAGGAAGATGAACATACAAAGCGAGCTTGACCCGAAACTGGAAGACGCGACAAAAGAAGTGTACAGGCACGAGTTTCATAAAGGCAAAATGAAGCAGAACACAGGCAAATACTTCGGTCTGTCAGTGACTGAGGCAAAAGACAGGGTCAAACAAGACCTTATAACTGAAGGCAAAGCTACGACAATGTATGAGTTGCTGAACAGGCCTGTACAATGCCGCTGCAAAACAGAATGTATCGTAAAAACTGTTTCAGACCAATGGTTCATAAACTACGGCAATCCAGAATGGAAAGCATTAGCCCACAAGAACCTGGACAGAATGGAAATACTGCCCGCGGAGGTGCGCCCGGAGTTCAGCAACGTGATCGACTGGCTGCATGAGAAAGCCTGTGCCAGAAAATCTGGAATGGGAACAAGGCTGCCTTGGGATAAGGAGTGGATCATCGAATCGCTGTCAGACTCCACAATATACATGGCCTACTACACGATAGCGAAACACATCAAACAAAACAAGATTCAGCCTGCCCAATTGACAGATCAGGTTTTCGACTACATATTTCTCGGCGTCGGAAAAGTCGATGAGATCAGCAGAAAAACTGGCTTGCACAAAAAGCTCATAGAGCAAATGCGGAACGAGTTCACGTACTTCTATCCATTGGACAGTCGTCACTCCGCTCGCGAACTGATTTCTAATCATTTGACGTTCATGATATTCAATCACACGGCCATATTTCCAGAGGACCTTTGGCCCCGCCAGATCATTGTCAACGGAGTCGTGATGATGGAAGGGGCCAAGATGAGCAAATCGTTTGGGAATATCATTCCTTTACGCGAGGCTCTAGCAAAGTTCGGTGCAGACCCGCTGAGGCTCAGTGTCTTGTCAACTGCCGAGTTGCTGCAAGACGCCGACTTTAGCCCCGCGATAGCAAGGTCAATGCGTGACAGACTGGAACGACTCTACAAGTTCGCTTCCAAACTGGCCAAGACGTCACGCAAGAAAGTTCCAGAAGAATCGCTGACGCCGATTGACAGGTGGATGCTCAGCCGACTGCAGGAGCATGTTAAGAAGGCCACTGAAGCCATGGAAAGACTTGAAGCACGCAAAGCGATACACAGTGTTCTGTATGAATTGAATCAGGATTTCCAGTGGTACCAAAGACGCGCTGTGAGCAAGGAAGGGGGCCGAAACGACATCCTAACCTACGTATTCACCGAGGTCCTTGATGCTCAGATACGCATGCTGGCTCCAGTTGCTCCCCACATGTGTGAGGAACTATGGGAAATGATCGGCGGGAAAGGTTTTGTTTCACTGGCATCATGGCCTGAGTACGACGCAGCAAAGAGGAACGTTACAGCAGAGGAAAATGAGGCTTTGATCATGAGTGTGCTGGAGGACACCATGAACATCATGAAAGCTATGAATGTAAACCCGAAGAAAGTGTGCTACTACGCGGCTGCACCGTGGAAATGGAAAGTGTATCTGAAGACTGTGGAAAAATCTGCGTCCACGAAGATTCAGCTGAAAGACATTATGAGGGAACTGGTTGCAGATCCCGCAGTGAAAACGAAAATCGAAAAAACGGCAAGATTCGCCGCGCAGACAGTAGACGAAGTCAACTGCATGTCCGAGGAAAGAAAACAGAAGATACTGCAGACTGGAACCATAAACGAGGCTGAAGTTCTAGGTGAAGCTGAACGCTTTCTAGAGAAAGAAATTAACGCAGAAATCCGCATCTACAATGAAGAAGATGCAAGTTGTTATGACCCGAAAGCCAGGGCAATGCTTGCAAGGCCTTATCGGCCAGCGATTTTCATAGAATAAAATATATCAACCTAGCTCTTTCTTTTTATTGCCGTAAAGCAGGGATCCGTAGCGCAGCATGGATACAGCTTTGGCCACAAAGCGCGTCGGCCTTCTAAAGCTGAAAGCTGAGGAAAGCCGAAAGTCCTGGGTTCAAATCCCAGCGGATCCGCCATTCCAAGACACATGTGACGAAGTTTGTGCCGATAGCGTTTCTCTTTTGGCTACGTTCTTGTATGTGGGCTTTTTAGCAATGTTCAGGTTGCGAGTAAGATTTATAACAGTAATGAAATAATAAATGAGAGTTGCGCTGGTCTTTGACTTATCGATGTAAAAGGTGATCATTGTGAGTACGCATGCGGATGATTTGAAGTTGCGGTTGATGACCATAGAGTTGCTTCGAACTGCAAAGTACAAGAGGAACATCACGTATCGCGAGCTTGCTTCCAAGACAGGTTTACCCGTCACGGTCTTGAGCAGGTATGCAAAGGGGCACGTGTTGCCTAATACCTCAAGAGCGAAGCAGCTGTGGAAAGTCTTGACGAAGCTTGTTGGTCTGGAGACCGAGCTTCGCAGTAGAATAAAGTTTGATGAAGATGGATACTTTGACAACACGGAGATCATTGGAGATTTCAACATTCTTCAGCAAGCAGCCAACCATGCATTGGCGAATTTTGCTGGAAAACGGGTGACGAAAGTCTTGACTGCAGCGGTCGACGGCATTCCACTGGCGACGATGGTCGCTAACTCTCTCGGCGTGAACCTCATTCTTGCCAAGAGAGATAAAGAGATAGGTGTCAAAGGATTTCTTGAGGAAACATATGTCCTGTACAAAGGCTCAGGTGTGACGACGACGCTTTACATACCTAAAGAAGCGATAAAAAAGAAGGACAGTGTTCTCGTTGTAGACGACATGATCAAGAGTGGGGAAACTCAGGCTGCCCTAGTAAACCTTGTGCGGAAGGCCAAGGCAGAACTGTCCGGCGTGTTCTCACTCATAGCCGTGGGTGAGGAATGGAAGAGGGTTCTCAAGCTTTCGGGAGAATGCCCGATAGAAGTAATAACTTACGTCAAAGCACCCTATGACGGCAGCGGTCACTAATTGGAAGAATGATCCTTTCTTTCTCTTTTCTTGCGTAACTTTTTACCAATTCTCAGAAGGGCAGTCTCGAAGTTGATGAAAGAGTATCCTGACACGTGGTTTTCTTTCCAAAAAGCCTCCAGAATTTGCCTGGCTTCTTCAGCAGAGACACCCCTTTTTAGGATGCCAAGCTCTTCAGCTGCAAGAATCTCAAGGCCCGTGGGTCTAGGGCGAGCCTTTGCCCAAACGCCGCGTAGCTCCCTCAGAAAAACATTTACTGTGACGTCGCCGATACCTTTCCCGAGGCCTTTCAGTTTTTCCTCCAAGTCGCTAGGATCAGAAGCTTGAAAGTGAATGGATTCAAGTCGCCCCGAGTATGCTGCAACGAGGTTTTTCATCACCGTCATGATTTTGTCTGCGGTCTTGTAGTCATAACGAGTGTAACCGCCTTCATCTAGAATGGCGACTAGGCTGTCCCATCCCGCCTTCAACATCTTTTCAGGTGTCAATAGTCCATACTTCTCGAAGCATCTGTACGTCCTGATTGCCAAGGTCTCAGATATTGGAGCGCCAAAGAGCAACGATGCAAGAAACCATTTGAAGATTTCATTTTCTCCCCTTGAAACATCTATGTTCAACGCTTCGGAGTACTTCTGCCCTTGACTCTTGAGGATCATTCTGAGCTTTTCTTTTTTCATAATCTTTTTCACTTGTCAAATCAGCTTTATACGCTGAATGCATAAACGACTTGTGGAGGTAAGGCATGCGGACGATTGAATGGGTTGACGGTACGGTTGAGACAATAGATCAGACGAAGCTTCCAAATGAGACGGTGCTCCTGAAGATGAAGACTTGCGGCGATGTTGCAGAAGCGATAAGAACAATGAAGATCAGAGGGGCGCCGCTTCTAGGCGCTTCTGCAGGTTTTGCCCTTGCTTTGACAGCACATCATTCGAAAGCCAAGACTCGTGAGAAACTGCTTGAGGAACTGCAACAGTCAGCAGAAACCATCAGAAAAACACGACCGACGGCTGTCAACCTTTTCTGGGCAGTGGACAGAATTCTAAGCAAGGCACAGGCTGCTTGCCTAAGCTGCACGGCTTTAGCACGGTTTGTGGTTGAGGAAGCGAAAAGAATCGCTGACGAAGACGTGACCGCAAATCATCTTATCGGCAAGCATGGCGCTGAACTTGTTCAAGACGGCGACGCCATCCTGACGCACTGCAATGCGGGTGCCCTCGCAACCGTTGACTACGGTACTGCTTTAGGTGTTGTCAGAGCAGCTTGGGAGCAGGGGAAGCGGATAAAAGTGTTTGCAGACGAAACGCGCCCCCTTCTACAGGGAGCTAGATTGACAGCTTACGAACTCAAAAGGGATGGGATCCCAGTCGTTCTTATCACGGATAACATGGCAGGCTATGTAATGTCTAAACACATGATAAACATGGTGATAGTCGGGGCTGACCGTGTCCTCAAAGACTCGGTAGTAAACAAGATCGGAACGTTCACGCTTGCTGTTCTGGCAAAAGAACACAAGATTCCCTTCTACGTTGCAGCTCCCACGTCCACTTTTGACACGAAGAGGACATCAGCAGAGGTTACTATTGAAGAAAGGAAATCTGAAGAGGTGACTCTGTTCGGCGGGAGAAGAATCGCACCTGAGGGAGTTGACGTTTTCAACCCTGCTTTTGACATTACTCCGCTTGATTACGTGACGGGTATAATCTTTGAAGACGGAATATTGGGTAAACACGATTTCAGCCGGTTCACTGCCTAACTGCTAATAAGGTGAAAAACAATCTTATGTTGGTTGAGGGTTAACATGGAAGACCGCAGAGAAGAAGAGCTGCCCAAACCGCAGACGATGATTAAGGGGATGCTCGGCAGAAAAGGTGTCATAGTCTCTGACCGGCAGGCAATCGATGAACTTTCTTCGAAAGGGTATGGCACAGTGGAGAACAAGAGGCTGGTGCTTACTTTCTATGAAGCACTTTATCTTCTGGACAGAGGATTACTGGACATCGAAGACCACGCTGGGCACAAGACGGATTTTCAGACGCTGCTGCACTCGTACAAAGGCAGAGACGACAATGCGTGGGCGGCCTACTTGGCCTACAGGGATCTGAGAGGTCGAGGTTATGTCGTACGTGAAGGTTTTGGTTCAGGCGTAGATTTTAGAGTATACGAAAGAGGAGATTACTCGAAAGACACTGCAAAATACCTTATTCTCAGCATCCAAGAGGGCAAACCGATTTCGATCCAAGACTTGACGAACGCTCTGACGCGGAGTCTCAGCCTAAAGAAGGAACTCGTTTTGGCGGTGATGAACCGTCGGGGAGAAACAGTTTACTATTCAGTCTCGCAACTGAACCTTAAATGATGGTGAAAACTGGATGAGCGAGTTCAAGCCTGTAAGGGGAATGAGAGATCTTCTGCCAGAAGACGCGCAAGTGCTGAGGGCCATTGAGGAAAAAGCCAGAGTGGTGGCCAGGCTGTACGGTTATAAAGAGATCGTAACGCCTGTTGTGGAATCGTATGACCTTCTGTCAGCAAAGGCTGGTGAAGAAGTAAAGTCACGGATGTTTCTCTTTAAAGACCTTGGCGGACGCGCTGTTGCTCTCAGGCCTGAATTCACGGCTTCTGTAGCTAGACTTGTTGCCTCAACTTTGAGAAACGAGTCCAAACCGTTGAGGCTTTTCTGTGTGGGCAGCGTCTATCGATACGACGAGCCGCAGCGAGGGCGTTACAGAGAGTTTTGGCAGTCAAACTATGAACTGATGGGGTCGGACAGGCCGGAAGCAGACGCTGAGATTCTGATGCTGACTAACAGCTTGATGCAACTGACAGGTTTGAAAAAGTACGTCTTCAAAGTCGGGCACATCGGAGTGTTGAAGGGGCTGCTGGGTCGCGAGAATGTTGATGAAAAAGTTCAGAACGTTGTGATGCAGCTGATGGACAAGAAACAGCATGGTGATGCTGTTGCGTTGCTGGAGAGGTCAGGAGCATCTCGGGAATGCACGTCAATCATTCGGAAGCTGGTGGAACTGAAGGGTGCAAACATCTTCAGGGTTGTCGATGAAATAAAAACTCTGGTCGATGGCTGCACGCAGTCTGTTGAAGCAGTGAGAAACCTTGGGGAGGTTCTGGAACTTGTTTCCAAGAGCGGATGTACAATTGACGTCACTGTGGACGCTGGTTTCGCGCGGGGGCTTGAGTATTACACAGGAATGATTTTCGAAGTGTATGTTCCAGATTTGGACATTGCACTGGGTGGTGGGGGAAGGTACAATCGACTCATTGAGCTGTTCGGAGGCGAACCTACTCCTGCCGTAGGCGTTGCTCATGGAATGGACAGAATAATGCTCGCTTTGCAGCTGCAGGGAGGCTTTGAAAAGGCAGGGGAGCAGAAAACCGCGGTCGTCGTGCCAACAAAGGATGAATTGATAGGCGAAGCAATGAAACTGGCGCAGGTACTGAGGGAAGCAGGGATGACCGTTGAACTTGAGGTTATGGGACGCAAGATGTCTAAAGTCTTGGAAGCCGCTGGCAGGAGGAAAGCCACGTTTGCAGTCATCATCGGTGAAAAGGAGTTTAGAGAAGGCGCCGTGGTTGTTAAAGATTTGGCGAAGAGAGAGCAGACCGTTATCAGTGTTGGAAAAATCAAAGAATATCTGAAAAGTTGAGAATAGGTTTCAAATCCCTGTTTTCTCCATATCTGCGCTTGTAGACTCCTGATCTTCTGCTCTGCTTCTATCCTTGTTCGACAAGTTCTGCTTTTTCTA
>Ga0315268_10005297_pt1 | contig 13888 bp, 12 predicted proteins | sample C1_top_MG_FD_204535 | JGI IMG/M metagenome (GOLD analysis project Ga0315268, IMG submission 204535) | Sediment microbial communities from Yellowstone Lake, YNP, Wyoming, USA - C1_top | ecosystem: Environmental > Aquatic > Freshwater > Lake > Sediment | place: USA: Wyoming | collected 2017-08-01 | reverse complement strand
GTAAAAACGTTCTTTGCCACAGAGGACACCGAGGTCACAGAGTGAAGACAGCATCAAGAGAAGTATTCAGTGTTTTGCTCCCCCTCTGTGCGCTCTGTGAACTCTGTGGCTGATCATCCTTGTTCTGAACTTTATGTCTATCGCACAGAATCTCAAGATCGTCCTGGACCGGATCTCGGCTGCGGCGAAGCGCGTCGGGCGGGACCCGTTCTCGGTGAAACTCGTGGTGGTCACCAAGACGGTTTCAATCGAGCGGATCCGCGAGACAGTTGGCGCAGGCGCTGCTATCCTCGGCGAGAACAGGGTTCAGGAAGCGAAGGAGAAGATCGAGCATCTGGGCCAGATAGCGCATTGGCATCTGATAGGTCGTCTTCAGATGAACAAGGCAAAATACGCTGTCCGGCTTTTCGATCTGATCCATTCGGTTGACAGCCTTGACCTGGCCCGGGAGATCGACAAGCAGGCAGCGAAGACCGGGAAGAAGCAGAGCGTGCTGATCGAGGTGAGCCTCGCGGGCGAGTCGCAAAAAGCGGGGATCAATGCTGAAGATGTTTTGGAGCTGGTCCGGGAGGCAGCGAAGCTGCAGAACCTTTCGATTCAAGGTCTGATGACGGTCCCGCCCTTTCTGGACGATGCAGAGCAGGTGCGGCCCTATTTCAAGAAGCTTCGCGAGCTGTCAGAGCGCATTGCAGACGATCGTCTTCCCAACGTGTCCATGCAGCAACTTTCGATGGGCATGAGCGGAGATTTTGAGGTTGCCATTGAAGAAGGAGCGACCTTTGTGCGGGTGGGTACGGCGATATTCGGGGAGCGAACGTAAAGAACGGGAAATAGTAACCACGGGTTCTGCTTCGCAGAACACACACCCTGCACTCGCGCTTAGCACTCGTGACCGCTGGGCGCAGGCAGATGAACACGGTTGGATATAAAGATCAACATCTTGATGCTGTTGTAACCATGTGCGACGATAAAGGCTATGAAACAGAAGAGGAGTAATAGCAGCATCAGCCGTTATCATAGCCGTATTCAGAGTCTTCAGTGTCAAAGTGAATCGGTGACAAAATGATTTATTTGCAGTGGGGGTGATATTGTGATCAACCATAAGATCGCATTTCTCGGCGGCGGGAACATGGCCGAGGCGCTTATCAAGGGGATGCTGTCCGCGGGTGTTGCGGAGTCCCGGCAGATGGTGGTGACCGATGCGTCTCAGGCGCGGCTCGATTATCTCAAGAAGTATAACGTCAATCCGTTGAAGAGCAACCAGGAAGCAGTGCAGCAGGCGGACATCGTGCTGCTGTGCGTGAAGCCCCAGGTGATGGATGCGGTGCTGGCGGAGATCGCGGCTGCGGCCGGTCCCGGGAAGCTGGTGATCTCCATAGCAGCAGGCATCACGATCGAGCGCATGGAAAAAGCGCTTCCAGCCCGTCCCCGGGTCATTCGCGTGATGCCGAACACGCCAGCGCTGGTCCTGTCGGGTGCAGCCGGACTGGCAAAGGGCAGCAGTGCGACGGACCAGGACATGGCCCTGGCGCTCGAGATCTTCAGCGCAGTGGGCAGGGCGGTCGTGGTCGAAGAAAAATTGATGGATGCGGTGACCGGGCTGTCCGGAAGCGGTCCTGCGTTCGTATTTACGGTCATCGAGGCGTTGTCCGATGCAGGCGTGAAGGTCGGCATCCCGAGGCCTCTTGCACTGGAGCTTGCTGCGCAGACGGTCTTTGGTTCGGCGAAAATGGTGCTCGAGACCAAGGAGCATCCGGCCAAACTGAGGGACATGGTAACTTCTCCCGGCGGCACGACCATCGCCGGCATGCACGAGCTGGAAAAGGGGAAGCTCCGGGCCGTACTGATGAGCGCGGTGGAAGCAGCGACCAGAAGGAGCAGGGAGCTCGGCGGAAGAATTGTTCACGCTGAAAAAGTTCAAGAAACCAGAAAAAAGATTGTGCGCAAAGCAGCAAAGAAAGGTATGAAGAAAAGATAAGGAAAAGTTTTTTGACACTGATTTGCACTGATAAGAATCGGATAACTGCGGATATTATTTCAAGAGGGATTCGCTCCACAGTTCATACCTCAATAGATAAATAGTTCGTTTAATCCGCTGTTATCATGCGTTCATCCGCTTCTTCCGTGTCAAAGAACCTAATTACGTTGTTTGACTGGTACTCAACAATAAAGGAGAAACTATGGGCAATATCGTACTCGGCATCGCTACGGTGCTGGAAGTGGCGCTGAACATCTACAAGTGGGTCATCATCATTCGGGCGCTTATTTCCTGGGTAAACCCCGATCCCTACAATCCCATTGTGCAGGCCCTCACTCGGCTGACCGAACCAATGCTCCGTCCGATCAGAAAGCTTGTGCCGCCGTACAAGGTCGGTATCGATCTGTCCCCGCTGATCGCCCTCTTGATCATCATATTCCTTGATTATGCGCTTATTGCGAATCTCAAACAGTTCGGCTACAGCTTGAGATAGCCAGGAGGCTTTGTCATGAGCAACGGCATAAAAGTGAGCCCGCTCGATATTCAGCAGAAACGGTTCCATGTGGCGTTCCGGGGATATGAGCGGACCGAAGTAGAGATGTTCCTGGACCTGGTGCGGGACGAGATGGAGACGCTTGTCCGTGAAATCACGGATCTGCGCGAATTCCGCCAGTCCTACGATCTGCGTCTCAAGGAGCTGAACGAGAAAGAGGAAACGGTCAAGAACACGATGCTCATGACGCAGAAGCTCATGGAGGACCAGAAAGACAATGCGCGGCGTGAAGCCGCAGTCATCATTAAAGAGGCGGAGTTCAAACGGCAGCAGATCCTGAGTGCGGGTCAGGACGAAAAGTCGAAGCTTGATCTGGACATTCAGGAGCTGAAGCGCCGCAAACACCACTTTCTGCAGGACATGAAAAAAGTCATGCAGATGCACCAGGAGATGGTCGCTTTCGAGGAGACGGACAACGATGGCAGCAAGCCCCAGGGGTAAGGGGACCCGGGACCAGGCCACCCTGTCAATACGGATCCAGCCGCGCGCTTCGAAGAACGGAATCGTCCTCATGGAAGACGGCGGGATCAAGGTCCGTCTGACCGCCCCGCCGGTCGATGGAGCAGCGAATGAAGCGCTCGTGAAATTTATTTCTGATATATTCTCCGTTGCCAGGTCGCAGGTGGAGATCGTGTCCGGCCATACCGCGCGCAGCAAGATCGTCCGGATCGAAGGAATAAACCAGGAAGCAGCAGAAAGACTGTTGAATACAACAGCGAAATGAAGTAGTATACTAACAGAAGTGAAGTACGGAGTACTGAGTACGAAGTACAGAGTAGATGCAAAAGACTAACGGTTTTAAGCTGTAACTATGTACTCAGTACTATGTACTACGTACTGAATTCAAAAAAAGGGGGCGACAGGCTTCGACGGGGATTCTGAGGTCAGGAGTTGCATGCCGAGGTACCATGGGGCTCGTTAAACACGTGGTAAAGATCAACTGCCAATAATCAAGAACTGGCACTCGCCGCCTAAATAGGTAGCGCGTTTCGCGGTTGGGGCCTGAACGATCGCAGAGACGTCAAAAAACAGGCTGGTTCTCTTGACTTCGTCCGGGGCAAGAGGATAAGAAAAACCGGGCTGGCCGATTCCAAAGCTTTCCCTGAGGCGCTGGATGAGGTGACAGCTTTAAATGAGGGGACAAGCATGTAACGAGCTTCTGGCTGACGGTTTTCGGACGCGGGTTCAATTCCCGCCGCCTCCACCATTTAACAATCCAAGGTAGTCCAATGAAGTGCAAAAGCCCCTTGAAAATAGGGGCTTTTCTTATTTCTGCGTCCGTGGTGGTCTTCACGGATTTCTTGACATTTGGGGTAACTCTGGGGTAACATTGGGGGTAACTGAGCCAGTGAAAAAGGCAGTTACCCCAATTGGAGGCATTTCCCCTATGTTATCCGACGCAAGGATCAAGAGTGCAAAGGTAAAGGACAAGCCCTACAAGCTGAACGACGGACAGGGGCTCTACCTGCAAATCTCTGCCAACGGCGGGAAGTGGTGGCGCTTCAAGTACCGCTTCGACGACAAGGAGAAGCTCATCTCACTCGGCACCTACCCGGAGATATCCCTTATTGATGCACGGGAGCGGCGCGACGCTGCGAGGAAGCAGGTCGCCAACGGCATAGACCCCGGCGAGGTGCGCAAGGCTCAGAAGGCTGCACGGGGACAGGTGGAGAACAGCTTCGAAGTCATTGCGCGGGAGTGGCACGAGAAGTTCTCTCCCCGCTGGACCCCGGTCCATGCGGAGACCACCATCAAGCGGCTGGAGCGGGACGCATTCCCCTGGATCGGGGAGCGGCCCATTGCCGAGATCAAAGCGCCGGAGCTGCTGACTGTTCTTCGGCGCGTGGAGTCGCGGGGGGCGTTGGAAACTGCCCACCGCGTGAAGAGCATCTGTGGACAGGTCTTCCGCTACGCCGTTGCGACGGGCAGAGCGGAGCGCGACTGCTCCTATGACCTCAAGGGCGCACTGCCGCCGGCAGCGAAGACCCATCTTGCAGCGCTGACGGACCCGAAGGACGTTGCTGCTCTGCTCCGGGCGATCGACGGGTATCAGGGTTCGTTCGTGGTCAGGTCCGCTCTGCAGCTTGCGGGCATGTTCTTTGTCCGGCCCGGAGAACTGCGGAACGCCGAATGGGCTGAGTTCGACCTCGAGGCGGGCATCTGGTCGATTCCCGCTGAAAAGATGAAGATGAGGCTGCCCCACATCGTGCCGTTGTCCCGCCAGGCGGTCGACATCCTGACGGCGCTCCAGCCGCTGACCGGCCGCAGTAAGTACGTGTTCCCGAGCCCCCGCACCAATCAGCGTCCGATGAGCAACAACGCGATCCTCGCCGCGCTGCGTCGCATGGGTTACGACAAGGACGAAATGACCGGCCACGGCTTCCGGGCCATGGCCCGCACGATCCTCGACGAGGTGCTCCACGTCCGACCCGAGTACATCGAGCACCAACTTGCACACGCTGTGCGCGATCCAAACGGCAGAGCTTACAACAGGACGGCACATCTCGTAGAGCGGAAGAAGATGATGCAGCAGTGGGGCGATTATCTGGATGGACTGAAAACCGGGGCGAAAGTGTTGCCTTTTGCGAAAAAGGCGGGGTAAACAGCATGATAATTTGGGTACTCAATGAATAACCTGAAACCTTTTGACCAGCTTTTTATCCCCGATGGGATTCAGGGCTCGTATCTTCTCGTTAATAGAGAAACTGGCGCGACTCGACAGAAGACCCTCCGCGACTTCTATTCTGAAATAGAAGATATTGTCCTTTTGCCGGAGGTGCCTGAGGATATTCGTGTGCATTTCGAAACTGCACGCAATCTATATCTTTATACCTGGTTCGTATATCGGTTTGGACCGGTAGCGGAGTTACATGCCATAGCTTCCGTAGAATTCGCGCTGAAGATAAAGAGCGGAAAGAAAGGTGCTGGCCTTAAAGCGCTTTTGAATTTAGCTATTCAGGAGAAGTGGATTCAGGATAGCGGTTTCAAGTATTACCCTGTATCGCAAGAAACAATGATACAACGAACTGCTGCAGACAGTTTCAGACCACAGAAAGAAGAGAACGATCCGGACGCAAACAGTCTTCAGGCGTACTGCAAGATACTCGCTGATTCGTTACCGTATTTTAGAAACAACTTTGCGCACGGGAGCAACATCCTTTACCCAACAGGTGTTGTTACATTAGCAATATGTGCGGACATCATCAACCAGCTTTTTTTTACAAAAAATAGTGAGAAGAGTTGAGCGCGACATGGAAACGATATTATCAGTAAGTCATAAAGTGCTTGGATCGCTGAATGCTGAAGCAGCGGTAAAGCAGTTCAGAAATCTGTTGTGGTGTGAGGCGAGAAGAATCGGCTTGCCACTTCATCGGATCGTAGTGAGTTTAGATACAAATATCAGTGATGGCGGCATCGATGCAAAAATTGAGGGAGACCCGCAATCAGATTCATTACTTGTTCGCGGGAATAGTTTTTTCCAAATCAAAACGGGTAAGAGCTTTAAGCCCTGGCAGATAAGCAGTTTGAAGCAGGAGTTACTTGGAAAAACTCGGGCAAAACCGGCTAAGGCGTTGCTTGGCAGTGCTGTAACGGCCTGTCTTGATAAGAACGGAAAATATGTTTTGGTGACGTACGGCTATGACTTGACGCCGCTCCAGCATGGCCATGCTCGGCAACACCTTGAGGAGCTATTTCGCGCTTGTGGCTACTCGAATCCTTCGGTAGAGATTCTCGGCCAGGGCCAGCTTGTCGCTCAATTTTCCATATATCCCTCTCTATGCCTGGAATTGCTTCATCGATCTGAATATACATTTCAGACGGTGGATGGATGGAAAACGAATGAGGACATGACTGCTGGCCTTCAGCTGGCCGATTCGCAAAAAACATTCATCGAAGACCTCCGGTCTGCTATCCGTGGCTCTGACTATCAACATGTTCGTGTCATCGGTGAACCGGGTATCGGAAAGACCCGTTTGATCCTTGAAGCCTTGTCACAGGATGATCTGTCTTCCGTCGCAATCTATCTCCCTGTCGCAGAAGATTTTCAGAAAAGTCAGTTGTTCAATGACCTTCTTCGCCCGGATCGGCAATATTACGCTCTCTTGGTTATAGACGATTGCGCTGATAAAGACCGGTCGTCAATATGGCATGCGATTAAAGGCAAGTCGAATATAAAGCTGATCACTATCGATCATGGCCCTGAAAAGAGTTCTGACAGCTCTATGAAGGTCTTGGACTGTCCAATTCTCCCTGATGAACAAATTGGCAAAATCATCGCCGGATATGTCGGGGAAAGCATTCATGTATCCAATTGGGCAAAATGGTGCAGCGGTTCACCGAGAGTCGCACATGCTGTTGGTGATAATTTGAAGCGCAACCCATCCGATCTTCTTAAGTCGCCAGCAACGGTTCCTATCTGGGATCGTTTTATACTTGGTCATAAGGGGATAGATACCAAAGAGGCTGAACAACACCTACTGGTACTTCGTCATATTGCCCTCTTTCAGCGTTTTGGCTTTGAACCCCCGGTAGACGACGAGGCGCGGTTCATCAGCACTTTGGTAAAAGAAGCCGATCCTGCTATTACTTGGGCAAAATTTCAAGCAATTGTTAACCATCACAAAGGACGCCGCATCCTTCAAGGAAAAAGAACACTCTTCATTGTTCCAAAGGCGCTCCACGTTTATCTTTGGTTGGGCTACTGGGAGCACTACGGTCGAGGCTTCAACTTTCACGCGTTCTTTGCCCAGGTGCCAGCAGACTTGCGTAAATGGTTCTTAGAGCTCTTCATATATGCGCATGCAGCTCCGATTGCAAACCAAATAGTTGAACAAATACTCTCTCCAAAAAGCGGCCCATTTTCCGACGAGGCATTTCTTGCGTCAGAGTCAGGTGCACGTTTCTTAAACTACCTTGCCGAAGCAAATCCTTCTGCCACAGTTTCCCTTCTTGAGGCAACATATGGTAAGTGGCCGCTTGATAAACTTCGCGGCTGGGAAACCGGTCGTCAAAATATAGTCTGGGCGCTCGAAAAATTATCCGTATGGAAAAGCACGTTCTCTCGTGCGGCAAGATTGCTCGTTCGTATGGCTCTGGCTGAAAACGCCAAGAATTCAAATAACTCAAAGGGCACATTGCTAAGTTTGTTTCAAATAGGTCTCGGATGGGCTCCTACCGAAGCACCTCCTGATCAACGAATACCTGTTATCGAAGAGCTGCTCCGCGCAACTGATACTGCAATGCGCGAGCTTGGCCTTGAATTGTGTGAACAGTGGCTGAGTATTCATGGCGGGACGAGGATCATCGGCGCTGAATACCAGGGAATGCGTCCGACAGCAGAATTTTGGAGGCCGAAGACCTATCCTGAAATCCATGATTACTGGCGAAAAATATGGAACCTTATGTGGGAAGAGTCTCGGGGGTGGGATGATACCGGACGGCGCAAGGCACATTCGACAATTATTAAGGCATCATCGAGTCTTCTTGGAGTTCCTGCTGTATCTGAAATGATAATGACAACGCTCTTTGAGGTTGTCAAGGACTCAGCAACGGATAAGGCTGAATTACTGCAATTTGTGATCCGAAAACGCAGTTTAAAGAGGGTGGATAAGCTGCCTAAATCGGCTGTGTCCGGCCTGAATGAACTCGACAGATTGTTAACGGGTGAATCATATTGGGACCGGTTCTCGCGTTTTGTCTTAATGACAAATTGGGATGAAGACTATTTGTATAAAGGAGAGACAGTCATTGAAAGCACAGCTCCGAAAAAGAAAGTGACGGATTTGGTTGATGAGATTGTGAAGAATCCTGATCTACTTCAAGAGCTGATACCACGTTTTGTTGCTGCCAGCGGCCACAGGTTGTATCAGTTTGGACAAGAGCTTGCCATTGCATTAAATGATAGGTCTATTGATCGCCAGGTCGTAACAGCACATGAATCAGGCTTGCCGACTGTTGTGACCCAGTTCAGCGGGGGGTACTTTGCTGGAGTTAAACATCTTGATAGGGACGCATGGGAAACGACTATTTTGGATCTTCTTACATCCGATTCTCTGAGGCCGATCGGCGTTGAACTATTATTTCGCGCGGGAATGTCTGACCGAATATTACAGGAACTAATACGGCTATACAAGAGCGGTAAAGCATCATCCGTTGCTTTTAGCCGCATGGGAATATTTACAAACGATGACGGTATACAACAAAGTTCAGTAGAAGAAGTCCTCAGTTTGCTTGTTGATCAGCCGGACGAAACGTCGGTATCAATATTAGCTGAATTGACTGATCATTATTACACTGAGAGCAAAAACAAAAAAATATGCCCGGAAATCTTACTGTTCCGGATACTCACGTTTCCAGGGTTTTTTGTAAAAAATTCAAACACGATGTTGGATTATCATTGGGGCAAGATTGCAAAGTTGTTCATGGATCAATATCCTGAAAGACACCTGGAGCTATTTTCGGCAATTTTAGATAACATGCATAACCTCTCAGGCTCGCGTCAATTATGTCACCCAAGTCAGATTGCCGATAGCATCGCGCAGGCACATCCGGCTGCGGCATGGAAAATAGTAACGTCGCATATTGAGCGCGAAGATGAAAACGGCTACTACGTTCTGGGTTGGCTGTCGGATGAAATAGGCTTTGAGGAAGACATCAAAGGCAATGCAATTCGATTGTTCGATCCATACGCTGTTATGGAGTGGGTTTCGGAGAAACCCGAAACACGAGTTCGATTAATTGCGCATTGTTTGCCAAAAACGCTTGATAACGATGATGGCGGCGCACTGACACGATTGTTCATCGATAAATATTTCGATAATGAAGATATCGCACATGGCTTAATATCACACTTTTGGACCGGGGGGTGGAGCGGTCCGGAGAGCGCTTACTTGATGCGTAAACGAGATAAGGCCAGGATGTGGGTTTCAGAAATTAAATCGGAAAATATCCAAGCGTGGCTAAGTATGTATATTGATGCTCTTACAAAGGGTAATATCAGAGCAGAGATCGATGAAGAAAGGCGGTTTTGATTCATCGGCTTCTCTTCTGGACATTTTCCCCGACCTGTAGTAAAGTGCTGGATTATTATGGGATTAATAGCAGTCGGGGAGGGACATGACTGGATTAATGACTAAGAGCCGCGCATCATCTAGGAGCGTAGCACTTTCGAATGCGAAGAAAGCTAAGCAGGATGAGTTCTACACGCAGCTTTGCGATATCGAAAACGAGCTGAAGCACTATAAGACGCAGCTACGCAGAAAGACGATACTCTGCAACTGTGACGACCCGTTTGAGAGCCATTTCTTCAGATATTTTGCGCTCAACTTCAATACGCTCGGTCTCAAAAAGCTCATCGCTACTAGCTATGTGAAGTCGCCCATCGTCGGCGGGCAGTTGCCGCTCCTCGACATCGAGGGGTTGAAACCCGAAGGCAAAGAACCCTACGCGATAGAAATCAACGAAGTGCCAGACCATAAACGGCGTGGTGCGACCGACCTCGCCGATGTGGAGTATTTGCTCAAGCACGATTCCAACACATCACGGGCGCTCAATGGCGACGGGATCTACGGCGCTGGCGACTTCCGCAGCCGTGAGTGCGTGGCGTTTCTAAAACAGGCGGACATCGTTGTTACTAATCCGCCGTTCTCCTTGTTCCGCGAATTTGTGGCGCAGCTCGTTGCCTACGACAAGCAATTCCTCATCATCGGGAATGTCAACGCTCTTCATTACAAAGAGGTTTTCAAACTGATCAAGGAAAATAAACTCTGGCTGGGTGAGAGCATCCATAGCGGTGATAGAGAATTTCGCGTGCCAGATCACTATCCTCTAGCAGCAGCAGGTTCTCGCATCGACGAGAACGGCAGGAAATACATCAGGGTCAAGGGCGTTCGCTGGTTCACCAACATGGACAACCCGCATCGTCATGATCAACTGCCACTCTACAAAAAATACTCACCTGCCGAATATCCAACCTACGATAACTACGATGCAATCGAGATCAGTAAGACTACAGAAATACCTTGCGACTATGACGGCTTAATGGGTGTTCCTGATACGTTTTTAGACAAATTTAATCCCGAACAATTTGAACTAATGGGTATACCGTTCGGCAATTTAGGCAAAGCAATAGGTGTAACAAAGAATTATCGTGGTCGAACGGACATTGCGATAACCAAAGACGGCAAATCACGTTGCCCGTATTCAAGAATAATCATCAAACGGAAGTCCTGACATGAAAATCGCCCTGCATAACATCAAAGTGTCCGAACTCATCGAAGGCTACGAGGACAAAGCCGAAGAAGGCGTGCGCGGCTACGGTCGTCGTTTGAACATTCGCCCGTCTTACCAACGCGAGTTCATCTACAAGGAAAAGCAGCGCAACGAGGTCATCCACACCGTCCGCAAGAACTTCCCGCTCAACACGATGTATTGGGTGAAGGTAGGTGATGATGACTTCGAGTTGATGGACGGGCAGCAGCGCACCATCAGCATTTGCCAATATATCATGGGCGACTTCTCGGTGGAGATTGACGGCTCGCCGATGAACTTCGGCAATCTGACTGACAACAAGCGGCAGGAGATTCTGGACTACGAGCTTTCGATATATGTGTGCGAAGGCACGGATAGTGAGAAGCTCGATTGGTTCAAAATCATCAACATCGCTGGCGAAAAGCTGACCGACCAAGAACTGCGAAACGCGATCTACACCGGCTCTTGGCTTGCTGACGCGAAACGGTGGTTTTCCAAAACCGGCGCTCCGGCCGTTCAAGAAGGGCGGGACAAGTTGGTGAGCGGTTCGCCGATTCGACAGGAAGTCTTGGAAACGGCGCTTGGTTGGATTTCCGGCGGGAAAATCGAAGGCTACATGAGCCAACACCAGCACGACAAAGACGCGCAGGAGCTATGGCAATACTGGCAGGCGGTCTTTGACTGGGTTAAGCGCGTGTTCCCGAACCAAGACAGCGCACGAGCAAAGTTGATGAAAGGCTTGCCGTGGGGTGATTTTTACAACGACCACAAAGATGACAAGCTAAACGCGGCGAAGCTGGAACAGCGCATCGTGGAACTCATCGAGGACGATGAGGTGGATAGCAAAAAAGGTATTTACGAATATCTTTTGACGGGCAACGAAAAAACATTGAGCTTGCGTGTATTTGACGAAAAGACGAAGTTGAAAATATACGAGAAGCAAAAGGGCATTTGTCCAGCCTGCAAAAAGCACTACGAAATTGGCGCAATGGAAGCCGATCACATTATCCCGTGGAGTCAAGGTGGCAAGACAGTGCCTGAGAATTGCCAGATGCTCTGTAAGTTGGACAATAGGACGAAGAGCGGGAAGTAGATATAATTTACGGGTGGAAAAGGCAGCTGTGTCCGAACGGTTTCCGTAAATCAGGCGAGGAAGCTTCTTAGCATCCCCGCCCTTATCTTTTCTATTTTTCTTTCCGAACGCCTTTGAAAGGGTCTTTGTCGCTCTTTTGGTCAATAAACCGGCCTGTCTCAGTATCTCTCTTTACCCATCGGTCGGTATGTGGATTATGGGTCTGTGAACGATCTGTAATCTGACCGCTCCTATGCCCATCCCCGTAAGGTGGATTCTTAGCCATTAGGTTCACCTCCTTCCGCGAAGAATTAATTTCAGATTCCCGCGCGGTTCACTTGCTCCAGGCAGACGTATAGCTGTTGCGTCCGCCTGTACTGCATTCGCAGCCTTCTTTACGAAGATGCTTGCTGAAGCGCGGCGACGGATTGAGAAAGCTCAAACGCATCGTATTTCCATTTTCCAGTAGTGTTTTTTGCCCTAGCAGCGCATACCTGACGAGTTGCGCGGCCAACAACGTGCCAGCGCCGACAGAAACAAAGCCAACCGACCATTCGGCGCCCGGATTTGTATCTCGAAATTTCATAATCTCTTGCTCGCCCAGGTGTCCGCATCTTGGATGCGCTAAGTAGTTCTCGACTGCAGTCACATCAGCCCCGAGCTTAGCGGCGAGTGATCGCCGAAGTTCTGGCGATAAGCGCTTTACTTCCTCCGCAACTCTTTCGATCGTAGCGTTGTCCAGATTTAAGGGATTGTTACACATCAGGCATTCGTATTCAGAGAGCATGTCGTATGCCGCGACAGCAATGCCCATGTCCTTCGTGCTTCCACCAAGGATATATTTCGGCCAAAATTTCTGTATAGCATGCCGGGCCTCGTTCTTGTCCACGCATGATAGAACCAGATCATATCTATATTGCGCTTCCCGATCCTGCAGATGAGATGGTAGCATGCTGTGCGACAGCTGGTAGGCGTATTCTGGCCATGTCGTCTGGCTGGGGTATGCCTCGAAGCCTTTTGCCCGGAGATGGTCGCTCAGTAAAATGCTTTTTGCCGCTCCAACATCTTTTAACGTAGCCAGCGGATACCTGTTGAGATTTGTATCATCCACCGTGTCATTGTCTATTACGATGAAAGTGCCTCGCACTCCGTCAGATGTGGCGAGTGCTGCTGCTGCGGCCTGACCCACTGCTCCTGCCCCGATCAGATAACAGGGTGGTAGTGCAATTGGAGTGACCGATTTCGGTTGTGGAAGGTACTCCAGGCGTTCATATTCCTTAAAGTCCCAGAGCGACATGAATAATGAATCAATATGTTTGCCTCTGCCCTCTTTTAGCCCACGCAAGAACTTAAAGACTTCACCAGCAGCGATACATGCTCCGAAGTAAGGGCCGAAAGACAAGGGAGAATCAGGTAATGCTGTCGGAGTTTTCTCCTTGCGGCCAACGTAGATATTCCATCCGTTGGCCCACACGCTGACCTGGAAGCGGCACTCCCTATTTGTAGTGTTTTCACGTCCAACGAGTACTTCCGCATCTACGGCCGGACAGGATTGCTCATCATCTGTGTGAATGCTTACATACGAACCGGCTATGCTCTGAATCGTATTGCGCAACGTTGTTGGCAGGTCCACACCTTCGCCGAAGAGGGCAATGGATGGCATCACCGGTATGGAGGGTACTGAAATATGAATCTCATGAATAACGGCGTATTGACGAGCAAGCAAGTTGGAGAGCATCCATAATATATGCTGACCCGCGAAAGTCTTGGAAATAACATCGGTAGCGGCCAGTCGTACTCGCCGAATAGAAGTTGGATCGAGACTATTAAGTCTGCCGCCAAGATCGCTGCGTAGATGTCGGTCGCCGTATTTATGGGAATCTAAGTTTGTCATGATGGTCATCTTACGTCCACGAGGCTGACTGGCTGGTTCGCCGATACCAGAACGACCCGTCGCGCAGCGTTTTTGTCATCCAGTTTATGCCAAATGCTGTTCTGATACTCATGAACGCCTATACCCCTTGGCCATACATTT